>Ga0210040_10005551_pt1 | contig 16032 bp, 6 predicted proteins | sample CryGeyCG12114_NA_FD_185462 | JGI IMG/M metagenome (GOLD analysis project Ga0210040, IMG submission 185462) | Groundwater microbial communities from aquifer - Crystal Geyser CG19_WC_8/21/14_NA (SPAdes) (version 2) | ecosystem: Environmental > Aquatic > Deep subsurface > Groundwater | place: USA... | reverse complement strand
TTTGCAATCTGTAATGGAAAACTGAACGGAAATAATCCACAGATTGGAATCACAAACAGGAACAAACTAAATCCAAGCGGAAGATTATTGTGTACTTTGACTTACGAAACTTATGGCATACAAAATTAACTGAATGACTAACTAACCCTTTGGCACCCCTGTGTCTATAAGTAATTTATGTATTGTTTACAATGAAGATGATTCAGCAACTCATCATCACCATACATTAGTCTTGTCATGAGTGAATACTGTCGTTTTCATTTCCTTCCTTACTTACTTACTAACTAAGTAACTATACCATGGTTTTGGCAAACTTACGACAATAATTGACTTGTATGCTGGCGTGTGTTCCATTCCATACGTAATGAGAAATACTAACTTGACTTACCAAACCAACTTATGGATGAACTTACGATTGTTCTACTGTTCACCTTGAGCACGCCAGAATAAAGATCCCTTCAGCATATTCAGTTTTGGGACACTTTAATTATGAACACATGTCCCATTTTTTTCGGTATCACAAGTACAGTAGGTTAGTTATAGTCAGTACTAGTACCTAATGTTTTATTTCGTGTGTTTAATGCGAGTCAATCAGAAACGATGACAGGAAGTGAAAAAGAAGAATGGTAAAAGGTGAAGGTGACAAAAATTTGAATTGAACTGTCTAACGAACTTATGCATCCTTTTTCCTAAGTAAGTTTGTAAGGTAGTAAGTTAACTAACTAACTAGCTTCTGAATAATGTATATTCGTTCCACTGACAGCAAAACAAACAGTTTAGGTGCATAAAAGAGTTGCACTGACAGTTACAAGCTTTTTGCACTCCTCGTTATTTAGTTTGTTAGTAAGTTGGCCATAAAGAAACTGAAGGGAAGACATTGAAATTTACTCAGGATGCAATGAATTGAATTTCCACTATTCATGGAGAGACAGGGAGAGAAAGACACGCCAAAGTCAAATGACAAAATGAAAATGCAATTTATCAGAGGTACACAAGCAAAAAGTTTGTTGTATAAGCTATGGCAAGAGAAACATATCCAATCCTTCCTAATGAACAATAGACTTGAGTGGGACAAAAAAGGTCCATCCGTGTCAATCAGATAATATAGAAGAAATAGTTTCAGGAAGAATGATTTAGCATAGCAAGAAAGAAGTGAGTAGTAACAATGGAGTACAACCCTGTTCACTATTCCTTTTGCACTCAGAGGCAATCATAATAATCGAGATTTGTTTGTATAAAGAAAATAATTCGATGGATTATAACTACCATGATTATTACATAAATCCTACGACACCATCAAGTATATACAGAATAAATGCATAATAACTCCACCCTGCTGTGTGGGCACACTACAGGATTTTGGACAAGGAAGACTTTCAAATTGGACAGTAAATGATGCCAATGAAAAGATTTTTTTAAACTGGCATTTCATTGGTGGAATAAAAAATAGATTGTTTTTCATGTCAATATCAATTAGAATTTTAGATTATACGGTAACAATACAGTTATTGTTAGTGCGTTCAAGTCAATAGAAATTTATTATTCTGGTGAGTGGGGCCATGTAATTTACTGCTAGGTTATTTATGTATACAAACGAAAATGAAGCTTCCGGTCAGCGGTACGCGGTACTATATTCATATTAACAAACTTAATGATTATTTCCCTTTTGTTTGGGGCTAAAAATCATGTCATGGATTACAATGCTACTAATGGTATGGATTTTCATGAATCACGTTTTGCATATCTGAGTCTCAGCTGTACAATACGGGAACTAACAAATGCTTGCGCTAGTTGAATTTAACAGTGACTGGGATGCGCTTGATTAGAAGAAGGGCTCCCATTAGTGAATAATTAGAGTCAAACGAAAGCATTTAAATCATTAGATTACCTCAATAGAATTCATATAGATAGGCAATAAGTTTCAATACAAAATTTCTGTAAACGATCAATTGGCAAAAACTGCAGGATGTTCTACAGGTGGATGAAAAAATTTACAGACAATAAAGTGCATTGCAAATCTCAACAATGTACTTTCATTTATTAGGAATAGGGAACAATAAGTTTTTAAATGTTATGTTAGCATTGTCTGACGAGCACTCAAGCGTTTAAGTTTTATCTAAATAGGAATAAGAGCGGATACGGAACATCTTACATCTCATCTGTTCCAAAAAAGATTGAAACATTATGCAAAGAGCGGTCCTATCTAACTTATCATTGAATTAGTCAGCTTGGTAAACGTTTCGCAAAAACTAAAAACATTTCACGAACATTAAAAAATTTCGAATTTTTTAGGATGTTCAATGAGATTAAATATGGCATCCCATTTAGAGTAGAGTTTTAAATCTTCCCCGCTTCTCTTCAACACTAACATTTTTAACATATTTTTTAACCCTCGTTTTTAACATGCTTCTACTATTTAATAAGCACGATTATATTGCTTGATTAGTTTGGCCCTGTGTTAGAAACCAAAGTAGGTAAATGAAACCTAAATGACAATACTAAAATGTGGGAGATCCTCTCCTTGTTTTTCACTTTGACCATTAATTGACAAAAACTAGCAACCAGTCTCAAAAATATCGAGTCAGACAGTCAATTGACGAGCAAGTCTGTTTTCTAAAATGTATTTACAATCCTTTCATGTAAACGTAGCCAACCTTCAAATCCTGTAAACTGCAAATCATGATTATCACTACATTATTTATTTACTTTTTGCATATGCAAAGAACTAACAATGAAAAGAATTAAGAGAAATGAATGACTGAATAAAAAAACGGTTAGATTAAGAATTTAGTCTTTTTGCACAAACAACTCAGTCAGCTGATTTTTAAAGTATTTTTACTAGATAGCAGTCTGCAAAAATAAGTGAGAGTTGCTTATTTGCTTGGTTGATTGCATTTCTACTTGCTGCACTATCACAACTAGAGTGTGCTTAACTAACTAGCTTACTTGTACACCGTTTCTAGCCTAAGGAGATCAATTCTAGGCACACTGTACTGACAGTAAGAGTTCACTGTAGTATCAATTTTCTATACATTTGGAGTATCAGTATCAACAATCAACATGCTGACTGATATACCTTATTCGACTGGACTATAACTCTATCAATTAGTTTAAATTAACATCAGTTGTATCTCGTCGTCATACTATACTAACTTCTTTACAATACTCTTCCTATTAAAATATATTCCATAGAATTAATTTAATTTACGGGAATCAAACGTTCTAAACAATTCCTTGTTATAAATATAAAACAGTAAATTAAATATTTCCTCTATAGACGAACAAAACCTACAGGCCTCTCATTATGTCTACTCACGGTGAATTTATTTAGACTTGACCACTATGTTCAACTATGCATGCACAAGTGACTGAGTGTTTCACCGCTTTGCTGTTTTCAATAACTTGATACTTTGTTGCCTCACATCGCATTTTAAAAAAGTGCAACCTTCGAACATATTTTGAAAGTAAAAGCATTATCAATTTACTTACTTCGGAAAAAAAATTCCGCAATTTTCATCCATAGAACACTTATCCGTAGGACATTCCTTTACTAACCAACCAACCAATTGATTTATCGTAATTAGCTTTCAATGAGAACGCTTAACTCATGCTGGTTACATTCTCATGTTACTTGTCGAAGCATAAAACCATTCAAATTCATCTTGCAGTTCATGCCCGTATATCAAACCCCTCAAAAATGAAAATGACATGCAAACACCAATATGACATAATCCGATATATGATCCTAACTAACTAACTAACTAACCAACCACTAACTACTATGAGATAAGTGTTGGCATGTACAATGTGAATGCAATGCAATCCACGAGCCCAGATTACTGTTACATGATGAGTTTGCATGAGATCATGCATGACCCACACGACCCATTGAGAATACTCATCCTCTATATAACAGGTTTTCTTCTATTGTCCTATCATGACAACAACAGGTCATCATCATTTGGCCAAAAAAACTCAAGTTGCACTCTTTTGCACAGACAAACTTTGCATGCATGCAGACACCCTACACTAACTAACTAGTGACTACTTTGTGAACTAACTAACTAACTGACTAACGAATTATGAAGCTGGTGTATGACACAAATATTACGAATGCAAGTCTATAATGCATTTTCAAGATATGACCATAATCAGTGGTCAATATATCGAGAATACTTGACCAATTGTTGTTCACAGCGCTGAACATCTATTAATTCCTATCAATAGAGACTGTATAAGGGGAAGCAATGCACCAACAAGTGAGTACAGTAAATAAATAAGATACAATAATAATCCAACAGGACATAATAATGGCATACTGCATGTCTACCACGTTGTTTTCACTTTTCATTGAAAAGGTATCATCAAGTTGGGTAGTGCATATAGAGACAAATGGTTAGTGTTTGATGGACAACCAAGGTGTACCAAAAAGGTACATCCTGCTCGTCTTCAAATAATGGACAAAAAATAGGACAGAGCAAACATATGTAGACATAATGGATACAGGAAATGCACCAGATACTCAATATAAGAACAATTTGTAGTTTCTAGATATTTAGTGATTTTAATGTATTGATTTTCATGAGCGAGCGCCCTTACGGATCGGTAGCCATCTCAAAAATACTAAAGGAAACATTAGTACTCAGGGGATAAAAGTTAGTAATGCGAGCAATGAAAAAGAGACAAAAAGTACATTCTTGGGTGTAATACAAGTTGGATGGAAGGATGCACAAAGCTATAAATACTGTAATTTATGATATGGGGATTCCATTCGCACATTTATTGTCACTAGCGTGTAATATATGCCACCGTAATAGTAGTATACAATGCTATGAAAAGTGAGACATGGAGCAATGCAATGATAAATTAACTAGCTATTTTATGTATAAAACCAATGAGCCGTACGGAAATAAAAGTTCACAGGTAACAAAGTTTTTACTTCCTTTCGCAGCCAGAAGGGCAGTCACCTTTAGCTGTTTATGTAAACCTAATTAGATTTACGTATTATATATTATGAATTTATGACACAGCATTGACGCTAAAATAGGCAAAACATAAATTCTTGTGGATTTGTCACACCTTGGGAGTTTTGTTATAAAATGCTACAGGCAGTATTGCAAAATTGATTCTAGAATCTAACGGAGATGAACAAAAGTTTCATGTGTCGTTTACTGCAACTTCTAAAAGCCTACTCTGCCGTGAAGATGAATGAAGTGAATAATCATTAATAAATTTGAATCCTTTCTATACTCAAGCATATGATCTTAAGATAATTTTTGGCTAATTGGAATCAGCTTATCACAAATAAATCGAGTCTTTTTTAATGATACTTAACGTAGTTGCCATGAAAAGCATGGGAATGGCAATAAAGCCCAAGTTCACTTTACAAGGCAGAGCTCAAGAAACGATTAATTACTCCATCACGATAGATAACTTTGCAACGGATTCTGAAGAATGTTTCCCACAGAACCAAATCAATGACACGTTCAAACTGTTTTCCTTGGACTTTCGTTAAGCCAAATGGTCGAATCGTCTGACTTATTGTCTACAGCAGTGGAATTCATCACAAAGTCTAAACGAAAGAATACAAGCAACCTCATTGTTGAAATACGTTTTTACAGTTTGTTCGTTCATTAAGAATTAGCGTGCCAGCAAGTACGTTATTGAGAGTCCATATAGTCAAAGTATACCAATTAAATCAATATTAAATTTAATGAACCAAACCATAAGTTCTCAAAGTCATCAAGAATTTTAATTTCAGGCAATCCTTGATAAGGCTACTGCATACTTGACCGAAAGTAAAAACGATATGTTTATGTTAGTAATAACTAACTCACTAACTAACCAACAATGTCAATACTTTACACTACTTTTGTGGACAATCAAATTAGATCATTTTTTGCCTGCGTCTTTAGTGTTTGTCAATGACACTAAATTTAAAAGTCAACTGGTCTCGTTTTTCATGACGATAGGGTTGAGAAAGCCCCATGATTTAAAACAAGGAATGAAAAAAGGGAGAGTGGTTTCTTTGAGAACCCATTCAGAGAGACATATTGTCGTCACGTACAAAATATCTTCTTTACCATCTCATCATCATCATAGTTAGCTAGTCAGGATGAGTGAGTGACACTTATCCTTAAAAAAAATAGCTTGACGAACTGACCACAAGTTCCCACCACTGTGTGCAGACGCAACGATTTCATATTATATGCAATTAGATCTCTTGAAATGATTCCGTGTGAGTTCATTTCATGTTGTTGTTACTACATGAAACATGAGCGGTAGGTAACAAACAAAAAAGACGCAAACGGCAGAGTGGGGCAATAAAAAAAGGAAGCAGATAAAATGCTAGTTTATCATGCTTTTAGAGCATTATTGCCAATCTCATCGAAGATGAAAGCTTCTTCTCTTTAATGAAACAAAAACTCACCACATGCTCTTATTCCAAAGGGTAAGAATACGATTTTTTTTTCTCAAACACTGTCGTTTTCCAATCGATTGCACCAAACTTTAGAATACTATACTGGCTGTCAAGTTCTCTCAGTATATTCCATTCAGATTTGCATTCCTCAAGTCCAGTTTTGATGACAACAATCAACTGATCAAATGGTTAACTTTTAACTAACTTCCTACTCCTTTATTGCCTAGTGAAACGAATAAAACTGTCTATTAAAATCACTGTCCAAAAACTCTAGATGAGAGACTTACAACGTTTCATAACCAACTTTAAATCTATAAAATAGATTGTCACTAAAACCAGAACAGTTCCACTTGGTCTGTCTACCCTTTTTGTCCACATGCTTTTATTTGGTGTACACAGTTCCCACTACAATCTTCTTTGTTGGTTACAAAATTAACTCACTTCTTAAAATTAAGTATCTTAAAACTCTCCGTAACTTTCAACCACATGAAACACACAGTCAGTAGTTAGTTAATCAACAAGTTTTAAACCACACAAAGTTCCCGAGGTCAGGTCCATACTATACTATTGTCCAATTGTTTGCAAACTCGATTGTTGATGTCACCATCACCACATTGCAGACCCAACTGGTCCTGTCAGATCCTAAAACTTGCCATCCTACTGCCCTTTGAAATATCGCTTACTACTATTATTGCACACAGCGTGCAAGTCCAACAATCGAGAGTAACAGCAAACGAAATATACCACCAATGGTAGCTAACTATCTCAAAATGTTTTCTGATAAGTCAAGTAACTAACTGACTAACTAACTGGCTCTAACTCTAACTAACTTGCCAAGAGAAGTTATAGTTTGGAGCGTAACGTTTATACTGTGTGTACTCTGCAGGTAAAAATGTACACAGGAGAGAAATTTGCACACCAAGTAAACGAGTAAGGTGAGAGAGTTTATAAGACGATGTAATAATAATAATAACGACCATAATATCCTCCTGTATATCTGCTATGCAGTCATTCAATGCTCTTTTTCTTATCATGTGGGGTAAAATAGTCTGTTCGTTATGATTTTGAACCGTTAATATGGAACTATGAATCGTTGGGGACTAGCAGCGCAAAATTTAATATGGGACAGATTGCTCTATACGGATTTATAGTAAGTATGTGTTTATCTCTACAGGAAGAATTCGAACTATTCATGCCATTGTAGTTTAAAGAAGTTTTTGCGTGCTATCCTGGGGAAGGAATATTTTTATTTGCAAAATCCAAGTGACAAAATGACTTTAAATACAGAATTATAGTAAATGTCTATTGGTTTTACCAGTGAAGGATCTTTGGGGAGTTTTAACTTGCTATGAGCTGTAGTTATAGTTAGTAAATAGCGGAACGACTAGCATGGTTCGTTAAAAATGAAAGAATATAGTATTAGTAGTAAGTATTGTGTTTTAAGCAATATAAGTATCAGCGGCATGTATGATTTTTCATTCAAATCTAGTATTGCAAACAATATATAGGCGGTAGTGATAGCTTTATAGTTTAAGGCAGTTAGTTAGAATAGTGAAAGAACAGTTTATTAAAGACTACCTATGGATGATGATGCTATGTATTCATTAATTGAGTGGTATGGTCGGAGGTAGTGGTTTAAGCAAAGAAAGAATTTACATGCAATTATTAGAATAAGGTCTGCAGGCAGGTATTCATGCATGTGAGTGAATAGAGGGTGTATGATTTCTTAATGACACAAGTAGACATTTAAATAGTCTGATTTTTCCCCCTACAGCAATACTGAACTAAGCATGGAGCAAATCATGGGTCTATTATTTAATTTTTGGCAAATTGAATGAGCAGTGCAAATCTAGGTAGACTTAGCATTAACAATGTTTTAGATCCATTTCGCGAGTTCAATAAAAGTATTGTTTGGCGGCTGGTACAAGCTTGACAAGGTTCAAGTATGACTTAACTAACCGTACTTGTATATTACAACATATATGGAGATGCAAAGTCAGATATTTTTTCGAATCAAAGGTCGTACATACTTACTGTTAGGCAGTTTGACTATGGCTACTGATTCTTTGAAAACAATCTGCTACAATTTGACTGACTGTGGTTGAAATTCGTTATTTCAAAAAACCAGTTTGAATCTTTTCTCTCATTGGCAATATTAGTTAAATTAACTGCCGTAGTTTCTTATGATTGCCTAGTCAGCTGTTTAATTAAAACCGCATTTACAAATCATATAGTTTATGATCTTTTTTTGTGGAGAATTGAACACTTATTGAATTGAACACTGAACCATATTTGTAAATGACAAGTGAACCATAAAACTTATTGCGCCATGTGTTTCACTCACTGATTAGTTCTAATATTATGATCAAGGTAAATCAGTACATGAATTTGCTTTGCTCAAATTTACTCTGGTGTTGACATGCGCTAGACCAAATCTGTTATTCAAACAATAATTCCATAATGAATGCAATCATGTGGTTTAATCAAAAAAGATCTGTGTGCTCATGAATGCGTATCATCATCAGCTGTTTCTCTTGCTCACTCCATTGTTGTTTTTGTTTTCCTTACTAATATGTTTTGGCGAGCCAACAGTAATCATGTTAAAATCTGCTATGTAGATACATACATGAGATATTATTATTACACTATGTCATAAAACATATTTCACATGTATGCTGCATTCTACCAGTCATCAGCACCAGGAGAATGACCCAATTGGTTCTTGACTGCTCAAGTAGGACAATTCATTCATCTCGTAAAGTAAGAGTCTTTTTTTTATTCCTTGTGCTTGCAGAAGAATTCCCATACTTCACTACACACACTTATTTACACTTGCACTTCTCTTAGTCCAAGATACAACGTACAGTAACAGGAGACGGGCAAGCTATGCAATTTTTTTGACACCTTTAAGATTATAACATCCGAAATGTGTGCTATATTATAAAGGGAATATGAATAATTCAATTCTGTCATCAACTGATAGGGTGGACCGTATATTTAAGTCGGTGCAATTATTTTTGCAAGGCGGTGTACATCGTCAATACTTGAGGCAATCAGTTAAATAAAACATGAACAAATATTACTTGGGTGACTTCACATATTTGTAACACTATCTGGGAGCCATAAATGAATTGATACAAGCATATAGTTGTTCTTTGGTTGGTAGAGTTTGTTGGTGGAGTGAGTATAGTCAGGTGTAAAAATTTCCTCCATGCTAATCATGCACAAGCGCTTTTCAATTAGAAGTAAAATGTGCTATGAGTGATACTAATGGGTGATATAAATTCTGATCAATGTGCATAAATTAGCTTATTCTCTTGCAGTCGTAATTAGTATTCTGTATTGGTAAGGACAATAATTCACTGTGGATTTGCAAACTTTGTAAAATTAGTTGTAGCTAGTAGTGGAATAGAGAACTTAAGTCTTGTAGTTTTGTGAAAATATGGAGAAATAATTAGTGAAAATTATTGCTTACTAATCATTAATTTTTTCAAACACGACCACCATAATTTTAAATCCAGTTCTGTTTAATTAGTGTTGCCAATATTTTTAATGACTAATGACTTTAATAGGCGTAAAAAATTAAAAAAAATTGTCTTTAAAGGAAATGAAAAAGCATGAAAGGAAAACAGAAATTAAGGCTTGCATAATGACTCTTTAATTACATTTAAATCATAAACTACAGCTTTTTAGCCCGGTACAGGGCTTATGTTTTCCTAACTCACTCATGGTGACTATCTCCTGGTTTTTTGGCGTTGCCTATATGTTACAATTCAAAATATTAGTAAGTTTAACAAATTAACCATTGTCACTGATAATATCAACTAGCCGGGCCCACTGGCCTTTAGCCAGACTCACTCTTACGAGCAAAATTTAAAACCTGCAAAATATTCAATGATCCACAAATTTTTTAACGCAAAGAAATTTTTTAGAATGTGATAAAGCAAAAAAGAATTGGGTTAGATCTTTCTGGCGGGCCTTCCTAAGTTCCTTCAAACGAGGGGTTGTGCGAAACAAAAGTCTCTTCAGCGTCCCCCCACGATCCGTTTCACTGACTCTGTCTGTATTGAGGACGGGATTCGTTTCATTTTTTTACGGTTATGAGGTGGCGGTGGCGGTAGCTGTCTAGTTAAAAGTGTGTATGAGATTTAGGGGACAGATTGTAGTATTTGGGGAGATGCTCAAATAGCAGCCGTTAATATGTTAATCAGTAAATGAATTTATTGACTAATTGACTATTTAGTAATAGTCATTTTGCATGGTTACCTTGCTAACAGAATTTATCAATTGACCATTTAACCAAAATGGAGATACATTACTCTGGCAATCAAAGCATCAGGAATAAAAAATAAATGAACATTTTATTCCTCATAACTTTTTATTAGCTAGAGTTATATTTTAATTTTACAACACCTGTACCGGGCTCAGCCAAGTTGTACCAGAAGTTTTTATGCTTGTGACAATCTATGCAACTGATTATTTTCTTTCATAATCTACAATCATTAACAAATGAATCAATCCAATCCGCAATGATTTATAGGTGGAAAAACCAAAAACAAAACTTTTTTTTGCGTGTCTGCCCAGAATTATTCGATTTGCTTGAAAAATGTCGTAATAGCTCTCAATATTAGAGTCCTATAAAATATTTACAACCAACGTACATTTTTAGTAAAAAAAATGGCAAACTAACCTGTTGCTAAATTTTCCTTCACTCTCGGGTGTCTTGAACTGACGCAATAAAAATGTTTCTGCTTCACACTCACTACACAATTTTTGGCCCTAAACTCTTGTAATGTGATAACAGCAAGCCGAATAAGTCAACCACAGTTTTCACCCTAACCTATTAAGTCATGAAGCGTGTAAGTAGAGGCTGAAAAAAATGGCACTTTTTGAAACGTAATGAGCTCTGAGAACCAACTTCCTTATTATAGCTAGATGCACACTGAACAGGTGACAAAATGTACAGGAGCAACAATTTGAACATGTACCCAAGGATAAATTCAAGAGAATCAGCAGATTAAGTGAAACTATTCTTTTATACTACTCCCTGCCACTTGATTTCAGACGCAAAATTGGTCATTCATTCCAGGATTCGGATTTACGTCAACCACACAATAAAATGTGGGATTTTTCCCATTAATTTTTTATTTTTAATCTCAGAATAGCGTTTGTTTGACTTCTTTATGATTATATAAACACTAACTAAATATCTGTATGCAAATATAAAAAATAAGACGTGATGTAGTCAAGTGTTAATGACTCACATAATAAACCATGTTTATTCAACATGGCTGATCCCCGTGGGTTTCAAGTGCGCGTTTGATGAACAAGTTTAAAATTTGCAAGACAAGAAAAAAATAATTAATCATTCACTGAACGCACTCAATGTCTGTGTAAGTCCAATGTTAAACCTTTAATTCACATGCATGATAATTGAGTTGAAAAAGTACCTTGGGTTGGGTACTCACAGTCACAATCCACGGGAATACGGAAATTTGATAGTTTAATTAGGTTGAGTAATAACATTGAAGCTTATTGGAATGCAACACACAGGACATGCAGAATTAATGTGATTCATTGGCGCACTGAGCTCTATTCTGTATATGAATGCGGAGTGAAATTCATTATATATGATTATGCAAGACTTTGTATGTAAGTTGAGACAGGAAGAACGTGTGCACAATTTTACTTTTTCGTTAGTGCCGCCAACGCAAATTTAATGTAATGATACCATTTTCATAACCATTGTAATTAAGTCATCGTGTGTGTTTTAAACCTTTTTGTGTCTATCTCTTGAGTAGAGACCATGTTTGCTTGTACATTTTGATAAGAAATCTTATTGTTCTAGTTTAGCTTCCTTACAACCTCACATGCAAAAACATTTATCTTTAACTACAGTCTTAACTCTGTCTGTTACATCAACCATTTTGATTATTTTCTTCTGTTACAACACAGAGGCGAAAAACGTGCTACTTATTATTCGCATTTGTGGAAGATCAGGCATAAATAAAATTATGTATTCCCAATGTTCATTTGAAAGCTAAGATATTATACTCCACGTTTTAAACATGTTTGGGTGGCATATGATTTATGATAGTCGTAAAAAGGTGTGTCTTAATTTTTAATCGAGTAGTTTATAATGCATTTTCTGTGCGTGGTCGGTTGGTAAATGTGGCCATTCAACTTGAGGTATATACAAGGAGTTAAAAAAATAGTAATTTTTAGACGAAAAGTGCTAAAAACTTTGCAAAATTAAATATCATTGAAAACCGGATAGACGGCATGGGAATAACCACTTGCATTTCATTTCATACTAATAACTGAGCAAAAAAAGTATTTTTTTGGCTATTTGTACACTTCAATATAACTACTAATTACGTACGTTACGTTCAATGCAAACATGTATTACAAAACTAATAGAAAAGTTTTGTGTACATAAATAAGATATAACTAGCTCGTTCAATTCATATTGGTCATACAATGTTAAGGTACATGGGTGACCAAATGTTATGCTGGAAAATCTGTGTTTGCTCTTGTCTGGTAGTATGTAATTAACAAAACAAACGGTCATCGTATGAAAGCTAGTATTTGTTTGCCCAGCCAAGTCTGCAATAACAGAAGCATTGGCAATAGTGAAAAAAAAACAATCATAAATAGTAGTGGGAGTCATGAGATAGCCACTTTTGCTAATTTTTTGTCCGTTTGTAAACACCAAGGTGAAAAGCCTCAAACCATGGGCACCTTGTTCCAATGAAACCTGATTAATATGAAAAGACGTAGGAAAGTCAAAATAAATGAGTTGTTCGTCATTTTTTAATGAATCTTAAGTATTGAATCATAACATGGGTTTTTCAAATTGACTATGATACATAATTCCTAAAATTAACATTGGCAGGGAATTACACTATTGACGATGATTGAAACTTCACTACTAACTACATTAAATTAGGTAGGTAAGTTCATTAATGAGAAAACTAAATGTAAAACATCTAGCTTCATAAATTACTATCCTATATATTATACATTAGGTAATTTCTTGCTAATTTAAAAACTACCCTAAAGAGTTTACATTAGACTTAAATTACAAACCAGCGACAAATGTACAAAACATCATGCAAATTCCTTGGATTTACCACATGTAAAGTAATTTTTACAACTAATGAGACTGAGACAGGTTTCAAAATACGTTTTAGCTGCTTAACTTGGTAGCTCAGTTAGGGAGGCCTATATTGTCAATTCAATCTCAATGACTAACCAAAATTCTCTAGGAATGAAATGAATCAAGAAATGTTACACTTGACACACTGCTTACAAATGTATTTGTAAATTAAAGCAACCAGTCAAATTGAAATCCATTGACCCGTGCCACTAGGTGAGGTAATAATATGCAATACAATGACAAGACCAATGATAATTTCAGTAATTAACTTACTGAGCCTACAAATTGGTTTCACTTTCAATATTTAACACATACACTTTGCCAATCCTTATAGCTCCAAACAAATTCTACAGGTGTCAGCTATGCTCACTTACTTAAAATTCTAGAAATCCTCTCTCACTCTCCGTACACGAGTAAAAGTCAAGATTCCCATCATTAATTAATTAGCTCATAAAAAATTTAAAGCCTTGTCATATGTACGATACATTAATAACTGAGAATCGTAAAAATCATTTATGCATGAGCAGCCCTTGATGAATTGTGCTTGCAAAATGCTACTAACAACAAAAACTTGTGGCGCATATACTGTACGCAGACAATGAGAAGTTCTACATATGGAGATGCGATTTGTTCTTGTTATATATATACTTACTAACTACAATACTCGTCATCAGAAGCAAGATCCCAAATCAAGTGTCGCATGGCTACATGCATACATAATTGCCTCAAGCCGCTCTTTCTTATTTGCCCATGTCAATACAAACAAACATGCACATGAATCCCATCATATGTACATGGAATACAGAGAAATCATTGATGAAGGAAGAAAAAATATTTGGCACATCACATCTACCGTTCGTTTCAGTCATTCATTATAATTACTACGATGGTTATTATTTTTACGAGAGCACAGTAATTCTTAATACACATATTGGGCACTGTGTTCTCTATAGATTAGCATGAAAGAGAAAATTTGAGCAACTATCTAAACTAGATGGCTCATCATCAAATAGGGTGAACTAATAACTGGTATTGACAGAGATGTAAATCATAGTCTGGTTTGTTTTTCCACGATCATGCATACAAAGTTTGACAAACATAACCTTGTTGAAAACTGATTGTCTAATGTTTGAAATAATTCTATAGAAAAATGTGAGCAACTTTGAAACTATCAAGTAGTTAAGTAGCAATGACTTTTTTCAAATTCAACAATGACTGTCAATTACGCACATTTTATGCAATCCTTTCAAGTTCACACATGCTGTTTCAACTCGTTCCGAGTTTTCACACGTCGGTCGTCTTTATATTCTTTTTGCGCATTATTTTTTTCATTTCTTCTTCAGGGTAACAACTTTGTGTTTGTATAGTTTCTTCGTGTACGTGACGTGATAAAAATAAAACGTCCATTTCATAAGAATTGTTTTAGTTACTTGACACTGAGCGTGCAAATATTGTACAACGCCAACATTTTTTAACAACCAACCAGAATCGCTATGAATGACAATAATGAAAAAATTACACCGGAGAGCAAAGTAATTAGTAGTAGTATGATCACAGGGTCTCAATGAGATGTTTGGATAAAGTCTACGTTAAAACAGTGGGATTTACAGATAGCTCATATCGAGTGCATTAAAGAGTGCAGTGGCATCTGAATGACTGGAGATGCGCCAAAATGGAAAAGCCATCTAAATAGAAAGGAGAATAAAAAATATTAGTTACTCATCTTCATCATCCGTCAATTTTTTTTTGCTAAATAATGTCAAGGAAAAAACGAAAACAGCAGTTAATTGCAACTAATTTATAATGAATTTACCTGTTTTGCTGCGTGCTCTTCATCTCTGCCATCTCCAATTACAACGTATGTACACTTTCTTCCAAATCTAGAGACGATTCGTTCAAAGCAGCTTTCCTTGCCTGTCAAGGGAAAAAAAATCAATATTATGCATTTAAATGGTCAGAATACTTTACTTGATCGAGGAGGCATGTTTGGTGGCGGTAAATACACTTTTTATTAGTGTTAAGGGATTCAAGAAAAACGAGTAAGTCATGATTGAAAAACAGGATTTCTAGATTGCATGAATAAATTTATGATACATGCAATTGATGATGGTCATGTAGTTTTTTTCGAACATCGTGAATAAAGAAGATGCGTTCGCTAATATATTAATGGGTGCGCTTCCTTCCGGATTTCCAGTTCCCATACATTTTGCATGAGCTAATAATACAAATATGAATATTGTATTTCCATAATAATGGAGACGGTAGGAGGCCGCATAAAACGAATAATTAGGTAGCATGACCAAGTGTAGTGTCAATCAAACCGCCTAAATTACTGCTCATGTTATTCGAGAGTAAGAGTAAGTAATAGTTAAGATTGTCCCGTTGACAAGGAATTTCATTCAGCTCCAACTCCATTATTATATTGGTTACTATTGCAATGTACATGGTATTA
>Ga0210040_10005550_pt1 | contig 16032 bp, 15 predicted proteins | sample CryGeyCG12114_NA_FD_185462 | JGI IMG/M metagenome (GOLD analysis project Ga0210040, IMG submission 185462) | Groundwater microbial communities from aquifer - Crystal Geyser CG19_WC_8/21/14_NA (SPAdes) (version 2) | ecosystem: Environmental > Aquatic > Deep subsurface > Groundwater | place: USA... | reverse complement strand
GGCTGCTCGCGCAATCGCGACGCCCCGACACGGCTCGCGCCCGCGCGGCTGACCTCCATCGGCGTCAACACCTACCTGTGGCGCGCGGCGATCGATACGCTGAGCTTCGCGCCGCTGATCACCGCCGACAGCAACGGCGGCGTGATCGTCACCGACTGGTACGCCAACCCGAACGCGCCGGGAGAGCGTGTCAAGCTGACCGTCTCCATCCTCGACCAGGAATTGCGCGCCGATGCCCTGCGCGTTGCCGCCAGCCGCCAGACCAACCAGGGCGGCCAGTGGATCGACGCCCCGGTTAGCGCCGCCACCGTGCAGAAGCTGGAGGACATCATCCTCACCCGCGCCCGCGACATCCGGCGCGCCACCATCGCCGGCTAAGCCGACAGGAGCACGATGACCGATCGTTTCGACCCGGCGGCGAGCGACTCCCGCTGGCAGGAGCGGTGGGAGCGCGACGGCTGCTTCAGTGCGGACAGCGCGAGCGCCAAGCCGAAGTCCTATGTGCTGGAGATGTTCCCCTATCCGTCGGGGCGCATCCACATGGGGCACGTGCGCAACTACACCATGGGCGACGTGCTGGCCCGCTTTCGCCGGATGCAGGGCTTCGAAGTGCTGCACCCCATGGGCTGGGATGCGTTCGGCATGCCGGCCGAGAATGCAGCCATGGAGAAGAAGGTCCATCCTGGCGCCTGGACCCGCGAGAACATCGCGACGATGCGCGCGCAGCTCAAGCGGCTCGGCTTCGCGCTGGACTGGAGCCGCGAGCTGGCGACCTGCGAGCCCGATTACTACGGCCACGAGCAGGCACTGTTCCTCGACCTGTTCCAGGCAGGGCTGGTCTACCGCAAGGAATCGGAGGTCAACTGGGACCCCGTCGACATGACCGTGCTCGCCAACGAGCAGGTGATCGACGGCAAGGGTTGGCGCTCCGGGGCGCCGGTGGAACGGCGCAAGCTCAACCAGTGGTTCCTGAAGATCACGGATTTCGCCGAGGAGCTGTTGGACGGGCTCGGCACGCTCGATCAGTGGCCGGACAAGGTCCGACTGATGCAGGAGAATTGGATTGGTCGCAGCCGCGGCCTGCAGTTCCGTTTCGCCCGCGCGGATGGCGCCGGCGAGATCGAGGTATTCACCACTCGGCCCGACACGATCTTTGGCGCCAGCTTCGTCGCCATCTCGCCCGGCCACCCGATTGCCGAGGCGCTGGCGGCCGAGCGGTCCGACGTTGCCGAGTTCATCGCCAAGTGCCGGCAAGGCGGCACCACCGCGGCCGAGATCGAGACGGCCGAGAAGCTGGGCTTCGATATCGGCCTGGAGGTCACCCATCCGCTCGACCCCGAGTGGCGACTGCCAGTGTGGATCGCGAACTTCGTGCTGATGGATTATGGCACGGGCGCCTTGTTCGGCGTGCCGGCCCATGACGCGCGCGATTTCGAGTTCGCGTCCAAGTACGGCCTGCCGATCCGCCGCGTGGTCGCCGCCAGCGTTGACGACGGCGGCCTTGCTGTGACCGAAGCCGAGACCGGCGGCGGCGTCGCGGTCAACTCGCAGTTCCTCGACGGCATGGCGACGGAGGCCGCCACCGCGGAGATCATCCGCCGGGCGGAGACCGCCGGCTGGGGCCGCGGCGTTACTCAGTACCGCCTGCGCGACTGGGGCGTCAGTCGCCAGCGTTACTGGGGCACGCCGATCCCGATCATCCATTGCGATGCGTGTGGTGCGGTTCCCGTCGCGCGCGAGCAGTTGCCGGTGGTGTTGCCGGAGGACGTGAGCTTCGACGTGCCGGGCAACCCGCTTGACCGGCATCCTGCCTGGAGCAAGGTGGCCTGCCCGTCCTGCGGCTCGTCGGCGCGGCGCGAGACGGACACGCTCGATACCTTTGTCGATTCGAGCTGGTACTTCATCCGCTTCGCCAGCCAGCCCGGCGATCGGCCGTTCGACGCCGCCGAGGCGGAACAATGGCTTCCCGTCGGCCAGTATATCGGTGGCGTGGAGCATGCGATCCTGCACCTGCTCTACGCCCGCTTCTGGACCCGGGCACTCGAGCGGATCGGACGCCTGTCGGTGCGGGAACCGTTCAAGGGCCTGTTCACCCAAGGCATGGTCACGCACGAGACCTACCGCGCCGGCGACGGCAGCTGGCTCAGCCCGGGCGAGGTGCGCCGGAATGGCGACGATTGGGTCCACATCGAGTCCGGCCAACAGGTGACGTCCGGCCGGGTCGAAAAGATGTCCAAGTCGAAGAAGAACGTGGTCGACCCGGACATCATCATCGATCGCTACGGCGCGGATGCGGTGCGCTGGTTCATGCTGTCCGACTCGCCCCCAGAACGCGATCTTGAATGGTCCATCGGCGGCATCGAGGGGGCCGCCCGGTTCGTGCAACGAGTCTGGCGGCTAGCGCAGGCTGACGCCGCGGCAACGGGCGAGGACATCGACCTGCGCCGGCGGCTGCACAAGACCATCGCCGCCGTTGGTCAGGCCCTTGAGGGCCTGCAATTCAACAAGGCTGTGGCAAGCCTCTACGAACTTACCAGTGCGATCGAGAAGGCCAAGCCGTCCGACGATCGCATCGCCGCCGCCCGGACGCTATTGAAACTGGTCGCACCCATGGCGCCGCACCTTGCGGAAGAGGCATGGGCGCAAATCGGCGGAGCGGGCCTGATTGCCGATCAGCCTTGGCCCGAGCATGACCCGGCCCTGCTGGTCGACGACCAGGTTACCATCGCTGTGCAGGTCAACGGCAAGCTGCGCGACACGCTGACCGCGCCGCGCGGACTTGCCCGCGACGTCCTGCAGGCGCAGGCGCTGGGTGCCGAGAAGGTTGCACGGCTGCTCGACGGCGCCGAGCCCAGGAAGGTCATCGTTGTGCCCGACCGCCTCGTGAACATCGTCCTGTGAGGCGCTTGGCCGCCCTGGTCCTAGCCGCCGCCGCGCTGTCAGGCTGCGGCCTTCGTCCGCTCTACGCCGGTGGGGAGTCCGGCCAGGTGGCGCAGGTGATCCGCTCCGTCGCGGTCCAGCCGATCGCGGGACAGACCGGCTGGCTGGTCCGCACCGCACTGGTGGACCGGCTGGGCGAGCCGCAGGGTGCGACCCGTTACCGGCTAGAGGTCGAACTCGACGACGACATCGAGGGCTATGGCATCCGCGGCGACGCGGCCGTGACCCGCGAGCGTCGGACCCTGCGCGCGCGTTACCGGCTCGTCGACCTTACGAGTGGCGCCGTGGTGTTAGATGCGACTGCCGGCTCCGATGCCGGGATCGACGTCGTCAGCAGCGAATATGCCACCGTCGCCGCCGAACAGACCGCTGCTGAACGCCTCAGCCAGATCGTCGCCGACCAGATCGTCGCCCGGCTCGGCCTGTTCGCCAGCCGCACGGGCGCACCTCGGTGAAGGTGGCCAAGGGCGCGATCGACCGCACGGTCGACCGGCCCGACCGCCAAGTCCGCTTCTACCTGCTCTACGGTGAGGACGAGGCCGGCTCGCGGGCTCTGGCCAGCCGCCTGCAGGTCGCTTTGCAAGCCGAGAAACAGGTGCTCGCGTCCGGCCAGCTTCGCTCGGATCCGCCCGCCCTGGCCGACGAAGCCGCAGCGATTTCCATGTTCGGCGGTCCGCGACTGCTGTGGATCGAGCCGGCCGGTGACGAGGTGCTGTCCGCCGTCGAAGCGCTGATGGCCGCGCCTGCAATCGAGCACCCGTCCGTCGCGATCGCTGGCGCGCTGCGCAAGACCTCAGGCCTGCTCAAGTTCGCCGATGGCCACCCAGCCGCCCTCACCCACTGCTCCTACATGCCGGAGGCGCGCAACGCGCCGCGCCTGGTGGCGGAGCTTGGCCGGCAGCACGGGCTCCGCATCGCCGTCGAGGTCGGTGCGCGGATCGCTGCTTCCGCCCTCAACGATCAGGCCGTGATTGTGCAGGAACTGAAAAAGTACGCGCTCTACCTCGAAGCTGATGTCGAGCACCCGAAGGAGCTCCGGATCGAACTCGTTGACCTGCTCGGGGCCGAGTCCCCGGACAGCAATGCCAGCCGGGCCGGCGATCTTGCCCTGGCTGGAGAGCTGGCCAAGCTGGCCGATGAGCTGGGGGTGGCGGACGAGGCCGGGACCGAGCCCATCCTGATGGTGAGATCCTTGCAGCGCCGGCTGTTGCAACTGGCGCCGCTACGCGCCCGGCTGGACGGTGGGCAGTCGGCCGAGGCGGTCACCAAAACCATCTTCTGGAAGGACCAGCCGCTGATCCAGCGTATGCTGGCGCGGTGGAGCAGTGAGCGGCTGGCCCAGGTGGTAAGCCGTCTTGCTCAAGCGGAACGCCGCTTGCTGCAGGGCGGCACGCCGGCGCCGGGCCTCGCCACGCTCGGTGAGGAATTGCTCCAGGTCGCCCGCGCGCGCGGGCGCTGACGCTCCGATCAGATCGGTTCGCCGGACAGCCGCTGGCAGATGAGGTCAAGCTGGTCGAGGCTCGAGAAATGCAGGCTGACCGTCCCACTGGCACCCTTGGCGGCGATCTTGACCCGCAGTCCCAGCACGTCGCCAAGCTGCCGCTCAAGCGCAGCCACATCGGCATCCTGAGCGCCGACAGCCGCCGCACGGCCGTTCCGGCCTGCGCCACTCGCCGCCGGTCGAGCCGACTTGGCCAGCTGCTCAGCCTGTCGCACTGACAAGCCCTTGGCGATGATTTCACGGGCGAGCGCCTCAGGGTCGCCTGCGGTGGCAATCGCCCGCGCATGCCCCATGTTGAGCTCGCCACGCATCAACGACTCCCGGACGAACTCTGGAAGATCCCGCAATCGCAATAGGTTAGCGACATGGCTGCGCGACTTGCCGACAAGGCCGGACAACGCCTCCTGGGTGTGCCCGTAGGTCTCGATCAGCCGCGCGTAGGCGTCCGCTTCTTCCAGCGCGTTCAGGTCCTCACGCTGAATGTTCTCGATCAGCGCGACTTCGGCGGTCGCCGCAGCGTCGAACTCACGAATGATGGCGGGAATCTTGTGGAGCCGGGCGCGCTGCGATGCCCGCCAGCGGCGCTCGCCGGCAACCAGCTCGAAGTGGCCGTCGCGCAGGTCGCGCACGAGGATCGGCTGGAGCACGCCGCGCGTCGCGATCGACTCGGCCAACTCGGCGATCGCCTCTTCCGCGAAGTGGCGCCTCGGCTGCTGCGGGTTCGGGCGGATCGCCGCGACGTCAATCTCCCGCACGCTGCCGCGCGGCGGCTCGCCTTCGCCCGGCGCATCCCCGAGCAGCGCAGACAGCCCGCGGCCGAGCCCACGTTGGCGCAATTCGTTCATGCGGCGACGACTTCCTGCGGCCGCGGCAGCCGCTCCATCAGCTCCTTGGCAAGGCGAACGTACGCCTCGCTGCCGCTGCAGCGCAGGTCGTAGATCAGGGCCGGCAGGCCATGGCTGGGTGCTTCTGACAAACGCACGTTGCGCGGGATCACCGTTTCGAACACGGCGGGACCAAGGCAAGCACGGACGTCCTCCGCAACCTGCCGCGACAGGCTATTGCGCCGATCGAACATGGTCAGCGCCACTCCAAGAATGCCCAGCTCCGGATTGAAGCGGCTGCGGATGCGCTCGACGGTCTGTAGCAGCTGGCTGAGCCCTTCGAGGGCAAAGAACTCGCATTGCAGTGGCACCAGCAACTGCTTGGCGGCGACCAGGGCATTGACCGTCAGCAAGCCGAGCGAGGGCGGACAATCCATCAGCACGATGTCCCACCGGCCCACCGGTGCCCTGTCCAGAGCATCGGCAAGACGATGCGTGCGGCGGTCGAACTGGACCAATTCGACTTCCGCGCCCGACAGGTCCTGCGTAGCCGCAACCAGCTCCAGACGCGGCACCCGCGTCTGAACCGCTGCATCGTGCACTTCAGCCTCGCCGATCAGGAGATCGTAGCTGGACCGCTCACGCGCGGCGTGCCCCACACCAAGGCCGGTGGAAGCATTGCCCTGCGGATCGAGGTCGAGCAGGAGCACGCGCCAGCCTGTCGCCGCCAGCGCAGTGGCGAGGTTGATGGCAGTTGTCGTCTTACCGACCCCGCCCTTCTGATTAGCCACTGCAATCCGGATCATCCTCGCCCCTTCCGCCTCGGCTGGACCTCGGAAGCCACGATGATCACCGCGTCCCCCTGCGTGATGCTCGGCTCCACTCGAAAGCGACCTTGCCACGAGTGCTGCGCCTCTTCCAGTTCCATCTGACCGGAACGACCCTTCGGAAGCACCCAGACGGTACCAGGGTGCGACAGGTGGTGTGTCATGGCGAGGAGCTTGTCGAGCGAGGCAACTGCACGGGCGGTAAGGACATCCGCCTGGCCGGAGAAACTGTCGGACTTGCCCGCCCAAACGCTGGCATTCGTCAGAGCCAACTGATTGACGCATCGTGCAAGAAACTCCGCACGCAACCGTCTGGGTTCGACCATGGTAATTGACTGCACGCCCAAAATGGCCAGGACGATGCCCGGCAGGCCGGCACCGGAGCCTACATCCACCCATTTGGCACTCGCAGGTGCAAACCTGAGCAACTGCGCACTGTCCAAGATGTGCCGGCTCCAAAGCTGATCGAGCGTGGACGCTGCGATAAGGTTCTGCTGCTTGTTCTCCAGTTTCAAGAGTTCAGCATATTCCTCCAGCCGTCGTGATGTTTCACGTGGAACATCCAACTTCCCCGTGCCCTCGACAATGCTGGTCAAGCTGCTTTCCGCATAACCGCAAGGTGGAGAGCCGATAGGGCGGCGGGGGTCACGCCAGGAATGCGCGACGCTTGGTCGATAGTCTCCGGACAAACCGCGAGGAAACGCTCCGCCATCTCCTTGGACATGCCGGGAACGGAAGCATAGTCGATCTCGGGCGGAATGCTTTTAACGTTGGAGGTTTCTATCGCCGCCCATTCGCGAGCCTGTCGCTCGACGTAGGGAGCGTATAGCGCATCCGCTTGTCCCTCCGCAGTCGCGGCGAATTCCGCTCGCTCGCGAGCGCTTAGATGTTCATTGATAAGCTGCGCCCGTTCCCGACCTACGCAATCGGCTCGCAAGGCAGCGGCACCCAAGCGAGACGTCGCGTTGTCGGCCCTCAATGCCAGCCTATACTCCGCCCTGGCCGTCATCATCCGATAGGGCTCCGTCACACCCTGAGTGGTAAGATCGTCGATCATCACGCCGATGTAGCTGGTTCGGCGGTCGAAGCTGACCGGCGCGAGATCCCGAGCGCTCGCCGCCGCGTTGAGGCCCGCGGTAAGGCCCTGCGCTGCCGCCTCCTCATAGCCAGTTGTGCCATTGATCTGGCCAGCCAAGAACAGGCCACGCATGGCTTTTACCTCAAGCGTGCTGCGCAACCGCCGCGGATCGACGAAGTCATATTCAACGGCATAACCGGGCTGCACGATCTCCGCGCGTTCCAAGCCGACGATCGAGCGAATGAAAGCGCGTTGAACATCCCCGGGCATCGACGTCGATATGCCGTTCGGATAGACGAGCGGAGTGCCAAGCTGCTCCGGCTCAAGGAAGATTTGGTGGCCGTCACGATCGCCAAAGCGGCGAATCTTGTCCTCGATGGACGGACAGTAACGCGGTCCCCGCCCTTCTATTGCACCGGAATATAGCGGCGACCGGTCTTGGGCGGCGCGGACGATGTCATGCGTGCGCTCGTTCGTACGGGTGATCGCACAACACAGGTGCGGTGCGCGCGGATCACTCGCCAACGCACTCATCGACCAGTCGTCAGCGTCGCTCGGCTGCTCGTCCAGGCGTGCCCAGTCGATGCTACGCCCATCCAGGCGGGGCGGCGTGCCGGTCTTCAGGCGACCCTGGCCAAGACCTAGTTCCCGGACCTGGTTAGCCAGACGAAGTGATGCCTGCTCTCCCCTTCTCCCTGCCTGCTGGGTTAGCTCACCGATGTGGATGGTGGCGCGCAAGAAAGTACCGGTGGCAATCACCGCAGCCCGACATGATAGGCGAGCACCATCGACAAGCGCTACGCCGGCGACCCGGCCCCCTTCGAACAGGAGTTCAGCTACCTCGCCGATGATCTGCTCGACACCAGTTCGGCACAGCATGGTCTGCACGGCGTGCGCGAAGATGCTTCGGTCTGCCTGCACGCGAGGTCCCCAAACGGCTGGTCCCTTGCTGCGGTTGAGCATGCGCCGATGAATCGCCGCCCTGTCCGCGGCTCGAGCCATAAGGCCGTCGAACACGTCTAGCTCGCGTACGAGATGGCCTTTGCCCACTCCGCCGATCGATGGATTGCAGCTCATCTGTCCAACGTTAGCAGGCTCATAGGTGATCAGTCCGACGGACGCCCCTCGCCGCGCTGCTGCCGCCGCAGCCTCACAGCCGGCGTGACCGCCCCCAATTACCAGTACGTCGAACATGGCGAGCCCCTTAGCAATAATGTTTCACGTGGAACATCATTTGCCGAGGCAGAACCTGCCAAATAGCGCGTCAAGCACGTCTTCGATCCCCGCGACACCGATTACTCGGTCGAGAGAGGTGCGCGCGGCACGGAGTTCGTCAGCAATGAGGACAAGGTCATTCGGCAGTCCCGCCAGTGCTGTTAACGCCTGCTCGATAGCCCCAGCCTGCCGCTCATTGAGGCTCACATCACTTTCGGCCGGAAGCAGCGACTTGGCCATTTCTACGATAATTCGACGAAGTTCAGGGACGCCTTCGCCAATCCATGCAGACACTGCAAGAATGTCGGGCGAGGTGTTCTCGTGGCAGTCCGACTTGGTGTGTAGGCGCACACACTTGGGATGTGTCGGGTACGCAGTTGGATTGCCAAGCCACAAGAGGATATCCGCTCCTTCGACTGCCCGTTGGGCAAGCCCAACGCCGATCTGCTCGATGATGTCATCCGACGTGCGCAGCCCGGCCGTGTCGACCAGCACCAGCGGGACACCGTCCCAGGCGATCGGCACCTCGATGACGTCCCTGGTAGTGCCGGCAATCTCCGACACAATCGCGCGATCGTTCTCGACCAGGGCGTTGAGCAAGCTCGACTTGCCAGCGTTCGGAGGTCCAGCGAGAACCACTCGGACGCCCTCCCGCAACAGTTCCGCCCGCCATTCCTGTGCCAGTTCGTCGGCTTGGTTGCGAAGGGCCACCAGATCGAGATCCGTCTCATCATCCCCGACGTAGTCGATGGCGGCCTCGGCTTGGGCGGACAAGTCCACCAATCGTGTTCGCCATTCCTCGACTTGGCTGCGCAACGCTCCTCCGGCGACCGCCAGCGCGGCGCGGCGCTGTTGTTGGGTCTCGGCTTCCAGAAGGTCGGCAAGACCTTCCGCCTCCGTTAGGTCTAATCGGCCGTGTTCCAGTGCACGGCGAGTGAACTCACCGGGCAGTGCTTCACGGAGCCCATCGATTTCGCCCAGCGCTGTGAGGACGGCGGCAACGACGGCGCGGCCGCCATGGCAATGCAGTTCGACGAGATCTTCCCCGGTGGCGCTGGCCGGACGGTCGAAGCGTAGCACGAGTGCCTCGTCGAGTAGTTCGTTCGCCTTCGAGCGGATCTTCCGAAGCGCTGCACGCCGAGGTTCGGGTAAGTCATCGACCAGCTGCCTCGCCGCAGCGTGGGCACCTGGGCCGCTGATACGGATCACCGCAATCGCCGCGGGCGGCCGCCCGCTCGAGTTTGCGAAGATCGTGTCGTGCGGCTCAGCCAAGAACGGTGATCAGCACCGGGTGGACGTCGTGCGCGCCCTCCCAGATCATCTTCGCTGCCACCCACAGGATCACCGCCAGACCGACGTAGGCGATCCAGCGATAGCGCTCGATGTAGCGGGCGATGAGGTTGGCGGCGATCCCCATCAAGGCGACCGACAGAACCAGGCCAACAATCAAGATCCCCGGGTGCTCGCGCGCCGCGCCCGCCACGGCAAGGACGTTGTCCAGGCTCATGCTGACGTCCGCAACCGCAACGGCCCAGGCCGCGGCCGCGAAACTCTTCGCGGGCTTCAGGCCGCTATGCTCGTCACCCTCGATCTCGGCCGACCCGGCGCTCTCGCCACCGTGCCGCAATTCACGCCACATCTTCCACGCAACCCACAGCAGCAGCAGCCCGCCGGCAAGAATTAGGCCAACGATCTGAAGGAGTTGCGACACCACCAGAGCGAAGCCGATCCGCAGCACCAAGGCGGCGACAACTCCGAGCAGGATGACCTTGCGGCGCTGCTCGGCCGGCAGCCCCGCGGCCAATGCACCGACCACGATCGCGTTGTCCCCGGCCAGGACCAGGTCGATCATCAACACCTGGACGAAGGCGGCGAACGCGCTCGCGTCCGTTATGTTGGAGAAGTCGGCGACAATGGAGTGCCAGATCTCTCCCGGCGAACCGAAGCTGGCGGGAGCGGAGGCGGCGAAGATCAGTTCAAGCAAGGTACGGTCCTGTCCCTTGAGGCATCGGCCGGCACGTTCAACATCGTACCGCTACAGGCAGTCCGCTCTTCACGCTTGCGGCTCAGCTTGTCGAGAGCGCAATCGGCGTGAGCTTACCCGCGGAGCAGCGGCCAGACCTGCCAGGCGCCTTCCCAGATCATGCTCAGCGCCACGTACATGATGATCACCAAGCCGACCCACGCGATCCAATGGAAGCGCTGGATAAGGCGCGCGACGTAATTTGCGGCCAGACCCATCAAGGTTACCGACAGCGCCAGGCCGAACAGCAGCACGGTGGGGTGCTCGCGCGCGACACCCGCAACCGCGATCACATTGTCGAGGCTCATGCTGAGATCGGCCAGCGTGATTTGCAGCGCCGCGGCGAGGAAGCTCTTCTTGGCCACCGGGTGGGTCGGCACGGCGTCCAGGTCGTCGGTGACTTCGACCTCTGCCGGTCGGAGCTCCCGGTACATGTTGTAGGCTACCCATAGCAGCAGCAGGCCACCGGCGAGGAGCAGGCCGGTCAGGTGCAGGAGCCAGGTCGCGAGCAGGGCGAAGCTGATCAGGAACACCAGCGCCAGCGCCACGCCGAGCAGGATCACGCGCCGCCGCTCGCGCGGGTCTAGACCCGCGGCGATCGTCCCCATGATGATGACGTTGTCGCCTGCCATCGTCAGATCGATCAGAATGACCTGGGCGAGCGTCCACAGACCGGCTGTGGTGAGAACATCGGCGAAATCCAGCGCGGGCATGCGGCCACTCTGTACCCCGGCGCGGGCCGGGGTCCAGCCTTACTGGTTCATGCTGGCGAAGAAGTCCTCGTTGCTCTTCGCATCCTTCATCTTGTCGAGCAGGAACTGCATCGCGTCGATGGTGCCCATCTGCATCAGGATGCGCCGGAGGACCCACATCTTGGTGAGGATGTTCTGCTCGACCAGCAGCTCTTCCTTGCGGGTGCCGCTCTTGCCGACGTCCAGCGCCGGGAAGATGCGCTTGTCGGCCACCTTGCGGTCGAGCACGATTTCGCTGTTACCGGTGCCCTTGAACTCTTCGAAGATGACCTCGTCCATCTTGGAGCCGGTGTCGATCAGCGCGGTGGCGATGATGGACAGGGAGCCGCCTTCCTCGATGTTGCGGGCGGCGCCGAAGAAGCGCTTGGGCCGCTGCAGCGCATTGGCATCCACACCGCCGGTCAGCACCTTGCCCGAGCTTGGGACGACGGTGTTGTAGGCGCGGCCGAGACGCGTGATCGAGTCCAGCAGGATCACAACGTCCTTCTTGTGCTCGACCAGGCGCTTGGCCTTTTCGATCACCATCTCGGCCACCTGGACGTGGCGCTGCGCGGGCTCGTCGAAGGTCGAGGAAATTACCTCGCCCTTTACCGAGCGCTGCATGTCGGTGACTTCCTCCGGCCGCTCGTCGATGAGCAGCACGATCAGGAAGACTTCCGGATTGTTGTCGGTGATCGCCCGGGCGATATTCTGCAGCAGCACCGTTTTGCCGGTCCGCGGTGGCGCCACGATCAGCGCGCGCTGGCCCTTGCCGAGCGGGGCGACGATGTCGATCACCCGCGCGCTCTTGTCCTTGATCGTGGGATCAAGCGTGTCGAGCCGCAACTTGCTGTCGGGGTAGAGCGGCGTGAGATTGTCGAAGTTGACCCGGTGGCGGAGCTGGTCGGGTTCGTCGAAATTGATCTGGGTGACCCGGGTCAGCGCGAAATAGCGCTCGCCGTCCTTGGGAGCCCGGATCTCGCCTTCTACCGTATCGCCGGTGCGCAGGCCGAAGCGGCGAACGATCTGGGGCGTGACGTAGATGTCGTCCGGCCCCGCGAGGTAGTTCGCCTCCGGGCTGCGGAGGAAGCCGAAGCCGTCGTTCAGCACCTCGATGGTGCCGGTGCCCATGATCTCCGCGCCGCTTTCGGCCCGGACTTTCAGAATGGAGAACATGAGGTCCTGCTTGCGCAGGGTGCTGGCGCCCTCGACGCCCATTTCCTCGGCCTGGGCAACCAGTTCCGCGGGGGTTTTTTTCTTGAGTTCCTTGAGGTGCATCTGAGCAAGCCTGAATTTGGAAGATTGAACAGCCGGAAGACTGAAAGGAGCTGCTGGGGAAGCGCTCACACCGGCTGAAAGGAGACGAGTTACGGGCCGGTGCGGCCGTATGCGACCGGGTTATGGCTCCGCTGCTCTCAAGTCAACATGGGGCTGCCGACGGACCGGCGCAAGATCAGAACGGTTTCACGATCACCAGCACCACAATCAACGCCGCGGCGATGCCGGGAATTTCGTTCATGATTCTCAGCGTCCGATTCTCCAGCGGACGAGCGCCAGAGGCGAGCTTGCGGCCGTAAGCGCCCATCCACCCCTGGTAGCCGGTCAGGGCCACGACCAGCGCCAGCTTGGCGGAAAACCAGCCTTGGCCCCACGCGCCCAGGTGGAACGCCAGCATCAGCCCCAGCACCCACACGATCACCATGGCCGGAGTCAGGATGATCGTGCGCGCCCGGCTCTCCCGCTCGATCCAGGCGCGGTCCTCGGCCGATCCGGGCGGCGTTTCATGGTGGTAGACGTAGAAGCGCGGCAGCAGAAACAGGCCCGCTATCCAGAAGATGACAAACGTCAGGTGCGCCGCCTTGACCCACGGATAGGCGTTGCCGAGCCAGCCGACGTAGGCGTCGAAGAACGTCATCCCGAAAGCACCCCTCCCGGCGCCTTGCCTAGCAGGTCCATCAGGCGTTCAACATGGGCAATCGGCGTGGTTTGCTGGATTCCGTGGCCAAGATTGAACACGTGGGGCCGATCCTCCAGGGCCGACCGGATCCGGGTCACCGCGCTGTCCAGCGCCTCGCCGCCGGTGATCAGCGCCAGTGGGTCGAGGTTGCCCTGCACCGGCATGCCAGGCGGCAGGCTGGCGTGCGCCCAGGCGGGGTCGATCGTCTCGTCGAGGCCGAGCGCATCTACTCCGGTCTCGCGGGCATAGGCCGCCAGCTTGCCGCCCGCGCCCTTGGGAAAGCCGATGATCGGCAAGTCTGGCCGTTCGACCTTCAGGCGGCCCACCAAGCGTGCGGTGGGAGCAATCACCCAACGCTCGAACTCGGCTGGAGCCAGGCTGCCGGACCAGCTGTCGAAGATCTGCACCGCATCCACGCCGGCATCGGCCTGGCCGAGGAGGTAGGTCAGCGTGGTTTCCTCGATCGCATCGATGATCGCGCCGAACCTGCCGGGATCCTGATAGGCCAGCAGGCGGGCGTCGGCCTGCTCGCGACTGCCTTCGCCGGCCACCATGTAGGTCGCCACGGTCCAGGGAGCGCCCGCGAAGCCCAGGAAGGTGGTCTGGGGCGGCAGCGCCGCCTTCACCCGCCCGACGGTCTCGTAGATCGGCTCCAGACGCCCTGCGTGCGGTTGCAGGTCCTCGAGCGCCGCCCCCTTCAGCGGCCGCGACAGGCGTGGGCCCTCGCCGGCGACGAAGGTCAGGTTCTGCCCCAGCGCGAATGGAACGATTAGGATATCGGAAAACAGGATCGCTCCGTCGAGCGCGAAGCGGCGCAGCGGCTGCAGCGTGATCTCGGCCGCGCACTCGGCATCGTAGACGAGGTCGAGGAACCCGCCCTTGTCGGCTCGAAGCGCTCGATATTCCGGCAGGTAGCGTCCGGCCTGGCGCATCATCCAGGCCGGCGGCGGGTCACGGCGTTCACCGCGCAGCACGGCGAGCAGCGGTTTGTCGTGTGGTCCGCCCGGGCTTGAAGCCACCCCTTAATCCTCTCTTAGAATCTAAATAGATTGTTGAAGGTTGTTGGCCCGCGGCAAGCGGGGAATAGGTGCGCGTCCCGCATTTGCCAACAGGCGAGCCTGTTCGAGTCGCGAGGGAGTCCGGCGAGTCGGTCCGAGTCCCTCCCATGATCCACAGGCTGGGGGCAATTGTGAGGAGCCGTGGACGAATCCGCGGATTGCCGGCCCGGACATTCGGATAAACCGCCCGGTTGGACGATGCCCATGGTCGCGCTAGGGCGAGCCACCGGCTTATCCACAGGAACAGATATGGACCTTGTGCTCGCTTCCACCTCGCCGATCAGGGGCACGCTGCTGGCCAATGCGGGCGTTCCCTATGCCGCGGAGGCGCCGGAGGTGGACGAGGCGGCGGTAAAGCAGGCCTTTGCAGGAACCGACCGCGAACTCGCGCTGGCACTGGCCGAAGCCAAGGCGCTCAGCGTTTCCCGCAGGCGCGCGGAAGCGCTGGTGATCGGCAGCGACAGCGTCCTGTCGGTCGAGGGCGGACGCTTCTCCAAGCCGGTCGGTCGGGAAGAGGCGGCCGAACACCTGCGCTTCTTCTCCGGGCGCACGATGGAGCTGACCAGTGCCGTCGCGCTTGCTTCGGCCGGTGCCTCGGTCTGGACTCACGCCAGTACCGCCACATTACAGGTGCGCGGTCTCAGCGACACGTTCATCGCGACATACCTCGACGCCGATTGGCCGGAGGTCAGCTACTGTGTTGGCGTGTTCCGGCTGGAAGGGCCGGGGGTGCAGCTGTTCGAGGCGATCGAAGGCGATCACTTCACCATTCTCGGACTGCCCTTGCTGCCGCTGCTCGGTGAGCTGCGCCGGCGTGGGCTGCTGACGGCATGACGTCATCGCCTTATGCCGAGGTGATCGGCAATCCGGTCGCCCATTCCAAGTCGCCGCTCATCCATCGCTTCTGGCTCGACCAGCTGGGCCTCGGTGGAGACTATAAGGCCACGCGCGTCGGAATGGATGAGCTTCAGGCCTATTTCGATGCCCGCCTGGCGGATCCGGCCTGGCGCGGGTGCAACATCACCATGCCGCTCAAGACGGCGGCCCACGCCATCGTCGTCGGTGGCCAGCCCGGGGGAGCTCCCGGACTGAATGGCGTCAATCTCGCCGTCCCGCGCAATGGCAAATTGCATGGGTCCGCGACCGATCTGGTCGGCATCCTGCTGCCACTGGCGATGAGCGAAGTAGAAGCGCCGACAGCGTCAGTGACCAAGCAGGCGGTGGTCCTGGGAGCGGGCGGTGTGCTGATGCCGACCATTCAGGCCCTGGTGAACCGCAAGTACCGCCGCATTCACGTGGTTGCGCGCAGCCCAGTCCGGGTGGAAGCCGCCCGCATGGTCCTGCCTTACGTCGACATCGTCCATGTGCCCTGGGGCGAAGCGCTCCCCTCCAGCGAGCTGCTGGTCAATGCCACGCCGCTGGGCATGCACGGCCGAGACGACAACCCCTATGACGCGAGCAGCGTGACGACGGACGGGCTGGTGTTCGAGATGATCTACCATCCCGTGGAAACCGGGCTGGTGGTCGATGCCAGGCGCCGCGGGCTGCGGGTGATCGACGGCTTGCAGATGCTGCTGCACCAGGCCGCGCCTTCTTTCGAAGCCTTCTTCGGTGTCCCTCCGCCGCGCGAGCGCGATCCCGAACTCAGGAAGCTCCTGGTTGCATGATCCGGCTGGCGCTCACCGGCTCCATCGGCATGGGCAAGTCGACCGTTGCCGGCATGTTCCGCCGCCGCGGCATTCCCGTATTCGACGCGGATGCCGTCGTCCGCCAGCTGCAGGGAGCCGGCGGCCCGCTGGTGCCTTTGATGGAGGAGCGGTTCCCGGGAACGACCGGCGAGAGCGGGGTCGACCGCGACGCTCTGTCCAAGGCCGTGCT
>Ga0210040_10005548_pt1 | contig 16036 bp, 10 predicted proteins | sample CryGeyCG12114_NA_FD_185462 | JGI IMG/M metagenome (GOLD analysis project Ga0210040, IMG submission 185462) | Groundwater microbial communities from aquifer - Crystal Geyser CG19_WC_8/21/14_NA (SPAdes) (version 2) | ecosystem: Environmental > Aquatic > Deep subsurface > Groundwater | place: USA... | reverse complement strand
TATAATCCGATGCGGTCGTTGAGCTTCACAATAACAAAATTCGTAAAAAAAAATTTAACATGGAGTTAAATGGGAGAAAAAAAGTAGTAAGGGGGGACCCTGTCTTCACTGAATTTTTACATGTTATGATTTAGTACATTATTTAAGAAAATTCCTTACGAACATACTTCGGACTTACATTGTTAGTTAGTATCACCATAAACTGTTGAATTTAAGAACGAAGATTTGAAAATTTTTCAAAAATCATGCAGGAAATTGTGTGACCAATGGCTGACTTACACCTTTTTTGTGCTAAAATGTTGAATCTAGCAAAAAAAATATCTTGCGGGATTTAACACACACAAGTTGTTTTGTTAGAAATTTCATCTTGTTTTTAAACTGCCCGAATATATGAATGAACTGCATAGAAACTACAATGTAATTTTTTGCTCCCTCCCTACATATTCATAATTCTTGAAATAGTTTCTTTTGGCAACAGTTCAAATCATGTTGGTTTCATGCTAAAAATTTGTGACCCGTGAATTGAAAAATGCATAGAACAAACTGCAATATGATTATGGAAATAGTAAATGTAAACTTATTCTTTTAGAATTGATCCAATGTAGTAATTCAAACGTGCGCATTGTAAAATGAACAATTTTTTGCGTGTGAAAGAAAGAATACACAGCTCCCTATATATATACGCCTCTGGTGGACTAAAAATGTGTGTGTAGCATTCCCACAAGGTATTTTACACGTATCTTAGACACGGGTCACGATTTCCAGGCATTTCGCCACCACTTCCGAGTTGAAGAAAAAAATTGATGCCGTTACTCTTTGTTTTTTCCCGATATGTGGGAATTAAAGTCCGGAAAGGATGTGAAATTCCATGCATTTCATATGAAAGCCAAAAAAATTTAGTTTAATTCAGTGCACATAATCAAAAACTATAGCATAAACTCTTTCGATTCTGTAGTAAAAACTTGATATATTTCCCAAAAAAAAACCAAAAAAACGAAATATTTCCCCCTTTTGCAGCAAATCCGAAAAACCTTGGCTTTGAGTCTTACTTAACATTTAACGGTAAAGATCATACACAGGTTACAAAGTCAGTAGCAATACATTTTCATTTGCTCAATAGCTGTAGCACACGAATTGACATAAAGTGTCTGGCATTCTTCCCTTAACAATAAAAGCCATCTTTTCATCTTGGTTCACATTTGTGAAAACTTTTGTGCGTGATTTCTGTTGCGTGCATTTCAAAATTGTGATTTTCTTCCCCAAAAAAGTCTCTATTCAATTATCCAAGCCAAATAATTGAACATTCTCCCAATATTTAAACATGAGGGGAAAATCGTGACACAGGGAAAATTGCAGCCGGTTAAAAGTTAGTTGACACGAATTCAGACTATATAGTTTGTTTGTTTCTTTAAGAAAAGCCAAAATTGCCGTCAAGTCAATAAGTATATATATAGTTTAGATCGTTAAGTTTTGCTCAGGACATGGAATGTCGTTATTACGTGCGATGATTGTGAAAGTCATAAAGTTGGTGTGTATACTGGCCGTTGAAATTTTATTACATTTTGTGACTCCTTTGGACTCGAGAGGCAGTGTGGGCACTTACTTTGTCTACCGGTTCAATTCATTTGGTAAAAACAAGCTTTATACTATTTTCTTACTATGGCAGTTGTTTTGTATTGCCCCGCTGATAAAACGCATAAGAAAAACAATCTAAATGTGCCGTTATAGTCAGTAATTTTTGAAGATCAGTCCTATTGTAACATGCATCAGTTTGTAAACAGTTACTTGATGCAAAAGCTTGTATTGGCAGTAAATCCAATGAATGTTTTGTGTAGCGTAAAAATCAGATATCAATCAAGCAATATAATTAATCACAAAATCACCCAATTATATGGGTTTTTTTGTACCGGACTTACAAAAAATCCATGCTAGTAAATAATAAAACTTGACATTTTTAAAACTTGATAAATTTTAACAACCCAGTACACTTTCAAGTGGGAACAAACTTTCTCCATAAATTATATACAACTTGAAAAGTTTCCCTTTTTGTTTCAAACTAACTTGTCTGCAAATTTATTACATTTCTTTACCTCATTATTCATTTGAATTGGAGCTCTGGAACAAAAAATACATTTTTTTGTATCTCTAACCAACTAACTGTATATTGACTATATCTTGTATTTTCACTTCACGAAAAAAGTAACTCTAATTGCTTTGCTACACTGAATCTTATGTTACCGTTCGGGTATTATTATATTCGACCAATGTAACTAACTAACTAACTAACTAACTAACTAGCTAACTAACTATAGGCTCATTATTCACACTGTTAGTCACAGCCTCAGGTACGGTTGGTTACCGAATCTATCAGCTTACAAATTGGGTGTGTCATTTGAAAAGGAGCCGTCTAATCAAGGCATAGAGCTCAATAAATCTTGTAGTCATCATCACCATAGAGGGACTTTCACTTGTCACTCTAAAATTATCTCTAGTGACAGCGCTATATGTTAGGCGCGACATTATCGACAGCTCTGTCACATTGTAGTTTATAGGGCGAAAGTGAGCTGTAAAGTAACTAACTTGCTAATAGTAGTTACTTAAGGGAGGGGACATGTAACATACATGAACTGAAATGTAGGTTAGTAGAGCTCCTTCAAAACAGACATTCAGAAGATAGGACAAAAAGGCAATTGTGTGTTAAAATGTGATTCAAAAAGACTATAATACCTTGAATTTTTAAAATATGGAAAAGTCGTCCACAGTAGCGCCTACAGAGTAAAGAAAATTGAGATGTAGACAAAAAATCACCCGGGGAATTCTTATTCTGTCCCGGGCAACGATAAATGTAATATGTGGCATGCGAAATGTTGCAGAGGTAGAAGTTTGTGCATGCCAAAATTATATAGACGGTTTTAAATGGCCTCACTGTAAATTTTGCATGTCAATTCAGTTAGAAATAAGTAGGTTGCAGATTTAAGCTACAAAACTTGTGACTGTGAGAACAGTTTGTTATTAGTATGCATGTATAGTCCTCCATTTCAAGGAAAACTGATGATTTAGTGGGATTTATTAAACAAACACGTACACATGTAATAATTGTCCTCCTTTTGAGAACTCTTGGGATCCGGGCTGTATAATGATAGTTTTCAGGTAAATGTATACTGCGTCTAATTATATGGAGTGTTGACGAAATGTTTTATCGTTGCTTTCATCATCATCCCGTATGTTGTTGTCCTTTTGTTCTCATTAGAGTAGTGTAGTTTCTGAATCGTAGAATTACAAGTTTAACTCAATTTCCACGCATTCAGTTGTTAATAAGCTGCTCAATTGAAGGAATCAAAACAGCAGACATAGATTATAATGCTATGAAAATTACAATTTGATGCGGCACGTGGCATATTTTAAATTTTAGCGCGCTATGATTTGATTTAACCAATCAAATGTAAATCATGTTTGTGCGGGAATTTCAACCTGCTAACGCCCTCTATGTATGAAATAAGCAATTATGTTGAACTTTTTCAACTTCGACATTGGAAATTTTAAAATTAACTTGTATTTTTTTTTCAGCACTGCTAACGGGAACATTACGAACTTACCAAAGAGCTTCATGTGATGGCGACTGGATGAGTTTACGGTGTCCAGTAGGCACAACGATATCAGTACATATTGCTCAATACGGTCGAAATGCTCCATCCCCTCAATTATGTGCAGCATCCGCTTTAGAACGCATTACACTCTTACTTCACAAAAATACAACTTCAGATGTCACGTTGAACAACACGGTCTCATCTTGTCAGTGGCCACCTGCTATACAGGTTTGCAAAAAATCAATACTCCCACACAAAACTGTATTTCTTTACCCACTTTCTTTATTTACAGTACTCCGTATTGCAAACAGTGGTTGGATTATGCCAGAAAAAACGAAGTTGCCGATTTCAGACTTCTCCCCGTAGTTTTGGAGGCGACCCATGCCCTGGTTCCCGAAAATATGTAGAAGTTGCATATAAATGTCGTCCAAGTGAGTGAGATATGAAAAAAATCTCATTTTATTTGATTTTGGGGTGATTTTTGCTTTATATCTTCCTAGGTGAGTTCCGTAGCGTGATAGGATGCGAAACGGAAGTAGTACAACTTGAATGTAACAAAAGTTCCAGGCTGGCCATTTATTCTGCAACTTATGGCCGCACTGAATATGAGAGTGTCCGGTGTCCACAGCCCTCAGGAGTTGTAGATGAAAGTAAGTGAGTTAGTTAGTTAGTTAGCAATAGGTTGTTACAGAGAAAAGAAATCATTTCTCCCGTGACTGATGAAGTGCTTCCGCCAAAAAAATCATTCGACCAAATTGGGGCAATTATAGTTAGTTAGTTAGTTAGTTACCGAAACTGGCTCAATTTGTCTGACATTAATAAGGCTGCTTTTCTGTGTGAAAAACTAGGGAGCTGAAAATAACGTAGAAAAGGTTTATCGTTCACTGAAATTTAGCTCCTCAGAAAATGCGCCATATACAGGTTCAACATTTTAGATAGCGTCAAACCATGAAAAAAATTCCAATTTTGAGATTTTTTCATTTGTTTTTCTGTAAGGAAACAAAATTTATTCCAGAAAGTTTTTTTTAGATTCCTACGAAAAAATGACATCTTTTGAACTAAATTACAAAATAATCGGCCACAACCAAATTGTATCGAGTCATTCATTATATAGTTGAAAAATTTTCGCACAATAACAGAATTAACATTACTTTACTTGCTGCACAGTTATGATGACATTATGTGAGCAATTTTGACACGAGAAAGCAAAATATAGTGATTTTCATTAGACTGTATGTGCCAATGCAAATTATTGTGATTAAGACATGATTGCTGTTGTGGGAGTAGATTAAAAGGCAAAACCTACGAAAATAAGTTAATCTTGCGTTTTTGGTTCAATGTGCTAACTAACTAATTAACTAACTAAGTAGATTACAGATTAGAGCGCGGAATGGTATATGGTTAGGTTAATTTTGCAGGTAGCTTAGTTAGTTAGTTCTAATGCAATAACCATGCCTCAGGTGAGTTAAAAAGTGTCTGCAAAAAAATACTCTCAAATGAGTAATTAGTAATTGTATTCAATGCTAACTATAATCTAATTAATTATGTGATTTCTGCTAGCTGCAGTATTTTCGGCCAGAGCTATGTGAATCCAAAAATTTCCATGCATTTTTTCAACGTGTTGACAATAATATTGTAGCATATTATGATGCATTGCGAATTCTAGATGCGTAGTTTTTGAACATTATCATGTTTTCATTTGCTCCAGTTTGGGAATAGAATGTTCTAGTTAGTTAGTTAGTTAGTTAGTTAGTTGCTGACGGAATTAGAGGACAACGCAACAATAGTTTGTAGGATGATGATTGTTCGTACATGCCTGAATTAATTTTCTTTGTATATTTCGATTTACAGCGTGCGTGTCAAGTTTTGGGACCGAGACGGCAATGCAAATGTGTCACGGAAAACGGAGATGTGCCTTGGGCGTGGATCCGTCCACATTTGGGAGTCCTTGTAAACCTGAGTCAAGCATGTACCTGAAAGTTGTGTATACCTGTGGTAAGTCACCCTGATTTTGGGAATTATTATCCTCCGCATTTGATATATTTGAGAAAAGATTGAAATGTGGATGCGAATATTCTAAATTTTAAGTTTCAATAGCCGTTTTAGTAAAAAAAATCATCATTTTAGTGAAAATGGAATCGATTTAGATTGATTGCAATAGAAAAGAGAAAATTGAATTTCAGATGGATCGGTTTTTCGAAATTTAAAATTTGTATTTTTGATTCGAAAGCACACAAAATTGTCTGGGTTGGATACAAAAACAGTTTGAAGAGTTCATATTTTTTTTGCGTTAAATTTGAACGCCATTTAATTATTTTTTGCTGAAGACTATTAAGTTGCCCTTCATTCGTCGCAGATGTGTCCCCTCTGAACCTCCAGAATAACAAAATGCCGCTGCAAAAACCTCATGTTTTTATGGATTTTGTTTTCATCTAACGGATAGACTAAAATTCTCGAAATTTACGGCATTTTAAACTATTTATTTATAGCAACACAGGAGATTCATTATCATTATTATTATTTTGTGGGATGCTCACCTGAGAATTTATCCTGTGTTGATCAGACAAACTAACTAACTAACTATAGAGCTAAGGAATTTCCCTCTTTTGTTCCATAATGCGCTCAATGCGGTTTTCCTGCATACAAAATTAAGTCTCAGTCAGTCAGTGAGTCTTTCCTTTAGTGCCGGGAATTCAATTATAGATATACGTAAAGAATTTGAGTTAGTTAGTTAACAGTTAACATAGCTGCATTCAAAGTGATTCAAACTCCTTTTGTGGTTCCAATGTATTTGCGTCTGCAGCAAAACCAATAGGAGAACATGTTTGCGAAAAATGCATTCAATTTACATTTTCAAGTTGTTTTAAAGAGCATGGAATCCAAAAAACCACAGTTTTTCAAAATCTTTTCCAAAATCGTTTTAGACTCACTCACAGCCTCTTTTCCAACTCTATAGTAAGACTATACATGGTCAAACCTGACAAGAACTATTTGGGAAATTTCAATTTTTCAATTTCCTCCAGCCGAATACAAGTACAAGCTCCAAAGACTACTGTGTACAAAGTGTATGCATTCATTTTGCTCAGGAATTTTCGCTCCCTATGTGTGTACACACTTTCACTTTTGTGGGTCCACACGGGAAGGAAAATGAAAGTGCACGTAGTCAGTCAGTGCCATATAGCAGACCACAGAAATTTGTACTTTCACTCTTTGGTGAGATCACGAACTAACTTTGTGTGTGAATTTGCTCAACGCATCAAAGTGTGCTCCTAATTTGCTCTTCTCCAGGCATTTCTTGCTACAGACTTGTGTGTGATAACTAACCTACTAACTACGTTACGGGTGATTTTTTCTCCCCTTTTTCTCAGATATCCTCCTGTCATCACCTTTTCTTTAATAAAGAAAAGCTGTCAAATCATAAATGACGAGTGACTCTATCTTATTGCACCAAACTTGGTAACTATAGCCGGTTTGTGTGATTTACTACCGCCGGTTATAGTCAGTCTGTCGCATTACTGTCTGAGGCAATTTTTCTAAATTAGTTCAGACGAGTCGATATGTTTTCTTTTCATATTCGTGAAATGTTGATTTCTGTGAAATTTCCTGGAAAATATACATTTTTTCAGAGAAAAGTAATCCTTAAAAGGCGTATTATTCTCCAAACTTCAAGTTAGTATTATTGAGTTGAGTTACCGATTTGTAGAGAAATGAAAGCCCGGATCGTTTACTTTATGTTTAGAAAGTGCCATATAAGTAGTATAGTAGGTCATTCAAAAGAGTTGATGTAATATGATCGATATTTGTGATCATCTTTTTTTCTAGTTCCACGACGAGTTCTTCTCTCTCAATTCCAAGGGGAGCTTGAAGAAGATGAAATGTACGAGCCTGAGGAGTCTGACTATGATCCCATGGAAGACTCTGTAGGGGGCCGTCGTCGGGTTTTAGAGCAACCGTCTATTTACTCTCCGGATCATCAGTCCAAGTCCAATGGATGGACACGTTCCAATCAACAGGACAATCTAGACGATCCTCATCATAAGTCTGAATCTCGCTTATTAGGTATTAGAAGACATTGGATCGCATTATTATAATTGTCACTTTAGTTAGTTAGTAAGTTAGTTAGCAGGTCACGAGTTCGAATCCCTGTAAAGAACGCGTGTGTGTCCTCAATATACTCTCTAGTTAGCATAATAATAGTGCCCGAGTTCGAATCCCAGTCAAGAATATTATAAATATGGGCTAAAACAGCTTTTTTTTCATCCAAATATTTAAAACCCTACCAGCATCAATCTATGCTTTCTGTCGAACACAAATTCCCCTATTATAACTTACTTACAAAGGGACTATTCTTTGCTAACTTTTATTTACTTGCATAACAAACTTCCGTAGATAAATCCTAAAGCCCGATACCATCGCTTTTTTAAATAGCAATCTCAGCCAGCAGATAAAATCTCCTATTTATTCCTCTATTGAAATCTAACCTTGAATCCCTCTTTTATACAAACTACACAGGGTTCTCAGATCGACTGTACATGCTACTAGCAACGAGCTTAACCTGTATCTTGCTCATCACACTTTTGCTGGTGATCCTTAAAGTAGTGCGCACCAAACGCGCCCCACTAACAACGGCGACATCTACCGCTGCGACTTCCACATCTTTGGTCGACTCGCCCTCAGAAGACAATCCCGGAGAGTCGAAACCCGAAAAAGCGAACCTTACACAGCCCCCGCCCTTGAAGTTAGTTACTATAGACAGTGTGGTGAGCAAACAACAATGTTTGGACGACAATGTGAAAGTTGACCAGTGCACAGTTTTTTGTTCCTCACCTTCCACGAGCTACTACCCATCATTTAATGGGCAATCCACATTTTATGGGCCAAGTGGTGAACTCATTCCGCCCGTGTCATTTTCCGGCGTTCCCAGGTGTACCAGTAGTGGGCTCGCTTATGTCGTCCCTACCAATGGTAATAATAATATGTCGTTGCCAACTCGCACTAGGACCAGTCATAATCAAGTTCTAGACTCTACTGTCCCAAAAAACACTGGTGGTAGTAGTAGCCCTTTTCAAGAATTCCAGGCCACGTCCTATACGGAGCACGGATGTAATCTATATTGTGAGTGAATAGGATCTATTTTGTTTGGAATGCCCGCGTTTTTTAGTGTTATGAACATCACTGTGGACTCTGTGCATAAAAAATGGGATGAGAAATTTTGATACTACTTTAAAAAACCCACTGAATGTGCAGTGATTTACAAAATGGAGCATATTGTTAGTGATAATGTGATTTTTGTTCTCTATTTGGATTCAAATAATAAAATGGTGCATCTCTAAAGGAACATGTAGTATGCTTGATTGAATTGCTAGGACGAAAATAACCTGAGGTTAGGCATTGTTTCTGGTAAAATTTTGTAGCGCTCTGATCTTTGAAAAATAGACACGGCTCAGGCTCGTACATTTATTTAGAGATGGAATTTTATATTTGTCTTTGATCTACCTACATGTGAGAATTCCTAGCTACCAAGGACTGCAAAAATTGAGTTTTTCATTCTACATTTCTATTTCCATTCGTAGCGAATCTGTGCTAAATTTTTCATATATGAGCGAAATACAAAAGACGGGCTCACCATCCAAAATTCATACACGGTGCAATGCCAACTAACTAACTAACTTTGGCTGAAAAATGGTACAGCTCGTTTCGCATTATTACCCTAAAAGCTTATTGTTTCCCAGCACACCTAATGGAAACCGTATTACACTTATCGCATATTGCTTTCACAGAAAAATGTTAAAATCTGTACATGGATTCCATCATTTATCTTCGTTCCTTTTATTTGACAGCTTGTACGAAGACGCAACTAAAATCAAGAATGCTTTCACCACTACTGTTTAAAAAAGTGTATTTAACCCGTGCTATAGTTAGTTAGTTAGCATTGGGATATTTCTGACTGAGGGTGAACAATTCCTAACTAACTAACTGCTGAAAGCTCGAATTACATTAGCATCGATTTGAATAGGACTGAAAGCCCTGGGTCTATACAGACCGTCACTTTATTGTCCATTATATGGGGAGAAAGCATTCATCCGCTACTAAATCCATTATGGGTCGACTCTCCAGCCTTTCACGTTCATAGTTACCACAGTCAGCAGTTTCCAGTCCAATCCGATTAATCTTTTTGCCACTCAATCTTCCATCATTGTTGGCTAGTCCCAAACTACTGTTGTCATTTGAGTATTACGAAATACAGAATGTCTATAGAACTGGGAATATCAAAACAGAACATTGTCAAAAATAATTATTTTCTCTCTTGTACTAATCTGCAGTGACAAACATGTTTTTGCAATCTGGTTATATCGAAAAAATTCAGAAAATCCTTATTGCCTGAAAAGTTGTTTTTCCGTCAAGTTTTTTTCACCAAAACGGATGAATTCGCAGAAAAAATGCGTATATAGCTGGTAACAAATCATCAAATGCAATTTATTATCCCAAAACACACATTATACAACAAATTGACCCCTCCATAGTACAAACCTATAGATATCATACTACATAATATATTTATGACAAGATTATCCACAATTTCTTGGCTAGCCTACTACTAGAACCCTAATCATAATAAAAATGTACATTCTCATCATGTAAAAAACTACGAGGATGTGAATGGTCAATACTATCATTCCTACCTATAGCGGAAGCTCGACTATTCGAGAACCTAACGACTTCATTTTTTCGTCCCAATGTGTTCGTTTCATGACCAGAAGGATCCCCAAAACTTTTACTTCGCAGTATAGTATGCATGTCGATATAATCTGCTGGATCAAATACAGTGCTCATCCCATCCTCGTCTTCGCAAGAGGATTGACCCAAAATGGGACCCATGGAGGACGAGGAACAAGGTTTGCTCGTCAACGGGCTTTTTCGGCCTCTACTTGAGTCCGCATTATTTTCCGGGGACACTGCACCACATTTGTTCTCAATCCCCAGTATGATCAAATACAGTAGGATGAGGAACAAAAGTGTACATGCTATGCTGATTCCTATGTACAGGTAGAGTTTATCAGCGTGCTCTGCAAAAAAATGACAAATATGATACAACAAAGCAGAGCGAATCGATAACTTCAAAAATTGACAATTCAATCGCTAATACAGTTTCAATGCAAACGAGCGCATAAAAAAAACTTCTAAAAAATCTATATAGTGATCAAATGGAAACTTAAAATTGCATTTTTTGTCGTTTTCAACCAACCAAAATGTATAGTTAGTCAGTTAGTTAGTTAACAATTTTTTCTAGGCAGTTTTTAACGCTCTATTTGAAAACGCAATTTTAAAACTTACTAGTAATAAATTGATAGGCTTGAACACCCTCGGAAATGAAGTGAATGACGCGTACATCATTGGGACTAGAACTAGAGGAATTGCTCCCAGTGTAAGTAGCATTCCATGGAGTCATTAAAAAGGTATTATTATTTCCTTTGGATCCTCTACTATCCATCAAAGGAGTAATGATTCCATCTACAAGTGATAATCCAATTAGAAATTTCCGCTAATTTTAAAAACCAACACACCACCATCATAATACCTGATGAATGTATAGAAGCAGAAGACGGGTATATAGGAGTAGACGACGATTTTTGAGAACTAGTCCATTGAGGGAAAAATTTCTCCGAATTGCTTTCAAAGTACGATTCTTGGATTTCCAAATCCAAGGCGTCATTTATCTCATCAGGTTCGGGCTCTCCTTGGAATTTTGTTTTCAGCACTTTTCTGGGTACTAACCATGGAATCAATTAACTTATTTCCAAGAAAATACACTAAAAATCTAGTATGATTTCCCAAATTTGGGTATTATGGTAACTTTGAGTGTTTTCACTGCCCGCAAATTTGCACACAAGGTCATAGGGACCCGAAATTTTGGCAAACTCCACTTACCACAAGTGTAAATCACTTTCAGGTACGTTCGCGATTCTACATGACATGGGTTGCCAAAAGTTGCTGGATTTGCACCCAAAGAGCATCGTCGTTTTCCATGGCACATTTGCATGACCGACTCGGTCGCATAACTTGCCAGGCAGGCTGTCCAAAAATCATATTAGGCATATGCATTAGCTTCATTAACTTTTCTGAGAAGTCGACATTGTTTTCATTTTCGCAATAATAATGATTAAAAAAAAACGGAAAAATTCTGATAAATAACCACTTTTTAGCGAGTTTTGAGAGATTTTCAGAAATTGCTTCCATAGTCAGTAAGTTAGTTGCAAATATTTGTGACGGCCATAGGAGACCAACTGACTAACTATAGCTAATATGATTGCAAAGTTCAAAAATTCTGCGAATATGTAAGCTACTAAAAGGGTGCCAAAGTTTTTACATACTCTCCTCAGGCACTCCATTGGGCTGAGGGCATTGAACACTCTCATATTCCGTGCGGCCATATTTTGCAGAGTAGATGGCCAGACGTGAACTTTGGTTGCAACTTAAATCCATTACTTGATCTTCACAAGCCACTGCACTGCGGAATTCACCTATTACAACCCATTTCATGTACATTACAATGAATTCAGGAGGAATTTTATACCCGGGAGTGGTAGAAATCGATATCTTCTTTTCAGTATGAAAGATAATATAGGCAATTTTACGCTAAAAGGACAAAATGAAGTTTTTGGCAGCCTTTGAAACAAATATATCATCCATTTAGAATAAAAAATTCTCTTTTTTTTACACTTTTTAGCAATTTTTGGTGTCTTTTTTCCTATTATAGCTAAAAGCGTGTCTCCGAATTGATAAAGATACAATAGCCGATGATTACAACTATAAACTACTCACTTGGTCGACATTTATACGCGATTTCTACGAATTTCCTCTTCCCTGGACAAGGATCGCCCCCAAAAGTTTGCGGAGACGTATGAAATCGGCAACTATTCTCCTTATGGCACAAAGCGACCACAGTCTGCAAAAATGTGTACTGGATGCAATGAAATCATCATAAATCATCATACAAATTCTGAATCCATTACTAACTAACTAACTAACTATAACTAACTGTATTAATTCACTTTACCTGCATTGCTGATGGCCACGAACAATGGGGGTCATTCCTAGTGTTAATTGAATCCGGCAAATCTGTCCTTTGGGCAAATCTGGAATGGCACAGGGCCAAAGATGGAACTGAAGTGCGACCATACTGAGCAATCTGAATAGAAATTGTCGTATCTTGGGCACAACTCAAATTCACCCAGTCACCATCACAGGCGGCCTTTTGGTAAGTTCGCAATGTCCCGGAAAGCAGGGCTGTACAAAAAAACCATATAAAATGCATTGTACAAAAAACAATCTGTGCAAAACATAGCATTCTTAAAAATGGTACATTTTTCACTTCTGAGCGAGCCCAAAACGCAATTTATTAAAACAAAATGAAAAAACAGCCCGAATTAAAAAAAACACTATTTTCATTTGTGTATCCCAATTTCATAGACCAACAATTTAGCCCGAAGAGTTCATATATGAGGGAAAAAAAACCTGAAAAAATCCACTGTTCAAGTTATACAAACTTAAACGCGAGTAAATAAACTAGACATGTGAAATTATCACCACTATTTGTACAATTCATTCATCCGATTGCTAACAAACTTATCCAGGAAAAGTTTGAACCTGCAACTAAAACAAGAGCCGGAAATAGCCACTTTCCGTCATTGGTCTAAAATTTTCCCACGCAAGAAAAACACTAGTATTTAAAGCCAAAACTATAGTTCAAACTCACTCATCACAATATTTTCACACACACACATATTGCGCAAGCAAATCCATTTCATACAGGTAAAGCCTGCACCCAACTTTCACCATGTAAAACTTTCCTTGTATGTTTTTTTTTTACAAACTTTCATGAGAAATTGCATTTTAATGAAAAATTAGTAAAATTCTAGCAAACTAACTAACTTGGTAGCTAATCTAGTTGGTCACAAATTCATACACACTTTTTTTGGCCGCAGAGAATATACATAGAACAAAGTTGTAAAAAGCTTTCATACACACAACATAGAAAAGTTGAGAGAGAATTTTTAACTTGAGCTCATACCCACAGGTGTAGTTTTCTTTGAATTTTCATGTGAGCCCAATTTACTCACAGCTCCTATCTTTTCTAATGTATTCTGGCTAGTTGTAGCAGTGCACACGAGGACAAAATACAACATCACTAGACTCAGCATCATGCTAACTAACTAACTAAGTAAGTAACAAACTCGAGTCAACTTTAATTCACTTTTCACTGTACGTACACTTTATTTTCACGGGCTCCCTATACGGTTGTATACAAAATGAATGCATAATAATATGATGATGAGCTCGTGTTGTTTATGTTATCATCTTTTTGGTACGCTCATAATAATAATGATGAGAATGAGGTTTCATCAAGTCGTAACATAAATCCTGTCTAAAAAACATGGTTCAAAATATAGGGGAAATTCTGTACAGCTGGATGGCAAATATTCATCATTATTTTATAAAAAATGTCTATATTTTGCGTGAGAGAAAATTCTGGAGATTGAATGTCACATATTTCATAATTAATCAATGTCGTAAAAGTTACAGGTGCAAAATCATCATTTTTTTTAAAAAATTGACAAATCCAGCAAAAAATATAATGGTCAATTAGTAAAAGTGAAACGGGATCATATTTCACATTCCCATCATGTATATTACAAGACATGAGACAATTTGGGAAATTAAGTAATCTTGCTAATGCGTTTGACCACGAAAAACGAACTCTCCCTTATGTAGTCAAAATTTCAACTTTTATCAAATCTGCCACTTTTCATGACGATAATAACAATAACGTATGCCAATTGGGATGAAAAATGTCAACGAACCCTCAAGAATTTTTTTTCGCCCCATCGTGGCAAATGTAATATATCCGTTAGAGGATGTTTTTGGAACCTCCTCTGGGCAGAAGCAAAAAAAATGGTCATGGATAATTTATGTGACAACACTTAGTAACTTACTTGCTCACATACTTAGAACATGAATGAAACACTATTTGTGCCCAGAAAAGCTTGTAAATTGTAGCCCAAATCAGGAAACATTGGATGACTAGTTTTTTTTGTTCAGATTACTCTGCTGGATAAAACATGAGCTCACTTTTAAGATAAATTCAGTTGCGAGAAGAAAAAAAAACAATCAAGGGAGAAAAGTTGCTGGCCAATAAATATATTCCAGTCTCACAGACTGTACCAATGCACTTGAAAATCAAATGGCAACTAAAATTGCAGAGTATCCAAAATGCACAAATAAATTATGTGTGCCAAATTCAACGGCTACAAAAAACTGGGCGAAATACGGTTTTCATAGTTAGTTAGTAAGAAAAAAAAATTAGTCAAGAATACACAATATATGCTTAAAAAATCTCAAAGTATGAAATAAAAGTTTGCATGGCGAGGCTAACTAACTAAGCCAAGTGAAAAGAATTTTTTTCTCATTAAACACAGTATTATTACAACTAGGTTAATTGCCCTCCATATTGAATAGGAAAAGTCGGCCATTTGAATAGACCGGGGGATGAATATTTTTCAAAGATAAACACATACAAAGTTTCATTTGGAATCTCATGAAAAATTCATATTGTCATTAACTTTGTGTAGACAATGTGAAAAAAACGTAAAATAGGGGAAACAAAAATGGAAAAAATTTCCTTTTCCCATTTCTATGCACACTAACGTTGTACACAGCTTGAATGAAATGCGTAATACATATATTATTGGCAATGGAATTCGCTTTACATTTTGAGCAAATATTTCTCACACGACAGATTCTAAATCGGAATTCACGGATCCTATCCTAAAAATAAACACATGTAACCAACTAACTATTAGTTTGGCAATACGGAACTCAAACCTTGCGTAAATAGCATATTGAAGTTGTCTCCACATTTTTTCTGCCATACAAGCTTACAGAGGTTGATAACCTTTATTGTAATCCTAGATTTGATTTGTTTACGTAATTTGGGAAACAAAATATACATTTTTTTCGCCTCAGAATGAATTCATTCATTTCAACATCTTAAGAGTATTAAATTTCAATTTCGCCTGCTTACAAATTATTATGTCTTGAATGTGTCTTGTTAAGAAATCTAACCTTTTTTTCATTCATTTTCATTGCAAATGGCAGCCAGCTCCAAAGTTAATGTATTCCAAGCCATATAACAATTTCCAAACTCGCTAACTAATTAGTTAGTCAGAAAGTTCAATTTTATTCATTCCTCTCTACACTTTTGGGCGAATCTGGCCTTACGCAAATTGATGCAAGCAAACGCTAACCGAAAACCAACTAAAAGCCCTTCATTTTGTCAAGTACCCTTGGCTGGAACAACTCACCACAATTTCGCAACCAAAATCTACTACATGGCCTTGTTTGCAAATAAACAATCAATGGGGACCACAAAGCAAATAATATTTTTGTCC
>Ga0210040_10005547_pt1 | contig 16036 bp, 15 predicted proteins | sample CryGeyCG12114_NA_FD_185462 | JGI IMG/M metagenome (GOLD analysis project Ga0210040, IMG submission 185462) | Groundwater microbial communities from aquifer - Crystal Geyser CG19_WC_8/21/14_NA (SPAdes) (version 2) | ecosystem: Environmental > Aquatic > Deep subsurface > Groundwater | place: USA... | reverse complement strand
CGAGTCGGTCACTTCCTTGATAACGGCCTTCAGGCGCTCTTCAAACTCGCCCTTGTACTTGGCACCCGCAATGAGCAGGCCCATATCAAGCGACATGATGGTTTTGTCTTGCAGATTCTCGGGCACGTCGCCGGCCACAATGCGCTGGGCCAGGCCCTCCACAATAGCGGTCTTGCCTACCCCCGGCTCGCCGAGCAGGATGGGGTTGTTCTTGGTGCGGCGCGACAGAATCTGCAACACCCGCCGAATCTCTTCGTCGCGGCCAATCACGGGGTCCATGTTGCCAGTGCGCACCCGCTCGTTTAGGTTGATGGCGTAGCGGTTCAGGCTCTGGTACTGGTCCTCGGCCGATTGGCTGTTCACCGTACGGCCTCCGCGCAGTTCTTTAATAGCAGCTTTCAGGTTTTTCTCCGTGAAGCCCGCGTCTTTCAGCAACGTAGCCGTGCTGTCTTTGCCGCCCAGGATACCCAGCAGCATATGTTCAATCGACACGTACTCGTCGCCGAATTCTTTCAAGAAGCCCGTGGCTCGTTGCAACGCCGCGTTGGCGTCGTTGGCGAGGTAGGGCGAGCCGCCGCTCACCTTCGGATACGCACTCACAATGGCGTCCAGGCGTTGCGTCAGCAGGTTTTGGTTGGCTCCTAGCTTTTTGGTCAGGAAGCCCACCACGTTCTCATCCGATTGCAGAATTCCCCGCAGCAAGTGCCCCGTCTCGATGGCCTGCTGCTGGTTGGTGCCGGCAATCTCGGTGGCCTTTTGCACGGCCTCCTGCGCCTTGATGGTATAGTTATTAAAGTTCATGATTGCTAAGGTCTTAGTAGGTGCTTCGGGTTAGGAAGTTCTACGCAGGACATAGCAAACGAGGTGCTAGGGGATTTTGGCTGACGTTTTGGCCGAATAAGTAAATTATAAGAAGAATTAATAAGACAAAATTTCAGTATAGACGATTCCATCTAGTTCGTTTGGCTTGAGCGAAGCTAATGTTCTTGCCCAGCTGGGTTTGCACTCCGGCTGCTAAGAGGCTGTTTGAGTTAGGTTAGCATAAACGGGGGATAGAGACGCAAGAGTCGGAGTCTCGTCGTTGAACGATTAGCGCTTACAAAGTCAAGGTCAGCAACGACGAGACGGAAGATGTTGCGTCTCTACTCCATTGAACAGGCTAACTCAAACAGTCTCTTAGCAGCAGGATTTATAAATCCGGCCGAGCAACGTAAATCCACCACTCGTGGCAGCCGGAGTATAAATTTGGCTGCGTAAGAACTAACGCAGTGCTACCAGGAAATGCTGTATACTTTGCACCACTACGCTGGCTGGTGTTTCGAGATTGGGGCGGTAGCATCGGCGCGGCGAAACAGCAGCGCAGACACTACCCAAATACCAGCAAACAAGGTATTAAGCACAATCACCCACAAAACACCTAGGGTAAGTTCCGGCTGCCAGATGAGCATCGCAACAAACGGAACGACAAATTGCGTAAGTGCCGCGGCAAACATGGCCTTAGCCATCCCTAGTGGCCGGAGTTGCGCCACAACGGCCCCAACGAAGCCAACAGCCAACACGCCACCATATAACAAGTTGGCAGGATTGTCTTCACTCCCGATGAACCCCACAGCCAGGTTGCCCCAAACGAGCAGGAGCGTTGCCGCTACCGCTACCCCAGCTGCCAGCTTGTAGGTGCCGTTGTACGCCCTGCTCGCTACCAGCAGATACAGAAGCCCGGCGCCAAGCAGCAGGATACCGGCAATCACGAAGTTGGACAAGGTCCAGACCACTCCGGAGGTGAACTGCGCTACCACGAAAGGGATAAGCAGGAGACATACGGTAGCAACTGTCAGACGGAGAGCATGTTTGCTGAGGGCCATGATGGTAGCGCGAAAGTTTCAGAAATAGACTAGGCAAACTGCTGTTTCGAGGTAGGGCCAGCGGCACTGGCGCGACGAAACAGCCAGCCCGAAACGGCCCAGATAGCGGCAAAAGTCCCATTTGCCACCAACACATTTACAAGACCCACAAACGGCTCGGCGGTAGCAGCCGATGGCTTCCAGATAAACAATGCCACGGCGGTGACCACTACATAGGTAAGGGCCGCCGCAAACATGGCGTTGGACATGCCCAACGGGCGGAACCGCGCAATGAAGGCCCCAAGTAGTGCAACAATCAACACGCCACCATAGAGCAGGTTGGCGGGGTTGTCCTCGCTCCCAACAAGCCCTACCGCCAGGTTCGCCCATACCAGCAGTAGCCCCGCTGCTACCGCTACACCAGCTGCCACCCGATAGGTGGTATTGTTGCTCATCCGGGCAATCAGAACAAACATGAGGCCGGCGCCAAACAGCAGAATACCCGCCGCAACGAAGTCAAATACGTCCCAGGCCATCTCAGCAAGAAACAGCTTTGCCGTTAAGGGAATAAGCAGCAGAAGGCCCGTAGCCAGCGCAACGCGTGCAATGCTTTTGGAGAGTGTCATGAGGGTAGGGATTTAACTGTGAAAAAGGTAGAAAAACGCCTGACAAGCAGTACGGGCATCAAAATACAAAGTCCTGTTAATCAGTATGTATGATAGGTAATCAGGTGCAAAAGGCTATACTTTGGCGTAGCTTTTTACTGATTATATCGAGCCTGAAAATAGCGGGATAAATATGTGTAGTGCAAAGGATGTAAAAGAACTTTGTATTTCAAAGTAGTCATGAAATATTTTATTTAGCCTTTACGCACTCGCTCGGCTGTGTCAAGTGAGGACTATGCCCCAGCAGCTCTGCTGCGCGCGTCTGCATCCCGTTGGGGCGGTGTCGGACAAGCGGCGCGGACGGATTCGGGGCACAGCCTCTCAAGCACAAGCCTCACTCGGCACAGCCGAGCGAGTGCGTAAGGCTGTTGTTTAATCCGATCTGCTCTGTTGGAGTTATGTCTGCTACTCGGATTTAAAATCCGGCCGAACCAACGAGCCGGGCAACGGAAGCAACGTCATTCTCAGGAAGAGATATAGCGCGTGAGGGCTCCTGGAGGCAAAGGCGTAAGAGTGCTGTCAAGGCCTGATTGACGCAGTTCACCAACAAACTCCCTCTAACCCGTCGCGTATGGATTACTCTCACCTCCTTCTGCTACCATGCCTACTCCCTCCGCCGAAAAAGAGCAACTGCAACAAGAGCGTCACGAGCTATTAGAACAGATAACCGACTGGCTGGAAACGCCTATGCTGGTGCTGGGGTTTGTGTGGCTGGTGCTGCTGGGTGTTGAGCTGATTTGGGGCCTGACGCCCGCCTTGCAGATCCTGAGCAACGGCATCTGGGTGGTGTTTATCCTGGACTTCGCGCTCAAGTTTTTTCTGGCGCCTGAGAAGCTGCCCTTCCTGAAAAACAACGTCATTACGCTGATTTCGCTGGCGGCGCCGGCGTTGCGGCTGTTTCGGTTGGCGCGGGTATTCCGGGCAGCGCGGGCCGTGCGCGGGCTGCGGCTGGTGAAGGTGGTGGGCTCCCTGAACCGAGGAATGCGGGCGCTGTCGAGCAGCTTTGGGCGGCGCGGGGTAGGGTACGTGCTTGGGCTTACGGGCGTGGTATTGCTGGTGGGGGCAGCGGGCATGTATGCCTTCGAAAATCAGGAGCAGGGTGGCCTCACGTCCTATCCCGAAGCGCTGTGGTGGACGGCCATGGTGCTCATTAGCTTGGGCAGCGACTACTGGCCCCGCACGCCCGAAGGCCGGGCGCTTTGCTTTCTGCTGGCGCTGTACGGCTTCACGGTGTTCGGCTACTTCACGGCTACCCTGGCTACGTTCTTCATCGGCCGCGATGCCGATGATGGCGACGCCGAAGTAGCCGGCGCCGCGCAGATAGCGGCTCTGCACGACGAGCTGCGGCAGCTGCGGCAGGAGTTACGCAGTGGTCAATTTGTGCAGCCGGTAGCGCCGCACGGGGTAGGGGGAGTAGGGCGCGCAGGTAACGAATCTGCGTAGACTGAGGCGTACCTACTATACTTGTTCGGCCTTATTTTGCCCGGCCGAATTTATGGAATCCGGCCGGCCGGACTAATAGCAGTTGATGAAGTTGGGGCTACCCAATCTTCTAGTATAATATTGGTCAGGTTAGTAAAATGCTTGGTATTGTGCGTAACGAGCGTAAGGTCGTGCGTCAACGCCGTACTACCAATAAGAAGATCAAACTCATCTATTGGCCGGCCCATACGACGTAAAGAGGCCTTCTGCTCAGCGTAGATTTCCAACACCGGGGTAATAGGTAACACGTGATGGGCAATCAACTTCCGAAATTCCAATAAGTGTTGTTGTTGCCTAGGTTGCCATTCAGGAGCACTATTGGCTACGCCAAACAGTAGTTCCGCAATGGTTATTTCGGATACAAAACAGCGCGCTAAGCCAATCTCCGCAAATTTGGTTTGCAATTGGTGTTCACCGCGTAGAAAATGCACGCAGATGTTGGTATCAAGCAAATAGTGGTTGCTCATAGGCTCACATCAGGGCGGCTGAAGTGGCGCGATTCGCGCAGCATTTGATTTAGCTCATCGCCGGTTTTATCGGATTGCCAAGTGCCAAATAGCGCCAGAAAACGACGCTCACGCTCCTCAGCCGATACCTCAGAACTGGAAGTAACGCTAGCTTCCTCTATTTGGGTAATGAAATTATCTAACGCACGAGCGTTTGCCGGATTGCTGAATACATAGTCGGTGGCATCCGCCTCAGCATTCTTGTCCCTTACCGGCGTCATCTTCACGGAAGTAACGCGTCGTAGCAGTTCCAACACAAAGCCAGCTTCCTGATCTGGTATTTCAATGGTGTACTTCATACTATCTAAAACTACGAATAATAAGCTTAGTTTTCACAACAGTTACGAAACGAAGTGGTAGGGCTTACGGCATTTCAGACCTGTGGTCCACGAATTAAGACCCAGTCACTTGGCTGGATTTACAATCCGGCTGTTGCGAGGTAGGGAATTTGTAATCTCCGCTACTGGTATAAGGAAGAAAGTGCGGTTCCGCATGAGTTGCTTTTGCAACTCGTGGATTACAAATCCACTGCTCGTATCAGCCGGATTATAAATCCGGCCGGGCAAGTCCACACAACCACGAGCATTATCAAGCAAAGAGGGCAGCTCTACCGTGGTGGAGCTGCCCTCTTTGCTTGCTTTGAATACTTACTGCGCGCCTTTGTACGGCACGCCCATGTTGTAGAACATAAAGGCCCACTTATCCGTCTGCTCGCTGATGACCTGGGCCGTGGAGCGGCCGGCGCCGTGGCCGGCTTTCGTCTCGATGCGGATGAGCACCGGAGCCGCGCCCTGCTGTATTTCCTGCAACCGCGAGGCAAATTTGAAGGAGTGCGCAGGCACTACCCGGTCGTCGTGGTCGGCGGTGGTGACCATAGTGGCGGGGTAGGACGCCGGCTTCAGGGCGTGGTAGGGCGAGTACTTGTAGAGGTACTGGAACATCTCCGGCGAGTCCTCGGCCGTGCCATAGTCGTAGGCCCAGCCGGCGCCGGCCGTGAACTTGTTGTAGCGCAGCATGTCCAGCACGCCTACCGCCGGAAACGCCACTTTGCACAAGTCGGGGCGCTGCGTCATCACCGCCCCCACGAGCAGGCCGCCGTTGGAGCCGCCCGAAATGGCGAGGTAGTCCTTCGACGTGTACTTGTTCTGCATCAGGTAGTCGGCGGCGGCAATGAAGTCGTCGAACACGTTTTGCTTGTTGAGCTTGGTGCCGGCCAAGTGCCAGGTTTCGCCGTACTCGCCGCCGCCGCGCAGGTTGGGCACGGCGTAAATGCCGCCATTTTCAAGCAGCAGAATATTCGACGTGCTAAAGGCCGGCGTCAGGTTCACACCAAAGCCACCGTAGGCGTAGAGCAGGGTAGGGTTCTTGCCGTTCATCACCGTGCCCTTTTTGTAGGTGATAATCATCGGAACCTTCGTGCCATCCTTGGAGGGGTAGAACACCTGCTTTGACTCGTACTTGCTGGGGTCGAACTGCACGTTCGGCTTCTTATAAACGGTCGATTTGCCGGTGGCAATGTCGTACTTGAAGATGGTAGGCGGGTAGATGTAGGACGTGAACGTGTAGTACGTTTCCTTCTCCCCGCGCTTGCCGCCGAAGCCACCCGCCGAGCCTACCGAGGGCAGCTCAATAGCGTGTTCTTTCTTGCCGTTCAGGTCGTACTGCTCAATGAGCGAGGTAGCGTCTTTGAGGTAGTGCGCGAATATTTTGCCGCCCACGGTGGAAATATCCAGCACATTTTTCGTCTCCGCAATCAGGTCTTTCCAGTTGTCAGAGGTAGGCTTAGCCACATCCGCCGTCACCAGCCGGAAGTTGGGCGCGTTCAGGTTGGTGTGGATGTAGAGCTTGCTGCCCACGTTCTCCACAATGCTGTTCTGGTTTTTCTCGTCGGCCACCACGGGCACAATGGCGCTGTTCGGCTTGCTCAGGTCCTGCACGTACAGCTCGTTGCCGGTGGTGGTGTTGGCGGCCGTAATCACCAGAAACCGCTCGTCCTCCGTGAGGTAGGCGCCGATGTAGCGGCGGGGCGTTTTGTCGCCGCCGAAAATCAGCTTGTCTTGGCTCTGGGGCGTGCCCAGCTTGTGGTAGTAGAGCTTGTGGTATTGTGTGAGGCCGGCCAGCTGGCTGCCTTCCTTGGGCTTGTCGTAGCTGCTGTAGTAGAAGCCGTCGTTGCCCTTCCAGGCCAGGCCGGAGAACTTCACGTCTTTCAGCGTGTCGCCTACCATCGCCTTGTCGGCCGTTTTCAGCACAATCACCTTGCGCCAGTCGGAGCCGCCTTCCGAAATCTGGTAGGCGGCCAGGCTGCCATCTTTGCTGAAATTGAGGCCCGCCAGCGAGGTAGTACCGTCTTTCGAGAACTTATTCGGGTCCAGAAACACCTCGGGCGCGCCGTTGTCAATTTGCCGGTAAATAACCGACTGGCTTTGCAGGCCCGTGTTTTTGGCGAAGTAGGTGAACTTGCCTTCCTTGAAAGGCGCGCCGTATTTCTCGTAGTTCCACAGCGTTTCGAGGCGCTTGTTGATGGCCTCGCGGTAGGGAATCTGACTCAGAAAGTTCTGCGTCACCTTGTTTTCGGCTTGCACCCAGGCTTTGGTATCGGCCGCCTGGTCGTCTTCGAGCCAGCGGTAGGGGTCGGGCACTTTGGTGCCGAAGTAGGTCGTTTCGGTATCGACCTTCTTGGTCTGAGGGTAGGGTAAGGTTTTGATGGCAGTTTGACTGTATTGGGCGTACGCAGATGAGCTAAGCAAGAGCGCAGCCAGTGAGGTAACGAGGTGTTTCATAGGGTAGTAGCTGGAAGAAAGAACAGGCGCCGGGTTGCTCCGAAAGCGAAGAATGCACGCGACAAACTAGCTGACAGCAAGCTGCACGGCGCATCAAGATAATGATCTGGCGGCTTTCACCGGTTGCAGGCTGGCTTGCGTATGCGGCAGTAGACACTTCTTCTTTGCGTATGCGCACCTGGCACGTTGGCTGTTCTGGCTACCACTATCGTCATTGGAAAGGCGTATTTTACCCCGACAAGTTCCCGCAGCGGCGCTGGTTCGAGTTCTACAGTCAGCACTTCCGCACATTGGAACTGAACGTGACGTTTTACCGCTTTCCGCAGCTGTCGTTTATGGACAACTGGTATCAGCAGAGCCCGCCCGAGTTTCGCTTCTCGGTGAAAGCGCCTCGCCTGATTACGCACTACAAGCAGTTTCACGACACCGCCCAACTGCTCGCCGACTTCTACAGCACGGCCCAGGAAGGACTACGGGAAAAGCTCGGTCCTGTGCTGTTTCAGTTGCCGCCGCGCCTCAGCTACTCCGAGGAACGCCTGGAGCGCATCGTCGACAGCCTCGATCCGGCGTTTCAAAATGTGGTGGAATTTCGGCACCCGAGCTGGTGGCTGGGGCACGTGTACCAAGCGTTGGCCCGGCACAGCATTGCCTTCGTAGGCCAGAGCCACCCCGCCCTACCCGACGAAGTGGTGACGAATACCCGGCTCGTGTACTACCGCTTTCATGGGGTGCCGGAGCTGTATAAATCGCCCTACCCCGAGACGTTTCTGCAACGCGTGGCGGGCGAAATCAAGGCAGCGCCGCACGTGCAGGAAGCCTACCTATACTTCAACAACGACATCGACGCTTCGGCCATCGGCAATGCCTGGCAGATGCAGCAGCTCGTGGGTGAGTAAGGTAGAACCGCAAAATCCCGTGTCTCTACTTTGTACGCTTGCCGCTGCGACATATTAGCTGCACTTCCAGATCAGCCACGCTACCACGGCTACCAACAGCATCGAGCCTAAGCGCAACGCCAGAAACACCCAGGCCGGTAGTTCGGGGTCTTTAGGGATTTTGAACATGATAATGGGTAGAAAAGGAGTGAAACAAAAAAACTGTAGAAGCAGCTATCCTGAGCGTGCGAAGGGCTTTTTATGCGCAGGATGACAACAAATACTTAGAACGTAACCGGCCCCGCAGGCTGGGCCAGTGTGTGCAGCAGCCAGTGAATATCGCGGAGTACGGCGGGGTCCGTGAGGGCCTCGTCCTGCTCGAAGCGCAGCACCAGCGCACCGGGGTAGGGCCGCTCATCTTCGTCGGCGGGGGCCAGGGTAATGCGGGCCGTGGGGTGCCGCACCAGCGTAATGCGCGCTTCGGGCGGGGCCAGCAGTTGCGCCAGGTGCGTGGCATTGTTGGTCTTCACCATGAAGGCATCATCGATTTCGGGGTAGCCCAACTGGGCGTCTTCCATACCAAACAGCTTCCCAATTTCGTGCACCCAATCCTGCTCGTGCAGGGCAAAGCGCAGGGTAGTGGCGGGCGGTACCAGCGCCGTGAAGCTGGTGGTAGCAAACCCGCCCTCGAAGCCGCCGCCCAAATCAATATCCAGGTGCAATACGGCTTCAAAATCGGGCAACACGAGGCGGGCTGCGTATTCCAGCAAGTCGGGCTGGCTGCTCATATCGGCGGCTACCTGCTGCCACAGGGTATCTTCGGAAGGAGCGGAAAACGTACGGATTTCTTGCATGGTACAGGGGCGTGAAGGCTACCCGTTGGCGTAGTCGGGTAGGCATATGTACTGTGGGGCTGGCTCCAGGGTTTGCTCTGCTGCTGCACAACTCGTCTGTGCCCCGTGCGTTAGCAGGTGCATGAGCCGTGCTTTCACCAAAGAGGATGATTCCCTCGAAATCCCCATTATTCCGCCCCGTGCTGCCCTACCCCCCGGCACGCCCAACTACGTAACGCCCCAGGGCCTGGAGCAGCTACGGGCCGAACTAACCGAGTTGGAAACAGCCCGCACCCGCGCCGAGGCCAACCGCGACAACGACGCCGACCGCACCCGCCAGCTCACGCTACTCAACGGGCAGCTTCAGGCGCTCAACGCCCGCATCGCCACGGCCAGGGTAGTAGACCCCCACCAGCAGCCCCCCAACGAAGTGCGCTTTGGCGCCACCGTGCACCTGCGCACGCGCAGCGGCGGCAAGCCCGGCACCGAGCGAAAATTTACCATCGTGGGGGTAGACGAGGCATCCGTGCCGGCAAACAAGTTTGCGTTCATCGCGCCCATTGCGCGGGCGGTGCTGGGTGCCCAGCTAGGGCAAATCGTTACGCTGCGCCTGGGGCCGAAAGAAGAAACGGTGGAGGTGGTAGAAATTACGTACGGGTAGTAATTTCTGACAGTAGCCCGTCATTCCGAGCTGGTCGAGGAATGACGGGCTACCAAAATGACAGGCTAATACCCTTTTGACACGTCCACCGGGTTTTCTAGCTCTTCTTTCCGTTGAAACCGGTGCAGGTTGCGCAGGAACTGGTCTACCTTGGCGTCGTTTTCGCCGGGCTGGTTGCCGCCGGTGTGCTGCGTCAGGATGACGTGGGGCATGGTCCAGAGCGGGCTGTCGGTGGGTAGGGGCTCCTGGGCCGTCACGTCGAGCACGGCACCGGCGAGGCGATTGGCGCGTAGGGCGGCAACGAGGGCGGGCTCGTCGGTGGTGTTGCCGCGGCCCACGCTGGCGTACACGCTATGCGCGGGCATGGCCTCAATCAGGTCAGCCGAAAAGAAGCCGTCGGCGCTGCCGGGTAGGCAGTTTACCACGATGTCGGTGTTAGGTAGGGCCGCGCGCAGCTCGTCTTTGGAGTGCAATTGCGCCCGTGGGTCGGTGCGGGCCAGCAGCTGCACGTGGCAGTTAAAACCCGTGAGCTGCTGCTGTACTGCCTGCCCAATGGTGCCCGAGCCCAGAATAATCACGCGCTTCTGGCGCAGTAGCCCAAGGCGGCCCTGCCAGTTGCCGCGGTGCCACTCCTGGCGGCCTTGCAGGGCCAGCAGCTCGGGCAGGTGGCGGTAGTGCGCCAGCAGGCCAGCTACCATGGTTTCGGCGCAGGGCCAGGCAAAATAATCGCCCATGTTGGCCACGGGGTAGGCGGGTCGCAGGTCCTGGTAGCGCTCAAATCCCGCTGAGTCTATTTGCCAGAATTGCAGGTTGTTGGGCTCGTGCTGGGTGAACCAGTCGGGCGGCGGATTGCCCAGCAGCAACTCGGCCCGCTGGAAGGCGGCGGCTGCTTCGGACTTCTCTAGCTGAGTGCGAAATACTGCGTGAATATCAGCGGGGAGTTGATCGAGCAGGCGCTGACGCTCGGGCTCGGTGAGCGATGTATAAACGAAAAGGTGCATTGGGAAAAGAAGGGTAGTGGAAGGTATTCTAACGAAAATCTGCCTAAAACATCTGACCAAAGCAACTACTTTACTTCTAAACAACCGCGTCCACCGATGGCAGAATCATCCGAATCCTTCCCCTTTGATGTTAATCAGATCAACCGCCTCATGCACGAGCGGCGCAGCATGCAACCAATTCAGTTTGCGCCAGGCCGCATTATCCCCGACGAAATAATCAATCAGCTACTGGAAAACGCCAACTGGGCGCCTACCCACAAGCGCACCGAGCCGTGGCGTTTTGTAGTATTCAGCGGGGCGGGGCTGCAAAAGCTGGCCACGTTCCAGAGCGAAACCTACAAGCAGCACGCCGGCGAGAAGTTTCAGCAGGCCAAGTACGAGAAGCTGGCGCAGATGCCGCTGCTCTCGTCGCACGCCATTGCCATCGGCCTGAAGCGGAATGAGGAAGTGCCCGAGATAGAGGAGGCCGAAGCCGTGGCCTGCGCCGTACAAAACCTACACCTCACGGCCACGGCCTATGGCCTGGCGGGTTTTTGGGGTAGCGGCGGCGTCACGTACGTTGAAGACGCCAAGCCGTTTTTCGGTCTGCAGCCCGCCGACCGCCTGCTGGGTATTTTTTGGCTGGGCTACCCCAAGCCCGGCGCCACCGCCCGCAGCACCCGCAAACCCATCGCCGAAAAGGTGACCTGGGTGAAGGAGTAGGGAACATTGATGAAATCAGACCGTCATTCCGAGCTTGTTGAGGAATCTCGCGTGCTGACGCTAGATAGTATCTGGCATCAGCACGCGAGATTCCTCGACAAGCTCGGAATGACGATCTATTGTCACCAGTAGAAAACAAAAGGCCCTAGCTACCTCAAGGTAGCTGGGGCCTTTTGCGTTACAGGCGCTCAGATTTAGTTTTTCTTGTACTCTTTGTAGCGCTTAGGGTCCGTTTTTTTGTCTTTGTTGCGGCCCACGGCACCACCGGCTACCGTGCCAGCGGCACCCCCGATAATGGCCCCTTTGGTGCCACCCAGCAGGGCGCCGCCTACCACGCCGGCACCACCGCCAATGGCCGCGCCTTTGGCTTTTTTACTCCAGCCTTTCTTTTCTTTTTTAGGAGTAGTCTGGGCCTGAGTAGCAGAAATAGTAGTGCCCAGCAAAGCAAAAACCAGCAGGCTGGCGAGGAAGAATTTGAAGAATTTCATGGTCGTTGAGGTCAGGTTAGAAAGGGCATTTCCAGAGCCTTTAACGACCCGGCCCGCGGCCCGGTTGCGTGCCTAGCGCAATGGCCTGGCCGACACGCTGGTGTTCGTCATTTGTACGGGTTTGATGTGGCCCTCGGCGTCAAACTCCATGCGGTCGATGCAGGTGACGCGGTGGTTGCCGTCGGTTTCGCTCAGCGGGCGGCGGTGATACACAATGTACCATTCGTCTTTGCCCGGCACCTGCATCACGGAGTGGTGCCCCGCGCCGGTAGCAATGGCCGGGTCCTGCTGCAAAATCTTGCCTACCCGCTGAAACGGCCCAAACGGCGAGTCAGCCACGGCGTAGGCCACCGAGTAGTTCGGCCCAGTCCAGCCGCCCTCCGACCACATGAAGTAGTATTTGCCGTTGCGCACAAACATGAACGGGCCTTCCACATACTGCTGGGGTGTGATTTCGCGGAAGGTAGTACCGTCCTCAAAGGGCGTGAAGCCCGTGAAGTCGTCCTTTAGCTTGGCAATGTTGCAGTGCTTCCAGCCGCCATAAATCAGGTAGTGCTGCCCGTCTTTGGGGTCTTTGAACACGAACTGGTCGATGGGCTGCGCGCCGTTGTGAAACTTGTCTACAAGTGGTTTGCCGAGGTAGTCCTTGTAGGGTCCGCCCGGCTTATCGGCCACGGCCACCCCAATGCCGCCCGTTTCCTGGTCGCTCTGGATATCATTGGCCCCGAAGAACAGGTAGTAGCGTTTGTCTTTCTCGATGATGGCCGGCGCCCACATGGCTTTTTTAGCCCATTTCACGCGGGTAGTGTCCAGAATGGCAGGGTGCTTGGTCCACGTTACGAGGTCGGGCGAGGAGAAGGCGTCGAAGAAAATCTGATCCTTATACTTCGCCGAGTAGGTAGGATACACCCAATACTGTTTCTGAAAAATAGCGCCTTCCGGGTCGGCATACCAGCCGGGGAAGATGGGGTTGCCGGCGCGCTTGTCGGACTTCTGCTGTGTGCTGCTAGCCTTGGGTTTCTTGGCCGTCGCGGTTTTCTGGGCGAATAACGGACTGCTCAACAGGAGTAGGCAGACGGGAAGCAGGTATTTTTTCATGGACAAAAGAATAGGGTAGGTTGGTGGCTCAAGATACGCGTTCCACGAAAAGAGGCGTGCGAAAGGTAAAAGCTGCACGCTAATGCAGTTGGAACACATAAAATACCAGAACGCCCTTACAGCAAAACGTCATTTCGACCAGCGGGAGAAATCTCGCGTGCTGAAGTAAGAGCTTATCCTCTGTCAGCACGCGAGATTTCTCCCGCTGGTCGAAATGACGTTCTATATGCCTAGTGCCTGTCGTGTAGTGTGCGAAACCTACTTCACGTTGGTTGCGCCCACGTCGCCCGTGCTTTGGGTAGAAGAAGATGCGGGCGCGGGGTTCTTGACGTATTTATCCAGCCAGGTATTCATCTCCCACAGCATGTGCAGGATGTTTTCGCGGGCGGCGTAGCTGTGGGCCTCAAAGGGTAGCACCACGTAGCGCACCGTAGCGCCGTGGCCCTTCAGCGCATTGTAAAACCGTTCGCTTTGCAGCGGAAACGTGCCGGAATTGTTGTCGGCCTCACCGTGAATCAACAGAATAGGCGTCTTGATCTTGTCAGCGAAGTTGAAGGGCGACATGGCGTTGTATACCTCTGGCGCCTGCCAATAGGTGCGCTCCTCGGCCTGAAAGCCGAAGGGCGTAAGCGTACGGTTGTACGCGCCACTACGCGCAATACCCGCTTTAAACAGGTTGGAATGCGCCAGCAGGTTGGCCGTCATAAAGGCGCCATAGGAGTGTCCCATCACGGCCACGCGCTTGGGGTCTACCACGCCCAGGCGGGCGCCTTCATCAATGGCGGCCTTGGCCGAGGATACCAACTGCTCGGTGTAGGTGTCGTTGGGCTCCTTGGTGTCTTCACCTACAATCGGGATGCTCACGCCCTGCATTACGGCGTAGCCCTGTGTCACCCAAAACACCGGCGACGACCACCCGAAGCGCGTGAAGGCGTAGGGTGAGCCGCTCACCTGGCCTGCGTCGTTCTTGTCTTTGAACTCACGCGGGTAGGCTTCCATCAGGGTAGGTAGGGGGCCATCTTCCTTCTTGTAGTTGGGTGGCAGGTAGAGATTAGCCGTGAGGGCCACGCCATCGGGGCGTTTGTACTGCAATACCTGCTTTTTCAAGGATCCGATGGTAGCATACGGGTTGGGAAAGCTGGTGAGCGGCACCAGACGGCTATTCTGGCGCAGGTAGTAGTTGGGCGGCTGCGTAGCCGACTCGCGCCGGGTCACAAACTCATGTCGGTCAGCGCTCAGCATCGCCACCGGTACCTCGTAGTAAGGGGCCGCCGAGCGCCACCAACGCTCCGCCTGGTGGGTTTTCACGTTCAGCTCATCCACGAAGGGCCGGTCACCCTCCGGCGAGCTGCCCTGGCCTAAAAGGTAGATGGCGTCGTTGTTTTTGCTCGTGAACAGCACCGGGTAGCCAGCCGCGTTTTGGTGCTGGGCGGGCGTGCCGGGGTCGTGGTAGGTGTCCTGGGAAGAGTGGTCAAACAGCACCGTCGGGGCAGTGCCCGGCGTGCTGGGGTTCACTACCCAGGTCATCTCCTTGCGGTCGGCCCAGCGGTAGCCGCGCACCAGGGCCAGAGCGCTCGTGCCCCACTGCACGCCCCGGTAGCGCAACGATAAATCGGCAAGCTTCTGAGCTTCGCCCTCAAAAGGTGCGGCCAGCGTCAGCAGCCGGTCGCGCACGGGCGCGGTGGTTTTGGGGTTGCCGCCATCCTGGGCTTCCACCCAGTAAAGGGTAGCGGGGGCGTCGGCACGCCAGCCGTGGTTGCGTGGCCCGGCCGCCACGGCGTCGAAGGCAATGGGCACGTTGTCGGCCAGAGGCAGGTCTACCAAGGTTTTGGCCATGGTGCCGTCGATGTTCAGAATATTTACCCGCTGCGGAAAGCTACTTACGGGCAGCGTGTAGGAGTAGGGACGATGGCGGGTTTTCACCAAGATGAAGCGGCCGTCGGGGGAGGGCTTAGCCGATTCGACGATGCCCGGCGAGCCCAGGGGCTGCATCCGGCCACCTACTTCCACCTTCACTACCTGTGCCATGGCGTAGTAGTCAAACAGGCGTTCGTCGGCAGGATTCTTCAACAAGTCCTGGTAGGTGCGGGCGGCGGCCTTACGACCTGCATTTTCCTGCACGGTAGGGCCAGTAGGCGCCACGTTGGTATCGGGGGCTTCGCCTCGGCCGCCCACCACCGCCGTAGCAATCAGGGCTTTGCTGTCGGGCGTCCAGGTGTAGGAGTCACCGAAGGCACTGTTCAGAAACAGATTGGGTACCAGCCGGGCCGAGGCGCCGGCCACATCTACCAACCACAGCTCCACGTGGCGGTCGGTGGTATTGGTGAAGGCAATTTTGGTGTTGTCCGGCGACCATCTTACCTCGCTGATACGGGCCGTTTTGGGGAGGCCCTGCACCAGCAATTCTTTGCCATCGGGCAGGCGCTTGAGGCGCAGGGTAGTAGCGTAGCGCACGCGGCTGGGGCCGTTGGTGCGCGGGTTCAGGCGCAGGCCTGCTATGCGCAACTCCGGCTGCGACAGCTCCTCAATAGTCGGCATATCCTGCGCATCCATCATCAGCATCCACTGCCCGTTGGAGGCAAAGCTGACGCTGGGCGTAGGTGGCGCTTCCACCAGGTCCACAATGGCCTTGGGCGGCACCTGGTAGGATACATCCTGCGCGGCTGCAGTCAGCGAGCCGCAAGCCAGAGCCAGAGTGACGAATAGGGTTGCTTTCATGCGAAACGGAAAGGAAGCGAAAGAAGTAAAGAAGCCAGCGGTAATATTGCGCACACAAAAAAGCCACCACCGGCAAAAAAAGAATGGTAAATATAGAAAACGGTGGTGCTACTCCCTATTTCTTTTCGCGGAAAGTCTTCTGTCTGAGCGCGTAGCTAGCCCAGCCGCCGCACCAGAACGGACACTGCTGGCGCTATACTCGTATGTTCGGGCTATGAAAGAGCTGCTTCTCACCCCCGAAGGCTTTCGTTTGGATGGCCGCCTGTGGCTGCAAGGACCCACCGACCGATTTATGGGTATTGGGCGGCTGGAGCTGCTGGGGCACATTGCCCAAACCGGCTCCATCTCCAAAGCCGCGCAGGTCATGGGCATGTCCTACAAGAAAG
>Ga0210040_10005546_pt1 | contig 16039 bp, 13 predicted proteins | sample CryGeyCG12114_NA_FD_185462 | JGI IMG/M metagenome (GOLD analysis project Ga0210040, IMG submission 185462) | Groundwater microbial communities from aquifer - Crystal Geyser CG19_WC_8/21/14_NA (SPAdes) (version 2) | ecosystem: Environmental > Aquatic > Deep subsurface > Groundwater | place: USA... | reverse complement strand
GGCCTCGCCATCTCGGCGTCGAACGAATTGGGCGAATTGCAGTCCGGCCTCGCCGCGGCGGTGCTCGGCGCGGTGGGAGCGGTTGTATTCGGCGGCGTTGGTGCGATAATCGTCACCGGGCTGTGGGCTTACATATTTCCGGAACTGCGCCGAGCCCGAACCTTTTCAGCCAAGTTCCTGAATGAAGACGAGACGGGGAAGGAAACGCCATCATGAAGGTCGAGAACGTCCTGCAGTCGATCGGCAATACGCCGCATATCCGCCTGGCACGGCTGTTCCCGGACCACGAGGTCTGGGTCAAGAGCGAGCGTTCCAATCCCGGCGGCTCGATCAAGGATCGTATCGCGCTCGCGATGGTCGAGGCTGCCGAACGCAACGGGCTGCTGAAGCCGGGCGGCACCATTATCGAGCCGACCAGCGGCAATACGGGCATCGGTCTCGCCATGGTGGCGGCGGTCAAGGGCTACAAGCTGGTGCTGGTGATGCCCGAGAGCATGTCGCTCGAACGCCGGCGGCTGATGCTGGCTTATGGCGCCAGCTTCGATCTCACGCCAAAGGAAGGCGGGATGAAGGGTGCTCTCGCCCGTGCACAGGAATTGGTGGCCGAGACGCCCAATGCCTGGATGCCGCAGCAATTCGAGAATGCCGCCAATATCGAGATCCATGCGCGCACCACCGCGCAGGAGATCCTGGCCGACTTCGCGGACACGCCGCCCGCCTGCCTCATCACCGCCGTCGGCACTGGCGGGCACCTGACGGCTTGCGCTGAAGTCCTGAAGCAGCAATGGCCCGAGATGAAGGCCTTTGCGGTCGAACCCGAATTGTCGCCGGTCATTTCGGGCGGATCGCCCGGCCCTCACCCCATTCAGGGGATCGGTGCGGGCTTCATCCCGGGCAATCTGCACACCAAGGTGATCGACGGGGCGATCCAGGTGAACGCCGACGATGCCAAGGAGATGGCCCGTCGCTCCGCACGCGAGGAAGGCCTGCTCGTGGGCATCAGCTCGGGTGCGACGCTCGCCGCCATCAGCACCAAGCTCGGCGAGCTAGAACCCGGCACCCGCGTGCTCGGCTTTAACTACGACACTGGCGAGCGCTATCTTTCGGTGCCCGACTTCCTGCCCGTCGACTAACGTGTGGCACGAGGCTGAGCGGCCGGGCGGGCAGACGCTCCACGCTCGCCGCAGCTTTATCGCAGGGAGCGCGGCGAGCCTGCTCGCCGCCGGCTGCGCGCGCCTGCCTGCGCCCCGATCTAGCATTGCGGATTTCCGCCCTGGCCTCGTCCCGATCCGTTTCGCGCGCGATCGGCTGATGAAGGTGACGGTCTGCCTGCGGCCATTCCGTCCGGCAGGGCCACGGCTCGAGGCGGAGCGGATCGGCGAGAAGACCATCGTCCACAATTATGGGCACGGCGGCTCGGGCTGGTCGCTGTCATGGGGATGTGCGGCAGAGGCAGCTGCTCTCGCATTGGCGACGGGTGGGAGAGACATCGCGGTAATAGGCGCGGGGGTGATCGGGTTGACGACTGCGTTGCGCCTGGTTGAGACGGGCGCGCAGGTCACCATCTACGCCGCCGAGTTCCCGGCAGAAACGCGGTCCGCCAGGGCCACCGGCGTATGGTCGCCGAGCAGCCGCATCGCCCTTGCCGACGCGGTAGACGCAGGCTTCGTCGAACGGTGGGAACGCTGGGCCCGCGCCAGCCATGCGGTTCACCAGCAGATGGTCGGAATGGCGGGCGATCCGGTTGAATATCTGCCGCAGTACAATCTAGCCGGCGGGGAAGAGCCGCAAGCAAGGGCGAGCCATTCCTTCCTTCACCTCGACCGCCGTTTGCGTGGGCTGACACCGCCTTGGCGCCAACTCGAAGGCGCCACCAATCCGTTTCCCGGTCGCAATGTGCGAAGCGGGCCCACCATAGTGTTCAGCGTCACCGAATATGCCGACCGCCTCATGCGGCTGTTCCTCCTGCGCGGCGGCAGGATGGTGCGGCGCGACTTCGCAGGCCGCGAGCAGATCCTGGCGTTGGGCGAGAAGACTATCTGCAATTGCATGGGCTTTGGCGCCAAGGCGATCTGGCAGGATGCCGCGCTTGTGCCGGTCCGTGGACAGATCAATTGGCTGCTGCCTCAAGCGGAGGCGCATTATGCGCTCTATTACGATGCGGTGCAGGTCGTGTCCCGCGCCGATGGGATCGTTGTGCAATATCTCGGGCCCAACGAGGACTGGGGCTACGCTAATGCCGAGGAAACGCCCAACCCCGCCGAAACCGAACTGGCGCTCGGCCGTATGCAGAAGATATTCTCATGACATCCTTTGAATCCATCGCCTTTAGCGACGGCGCAACCGCCCTCGCCGGATCGCTGATCCGCCCGCAGCAGCCGCCGCGCGCGGCCGTCCTGGTGTTCCCGACCATCATGAACCCCACGCCAAGCGTGGTCGAAAAGGCGCGGTCACTGGCCGAGCACGGCTATCTGGCGATGATCGCGGATTTCTATGGCCAGACACCGGATGATTTCGATCATTCACGCCAACTTGCGTTAGCCATCCGCGAAACGCCCGACATGTATCGCGCGCGTTTGCGTGCCAACCTCAAGGCATTGGCGACGCACGAAGCTGCCCAAGACCTGCCGCTCGCCGCTCTCGGCTTCTGCATGGGCGGTCAGGCCGCGCTCGAGCTTGCACGCGATGGTGCGCCTTTGTTCGCGGCCGTAAGTTTCCACGGCCTGCTGAACACCGATGCTCCTGCCGGACCGGGCGACATCAGCGCGCGCATCCTCGTCTGCCACGGCGATGCCGACCCCATGGTTCCGCGCGAGCAGGTGCTGAAATTCTGGGAGGAGATGGATGGTGCGGGCGCCAACTGGCACTTCCACTCCTATTCGGGCGTTAAGCACGGCTTTACCAACCCCGCCCCCACGCAAAACCCGGCGACGGGCTATGATGCCAGCGCCGATCGACAAAGCTGGGCTGCCACGTTCAGCCTGTTCGATGAGATCCTGGTGCAGTTTTGAGCACGCCGGCTCCGCCTGATTTCGCGGAGCTTGCCGGCCGCGTAGGGAAGGTCATCCTCCCCGATTGCGGGTCCTACGACGAGGCGCGCCGCAGCCGGATCTGGAACCAGCGGCTCGCTTGCGAACGCCAGCCTGCTGCAATTGTCGCCGTACGCGACGCGGCTGAGGCGAGCGCCGCCATCCGCTTCTCGCGCTCGCACGGGCTCAAGCTTACGGTGCGCGGGCACGGGCACAACTATGAGGCAGCCGCCGCGCGCGACGGCACGATCATGCTCGACATCTCGGCGTTGCAGACACTCGAGATCGACGCTGATGCCCGAACAGCGTGGGCCGGCGCAGCTGTCAGCGGTGGGCAGCTCCTCGAAGCGCTGGAACCGCGCGGCCTTGCCTTCCCCATCGGCCATTGCAGCAACGTGCCGCTGAGCGGCTATGTTCTGAGCGGCGGTTTCGGCTGGAATGCAGGCGAATGGGGACCGGCTACGGCGAACGTACTCGCCATCGAGCTCGTCACCGCCGCGGGCGAATACTTTCGGGTCGATGCGGAAGATCATCCGGACCTGTTTTGGGCCGCATGCGGGTCCGGCTCCGGCTTCTTCGCCGCAGCTTTGCGCTACAAGCTCAAGCTGCACGATCTGCCGAAGACGACGTTTACCTGGAGCGCCACCTTTACCGCCGATAGTGCGCCCGCGATCGCCGATTGGCTCACCGCTGCAACCGCCGAGGCCGATCCCGCCGCGGAGATCATCTGCCTCGTGGGCGCAGACCATCACAGCGGCAAGCCGGCGGTGATCGTACGCGCGTCCATCACGGGCACGAGCTTGGAGGACGCCCGCGGCAAGATCGCTGCCTTTCGCGATCCGCCCTCCGAAGCGGCCATCATCGAAGGTCCCACAGCCGAAGAGCTGGACTTCTCCAGATTGACGAAGCTCTCGGCCATGCCCAACGGAAAGCGCGTGAAAGCCGACCAACTTTGGAGCAAGGGCACTCTTGGCGAGATGCTGCTGGCGGTTCACCACCTGGCTGACAAGGCATCCAAGACATCGAGCATCAATCTGATCTCGCCGGGCAGCGGGGCGACGATCCCGAATTGCGGAAATGGCGAGTGCGCGCTTTCCATCGGTGGCGCGTCCGGCGCAGGGATTTACGCCATGTGGACAGACGCGAGCGAGGATGCGCATCACCTGGAATGGGTGCGCAAGGCCGATGCGGCACTCGCGCCTTTCCGCACCGGGCGTTATGTCGGCGAGGCGGATCTCTCTGCCGGACCCGAGCGGGTGGCCGAGTGCTTCGCCCCAGGCGTTCTCGACCGCATCGAGCGACTGCGCGCCCAGTGGGATCCAGATAATCTGTTCGGCGGCTTTCCTACGGGTTGACCCGTGCGCCGGTACAGATCGTCAGCCGCACCTCTCTAGCTCAGACGGGTGACAGCGACTCGCCGGACAGCTGGCGATAGAAGCAGCTCGTCGCCCCAGTATGGCAGGCAGGACCGGCCGGTTCGGCGAGCAACAGCAAAGCGTCCTGGTCGCAATCGACCCTGATTTCCTTCACCCGCAGCACATTGCCCGAGCTTTCGCCCTTCTGCCACAGCCGCTGCCTGCTGCGGGAGTAGAAGTGCGCAAGGCCGGTCTCCTGCGTGCAGGCGATCGCCTCGCGGTTCATGAAGGCGAGCATCAGCACCCGGCCGCTCGCCACATCCTGCACCACGGCGCTGACGAGCCCCGCGGCATCGAACTTGGGCATGAAGGCGGAGCCCTTCTCCCGCAACGCGGAGTTATCGAATGGATCGGTATCGCTGGTCATTTTCGTGGAATGGGCCATTCTTGAGTATCAGACCGGGTTTGTTGCACGATAATCACAGATCGTTCCCAAAATCCATGTCGGGCTTTGAAACGGGTTTGCTGTAACATGTTTCAATGTGATGAACAGAATTGCGGCTACGAGCCGCCTTTCATTCAGGCCACGAGCCAAGGGATGGGGGGTTCTTCCAGTCGGCAGCAAAGCCGACGGGTCACATGAGGGTTTGGACCGTCGCGCCTGCGAGGGGGCGGGTGCGGCAGGTCCAGCATAGTTCGTCACGCTGACGCCCGGGGGCCTTGCTCTCGGGCGTCCTGCTTTTGACCATATGCCGCAGACGGCCGGGCCTCCTCGAGCACGCGCGAAAAGCAGGCGATCCGCACCTTCGAGGCACCTGCAGAGCGCAAGGCCTGCAGGCAAGCGGAGGTCGTCGCGCCACTGGTCATGACATCGTCGACCAGCACGATCTGTGCGCCGCGCAAGGATCGCGCCCGCGCGGGGTTGACGGTGATGGCACCTGCCAGGCTGCGCACGCGCTCGGCGCGGCTGAGCCGGTCCTGCGACAGCGAGCGGGTGTTTCTGAGCCGCAGCAGGCCATCCACCATCACGCTCATGCCACGCTGCCTGGCGAGCTCGCTTGCGAGCAGGGCCGATTGGTTGAACCCGCGTTGCCACAACCGCCAGCGGTGCAGCGGTACCGGCACTGCGGTCCATTCGCCTTCGAGTGCGGGAAGCCGCGCGGAGATCAGCCTCGCCAGCATCCGGGCGAGCGCGATCTTGCGGCCGTGCTTGAAGGCGATCACCAGCTTGCGGGCAGCATCGGTGTAGAGGGTGGCCGAGGTGATGCCGTCATGCTCCGGAGGCTTTGCGCAGCACGAGGCGCAAACGATCCCCTCACCTTCATGATGGCCTTCGACGGGCAGCTGGCACAACGGGCACGAGGGCTCCGCGGGCTGGACGAGCTCGCCCCAGCATGACGCACACAAGCCGCCCTGTACGCCCACACCTTCACCGCAGAGTGGACAGCGGGGCGGATAGACGAGGTCGAGTAGCGGGGCGAAAGCCTGTTGCAACATGGCGTTGGTCCTGCTGCCCGCAATTCGGCCGAACGGCAAGTCCACCTTGCGCCACCCGGAGCCCACAGGCACTAGGCCGCTCATGGCCGGCCCCTCCCCCGCTCCTCCGCGCATCTTCGATAATGCTCGCCGTCGCGCGACGCGCCGGCGCATGCTGCGACGGCAACAACGTCCAGGCGCGGCGCGCTTCATCATGGACGACATGGTCGAGGATGTGCTCGAACGCCTGGCCTTCGTCCGGGCCGAGCCACGCCGCGGGTTGGTGATCGGCGATTACACGCAAGCGCTGGCGAAGAAGCTCGAAACGGACGGCGCCGAGATCATGTGCGCCGATCCGGCACCCGACAGCGGGCAGGTCCTTGTGGATGAGGAAGCGCCGCTGCCGGGCGGAGACTTCGATTTTGTGGCGAGCCTGGCCCTGCTCGATACGGTGAACGACCTGCCCGGTGCGCTCATCCACATTCGCCGCGCGCTGGCACCCGGCGGCATCGCGATCGCCAGCTTCGCAGGGGCAGGAAGCCTGCCGGCGCTTCGCAGTGCCATGCTCGCGGCGGATGCTGACCGCCCGGCCGCCCGGCTGCACCCGATGGTCGATGTGCGCGCAGGTGCGCAGCTCATCCAGCGCGCCGGCTGGGCCGATCCGGTAGTGGACAGCCATGCCATCAAGGTTCGCTACGGTTCGCTCGGCCGTATGATCGATGATTTGCGCGAGCAGGGGCTTGGCAACGTGCTTGCGTCGCGCGCGCCTCGCTTGGGTTCCGCAGCGTACGCCCGTGCGCAGGCAGCATTCATGGCGGAAGCCGACGAAGACGGGCGCGTAACCGAGATTTTCGAGATCATCACGCTGAGCGGCCGCGGGCCGAGAAGGCGCGAGGACGTCTAGCCCTTTGCCGCCAGCGAAGCCTGTGCCGCCGCGAGCCGGGCGATGGGCACGCGATAGGGCGAGGCGCTGACGTAATCGAGCCCGACCTTTTCGCAGAAGGCGATGCTGGCCGGATCTCCACCATGCTCTCCGCAGATGCCCAGCTTGATGTCGGGCCGGCTTGCCCTGCCCCGCTCCACCGCGAGCTCCACGAGCTGCCCCACACCATCGATGTCGAGGCTGACGAATGGATCGCGCGGATAGATCCCCTTCTCGACGTAAGGCGAGAGGAAGCGGCCCGCATCGTCCCGGCTGACACCGAGCGTCGTCTGCGTGAGGTCATTGGTGCCAAAGGAGAAGAAGCGCGCTTCCTGGGCGATCTCACCCGCCATGAGGGCGGCGCGCGGAAGTTCAATCATCGTGCCCACGAGGTAATCGAGCGTGATGCCCTTCTCGGCGAAGACCTTCTCGGCCGTGTCATCCACCAGCTTGCGCAGGATTTCCAGCTCGCGCCTGGTGGCCACCAGCGGGATCATGACTTCGGGCACCACGGGGTCACCGCCCTCGGCTGTGACGTCGCACGCCGCCTCGAAGATGGCGCGGGCCTGCATCTCGTAGATTTCGGGAAAGGTGATGCCCAGCCGGCATCCACGATGGCCGAGCATGGGATTGAACTCGTGCAGCTCGTTTGCGCGGCGCTTGAGCGTTTCGGTGCTCACGCCGATGGAACCGGACAGATCGGCGAACTCGGCATCGCTCGAGGGCATGAATTCGTGCAGTGGTGGGTCGAGCAGGCGGATCGTACAGGGCAGCCCCGCCATGGTGCGGAAGATTTCGGCAAAGTCCCCGCGCTGTTCAGGCAGAAGCTTTTCAAGCGCGCGCCGCCGACCGGCCTCGTCCTCGGCCAGGATCATCTCGCGCACTGCACTGATGCGGGCGGCATCGAAGAACATGTGCTCGGTGCGGCACAGGCCGATGCCCTCGGCCCCGAACTGGCGCGCCATGCGGCAATCGGCCGGCGTCTCGGCATTGGTGCGCACCCGCATCCGGCGGTGCTTGTCAGCCCATTCCATCAGGATGGCGAAATCACCCGCGAGCTCGGGCTCGATGGTCGGCACTTCGCCCGCCATCACCTCGCCCTTGGCGCCGTCCAGCGTGAGAACGTCGCCTTCCTTCAGCTCGCGACTGCCGATGCGCAGCGTGCGCTGGGCAAGGTTGATCGATACTGCCGAGGCGCCCGAAACGCAGGGCCGACCCATGCCCCGCGCCACCACGGCCGCATGGCTGGTCATGCCACCGCGCGCCGTGAGGATGCCGCGCGCGGCATGCATGCCGTGAATATCTTCCGGGCTGGTTTCCACCCGCACGAGGATTACAGCCTCGCCGGCATGCGCCCATTGCTCGGCCGTGTCGGAATCGAGCGCGATCTTGCCTGAGGCCGCGCCCGGCGAGGCAGGCAGAGCGTTGGTAAGCACGTCACGCGGGGCGTTCGGATCGAGCGTGGGGTGCAGCAGCTGGTCGAGCGCCATGGGATCGACGCGAAGGATGGCGGTCTCTTCGTCGATCAGCCCCTCGGTGACCATGTCGGTCGCCATCTTGAGGGCGGCCTTCGCCGTACGCTTGCCGTTACGCGTCTGCAGCATCCACAGCTTGCCCTGCTGCACGGTGAACTCGATGTCCTGCATGTCCGCATAGTGCTTCTCGAGCAGCTCGAACGTGTGCGCGAGTTCTCCAAAGGCGTCGGGCATCGCCTCTTCCATGCTCGGCTGTTCGGCGCCGGCATCCTCACGGCGGCTCTTGGTCAGATATTGCGGCGTGCGGATGCCGGCGACCACGTCCTCGCCCTGGGCGTTGGCCAGCCACTCGCCATAATAGCGCTTCTCCCCGGTCGACGGATCGCGCGTGAAGGCCACGCCGGTGGCCGAGCTGTCGCCCATATTGCCGAACACCATGGCCTGGACGTTCACTGCGGTGCCCCAATCGGCGGGAATGTCGTTCAGCCGGCGATAGACCTTGGCCCGTTCCGAATCCCAGCTGTCGAACACCGCGGCGATCGCACCCCAGAGTTGCGTCGTGGGGTCCTGCGGGAACGGCTCGGCCTGCTCGCGCTCGACGATTGCCATGTACTCGGCGACCATGGCCTTCCAGTCCTCGGCACTCATCTCGGTATCGGCGTAATAACCCTTGTCTTCCTTGGCGATCTCGAGCGCTTCCTCGAACAGGCCGTGGTCAAGCCCGAGCACGACGTCGGAATACATCTGCACGAAGCGGCGGTAGGAATCCCAGGCGAAGCGCTCGTCGCCCGAGGTGGCGGCCAGGCCTTCCACGGTCCGGTCATTGAGTCCCAGGTTAAGCACCGTGTCCATCATACCGGGCATCGAGACGCGCGCGCCCGATCGCACCGAGACGAGCAGCGGATCGGCATTGTCGCCGAACCTCTTGCCCACAATGCGTTCGATATGCGTCAGCGCCTCGGCGACGGCGGCGCGCAGGCCGGCGGAGAAATCCGCGCCTTCGCGCAGGTAACGCACGCATTCCTCGGTGGTGATCGTGAAGCCGGGGGGTACCGGAAGGCCGATCCCCGCCATTTCGGCGAGGTTCGCGCCCTTCCCGCCGAGCAGGTTCTTGTCCCGAGCGCGCGGATCGTCATGCGTCACGCTGCCGCCGAACGTATAGACCGATTTGCTCATGCGCCCTCGTTTCGTCCAGATAGGATTGTTGCACCCGCACTGTCACCGCCCGAGGGCGCGATCAAGTGGTCCGGACGCCGCCAATCCCCTCGTCTCACTCGGGAACAGTGTGAAGCTTTATCCCTCGATGCGTGAAAAGTCGGCCACGTTGTGCACAGCGGCACGAAATCTGCCGAGCAGGTCCAGGCGGGTAGCCCGCTTGCCGCCGTCCGCGTCGTTGACGGTGACCTCGTCGAAGAAGCGATCGATCGGCACGCGCAAGCTGGCGAGCGCAGCCATGGCTGCCCCGAAATCTTCTTGCTCGACGGCGGCCGAGGATTCAGGCTCGGCCTTGTCGAGTGCCTCGATCAGTGCCCGCTCAGCAGGTTCAGGCGTGTAAGCGAGCGCGTCGGCATGGCGCTCGGCCATCTTGGCCGCGATGATCGGCCCGAGATCGGGATCGTCCACCACTGCGAGCGGATCCTCCTCGCCCGTGCGCGCGATTTCGCCCTCATGCCCGCGCCAGTTCTCCTTCTTCAGTATATTGGCGGCGCGCTTGTAGGCGGCGAGCAGGTCGGCGCCGTCTTCGGTGGCGATGAAGTTTTGCAAGGCGTTCACCCGAGCTAGAAGCCGCACGAGGTCGTCTTCGTTCCCCCCGCCCGGTTTTTGGCACGCGAATACCGCATCGATAAGGTCGTGGCGCACGCCCGCCTCGCGCTGCTGGACTTTGAGGCGATCGGCGAGGAAGTTGAGAACGTCGCCTGAGCCGGTCAGCAGAGCAGCGTTCGAACCGGTCTGCACGAACGCCGAAGTCAGGTTCCTCTCGGTCTCGGCGATGTACTTTCCCACCACGTGCGAGAGATCGAGCCTGAGACCATTCACCAGGATGAGCGAGATCAAGCCGATCGCCGAACGCCGCAAAGCGAAAGGGTCCTTCGATCCGGTGGGCTTCTCGTTGATGAGAAAGAAGGCGACCAGCGTGTCGAGCTTGTCGGCTAGGCTCACCGCCACTGTCACGGGCGCGGTAGGTACCTCGTCACCCTGCCCGACGGGATTGTAATGATCGCGGATGGCACCGGACACGGCGTCGGACAGACCCTCGGCACGGGCGTAGTAGCCGCCCATAAGGCCTTGTAGTTCCGGGAACTCTCCCACCATTTCGGTGACGAGATCCGCCTTTGCGAGCCGCGCTGCCTGCTCCACCTGGTCCGGATCGGCGCCCTTGACGATGCCTTCTTCAGCCAGCCAGCGCGCCAGCCTCGACACCCGTTCCACCTTGTCGGCGACGGTGCCGAGCTTCTCGTGGAAGGTGATGCGGGCCAGCCCCTCGGCGTGCTGCGCCAGCGTCTTCTTGCGATCCTGCTCCCAGAAGAAGCGCGCATCGGAAAGCCGCGCGGCAAGCACCTTGCGGTTGCCGTCGACAACTTGCGTGCCGCCATCTTCCGCCGCGATGTTGGCAGTGCAGATGAAGGCATTGGCGAGTCTGCCCTCGCCATCATTGCAGACGAAATACTTCTGGTTCACTCGCGCGGTGAGCTGGATTACCTCGGGCGGCACTTCGAGAAACGCCTCATCGAACCGCCCGAGCAGCGGCACGGGCCATTCGGTGAGCCCGGCATTCTCCACCACCAGCCCCTCGTCCTCGACCAGGGTCAGCCCCGCCCGCGCCGCTGCCTCGCGCGCGCCTTCACGTATCAGCGTCTCGCGCTCGGCATGATCGACGATGACGTGGCAGGCACGCAGCTTCTCCACATAATCGGCGGCGCTGCCGATGGTGATGTCACCCTTGTGATGAAACCTGTGGCCCGGCGTCACCCACCCGCTGGTGACATCATGGACCTCGCATTCGACCAGTTCCTCGCCCAGCAGCGCGACGATGCCCGAGAGCGGCCGCACCCAGCGCAAGCTTTCGGGCCTGACGGACTCAGCACCCCAGCGCATCGATTTGGGCCAGGGAAAATCGCGAATGATTGCCGGGATTGCTGTGGCGAGCACATCCTTGGTGCTGCGGCCCGGCGTTTCGACCAGGGCGAACCAGGTCGCGCGCCCCTTCACCTCTCGCAGCATCAGCTCCTGGCGCGTCACGCCAGCCTTGCGGGAAAAGCCGTCGAGCGCAGCATCGGGTGCGCCTTCGGGCGGGCCTTTCAGTTCTTCGCTCGCCGCCTGCGTCGCCTCGGGCAGGTCGCCCGCGATCAGCACGAGCCGGCGCGGGGTGGACCAGACGATCACATCCCCCAGCACCACCCCCGCACTGACCATCTCGCGTCGGAACAGCCGCTCCAGATCGGCGCGCGCGCCAGCCTGCATGCGTGCGGGAATCTCCTCCGAGCGCAGTTCGAGGAGAAAATCGCTCACGCCTGCCACTCCGGAAAGCGCTCGTTCCAGCTAGGTCGCTGCTTCTCCATGTAGGCTTCGCACGATCCGCGCGCGAGATCGCGTACCCGGCCCATATAGCTGGCGCGCTCCTGCACGCTGATCACGCCGCGTGCCTGCAGCAGGTTGAAGACATGGCTCGCTTCCACCGCCTGCTCATAGGCGGCAATGGGCACGCCGGCATCGAGCGCATTGCGGCACTCGGCCTCGGCCCGCTGGAACAGATCGAACAGGCCCGCCGTATCCGCCACCTCGAAATTCCACTTCGACATCTGCCGCTCGTTCTCGAGGAACACGTCGCCATAGCTGACGCCGCGGCCGTTGAAGTCGAGATCGTACACATTGTCCACGCCCTGGATGTACATGGCCAGCCGCTCCAGCCCGTAGGTCAGTTCTCCGGCCACCGGCTTGCAGTCGAACCCGCCCATCTGCTGGAAGTAGGTGAACTGCGTCACCTCCATCCCGTCGCACCACACCTCCCATCCGAGCCCCCAGGCGCCCAGCGTGGGACTTTCCCAATCATCCTCCACGAAGCGGATGTCGTGCTTGAGCGGATCGATGCCGATCACTTCCAGGCTCTTGAGGTAGAGATCCTGCAGGTCGGGCGGGCTCGGCTTTAGGATCACCTGGTATTGGTAATAGTGCTGCAGACGATTGGGGTTCTCGCCATAGCGCCCGTCCGTCGGCCGGCGGCAGGGCTGCACGAAGGCGGCGTTCCACGGCTCCGGCCCTAGCGTGCGCAAGGTGGTGGCGGTGTGGAAGGTGCCCGCCCCCATGCGCATGTCATACGGCTGCAATATCAGGCAACCGTTAGCGCTCCAGTAATCGTGCAAGGCCAGGATCATGTCCTGGAAGCTGCGGTGCGGCTGACTCTGCATGGCGCGGGCGGACATGGCTCAAGCCCGCTCCGCGGTCAATGCGGGTGCGAGTGCTCCGTCCGCCAGTCGAGCGCCGCGCAATCCGGAAAGTGGCATCGCCTGAGCGGAGCACCTATGTTCCGAGGCCGAAGGGAAGATTGTTGATGATACGTAAGGTTCTGATCGCCTGCGCAAGTGCCGTCCTGCCGCTGGCGCTTGCGGGGGCCAGCTGCGCACAGGACGTGCCCGCCGTCGTCGAGGCCCCGCCTGCCGGTGCCGCGCCGGGCCCGGCGCTATGGAAGCTCGCCGATGAGGACACGACCATTTATCTTTTCGGCACAGTCCACGTCCTGCCGCAGGGTCGCGAGTGGTACGATGCGCGGATCGAGCGGGCCTTCAACAGCGCCGATGAGCTGGTGTTCGAAATCGATGTCGACGACACCGCAGCAATGCAACAGGCGATCACCAGCAAAGCCAAGCTTGTCGGCGACCAGACCCTGCGCGAGATGATGACGCCTGAAGACCGCGCGCAATTCGAAGCGGTGCTCGACCGCTACCAACTTCCGCATGAGACATTCGACCGCGTGGAACCCTGGATGGCGGCCATGACCCTCTCGATCCTGCCGCTGACGAAGGCCGGCTATTCCGCAGGCTCAGGCGTCGAGATGGCGCTGACCGGCCGCGCGACCGACAAGACCAGGAGTTCGCTGGAGACCATCGACCAGCAGCTCGCGGTCTTTGATACGCTGCCGATCGACGCGCAGCTCGCCTATCTGGACCAAACGGTGGAAGCTGTTCCCAAGACGTCCGACGATGTTGGCCGGATGGTCGCGGAATGGCTCGAGGGCGATGCCGATACGCTCGCCGCGCTGATGAATGAGGAGATGGACGATCCCGCACTCCGCCAGCGCCTGTTGACCGATCGCAATGCCAATTGGGCGCGCTGGATCGACGCGCGGATGGACGTACCTGGCATCGTCTTCGTGGCCGTCGGTGCGGGCCATCTCGCCGGTAGCGGCAGCGTGCAGGAGCTGCTCCATGACCGCGGCATCGAGGTCACGCGCGTTTGGCGCTGATCGTCCGGCTGGCGCTGCTGCTGGCGGGCGCTGTCGCGCTGGCCAGCTGCGGCGCGCTTGCCGAACCGGAGCGGGATTGGCCGGCCCCCTCGCCCGCTATCTGGGAGTTGACTTCCCCCAACGGCGGCAGGGGCTGGCTGTTCGGCACGGTCCACGCCCTGCCCGATGGAGTGGAATGGCGCACTCCTGCGCTCGATGAAGCCATCGGCAAATCTGGGCTAATGGTGGTGGAGATTGCTGAACTCGGCAATGCGGAACTTGCCCAGAACACCTTTGCCGTCGCTTCACGCGCCCCCAGCCTGCCTCCTCTTCTTGCCCGCATGCCCGAGCCGGACCGTCCCGCTTTGCGCGCGCTGATGGGCGATGCCGGTCTCGCCGAGACCGATTTCGCTGATACGGAAACCTGGGCGGCGGCGCTTATCATCGCGTCATCATTGCGCCAATACGATCCGGCGAACGGCGTCGATCGCGCGCTGATTGCCGATGCAGGATCGATCGAGGGCCTGGAGACCTATGCCGGGCAGTTCGCCCGGTTCGACGCTTTGTCCTCCCGCGCTCAGGCTGCCCTCGTTCGGGCGCTCTCCGAAGAGGAGCGGACAGAGCTGCGGGATGGCCGGATCGAGGCGTGGCTGACCGGCGACGTGCAGCGCCTGGAAGAGCTCGCCGCAGGCACGATGCTCGAGGACAAAGAACTGCGCGAGGTGCTGCTGGCCTCACGAAACCGCGCCTGGGCGGTGCGGATCGCCGCGCTGGTCGAGCAGGGCAGACGGCCCTTCGTTGCCGTGGGCGCCGGTCACATGCTGTGGGAAGACGGCCTGCCCGCACTTCTCTCGGCCCGCGGCTACACAGTGCGGCGCCTGCCCTAGCTTTCCGCCGGTCCGCCGCGCAAGCCTTGCCTAGGGGCGGCGATGCCGCTATGCGCGCCCCTTTCCCGACCATGGTCATCCCTGGAGGCGTGGCGGGGAAGCTGCATTCAACGCAATCGAAAGGCTTGAGACATGAGCGACGCTCTGACCCTGCCGGCCGAGGCGCGTGAACGGGCTGGCAAGGGAGCCTCCCGTTCATTGCGTCGCCAAGGCCGGATTCCCGCCGTCATCTATGGCGGCAACGAGGAACCCACCCCCATCCATGTCGAGGAACGGCTGCTCGTCAAGCAGTTGGGCACCGGCCATTTCATGAACTCGATCGTCAACATCGAGATCGGCGGCCAGTCCGTGCGCACCCTGCCCAAGGACGTGTCGCTCGACGTAGTGACGGATCGTCCGCTGCATGTGGATTTCTTCCGCCTTGCCCGCGGCGCCAAGATCGATGTCGCGGTGCCCGTGGTGTTCGCCAATGAAGAGGCGAGCCCCGGCCTCAAAAAGGGCGCTGTGCTCAACGTCGTTCGGCATGAGCTCGAACTAATCTGTGACGCGGACAAGATCCCGAGCCAGATCGAGATCGACGTGACCGGGCTCGAAGTGGGCGATTCGATCCACATCAGCAACGTCACGCTGCCGGAAGGGTCGGAAAGCGCGATCACCGATCGTGACTTCACCATTGCCACCGTCGTCGCCCCGTCGGCACTTCGCCGCTCCGAAGCCGAAGGTGCTGACGAGACCGAGGTCACCGAGCAGAACGTGGGTACGGTGCAGGAAGAGACCAACCCGGTCAAAGAAGCCTGAGTTTCTTTCTTCTCAAACGGACAACATGGCGCCGGTTCCCCCATGGGAGCCGGCGCTTTGCTTTTGCTGCGCGGTGTGCATAGGTGACGGGCATGCAGCTATGGGTCGGCCTCGGAAATCCAGGACCGCGCTATGCGCTCCACCGGCACAATGTCGGCTTCATGACGCTCGACGTGATCGCCGACATGTACGATTTTGCGACCGTCCAGAAGCGCTTCCAAGGCTGGTTACAGGAAGGGCGGATCGGCACGGAAAAGGTGCTGCTCCTGAAGCCTGCGACCTTCATGAACGAGAGCGGCCGCGCGGTGAGTGAGGCGCTGCGCTTTTACAAGCTCGGCGCGGACGCGTTGACCGTGTTCCACGACGAACTCGATCTGGCACCGTTCAGGGTGAAGGTGAAGCAAGGTGGCGGGACCGCAGGGCATAACGGGCTGCGGTCTATCGACCAGCATTGCGGCGCGGATTTCCGGCGCGTGCGCATCGGTATCGGACACCCGGGCCACAAGGACAGGGTGACCAGCCACGTGCTGGGCAATTACGCCAAGTCGGAAATGGACGACCTTGCAGCCATGCTCGGCGCTATCGGGGCCGAAGCAGAACGGCTAGCTCTCGGCGACGCCCCGCGCTTCATGAGCGATGTGACGTTACGGACGCAAT
>Ga0210040_10005545_pt1 | contig 16044 bp, 8 predicted proteins | sample CryGeyCG12114_NA_FD_185462 | JGI IMG/M metagenome (GOLD analysis project Ga0210040, IMG submission 185462) | Groundwater microbial communities from aquifer - Crystal Geyser CG19_WC_8/21/14_NA (SPAdes) (version 2) | ecosystem: Environmental > Aquatic > Deep subsurface > Groundwater | place: USA... | reverse complement strand
CCATCTTCATCCATACCTCATGCGCAGTTCCAAACAGTTTGTTGATTCGCACATGCGGCGTATTTCCTATTGTCTCTAATATGTTATTTACTTTCATCTTTTTCTTGTTTTGCTGGCATTTTGTTCTTGTTTCAACTCTGTTGTGTCAGTCACTCGTACCATATTGCTTAACTGAGCTTACTAAAAGATATAAAAAATCGTCCAAATGTAATAGTTTCTATTTTACCTTATCAATACGAAAATACTTGTTATAATTCAATTGGCACTTATATATAAACTAATTTAAGAGACAAGCTGCCTAAAAGACTAATCGTACAAGGGTGTGACACAACCATCGCTGCTATATTTCCTTAGCTGGCTACCCAAATCTTCCTTTTGAAGCAATAAAAAGGTACTAAACCGCCATCTTGACTAAATGACAAAATTCAACGCTTCGGGAAGTGGACTTTTATCTCTTACCTGCACTTCACTTTTGTGGTATACAACCGAAAAAGGCGGAACACTATAAGTCAACCAAACATTACCCCCGATGATACAATCGTGACCAATGGTAGTGTCACCGCCTAATATTGTTGCACCTGAGTAGATGACAACATTATTTTCGATAGTTGGATGCCTCTTAGTACTGGCAGCACTTTTAGCAACATTTAAAGCTCCTAATGTTACACCCTGATAAATCTTCACACTACTGCCTATAACCGCTGTCTCGCCTATAACAATACCTGTACCATGATCTATAAAAAAAGATTCTCCTATTTCTGCACCCGGGTGTATGTCAATACCTGTTTTACTATGGGCATATTCAGACAAAATACGAGGTAGAGTCTTTATGCCCTGCAGATGCAACTGGTGTGCAACGCGGTAAATGGCAGTTGCATAAAAACCAGGATATGCTACCAGCACCTCTTCTATAGATTGCGCTGCGGGGTCAAATTTAACTACTGCTTCAGCATCTAACAATAATTGGTTATAAATACCTGGGATAGCTGCAAACAGGGAAGAAGTATTTGTTTTTACCTCTTCTTCGTTTTTTAGCAATTCAAACAAGAGAGCTGCAAAAGTTGATTGCAACTCTTCGTACTTCTTTACCAGTTTATCTTCTGAAACATACTTGCCTTCGTATGAAGCAAACATGAAATTAAATAGCTCATCTGCAAAGGTCTCTGCTATAATCTTATCAGGAAAGCTTCTGAAACATTTCCTGTTTTTGTGAAATAAGGTGCTTATAAAATTCTGCTGTTCCATTATATACTTTTAGTTAAGCTGCATCCAATCTTCCTGAAAACAGGCAAAGCTAAAGGGATTAAGCCTATTTTAAAAAATAGTCCAAAGGCGAAAACCATTTATTCTTTCATTTATGAAGCACTATTACTAAAGGGTTGGTTTCGTTCTTTGAAGCATTTTACTGATATGCGTATTTTCGTCTACATACAACAATTTCTAAAAGTCTCCATTTTACCCATATACCCGCTGTTATATTTGCACTATTGTCAATTATAAATGATAGAGCGAAAAAAGGACTTTTAATCCTTCTTACCTATATTTCGACGTTTAATTAAAACAAATTTTTTATGCTTTTCCTGCTCCTAATTCCCTTTATGGAATATTTGGTTTAACTGAAGGTTAAGTCTAAACAGGAAAACCCGGTACGGAAAGCTGTAAGTATACTGATATAAGCAAAAAACTTTTTGACAAAAAATAATACTTTTTTAAGAAGTCGCTAACTTTTCAGATTTTTTTTGCTTTTATTATAAATCAGGCACAGTTTTTATTAATACCTATCCTTGATAAAGATGCTAAGTATCATAAAGCAGAAAATTTAAAAGCGCTTATCAAGCAATTTCTATTTTTGGTAGAGATAAAATAAATCATTACTTTAGCACACAATAGATCTTAAATGTTATGAATATCAATATCAACAGATATAAGTTCTTTAAAAAAAAGTCTGATATCAAAATAAGTATTCATAATTATTCCTGCCTGCCATGCAACTATTCTTTCTTAATGTTAATCTTAATGAAAACTAACATTAAGAGTTGCTTTCTTAATTCGCCTGACGATTACTTTGCGCATGCTTTCGATTCTGCCACTTATGAAAATTATTAAAAAGTGACTAAAAATGTGAATAGATTTAAGAATAGGTATAACAATAAAATCTAATTTAGCATTTAAATCACATTTAATATTTTTTCTATCCATTTTCTTTGACGAAACTTCGTCTACTAATTCCAATATTTTTCAAAAAACTTCATTGTGGTTTGCAATACTGCATTTTGCAATGTTTTGTTTGTAAAACTATAATAGTTAAATATACTAAAATCTAAAGTATGCCTATTGGAATTCTAAGTATTAATGGAAACAAAGCGATGAATTATTTGATTCAAACTGTACTCTCTAACCACTATAAGGTCCGCTGTTTTCCAAACGCTTTGCAGGCCGTAAGAGAACTGGAAGCGAAAAAGGAAATAGAAGCTGTTATTATTGATCTGGATTATAACCTGGATGCAAATCTGGAGTTTATGAAGTATACAGAAAATAGCAGTCTTTTTTCAAGACCGTTTGTTGTTTTAAGTAGCGATGAAGGTCTTAAAAATTTAATTCCCGAAGGAATTGTGTTTGATTTTATTATTAAACCATTTAACCCGGTAAACCTGGCAAAGAGAATCAGTTTATTAATTTCAAATCCTTTATTGGCTTAATCTCAAATAATTTCCTATGAATCTATCAACGTCGACCCTACACAAAGAAAATCAAAGTAACTGGAATAAAAGTAATTGGCTAAGTGTTGCTTACTCAAACACTAAAGTAAAGGACAATAGTTTTAATACCATTTATATAGGTAAAAATAACAGGCTCCGTTCATCAATTGGTCTGGGTTCATCAAATACTGTTACAGTTAGCAAATATTCAGATGCTACGGAATATTTAGAGAGTGTCTCAAACGTTTCTATAAAACAACATGCTATTTTTATTGATCTTCCTTTAACTGTGAGTGAATTAGAGAATTTTAACCTGTATTTGAAAAGCAATAAAAAGTATTCAAAAATTCCGGTGTTTTATAATAGCACCTGTTTACAACAAAACATGCCATTATTTCTTAAGCATTTAGGATTAATAGATTCCTTTTTTGACTTTAGCAATCATCAATTCAATATTCGGCAAATGACCATGGGAACTTATAAGGAAAAAAGGAAAATAGAATGGTTAAATGTAAAAGACATTAGAACCGGTATCAGGAATAAGGATGGGCTTAGGACGTTTTCTTTCGAGCTAAAGAAATTTTTTGATATGTTTATCGCCTTGCTGATAATACTGACTTTACTACCCCTGTTTATTTTGATAGCTATAGCAATCCGACTGGAATCGAAAGGACCTATTTTCTACAGTTCTCCAAGAGCGGGACGTGGTTACAAAATATTTAAATTTTACAAGTTTCGTAGTATGGTAGTGGATGCCGATAAAAAAATTAAAGACCTGGCACATCTAAATCAATACAATGTAAACGATAAAGGACCAGCTTTTTTTAAACTGAGTAATGACCCAAGAGTTACTAAGGTTGGAAAGTTTTTAAGAAACACAAGTTTAGATGAAATACCTCAATTATTTAATGTATTAAAAGGTGATATGTCTTTGGTGGGAAACAGACCTTTACCATTATATGAAGCGGAGACACTAACAACAAATCAATTTGTAGAACGTTTTTCAGCACCTGCAGGTATGACTGGTCTTTGGCAGGTGAAAAAAAGAGGAAAAGCGGATATGTCTACAGAAGAAAGAATGGAACTTGACATTATTTATGCAAGAAAGGCAAGCCCACTTTTTGATTTGTATTTATTATTATTAACTCCGATAGCTCTATTTCAAAAGAGTGATGTATAGAAGATAAAAATTAAAGAATACAAAAAACACAAAAGCCTGGTGTAATTACCAGGCTTTTGTGTTTTTACTTAGTAATGTTGGATAAAACAATTAAAAGATAAACTCTTCGTTTACTGTTGTAAGTACCCATAAAGTTTATAATTATTGGCTGTTGAGACAAAAAATAATTTCATTGTTTTGCTTCTTTGTCATTTATTTGCCCACATATTACAAATTCAATAATAAGCGTGACAGTTGATAGTTGCTTATTTTTGGGGTCGTTTTTTTAAATATACTAATACTTTAAATTCAATTGAATGCGGCCTTTATCTATCCCTAAGAGAATAGCTGATATTGTTAACCCATCCTATTCTTTAAATGAAAGAATAAAAATAATAAAAGAACAGTATAGGAAGCTTAGGAAGGATGGTACCCCTGTAGTTTCTATTGTTATTCCGGCTTACAATGAGGAAAAAAATATATTACAAACTTTACAGTCCTTAGTACAAAATGAAACAAATAAAGCGGTAGAGATAATTGTAGTAAATAATAATTCTACTGATAAGACCGAAGATTTAGTACGTGCATCCGGAGTAGATTGTATATTGGAAACGAAGAAGGGAATTACAGCTGCCCGAAATGCAGGTTTGAATGCAGCAACAGGAAAATATATTTTAAACGCTGATGCAGATGCTATATATCCCCACTTTTGGGTGGAAGAAATGGTAAATCCTTTAGATAAAACTAATAAAGTTGCCATTACTTATGGCCGTTTTTCTTTTATACCAATAGGAACAACGTCAAGATTTATTTACTTTTTTTACGAATACATTGCTGACTTAAAGCGATACATTAATAAGTTTTTTAAAGAAGAAGCTGTTAACGTTTACGGATTTAATTCTGGCTATCGAAGAACTCAAGGGCTGCAGGTCGATGGGTACAATCACCCTATTGGTGCCAATGAAGATGGATATTTAGCTTTGAAATTAAGAAATCAGGGTTTTGGTAAAATTCATTATGTTACCAATATCAAAGCTTTGGTATGGACTACAGACAGGCGCATACAAATGGAAGGTGGATTTACAAAGGGAGTTAGCCTGAGAATAAAAAAATTGTTATACCCAGGCAGAATTAATCAAGTAAGATCTGATTTATAAGATAGTTTACTTCCTTTTTGCTTTGTCCCAAGCCGCACTTTGCGTTCCTAAAATGAAACGTCTTATGCCTGCTAATACTGCATAATTCATCAGGCAAAAGTAAAAGGGTATAAATAAAATTTTGACTTTAATCTGTCTCTTTTCAAATAACCATCCAAGAAATGCTGAGCCATAAAAAAGAATTTGCCCGGCAAGCAGAAGTTTATATAAGATATGGTCATTATTAAAAGCAAGAAAAATATTACAAATAAAAGCAATAATCATACAAAAAGGAGTTATGGTCCATCTCAAAACCCTATGACTAACATATTGAAAAGATAATACGGGAAACTTAAACGGGTTTAATAAGGGTTTAAGCCGAAGTATTGATTGAATACCACCTGCTGCTATACGTACTTTTCTTTTAAGCTCTTCAAAAGTATTTTCAGATGATGTTTCCACAGCAAACGATTCCGGTTCATAAACAATTCGGTATCCTTTAATAGCTATAAAAAGGGATATCATAAAATCATCTAAAATAGTATCGGCAGGTACTGCCTCATATAGTTCTGTTCTTACACTAAATAATTCTCCTGCTGCTCCTACTACAGAGTACAATTCGGAATCCCATTTTTTTAGGGCGGATTCATATTTCCAATAAAAACCCTCACCTGCTGTAGCATCAGAAACATCAGACACTTCTACACGCTTTTCGCCGGCCACAGCACCAATTTTTTTATCTTTATAATGTCGTGCAATATTTACCAGGGCCTCATCATTTAGAAAAGTATTGGCATCAGTAAACACTACTACCTCTGATGATACTTCTTTCATTGCTCTGTGAACGGCATTAATTTTTCCTTTTCTTTCGTCCTTATGAAGTAATTGTATAGAGGGATGCTTGCTAATAATATCCGGTGTTTTATCAGATGATCCATCGGTTATAAACAAGTATTTTATTTTATCAGAGGGATAGACCAATGACAAGGTATTTTTAATTTTCTCTTCAATTATTCTTTCTTCATTGAAACAAGCCACAATAAGGGTAAGCGTTGGAAGGTTGCTGATATCTTCATTTATCTTTCTTTTTCCTTTTATTAATCTTCTAAGTTTTACTATACCAAAAAGTAAAATTCCATAACCCATATAGGTATAGAAAATAATGAAAACACAAATCCAAAAAATTATTTGCATAAAAACGATAATAAATAATAAGGTAAAAGTTGTTTTACAAAAAATTAAAACGCTTAATTTTTTCCCGGAAAGTATAACTTGTCACTATTTACTTCATTTGTAAAATTCCATCTGATAGCCTTTAATAATATAGGAATAAAGGAATATTGTTTCTCCTTTATGTACTGCAAAATATTTCGTGGAGTTACAAGAAATAAAAAGTATACAATAAAAATAAAATAAGCTGAAGAAGTTGCATGTTTACGTTCAAAAAGAATTCGATTCCTATTCATATAATATTCTTTTAATGCTGATTTTTTGCCAACTGATACAGATTCTTTGTGATAAATCAACGCTTGCATATTTACCCAAATTTCAAATCCAGCCTTTATTATTCTTTCACACCAGTCTAACTCTTCATAATAAAGAAAAAAATTCTCTGCCATAAGGCCTGCTGCTTCTATCGCTTCTCTCTTTACCATCATTGCTGCGCCATGAGCAAAACCTGTTTTACCCGTAACATTGTCATATTGTCCTTTGTCTTCCTCACTAAAGCCAGGACTACGGTTTTGGCCTGTTAAATAATTCATAGGAGTAAAGCCTGCATATTGTAATAATTTGGGATGATCGTAAAACCTTATTTTTGGTGAAACAACTCCTACCTGCTTGTTTTGGGAAAGAACGTTAACGAGATTTAGTACGAGATCATTTGTAAATTCAGTATCTGGATTAACTAAGAACAGGTACTCGCCTTTTGCATGTTTTATGCCCAGGTTATTTCCTCCTGCAAAGCCAAGATTTTTTTCAGATCTAATAAAAATAACTGTTGGATGGTTTTTTCTAAGCTCATCAACGGGATCAGGGTCACTTGCATTATCAACAACAATAACCTCAATATCAGGATAAGTATTATTCTTATAAATAGAACTTAATAATTGTTCGGTCACAGTTGTACAGTTATAGTTAACTGTGATAATAGAAACTAACTTCACGAGCAGATATTATGTTACAAGATATTTTATGATTCAATATTAATTCACTACAATAATAAGCAAACAGCTGACATACAACGACAAAAACTTGATGGAGGCGTATAAAAATTTAATACAAGAACTAGTTTCTTAAGATTCTCCCGACCACTTTTGATACAGATTTGTAAAAGATTGTAATTACTTCCCTGCTTACTATACCTTTTTTTGATAATTAATTTTTTAAATTGATCTTTTATTAATAAGCTTACAACCTCACTTACATTACCTACGTCTATTATTTATAGTATGAAACGTATTAAGAACTTAATATGTTGCCGGAGGCTTCTTTAAGCTTAAATACTTATCCAAAAAAGATGAATAAAATTATTTTTTAATATTGTAAGGTTACTTCTATACTTTGCACCGCTTAAGAATGAGCAATAATTTTTGTGAACCGGGCAGAAGAATAAGTATTAAACAGCCGTTGCGTCGCACTCTTGTACTTTTTATTCTATATGCAGCATTGCACAAAATTATCGGCGAGAAGTATAAATAGGATATGAAGAGACAAAGAATAAATCTAAAATCGTTTATATAAACTTTGTAAAATAATATGAGAGATTGAGGTTGGCCTAAAGTATGAAAAGCACTAACAAAGAATTCTTTTTACATTGTAGCATTTTATTAAGTTGGAAATAACAATAGTTGCAAAAGAAATTCGTTCTTAATTTAATCCTAAAAAGACTTATATAATTTAAAATTACTTTAAAAGAAAATTGTCCATTCGTTATTTGATTTATTTCATTTACATTGATTTAATTTACCCTCCTGTCTTCTATGACTTATATTACTACTTAGCTAAATGTTAATTGCGTAAATTATTAAATATATCCCTAAACTAAAAACAATGCTTATTGACGAAGTTTTATCAGCAAACAAACCTGGTGTATTTAAACCTGATGTAACTAAACCTGATTCACCTAAATCAGCTTATTTACAATTTAAAATATTTTCATTCCTTTGGGCCGTAGCCATACTTTTTCACATGGCACATAGTGGTATTTACGATACTAAACTTATATACGCTCTTTTAAGTTTATCAGCCATATTTGTGATGTTTCGCCCGGGAAATTTTATAGGGTTTATGGTATTGGTTTCATTACAGCTATACGATTTCGTCGACTTGATGCCAAGAGTAGTTAACCATGCGATTATTGCCGGTTTCGTTAATTTTACTATTGTTCAAGCCCTTTTGTATTTAATCATCAAGCACAGAAGTTTTCGTATCAACAAGGGAGAATGGTTACAAATTTTCGCTCCTGCTATTCGAATGGAAGTTATTATAGTCTATTTCTATGCTGTTTTTCATAAATTAAATTCCAGCTTCCTTTCTCCTGATGTAAGTTGTGCTACTATATTGCTAAAGGCACAAAGGCTTCCATCCATTATCCCTTTAACCCCTGATTTAATTGCTTTTAATGGATATTTTACCTTGATTGTAGAAGCTGCTATTCCAATATTGCTTAGTTTTAAAAAGACACGTCACTGGGGTATATTATTAGGGGTAGTCTTCCATAGCATTTTGTCTTATAGCTCTTTTAATGGGTTCTTTGATTTTTCATCAATGATCTTTGCTCTATATTTTCTGTTTGCTAGCCCACAATTGAGTATTTATATAACAGATATATTGGAAAAAACTAAAACGCGCGGCAGCTTTGCAAGTATTAAGTCAAGTTTTAGTTTTACAAAACTTGCTTTAATAATAGGTGTTACTTTAGTTGGCCTCTCAGGTATTCACATTTTAAATAAAAAGTTATCTAATTTTGATGAGTTTCATCGTTACTTCTTCTGGGCAGCTTACAGCTGTCTTTATTTGTTATTTCTGGTAGGATTCTTATTTACAAAAAAACACGAAAGCAAGGAAACCAAACTTTTTTCATTACCAAATTGGTCGTTTTGGATTTTTCCGATTATTGTCTTTTTAAATGGCTTAAGCCCATATATCGGCCTTAAAACTGACAATTCCTACTCAATGTTTTCAAACCTTAGAACAGAGGGCGGTATTAGTAACCATTATATAGTGCCGGTTAAAGCCCAGATTTTTAATTTTCAGAAAGATTTGGTTGAAATTGTATCTTCCAGTGACAAAAATTTACAAAAAGAAGCTGATTCCAACAATTTATTGGTGTTTTTCAATTTCAAGGATTATATAGCAATGAAGAGACCTGAAAGAGTTGAATATATTAGAAAAGGAGTTAGTAAAACTTTTATTTTAAATAATCCTTCAACGCATGAAGACTTGTTGCAAAGAAATAATGTATTACTTAGAAAGATTTTCAATTTTAGGGCAATTAATAAGTACGAACCCCAGCCGTGTAACCATTAATAAAAAGTTGGTTGCATATATAATGCTAACAAATGCATTGTATAAAGGGGTAAAAGGACAAATTTTTACCCCTTTATCTGTCCAAAAAATTACTACAGATTGTACCCGTTTAAGTACAAATCTTACAGTATTTTAACCTGTTAAATTAATGAATAGAAATTGATGAGATTAACGGTGAGAAAAGATATTTTAGGGTATCTGTATATCTAAAAATACTTTTGTTGCTCTAAAGCTTTTGATTATTATACAGATAAAATAGTACAAAAAATCTTACTTGTTAATAGTTTCACTTACTATTCTTTTACTTTCATAAAAAGTTTCTTTATATAATGAAAAATATTGTTTTGCTGTCTTATGGAAAGGAAACTGAATACAAAAGAGCAATTTTTTGTATTTTAAGTTTTTGGAAATGGTATGGTAACAGTAGTGACCAAATACGTGTTGTTATTTATACCGATAATATAGATTATTTTAAATCATTTCTTACAGATTTTGATGTTCTATACAGACCTACAACGATAAGTGAGATAAATGATTTTATAAGAGAAACAGGTTATATGTATAGATTCAAAATTTCAGTTATTGATCAGACTTTTGTTGAATATCCAAACGACGATTTGTTATTTATTGATACTGACACTTTTTTCATTACCAATCCAAAGCCTCTTTTAGATGCTATAATTCCCGGGCAGTGCTTCATGCATGAAAGGGAATATAGCTTTGAAGAAGGAATAGACGTATGGAGAATGATGAACACAAAGCATACTGCAGACGCAGATAAATTAGAAAAATATCCCAAATCTTTTATAGCATTAATAGAAAGTAAAACTTTTTCTATTGCAGGCAAGGAAGTAAAATTTAACCGAAATGACCATGTATGGAATTCCGGAGTCTTAGGTATTTCAAAAGAAGTTTTTACCTACATACCTGATGTTTTTGCACTTACTGATGAATTTTTTTTAAAAACAAGATGGAGGATTAGCGAACAAATAGCTTTTACATTTGTGTTGAAGAGCTTTTCAAAAGTATTACCCGCTTCGCAATATTTAAATCATTATTGGTACTATAAGGATAGAGTGGACATAAGGCTTAATGAACTTTTTACAGATAATTTTAAGAAACTAAATAAAACTGATAAAATTTTAGTTGTAGGCAAGCTTATAAAACGACTGAATAAACGCTTGCATCATGAGCAAATGATGACTGATACAATAGTTGCTTTAAGAAAAAAGAATTTTAAAGAGGGAATTAAAAATACATTTAAAGCTGTCACAAGCCTTCCGCTTAACGCTGATTTTATTGAAATTATAAAATATAGGTTAGGTCAGAAGATTTCTTAAATTTTATTTGGGTTAATTTAAAATTTATATCGTACAATACTTTCACTCTACACCTTATAGGTTCATTTCCTGCAATTAAATCTATAGTGTTGAAGCAATATTTTTAATTATTAAAAATTGCTGTGACATTTGTTTTAAATAATATATCATCCATTTTTAGAGACTCTTATAATTCTTGACTCACAGTAGAGATTTAAATTGTATTTCCTACAAAAATATTTAAAACCACTGCTTAAACTTTTAGCAGAATGTATGTTTGATTTATTAATACTTTTTTCCCTAAATATTTCTTTATCGGTTTAAGCCTTCTTTTTTATATTCCTATATAAGCTAATAAGTATTATAACCTGCGAATTATTTTATTTATTTAAATTAATTTTTTTTAAGTGAGTATTAACTCTTTCTACAAATATATTTGCATCAATATTAGCCTATCCAATTCCTAATTAATTCCTCTCCATCCTTTATCCGCCATAGATAACTTCTGTTTTGGCGCTTGCTATATAAGTTAAAAAAAAATTAATCACTTAATAATTATACAATACAATCGTTATTGTATAAACCAATATTTTATGAAAAAAAGTCTCATCATTTTTTTCTCTTTTTTCTATTCATTTTGTTTTTCACAAAATACTGCCTCTTCTATTGGCGATAGTAAAAAGCTGACAGGCAAGATACCTTATAACAAATACGCTGGCTCTTATGCTTATCAGCCAGATAACAGTGATAACAATTTCACCCAATGGTTTGATGGTGTTCCTACTCCTAATACAACAAGCACACCTACTTCAACGGAAAATAAAAACCAGCTTGATCCGAATGTAGTATTGCTCAACTTTCCTGATGCAATGCAGGTAGAGTTAACCCAAATAAAATATTACGATGGACAAGGAATAGCGTCTACCATCAAAACTTCACTGATACTTACTACAGGTGAAGAAATTAAAGATATTGTCCCTGACTTTACCGGCGAGCTATCAAACAGTTGGCACACATATACCATACCTTCCCGGTATAAGAATGTTAAAGCAGTTAAACTAAGTAAAAAATCAGAGACAGGTACTGGAAGGTGGATGACTGAAATAGAGTTTTATGGTAGCTATTATGACTATTCCCCCCCTTCTGCACCTGTTGCAAGAGTGAATATGCGCAATATGTATGGTATAAACTCTTTTCCCTGGAATAATGGAGGAAAAATAGTTAGTGAAACAGACTCTGAAGCTATCATGAGGAAGAACAGGTACAAGAACATGGGTTTCAACAGAGCTTACGATGATTGGGCATTATTCGAAAGTCCAAAAGACCACTATACTTTTGCACCAACGGTTTCAGGCGGATGGAATCAAGACAGAGGTTTTGCAAGAACAAAGGAAATGGGTGTAAAGAACATTCAATGTCTTAAAACCATACCTGGCTTTTTGCTAAAAACATATCCTACCTGGGAAAGAGACGATGAAAACGCCTATCACAAATATAAAGGCAACATTGCAAGATATGCAACACGGAGTGCATTTCCTGCAAGTGGTGTAACTAACGCTACTGACTTTCCTTTTACTGCAAACCAACCCACAACCTTCGTAGACCAAAGTAACTTGCTTTGTTATGATTGGAATGGCACATCATATGTTTTAAGGACTACAAATAATGTTACGAGATATTATTCTGTTTACACCCAGGCTGACGTCAATGCAGGGGTAAGCGGTGCAGTTTTAGGTAAATTAAGAACCCTTTATAATGAAACTTTTGACTCAGATAGAAAAAATCCACACACTTACCTGGAGTATGCACAAATGGCATTTCAGAGTGCAGCTCGTTATGGCACCAACAAAAATATAAATCTCTCTCTTGTACTTACTCCTGATAAAAAAGTGGGTTTGGACTTAATTGTAGGTTGGGAGGCAGGAAACGAAATGAACGCGGCATGGAAAGGCAGAAAGCGGTTTATGACTGGGGAAGAATACGCTGCATTACTTAGTGCAGTATATGATGGACACAAAGGAACAATGGGACCAAGAGCCGGATTGAAATCAGCAGACCCAAATCTTGAATTGTTTGTAGGAGGTATTGTATCGGGTAATCCTGTTTATTACAGGCAAATCATTGAAGCTGCAAGAAAACAAAGAGGATATAAACCAGATGGTACTATTGATATTCCTTATGATGTTGTAAAATATCATCAATACACAACTAGTGCAGGCCTTGAGCAACATACAGGGGCTAAAAGGTATGCAATACCTTTAGATATGCATCCACTTGCTAAAAGCCGGGTTCAAAACTTTAAAGATTTGCATTACGAATTGATAGGCCGAACTGTTCCTGTTCACATTGGAGAGTGGGGTTATGACATCGGGGGCTCAGTACAAAGTGCTCCGCAATTAAAAGATAACAATGGTAATACAATAAGAACAAGACGGCAAATGCAAGGCTATTGGACAAGCAGAGATATGACTGTGTATAACTATGCAGGAATAGACGGATTACAAGCTTACCTGATGGAAGATGCGGGTTATGTTAATGATAGCAATACAGGCTTATATGTAACAAGTGGTTGGTTTCAAAGAGGAGAACAACTACCAGTAGGAAATGAACCAAGAATAGCTGCATGGATGGCAAGACAAAAAGTTGACCTGATTGGAAACTTCAAAGTCAAATCAAAAATAAGCGATAGCCCGCAAGTTTATTTGTGGGAAGATAGTACAGGCAAACAAGCTTATGAATTATGGTCACAGGAAAAAGTAGAGCCGGTTGAAACAACAGGGTTAGCTACTTTTTACACCAATCCTGTTTCTTATACTCTATCATTACCTGGCATAAAAAGCATAATTGTTTACAAGCTAAGTGAAGATTCTGATATTCCTAATGAAACTGTAGTTGCCATTAATGGCTCGTATACGCTTACTTTAAACGAAAAGCCTATTATAATAAAGGTATTTTCAAATGAAATAAATTTATCAAAAACAACTCCATCTATACCACAAGTAGTGGGTGACGATGCAGCTAATACATTAACCGCTTCTCACTCTTTAGGTAATTCTGAAATTGTCGTAAGCGAGAATAGTGGACCCTATACTGCCTACACAGGACAAATAAATGTGGGTAATGTAGCAAGAGCTGCAGGCTACTGGAAGTTTAAGGTAAAAGCAGCAACAGGCAGAAATGAAAGTGCTGTAGCTAACAGCCCGGTTTTTACTATTACAACAACCTCTACACCTGTTGCGCCTACTCTTACAGCAAATGATGCAGCTAATACATTAACAGCTTCCCATGCTTTAGGTAATTCTGAAATTCTCGTAAGCGCCAATAATGGATCTTATGTTGCCTACACAGGACAAATAAATGTAAGTAATGCGGCAAGATCTGCAGGCTATTGGAAGTTTAAGATAAAAGCAGCAACAGGCAGAAGTGAAAGTGCTGTAGCTAACAGTCCGGTTTTTACTATTACAACATCCTCTACACCTGTTTCGCCTACTCTTACAGCAAATGATGCAGCTAATACATTAACTGCTTCTCATGCTTTAGGCTCTTCTCAAATTGTTGTAAGTGAGAATAGCGGATCCTATGTTGCCTATTCAGGACAAATAAATGTAGGTAATGCGGCAAGAGCTGCAGGATATTGGAAGTTTAAGATAAAAGCAGCAACGGGCAGAAGTGAAAGTTCTGTAGTCAATAGCCCTGCTTTTACCTTTGCAACAACCTCTACACCTGTTGCGCCTACTCTTACAGGTGATGACGCAGCTAATTCATTAACTGCTTCTCATGCTTTAGGCTCTTCTCAAATTGTTGTAAGCGCTAATAATGGATCTTATGTTGCCTATACAGGACAAATAAATTTTGGTAATGCGGCAAGAGCTGCAGGTTATTGGAAATTTAAGATAAGAGCAGCAACGGGCAGAAATGAAAGTGCTGTAGTTAACAGTCCCGCTTTTACCTTTGCAACAACACCTGTTGCGCCTACTCTTGCAGCTGATGACGCCGCTAATATATTAACTGCTTCTCATGCTTTAGGCTCTTCTGAAATTCTCGTAAGTGAAAATAATGGATCATATGCTGCCTACACAAGACAAATAAACGTGGGTAATGTAGCAAGAGCTGCAGGCTACTGGAAGTTTAAGATAAAAGCAGCAACGGGCAGAAGTGAAAGTGCTGTAGTCAACAGCCCTGCTTTTACCTTTGCAACTACACCTGCTGCTCCAACTCTTTCAGGTGATGACGCAGCTAACACATTAACTGCTTCTCATGCTTTAGGCTCTTCTGAAATTTTCGTAAGCGAGAATAATGGAGCGTTTGTTACCTACACAGGACAAATAAATTTGGGTAATGTAGCAAGAGCTGCAGGCTACTGGAAGTTTAAGATAAAAGCAGCAACGGGCAGAAATGAAAGTGTTGTAGTTAACAGTCCCGCTTTTACCTTTGCAACGACACCTGTTGCGCCTACTCTTGCAGCTGATGACGCCGTTAATATATTAACTGCTTCTCATACTTTAGGCTCTTCTCAAATTGTTGTAAGTGAGAATAATGGGTCCTATGCGCCCTATACAGGACAAATAAATGTGGGTAATGTAGCAAGAGCTGCAGGCTACTGGAAGTTTAAGATAAAATCAGCAACTGGCAGAAATGAAAGTGCTGTAATCAATAGCCCTGTTTTCACCTTTGCAACTACACCTGCTGCTCCAACTCTTTCAGGTGATGACGCAGATAACACATTAACTGCTCATCATGCTTTAGGCTCTTCTGAAATTCTTGTAAGCGTAGATAATGGAGAGTTTGTAACCTACAATGGACAAATAAATTTGGGTAATGTAGCAAGAGCTGCAGGCTACTGGAAGTTTAAGATAAGAGCAGCAACAGGCAGAAATGAAAGTGCTGTAGTTAACAGCCCCGCTTTTACCTTTGCAACTACACCTGTTGCGCCTACTCTTTCAGCTGATGACGCCGATAACATATTAACTGCTTCTCATGCTTTAGGTAATTCTGAAATTCTTATAAGTGAGAATAATAGATCCTATGCGGCGTACACAGGACAAATAAATGTGGGTAATGTAGCAAGAGCTGAAGGCTACTGGAAGTTTAAGATAAAATCAGCAACTGGCAGAAATGAAAGTGCTGTAATCAATAGCCCTGTTTTCACCTTTGCAACTACACCTGCTGCTCCAACTCTTTCAGGTGATGACGCAGATAAC
>Ga0210040_10005544_pt1 | contig 16045 bp, 9 predicted proteins | sample CryGeyCG12114_NA_FD_185462 | JGI IMG/M metagenome (GOLD analysis project Ga0210040, IMG submission 185462) | Groundwater microbial communities from aquifer - Crystal Geyser CG19_WC_8/21/14_NA (SPAdes) (version 2) | ecosystem: Environmental > Aquatic > Deep subsurface > Groundwater | place: USA... | reverse complement strand
GCAAAATCAAGTATCAATGGCTGCACTTCCAGGCTTACCTCTCTTGGCAGAACTTGCAAGGCCAACTCAAATACGTGCTGGATAACATTGGTCTAAAATATATACTTAATTTTGGCTAGGTACTTATTACTTAAAATTTTATTTACTCATTTCGGCATAATAGCTAAAGAAATAAGGTAAAGTTTCTATTCCTTTCAGGAAAATAAATACCCCATAATGTTCGTTGGGCGAGTGAATGGCATCGGAATCTAAACCAAAACCCATTAATACTGAATCCAGTCCTAACTCGGTTTTAAACATAGCTACAATAGGAATACTGCCGCCGCTGCGTACCGGAATTGGTTTTTTGCCGAACGTTTGTTCAAACGCGCGACTGGCGGCCCGGTAAGCTACCGAATCGCTGGGGGTAACTACCGGTTCTCCGCCGTGGTGCGGCCGCACGGTTACTTTTACGCTGGCGGGCGCTATACTTGCAAAGTGCTTTTGAAATTTTTCGGATATCTCTGCCGAAGATTGATTAGGTACCAAGCGCATAGATATTTTGGCGTATGCTTTAGACGCAATTACGGTTTTAGCTCCTTCGCCGGTATAACCGCCCCAAATACCATTTACATCTAAAGTAGGCCGGATAGAATTACGTTCGTTCGTGGTATAGCCAGCTTCGCCGTGTACGTCGCCTAACTGTAAGGCGGCTTTGTATTCCTCCAAGCTAAAAGGTGCTTTGGCCATTTCGGCTCGTTCTTCTGGCGAGAGGTCCGCTACATTATCGTAAAAACCCGGAATGGTAATGTGGTTGTTTTCATCGTGTAAAGAAGCAATCATCTTACACAAAATATTAATGGGGTTGGCTACGGCACCGCCGTATAAACCAGAATGCAGGTCGCGGCTGGGGCCGGTTACTTCCACTTCGTGGTAGCTTAAGCCCCGCAAACCCGTAGTAATAGACGGAATATCATTCGCAATCATGCCGGTATCCGAAATAACAATTACATCGGCCTGCAGTTTCTCTTTATTTTCGGCCACAAAAGTATCCAGGTTGTTAGAGCCTATTTCCTCCTCCCCTTCTATCATAAATTTTATATTACATGCCAAGGTATTTTGCTGCATCATCAACTCAAAAGCTTTAATGTGCATATACAGTTGCCCTTTATCGTCGCAAGCGCCGCGGGCATATATTTTATCATCTTTTATTATAGGTTCAAATGGCGGTGATGTCCAAAGCTCCAAAGGATCGGCCGGTTGTACGTCGTAATGGCCGTACATTAGTACCGTGGGCAAATTCGGATCAATTATTTTCTCGCCGTACACAATGGGATTACCGGCCGTTTCGCATAAAGCAACCTTATCGGCACCGGCATCGCGCAATTTTTGGGCAATATATTCGGCCGCCCGGATTATTTCTTTTTTGTAGGATAAATCGGCGCTGATGGATGGAATACGCAACAAATCCAACAATTCATTTATAAAGCGATCTTTGTTTTCCTGGATATAACTCGTGATTTGGGATGACATAGGGTTTGGTTTAAAATTGAAATAAGTGATTAGATTTTGGCTTGCCCGGTAGAAGTAAACTTAAATAAAAATGTTTTTTATCTCTTCTATGAGGTGGGCAAATATAAAATAGATTTATGGTTCCACCCTATTTCTGCCTGCATTTACGCCTCACTCGGTTTCAAAGAAATCTAGATAAAAAGCTTACCTAGCAACCTAAAGCAGTAAAGCTTACTCCACTAAGAAATAAAAATAATTGACTGTACCTTAACCAATTAAATCCGTAAACATACATATTTAACTGGTTAAGGCAGTAGCAGTTAAATTCTGGCAACAGAAAACAACATGAAATTATTTAAATTTTAGGCTTTCTTTTTGAGGATGTGAACTTTGCTTTCCTGGCCTTGCAATAAGCGGGTGATGTTTTTTTTGTGGGTAAGAATAACCATTAAAGATAAAACAAAGCCAAAGATAATAAGCAGCGGCTCGTCGGGGTGAAAACGCGGCAATAACAAAAGCAACGGAAAAGCCAGCGCAGCTATCATGGAACCCAACGAAACGTATTTAGATACCAGCAACACCACTATAAATATGCCCAGGCAAATAAAAGCTGCCGCCGGATGAATGGCCATCACCATGCCCATTAAGGTAGCCACGCCTTTGCCACCTTTAAAACCTACGTAAACCGGAAATATGTGCCCAATTACCGCCAGCACGCCCATAATTAATTGAAACAGAATTAAATTGTCCGGCGAAATTATTCCGAGCGTTACTAAATAACCCGCCAGCGAAGTAGCCGCCCACCCTTTCAGAATATCGACGAGCATTACAATGGCGCCCGGCTTTTTGCCTAACACCCGGAACGTATTGGTAGCCCCGGCATTACCGCTGCCGTGTTGCCGCACATCAACGCCATAAAAGTATTGTCCTACCCAAACTGCCGTGGGAATAGCACCGATGAGGTAAGCCGCCAGTAAAAAAGCCGCAATTATTAATAGCTCCATAATTTATCTGTTTAATGAAGTTTTCCCTTTTAAGTCTGCCAAAGGCAACCGGTAAATAACTTTTACTAAAATTCTGTTTTCAAATATAAGTAAATGCAAACAGACGAACTAAATACCCCAGCTGCGAAAGCTGACACTTTACTACTTACGCATTTTTGTGGTCCTTGAACAACTTAAAGGCTAAGTTAGGTAGTAAGTGTTCATTTTTTAAGACGACGTATTTAAGAGTACGGATACTATTTAGATGTATAGCAATGAAACAGTTGTTGACTCCTTTTATTTAGATAATAGGTACTTTTAATTACGGAAAATAGTTAACTAATTTTCAACTAAATGTCACAAAATAGCTCTAATTTTAATATTTATCTTATAAAATCTTTATTTAAAGCTTTATATTAAACATTTTCTAAAAACAGCTTCTAAAAACCATGCTTTTTTTAGGGCCAAAGTGTCCTTGTTCTGGTGCTAATATTAGGCTATATTTAACTACCTTCTATAAACGCATTAGTAAAAGGTTTTGGGTTCCGGAATGCACTTATTCTATTGCCTGCTATATTAATTAGCATTATAAATTAATCTTTATCATTTACCTTAACCATTATGACCACTAAAGTACTTTCTTTTTTATTGATCCTCCTCCTGGCTCAATGCGACCGTTGTCAAGAAGAAGTTATACCCATTTCTGAAATAGACAAGCTGCCACCCGCTACACAATCGGGTAAATTTACCTTTGGGTGTTTAGTAAATGGTAAAGCATTTGTACAAAAGCATTCAGGGGTGATGAACGCTATTTATCAACAAGGATTTATACAGATAGCTTCCGGACAAGAAATAGGTGAAATAAGTGAAGGCATTAATCTTGTCATAAACTTACCCCAAGTAAATACGCCCTATAAATTACCCAACTTTGTAGAAAGTAGAGCTTTGTATAGAAAGCGATATAAGTCAGGATCCTATTGTTATTACGACTATAACAACACGCAAAGTGGGCATATTATTCTCACAAGGCTAGACCACCAAAAATTCATTGTTTCCGGTAAGTTTGAGTTTACCACAGTACTACCTGGCTGCGACACCATCCGTGTTACCGATGGCCGCTTTGATATGGAATATATTCCTTAAATAAATTATTCTTTTTTAAACCTTTTAAACCATAATCCACCATGAAAAAACTTTTACTGAATTTATTCCTGTACCTCCTGGTAGTGTCGGCTATGGGCCAGACACCCAGCAACTATTATGACCGGATGCAACACGTATTTGGCGCGATTGATAAAAACAAAGTTACTACCGGGCTTTTGAAAGAATTCGGCGTACGTTTTAATGAAGTAGAAGCTTACAATGGCACTCTTGGTTACACCAATCATATCGATAAGACCCAATGGCGTTCTTTGTATTACTCCCTGCATACCATGCGGGTAGGTACTGCCACCACCATGACCGATCCGGATTTGGTTTATGCGCATTTAGATAACCAGCAAGCTGCTAATCCGGGCACTATTCTGCTTACGGCTTTGCACTACCAGTATCAGCAATATAAAACCAATGCCTATACCAATGGCGATGTTATGATAACCAGCGACCGAATTTACGATGTTGCCGGCCGCAACCCTTACGATATTAAAACCGCTTTTGCAGTGGCGCCCCTGCAAACGCAGTTGAAAGGGAATACATTTAATTTCAGGATACCGAGTAATATGTTTTATGCCAATACAAGTAAGGCGCTATCCCTTATAGGAATTGATTTTGGTAACGGGCAGGGGTACCAGAATATCAACCTCAATTATGACCAAACTGTATCATATAGTTCAGGCGGCGAAAAAATAATAAAAACTCGTTTTACCTACACCGATGGTACTGTTGTTTATAGTCAGGCTAAGTTGCATTTAGATTATTCCTCTCCTGCCGCCCGTTACACTGGAGGCAATAGAAGACCACCGTTTACTAGAGAAGCCACGAAATTATACCAAGGTGTTGCGGGGGTAGGTGAAGTTACAGTTGAATGTGCCGGCACTGACAACATTCTGGACAAACCTTTAATTGTAGTAGAAGGTTTTGATGCTTTAGATACTTTCGATTATTTTGATTTTATAGATGAAGCTAATGAAAGTGGATCCATATTAATAGAGCTAGATGGTACAACAGGTTTAACTCTTAATCAAGCCATAGAAGATGAAGGCTATGACTTGGTTTTTGTTAATTATGCGAATGGCAGGGACTATATTCAGCGCAATGCATTTATGTTAGAGGCGGTAATTGCCTGGGTTAATAGCAATAAAGTAGCAGGCTCCCAAAAAAACGTTATCCTAGGTATGAGCATGGGCGGCTTGGTAGCCCGCTATGCCTTGCGCGATATGGAAATAAACAATCTGGTTCATGATACCAAATTTTATATCAGCCACGATTCACCGCACCAAGGCGTAAATGTGCCTTTAGCTGCCCAATCTTTAGTACGGCACCTTTACGGCGTAACTTTTAACCTCCCGGTATTTCTTAGTTTATTTAATGTTAAGCTAGTAGCTGTAAAAGACTTAGCTCCGCGACTGGTAGAAGTTTATAATTTGGTACAAAGCCCTGCTGCCCAACAAATGATGATTTACCAGGCAAGTGGCCAAGGAAGTGATACTGGAATTAATACTACCCCCTTACAGGCATCGTTCATGAATGAATATAAAATCTAGGCTATCCCACACAAGGCGGTATTAGGCACATAGCCATTGCTAATGGTTCAGAATGTGGTACCCCTTTAAATTATGCGCCTAACGCTCCTTTGGCTAGTATAAATGAATCTTTCGATTTACCCGGACTTTCAAATATATTCTTCTCTATGATAAATTTGATATCAGCAAATCCCGTAAAAACAGTTACCTCACTTTAATCAACTAATACTGATATAAAAATGGATTTTGAACTACGGGCATTACCTGACAATGCTGTACAAAGAGTTTATAAAGGCCGCTTTTATGTTAAAAAGAAGATACTTTTCCTTATAAATGTTGAAGAACCTCTTATTAATGAAACATCCGTATACTCTACTTCTAATATGTTACCGTTAGATAATGCTGCTGGCGGTGTTTATGATATTAATACATTTACGGCCATACCAGCAGGAGCTGAAAGGTTTCTCTTGCAGCAAAGGTTTAACTTTGTGCCTAATTTTAGTGCCTTGGATATAGGTGGTGGTTATCAAACCATCGTAACTGCTGACCTAAGCCGGGTTTATTCCCCAATAGCTCCAACTGCATACCCAAAAAATACGCCCTTCCATAATTTTTATACCAATCCTGTCACAAGTGAAAACCACATTCAATTTACTTCCGATAATGGGCGATGGCTATTATCTGAATTAAAAGGAGTGGCAGGTACCTATAAGTGCGAAAATACTTGTGCTTCTGTCTCTACTATGGGTTTGGGCGGGCCGCCTAATGTTTGCCAGTCTGGAACTTCTTACTCGGTGTATAATTTACCCCCTAACGCTAGTGTTACCTGGAATTTAAGTCCAAATCTTACTCAAATATCTGCTCAAGGAGCAAATCCTTTAGTAGTACAAGCAAATGGTTCTGGAAATGCCTGGATTGATGCTACAGTAAATTACGCGTGTGGCTCCCAACCATTAAACAGATTTAATGTACTTGCCGGCACGCCATCCACTCCTGGTTCTATTATTGGACCTAACTCTTTATGTCCTAATTCAGGTGGCTATTATAGAGTCGAACCTGTTTCGGGAGCCCTTTCATATAACTGGGTTTGGTCCGGCTTACAATATTACTCCGGAGGTTATAATTATAATATTACCCTTAGTACACCTAGTAATTTTGGGGGAGGATATGTTCAGGTAAGTGCAGTAAATAATTGCGGCTCATCCACTCCTGTATATTTACCGGTAGGCAGGTACTATTCATGTTATAGTTATTATTCTTACTCGGTATCCCCAAATCCATCAACAGATAATATTAGAATAAAATCAACTAAAGAAGAAACCACACCCTCTGAAACAGGCACAGTTCCATCTGCGAAAAAACCTAAGATAGAAGCAAAATTATATTATTTTGCTGATGGAAGCTTGGCAAAGACTTACCAGGTAGATAAAGAAGATTTTGGAATAGATACCAGAAAGTTGAAACGCGGGAAATATGTATTGCACATTATAGAAAATGGTAATATCGTAGTAGTTGAGCAACTTATTTTTGAATAAAGCTTACTTTTTTACCTAAATCAACTTAGTAGTATTAAGATTGATATTAACATAGTAAAGCCTCTCAAGTAAAATCCTGAGAGGCTTTGCTATGTCATTTTACAGTCTCATTAGCTTTATCTTTTCTTATTAATATCTACCCTTGGAGCTAGTTAGCGACAATTTAAAAGTGGATTAAATGTGTTTTATGTTCCAACCATAACTTAGGTGGTTGGTTTGCATTTGTTAATATTGGGAATACCTAAGCGATGTTTTAACTGTAAATGAATAATTTTTACCATTGCATATATTTGAAAATGCAATCAGTCTACTTATTGCGACTCCTTACCTTCGTTTTATTCATTTTACATCGATTTAAAGTATTTTTTATCTCTATTTAATTCAAATCTACGTCCGGTAATAAGCCTTCGTCTTTTTCCTTTTTATTCTTTTTCTTTTTCTTGCTTTCTTCCGGCACTACTTCTTCCTCCGTAGTGGGTTCTTTCGCTTTCTTTGTTTTTTCCGGTTTTGCCTCTTCCGCTACATCAGTTGCCGTTTGTTCTGTTTTCTTTTTCTTTTTACCGCTTTCGTCTATAAAATCGAAATTACCGGTTTTCTGCGGCGTAGGAGCCGCTATAGCATCCGCCGGGGCATTTTTTAAATATGCTTTCCGGAAGGCATTTACAAAAGCAGCCTTATCCATGGCCTCCCCCGCAACCATATCGCTGCTGCGCTTTTTAGCCACCAAAGCATTAAAGGCTTCGTCCGAAGAAGCGACCAAGAGCAGGTTATTATCTAAATTAAAATAATACCACAACGAAGGCAAAGGCTCCAGGTAAATACTAATAATTTCGGCATCCGGCCCTCTTTTTACTTCGATGTAACCCGGCACCTGGGCATTAATATCTTTTTTCAGAATATTAGCCATATTCAACTTGCCTTTGCTGTACCAGGCTTTCGTAGAATCGGACCAGCGCATTTGCACCGAACTAAACACCAGGCTTTTGTTAAAGGCGGCGGAGAACCCGGCCAACGGAGTATAACTAGTTTTTGCGGCGTAGTCGCTGGCTTCTTTATTGCCGGTAAACGCTGCCACCCGGTACGGCATTTGGGTATTATCGAAACTTGCTTCCGGGGCACCGGTGGTGTTTTCCGCTATGGCTTTACTCATAGCCACTAAGGCCGGTTCGGGCACCGGCATGTCAATTGCTAGTAGCGCCATCAGGTCATAAATTTTCTCGGTGGGGTTGGCAATAGCAATACCGGCGGCGTTCAGGGCAAATTTCTTTGCCGGCCGCATCAGGTTAAACTTACCTTCGTAGCGCGATACGTCCAGCGAATCATTATAAACCAACAAATTACCGGCGTATTGCTCACCGGTTACCCGGTTTTCATCGCCTAACCGAAACTCTTTTTTACTTTTATTATATGATAACTGGCCTTCTACTTCAAACAAATCCAGGTCGGTTTCGTCTTTTTTCTTCGATACAAAGGTGTTGTAGATATTATTTTTCGCTACCCCAATGTGTAAACCGGTTTTCAGCGGTGTGCCATCGGCGGCTTTCTGGTCCTTTATATTTATTTTTACTTCGGCCGGGTTTACGGTAGCCTGGTACAGGAACCAATCCGAAGCGGCTTCATCGTCGGAGAAAGCTAGTTTTACCTGGCCGTTAAAATCCCAATTTGGCCGGATGGAGTTCATGGTAATTTCGCCTTTGTACCGGACGCCGGGCGCCATAATAAAATTATCGGCTTCCTTAATAGTAGCTACAGCAGCGGTATACGCCGCATCAGCCGGAATGGCATTTGCATCCACTAAATCCTCTTTCCGGAATCGCCGCTTTTCCTTTTTCACCACAGGTTCTTCGGCTAAAGTTACCGCACTCGAATCAGTAGCCTCCTCTTTATTTTTCCGTTCCCGTAAACCACTTTTCTTCGTTTTCTTCTCGGCACTTGCCAGTTCCTCCTCCACTACCGCACCAGGATTCGGGCCTTTGGCCGAAGCTTCTAAATTATCCGGAATAGCGGCGGGTTTAACTTTCTTTTTACCCCCTAAGAAAGCTAGCTTGCGGTTTTTATTAATTGATACCACCACCACGGCGGTGGTATCATCGGGCAAAATCTCCGTGTTAATTTCTTTTACTTTTCCCGTGGCTGCGAGTTCGCCTAAATCGTTTTCGGTGTTTTTGGCTTTAGTTTTAGCTATTGGTTTAAACTTATCGGTGTTGTTCATTGCGAACTTACCAAATTTAACCGCAAACGTGTCGGATAAGGCATTTACATAATTTACCGTACCGGAACCCTGGTATTTGTAGCGCGACAAAATATCAATTTCGCCTTTGTATACCTGGTGGTACTTTTGCAGGGTATCGCTTATAACAGTGGCATTCTGGAAAGTCTTCAGGTCGGAACTTGCCGTTACAAAAACCCGGTTGCTATCCGGTACAATATGAGCATCGGCCGCCGCAATATACGGTACGCCCCCAATGGTTAAGGTATTTTTGCTGATATCGTACTTGGCGCTACGGGCTTTAAACTTCAGGTTGTCGTGGGCAGGGCGGGTAGATAAAAAATAAGCCCGGGCCGCTTCATTGCCTTCCGGCTCGTTCATGGTAACTACTTGCTTGGTAACATCCCACTTGCCGCCGCTTAAAGACGTTTTAAATTGCGCATACGGAAAATCGGTACTGGCTACCCCGGCTTGTTCCGGGGAAAAAGCGGCTAAACCTTTGGTTAAATCATATTCCAGGAATACATCGCTCGCCCGGATTGCCGGTTTATTCGCCGTTTTGGACTTAATCAGGAGAGTTGCTCCATTGGCTTTAAACTTGGTTTTGGCAAATTGTAAATTAGGCGATTCAATACTACCATCGGTACCTTCAATAGTGCCGTCTCCGAAAAAGCCTTTGGGCGTAACAATAGCAATACCCCGGTACGAAAATTTATCTTGGTACAGCCGAATAGGTTCGGTGGTGGTGCTGATATTCATGGTATCTTTTTGGGGCAGCCACTCCAGCGCGTATTTATTAAAGTTCGCCTGCATAAAATACGCGTTGCCTATCGTTGATTCCGCCACCGTGGCTTTGGTACCTAAGGTTAAAACTTTATCCAGGTAAAAAGTAAAAGCATTCGATTCGAGAGCCGTAGTTAAATATTTAATCTCGCCGGAACCCTGCAAGCCCTTACTGCTCATGGTAAGTTTATTGTAAAACTTGCCTTTGCCTCCGTATGCCGGCAAGCCACCTTTGGGCACCATGTATTCAAATCCCAGCGATTGATCGTCCATTAAACCCAGTTTGGTGGGAATAGGCGGAAAAATGCCGCCGGAGTGGAAAAAACCTTTAAAACCAATCCGGCCCTGGGTACCGGCATTCAGGCTATCCATTTTAAAAGGCGGAATTTGAAAATAAACGGTGGTATCGTACGCGCCATTTAATATCTGGGGTTTATTAAAATACACGTAAGCACCCGATGTGGCATCGAAAAGCGGAAAGTTCGGGTACTTTTCCTTACCCGATTTATTATCAGGTTTGTTTAAATAAAGTTTGCCCGCCGATTTGGTAATACTATTCGATAAAAACTTTTCGCCGCCGTCTTTATCCTCTTTCTCGCTTTTTTCAGCTTTCTTTTTTACCGTAAAGGAAATAGTATCTATTTTGGGCATGTCGATCAGAAACTCTTTATAATCGAAGGAAAACTTAGAGCCCCGGAACCGGAACTGGGAAGCAACAATTACCCCGTTAAATTTAATGTTCCGGTTTTTTAAAATCCGCACCTGGTTGCTGTCGGGTTTAGCATACACGGCCAAGGAGTCGCCGGTAAAATAAAATTTATCGACCCCCCGCACCAGCAGTTCGTTTTTATTTAAATCAATCGTGGCATTTTTACCCGAAGGCGCCAGCGACCGGATAGCGATATAATCATAATCTTTTTTACCTCGGGCCGCCTTCATATAGTGCATGGCCTTGGGTTTTAAAGTTATTTCGCCGGTTTTTGATTTGTAAGAAAGAAAATTTTGACGGGCCAACATGGCGGCGGCAATGGCAAGTTCCTGTTCTTTTATGTTGGTACTAGCGGCTACCTCACTTAGAAAAAAAGTGTTGGTGTTTTGCTTATCGGCGTAGTTGGCAATTACAATTAAGGGGTGAAAACTGGCGGTACCCTGCAAATGTGCATACTGTTCTTCGGTAAAATATTCGCGGGAGGTCAGGCGGGCGGGCACTTCACTTTTAGCATTTAAGATCGAGAAATTAATGAACGGCGTTTGCAGGTTCCAGATCAGCATCTCGGCGTTTATCTCCATTTGGTGGTAAGTGGAATAAAACGGACTTACCTGCGATTGTTCGCTCCGGGTCAGGTGCAGGTTTTTATCTCCTTTGGCGTATTTTAATTTAATGTTAGGGTGCGATAAAGAGTCTTTGTCTTGAAAAATAACGACGGCGGCTAAGTCGGAGGAGATGAGGCTATCGCTTAAGGTATAATTCGCCGCCGTGGCTTTAAATTTTGGTTTACCGTCTAAACTAACTGTTATATTGGATGGGCTGCCGTCCAGCGCGGCGGTACTTATTTTGTTTCCGGCCAAGGTAAAACCGCCCACGTACTGGATATTTTCGCCTACATTTTTAAGCCGGGCATTATTCGTATGCGACGAGAACTTTGGGAAACCCGATTCACCATTACTTTTTTTCCGGACGCTCCGAAACTCAAAAACGCCCGTTACGGGTTCTTCCAAAACTACCGGATACGTTAACGTAACATTTTCGGCTTTAAAGGCAGGTTTGCTGATATCAAAACTAAACTTAGGAATAGAAACAATAGCTTCTCCATTGGCCTGGCTCCAGGTATACTGGGCTTTATCGCCGACATAAATGTTCTGCGTCAGCATTACGGCCCCATTGGTATCTTTTATAAGTAGAGAATCCTGCGGGGTAATAATATACAATCCGGCATTTTTTAACTGCAACACTGCACCTAATACCGGCGGAATGTTGCTGTTGGTATAACCGGCAAAAGCATCATCCTCCAGGCTTTCGGTTCCGTTAGCACTATCATCGCTGCTGTTAGTGGCTTCTTTGTCCTTATTTTTTTTCTTATTTGTTTTTACGGGTTTCTCTTCCGCTATGGGTTCGCTACCATCGCGGTAAGCAAAAGAGAAATCGCCGCCCACCACCCGTAACGTGTTGTATTCTGTTTTATAAATAATTTTGGTATTCAGAAAAGTGTAAGCGGTCGTAAGAAATTTATCTAGCGCGGGAGCCGGATCGGTCGTAAGCGTTTTTTCAGTAACGGTTAAAAATTGATCTAGGGCCGGGGCCGGTAACTTTTGTACGTTTATGGCACTAATGAAGGCACCGTAAAATTTCTCGAAATACGGCCGAACTTTCATTTTCTTAGCGGCCATCTTTTGAGAAATCGCGATAACTTTTGCTTTTTGGCCGCTGGTTAGTTGGCTGGAGCCCCACAATTCCTCTAACTGCGTAGCTATCTGGTTTCCCTCCTCGTTCGGGGTAGTAGCCAGCAGGGCTTTCACTTCCGGAATAAATTGTTCGGGATCGCCGGAGAGTTTATAATTCTGAGCGGATGCTAAATGAACAAAACCTATAAATAAAAGTAACAGGAGTAAAAGGTTCTTCATTCTAATCAGTTATTCTTTTCCATCACAACCGATAGCCAGTTATTTTTCTCTCGTCTGCTTTTATAAACCAGACCGCTATTCTCCGCCATTGACCTAATAGCTTCTAGGTCTTCGAAATAAAAACCACTGATAATCAAAGTGCCGCCCGGTCGTAAATGCGTGGTGTAAATTGGAATATCAGCCAGGAGCACATTGCGGTTTATGTTGGCCAGAATTATATCGTAGGGCTGGTCGTTCTGAATTTGGTTCACATCTCCCAAGCGTACTTCTACCGGCGTTTCGTTCAGGGCAGCGTTTTCCCGGGCGTTTTCTACTGTCCAATCTTCAATTTCCACCGCCACTACTTCTTTCGCGCCTAACTTGGCCGCTAAAATAGCCAGGATACCGGTGCCGCAACCCATATCCAACACGCGTTTGCCCGCTAGGTCTAAATCTAACTGATTCTGAATCATGAGAGTAGTGGTTTCGTGGTGCCCCGTACCAAAAGACATTTTTGGATTGATAACAATATCGTAAGGTACATTTGGGGGCTGGGGATGGAAAGAAGCGCGTACCGAACAGATACCCGAAATAAGTAGCGGTTCAAAATTCTTTTCCCACTCTTCATTCCAGTTTTGCTGCGGTATTTTTTCTGTACTGTAGGGCAAAGTCGCCATATCCTGGTATTTATGCAATACCGCTTTTAATTCCGGCTCCGAAAAAGTAGCTTCGGTAATATAAGCACACAAACCATTTTCCGTTTCCATAAACGTATCGTAACCCACTTGGCTTAATTCGGCGGTTATAATATCGGTTAATTCTTCGGGAGCCTTAATGCTTACCTGGATAAAATCCATTTATTTTAAATTATGAATTAGAAAATATGATTTATAAATGTTACTTCAAATGGTGATACTACCTTCCCAGTCAGCCATAATGCTTCTATAAACTATTCGCCTTTAATCTTTGCAACCCGCAAACGTGCGTTTACTCGTGAAATGAACCGAAAAATCGGCGAAGGCGCGGTTCGTAGTTACAAAAAATATATGATCGGAGAAGCTCCGGCTGGTAGTTATAAACCACAAACCTGGTGCGTCAGCAAATAATTTGTTATTTTCTTTAAATACTATTAAATCAGCATAAGCTTCTTCCGGCTCGATGTAGACAATGTAACGAGCCAGATTTTTCTGTTTCGGATTGCTGGTGAGATACACCGAACCAAACAGCTGACAAACATCTGGTTTGCTGGCCTGATGCAGAACTGGTTGGGTGATAGGTCTTGTTTCGGTAGGTTTACCCCCGGCTAAACTTCCCAATAACCAGAAAAAAGATAAAAAATAAGTCATAGTAAACTGCAACAACTACCAGAAAAAAAACAGGTGTTTTAGGTAGCTTTAGCCCATAAAACACCTGCCCATTAAGTTACAACTATTCTGAATATAAACTACTCTAAAACGATTTAATTATATCTATAAAATCTCGCGACTTTAACGATGCGCCGCCAATCAGGCCGCCATCAATGTCAGGACAGGCAAATAATTCTTTGGCATTACCGGGGTTGCAAGAGCCGCCGTACAAAATAGTAGTATCTGCAGCCGCCTGGGCATCGTAGTGCCGGGCAACTTGTTCCCGGATAAAAGCATGTACTTCCTGGGCCTGCTGGCTGCTGGCGGTTTTGCCGGTTCCAATGGCCCAAATTGGTTCGTAAGCAATTACCACGCGCTCAAATTCTTCGTTAGTCACGTGGAATAAGCCTTCTTTTAGCTGGGTTTCCAGTATTGAAAAAGTTAAATCCTGTTCCCGTTGCTCTAACGATTCACCAATGCAAAATATTGGTCGAAGCCCTTGTTTTAGAGCAGCTTTCACTTTCAATTCTAAAATTTGGTTGTCTTCGTAAAAGTACTGCCGTCTTTCGCTATGTCCTAAAATAACGTATTCTACGCCTACCGATTGCAGCATCGCGGCCGACACTTCGCCGGTGTAAGCTCCGCTTTCGTTTTGGTGACAGTTCTGAGCCCCTAAATGCACCTGCGCATTGCCTTCTAGGGCTTTGCTTACGGAAGCTAAATACGGAAACGACGGACACAAAACTGCCTGCGCATCGTTGTTCACTTCGTCTTGCACCATATTTACTACTTCCGATACCAAAGCTTGGGCTTCGGCAAACGTTTTATTCATTTTCCAGTTACCGGCAACAATGTTTTTTCTCATTTTAGTTTTATTTCTGACTAGATTGCTATTTACACTAATATATATACGATGTAAGATTAATTATTTTGCTTTAGATTGCCTAAAAGTTAAGCGGATTATATTTACCAGCCGTACACAGCATTTTTTTTCGCATCAAGAAGCAACCAGGGTTTATTAAATAAATACTTTCTAATCTAAATAAAGAAATATTTTTGGTCTAGGGATGGGTTTACCTTTCTGAAAGACTGCTAGAACAGGTTTATTTTTGAATTTGATGTACTTTGCTTTATTTAGAATTAATTAATGTAAGTATCCAGATACAAATAAGATTGCACAATAAAAGCTTGCTTATTCTGCCCTCCTGCAAGGATCTACGGTCTGCCAGGCAAAAACGTAATAGATCTTTGCAGGAGGATAAACGCAAATAACCTAATTACTTAAATCCAAATTAATTATATATAAACGAATTCTTGAGGTTTAAAAATATATATTTCTCCTTAAACCTAAACCAAATTTTAAGGTATAGGTTATTGCTTTGAATATATTGAGGAATATTAACGTAAATATGAACGTCGAATTAAGTGTAAACGCTTCCTTAACTGGCTATTCTACCATTCATAACCCTTTCAAATCTTTCTGGATGGGCGGTTTTGAATGTACCGATCAACTAAATGCTTTTGGTAACCGCGTTGATTTTTTAAAGCTTACCGGTCATTTACAATTGTTGGATCAGGATTATCAAAATCTGAAGCCTTTCGCCATTTCTACCGTCCGTGAAGGTATCCGGTGGAGCCAGGTAGAAACCAAACCGTACCAGTACGATTGGCGCACCGTTGCCCACATGCTGGAAAGAGGCAAAATTAACGGCATTCAACAAGTCTGGGATTTATGCCATTTTGGTTATCCCGATGATTTAACGCCTTTGCACCCCATGTTTGCCCGCCGTTTTGCCGCTTTGTGCCGGGCTTTTGTGCAGTTTTACCGCTCTGTTAGTCCGGAAGATTCTCTGATTGTAACGCCGATTAATGAAGTAAGCTTTATGGCCTGGCTCGGTGGTGAGGTAAGAGGCACCGCGCCGTATTGTGTAAGGCAGGGTGGCGAAGTAAAATACGGACTCATGCGGGCCTATATCGAAGGAATTGCCGCTATGCGCGAAATTGATCCAGGCATCCGGATATTAACCACCGAACCGCTTATTCAGATTGTACCTCGTTATAACGCCACTGCCGCCGAACTGGAACAAACCAGAATAGAAAACAATAGCCAGTTTGAATCGGTGGATATGCTGTGCGGCCGTTTGTGCCCCGAATTAGGCGGCAAACCCGAATACCTGGATATTTTGGGTTATAATTTTTATTATGATAATCGTTTTGAAACCGGTTTTACCAATCAGTTATGCTGGCGAAATTCACAGCAAGATCCGCGTTGGGGATCTTTAGCAGATTTATTAGCCGATGCTTATGATCGTTACGGCAAGCCAATGGTCATAACCGAAACCAGTCATCCGGGAATCGACCGGCCCGATTGGATCCGCTACATTGGCGAGGAATGTGTAGCTGCTCTCCAAAAAGG
>Ga0210040_10005543_pt1 | contig 16047 bp, 17 predicted proteins | sample CryGeyCG12114_NA_FD_185462 | JGI IMG/M metagenome (GOLD analysis project Ga0210040, IMG submission 185462) | Groundwater microbial communities from aquifer - Crystal Geyser CG19_WC_8/21/14_NA (SPAdes) (version 2) | ecosystem: Environmental > Aquatic > Deep subsurface > Groundwater | place: USA... | reverse complement strand
GGGTGGGGGGGCCACGGGAACCGCGACGCCAGCCTCCTGTGGGGCGGCTCCGGGTGCCGCAGGGGAGGCCGCCACCGATGCCGCCGCAGGGGACGATGCTGCGGCAGGCGGCTGGAGGCCCTCCGCAGGCCGTGCCGCACCCAGCGCGGCGATGGCGGCCAGCACGGACTCCTCCCGCCGTGCCAGGGCAGGCGCCCCTGACCCGGGGGCTGCCTGCCCGGAGGCTGCCTGTCCGGAGGCTGCCTGTCCGGAGGCCACCTGTCCGGGGGCCGCCTGTCCGGGGCCCAGCGGGGCGGACGGACCGCGCGCGACCGGCGCCGGCCTTCCCGGGCGGCGCGGGGCGGAAAAGCCCTGCGGCCCCGCGATCTCGACCACCACCTGCGAGCCCTGAAGGAAGTGGCGCAGCTGCGCACCGTCCTGCAGGTGCAGCCGCAATCCACCCCGCACCTCCTCCACGCGGACAACATTCGGCGGCGGCCGTGCGATCACCGCATCGAGCGCAAGCGTGCCCAACGCGCCGAAGCGGAGGTCCACCACGGTGCCATCCTGCAGGAGGCTGTAGCCCGGCGCGTCCGGCCACTCGAACACCAGCCGGCCGATGCCGGCCTGCCCACCCGCCCGCACCGCCACGGAGGACGGCTCGGCGGCGCACAGCGGATCCGCTGGCAGCACGCCGCCAGCCAGAAGCAGCAAAGGCAGGAGCAGAATGGCGCGGGGCCGGAACATGGGCAGGTCTGACCTAGTCGAACAAGGCGTCGATGGCGGACTGGGAGATGGCGTTGCCCGGCAGTTGCGGGCCGTTCAGCAGCATCGCGGGTGCTGTCGGCTCCGGGACCGACGCGGCCACCACCGGCGCGAAGCTGGCCTTTGCCTTGCCGATCCGCGCCTCGATCAGCTGCAGCGCCGAAACCACCTTGGCGATCCGCTGCCCGGTGATGTCCTGGAAGGCGCAGGCCTCGTAGATCCGGGTGGTCGCGGCCACCAGCGCTTCCGAGCCGTCCGGGGTCGCCGCCTGGAGGGTTTCGAGCTGCTCGCAGGCATCCAGGATGTCGTGCGTCGCCTGGGCGGTGTGGTTCACGATCTCAGCCAGCTCGTCGGTTGCCGAGGGAATGAGATCCTCGTCCAGGCCCTCCGCGCGGAGCGCCACCACCTCTGCCCTCGCGGTCGAGACGATGCGCCCCAGGCTGTCCAGCTCCTGAAGGAGCGAAGCGGCCGTTGCCGTCAGGTCCCCGCGCAGATGCGCGATGGAGACGCTGGAGTTATCAGGCATGCGCCATCACCTTCTCGATCTTCTCGCGCAGCGTTTCGGCGTTGAACGGCTTGACGATGTAGTTGGACACCCCGGCCTGCTTCGCGGCCACGACGTTCTCCGTCTTGCTCTCGGCCGTAACCATGATGAAGGGAAGGTGCTTCAGGCGCGCGTCGGCGCGCACTTCCTTGAGCAGGTCCAGGCCGGTCATCGGCACCATGTTCCAGTCGCTGATCACCAGGCCGAAGTTTCCGCTGCGGAGCTTCGCGAGCGCCTCATGGCCGTCGGCGGCCTCGTCGGCGTCATGGAAGTCGATCTGCTTGAGCAGGTTGCGGATGATGCGGGTCATCGTCTTGTAGTCATCGACGACGAGAACCTTGATGCTGCGGTCGAGGGTCATGGGATCGGGCCTGCTTCGTTGGGGCTGCGGTGACGTATTCAGAGTGCCGGCCGGCTGGCCCGCATGCGCGCGAGCTCCGCCGTCAGCGCCCGCACCCGTTCCGGCTCCATGGAGCTGAAGACGGTAGCGGCCTTCTGTTCACGCATGCGGTTCACGATCTGCGCCAGCATCGGCAGATCGAGTTCGTTGAAGACCACCGCCGCCTCTCGCGGGCGCATGGCTTCGTAAAGGCGCGCGAGATTGGCCCAGTGCGCCTCCTCGCGGGACTTGGCGGCGCGCTCGTTCGCGTCGATCCGCGCCTGCAGTTCCACCAGCGAGTCGATCCGCGCCTGGAGACGCTTCTCGGTTGCGGCCAGCACGGCCTCGCGGGTCGCAACCGACTGTTCGCGTTCGTCCAGCTGCTGGCGACGGCCGCGCAGCGCCAGGGCAAGAGCCTCGTCGGCCTGGCTTGCGGCCGCCGGCGCGTTTCCAGCGGCGGCCGGGAGCGGCGGCGGTGCGGCCGGAGCTGGTTGAGCGCCGTTCGGGGGAGTGGCCTGCGTTCGGCGCGGCGGCGGCGGATCCATGGTGCCCGAGGCTTGCGCCGCGCGGACCGGAACCACGGCGGGATTGCGGACCGGTGCCTCCGCCACAGCCTGGCGGCTGGCCGCCTGCGCGGCGCCCGGCCACTCGCCGATCAGCCATGCCCCCTTGAGGGCAAGGAGAACCCCACATCCCGTCATAAGGCAACGGAGCGCGAAAACGGCCTTCATGGCGCACGCTTCCGGATCAGCGCCTGAAGCAGGTCCTGCTCGGCACGCGGACGCAGCGCGTCGGCCGGCTCCGGTGCGGGCGGAGCGGCGGCGGGCATGGGGTTGAGGGTCCCGGACTGCGCGGGAGGCGCGCCACGGACGGCACGGATCACGTTGTCGAGCCGGTCCGCCAGTCCTTCGGCGCGCTCCGTCAGGAAGCGCAGGTCGTCGCTCAGCGTCTTGGCGGCAACGGTCTGCCCGCCGATGCTCCGCCCGATGCTGTCCGCGGCGGCCCGCAGGCGCAGGATGGCGCCGTCGGCCTCCCGCGTGGCTTCGGCGAAGGCCTTCATGCTGCTCGCCATGGCCTCGCGGTCCTGGCGCAAGGCGCTCAGGGCGCGCTCCAGCCGAAGTGCCATGGGAAGCGCGACCAGAAGGCCCAGCACCAGCGCCGCCTGGATCGCCCATTCCAGCAGGCCCATCAGACGGCCTCCATCGCCGACACGTCCGGCTCCTGGGCATGGCGCCCAAAGCCGCGCTCGATGCGCACGGCCAGGCGGCCCTTGCGCCCGCCCACCTTGCCCTCGAACAGAGCGGTGTCGCCGCAACGCAGCCGGACCGGTGCGCCGGGGCCCACGCCCAGGGTGATGCGGTCGCCCACCCGCAGCGAGAGCACATCCGCGAGGTCCATCGTCTGCTCGTCCAGCACCACGTCCAGAGCCACCTCGGTCTGGCGCAGTTCCTCGGCCAGGTGGGTTTCCCAGATGGAGTCGCGGCCGAACTTCTCGCCCATGAACTGCTGCAGCAGCAGCTCGCGCACGGGCTCCAGCGTGGAGTAGGGCAGGAGCAGCTGGATCTGGCCGCCGCGGCTTTCCATGTCGATGCGCATGCGCGTCAGCACGGCGGCGTTGCTGGCACGGCTGATCGCCGCGAAACGTGGGTTCACCTCCAGGCGGTCGAAGCTGAAATGCACCTCGGCCAGCGGGCTGAAAGCCTCGGTGAGGTCTTGCAGCACCACGGCGCAGAGGCGTTCGATCAGCCCACGCTCGATGGTGGTGTAGGGTCGTCCCTCGACCCGCATGGGCGAGGTGCCGCGGCGGCCACCGAGCAGCACGTCCACAACCGAGTAGATCAGGGCGGAATCCACGACAACCAGACCGAAATTGTCCCATTCCTCGGCCTTGAAGACGACCAGCATGGCCGGAAGGGGAATGGAGTTCAGGTAGTCGCCGAAGCGGAGGCTGTTGATGCTCTCGATCGAGACCTCGACATTGTCCTGCGTGAAGTTGCGCAGGCTGGTCGACATGATGCGAACGAGACGGTCGAAAACGATCTCGAGCATCGGCAGGCGCTCGTAGGAGACGAGCCCCCGCGCGATCACCCTTTCCATGCCGGAGGAGGTGTTGTCCTCCCCGCCGTCCCCGGCATCGAAGCCGAGCAGGCTGTCGATCTCCGCCTGGCTCAACACCCGGGTCGGCTCAGGCGCGGGCGCGGCGACGGCGGGCGCCACGGCGTCGGCCAGCGCCTCGCCCCAGCCATCCTCCTCGGCGGGTGCGGCAGGGCCGCCCATGCCCTCATCCCCGCCCTTGCCGGCCTCTGCCAGGGCCTCGCCCCACCCCTCCAGGTCCTCCGCGGGGGCCTTGGGCGCTGCCCCGGCCGGGGCCTCCTGCACGCCGCCGGCCGCTGCCTCGGCCAGGGCGTCGCCCCAGCCCTCATCCGCCTCGGGCGCGGCCTCGCCGACGGTTGCAGGCGCGTCGCTCATTGCATGACCAGTTCGACGAACAGCACGTCGGAGATCCGGGCGGGCGCGACGGCCAGATTGGCCCGGGTCACGATCTCCTCGCGCAGGCGCTGCGTGCCGGCGCTGCCCCGCAGCTCTTCCGGCCGGGTCTCGCGCAGGTAGCCTCCGAACAGGTCCAGCAGCCTCGGCATGGCCGCCTGCACGATCTTGCCCTGGGCCTCGTCGGCCACTTCAAGCCGGGCCCGCACCTTGATGAAGGTCTGGCGCCGGGCAGTGCTGTTGAGGTTGGCGATGATGTCCGGGATCTCGATGAACACCGGCGGCTTCGCGGCGGCCTTTGCCACGGCGTCCGCCGCCTCGTGCGTGTCGTGGTTGCCGCCGAAGCCCGGCAGCAGCCCGGCGTACCAGGCCCCAGCCCCGCCGCCGGCAAGCAGCAGCACGAGCACAGCCGCGATCAGCGGCAGCTTGCCTCGCTTCTTGGTCCCCGCTTCAGTCTGGGCTGCTTTGCCCTGCGCGCCGCCACTCATGGCGCCCACTCCATCCTGGAATGTGAGCGGCTCTAGAAGGTAGCTGTTAACGGATTCTTTACCGGTGCGCCGCGGATCGGCGGGCATCAGCGGCGGATAAACGGCGCCTTAACGACCGCGCACTTCCTCAACGTTCTGTCAACAATTGCCTCCTACGCACCACGACATGGCCCGAGGAAGGGTCCGGACGGTTTCGCCCCGCCGGCTTCCTCTTCGCGGGCTGCCGCCGGAAGGCGGGGTGGTGAGGAGCGGTGCAACGATGGATCTGCCGGGCTATGTCGTGCTCTCGCGCCTCGTCGCGCAGCGGCGGGCCACCGATGTGCTGGCCACCAACATGGCCAATGCGGACACTCCCGCCTTCAAGGCGAGCCAGACCATCTTCGCCACCCAGATGGCCGGCCAGGACGGCATGGGCATCGTCGGCGGCAAGCCCCTCGCCTACAGCCAGGACCGCGCCACCTGGCGCGACTTTTCCCCGGGAGCCCTGCAGCGCACCGGGAACCCGCTGGATGTCGCGCTGAGCAACGAAGGCTTCTTTGCCGTCCAGACCCCTAATGGGGAACGCTACACGCGGGCGGGCCGCTTTGCCCTGTCACCGGAGAACGGCGTTGTTGATTCCGACGGCAACCCGGTGCTCACGGATGCCGGCCCCCTGGTCCTGCCGCCCAACAGCACGCGCATCGAGATCACGGGCGATGGCACCGTGAGCACCGAGGCCGGCCCGGCCGGGCGGCTGAAGGTCGTGAACTTCGAGCGCACGCAGGACCTCCAGGCCGAGGGCTCGCGCCTTTATGCCGCCCCGCCGGAGGCGCGGCCCGAGCCCGTGCAGCGCCCGGCCGTGGTGCAGGGCTCCGTGGAGGGCAGCAACGTCAAGCCCGTGCTGGAAATGGTGCGGCTGACGGCGGAGATGCGCGAGTTCCAGTTCGCCGCCCAGTTCATCGAGAAGGATGGCGAGCGGCTTCAGACCGCCGTTGATCGCATCCTGAAGCGTCGCTGATGCCCCTCCCCTTCCCGATCTGCCCCTTGTTCCCACAGCCTCATCCGGAGACCCAGGACCATGCGTAGCCTTCACGTCGCCGGAACCGGCATGCTCGCGCAGCAGACCAACGTCGAGGTCATCTCAAACAACATCGCGAACATGAGCACGACCGGCTACAAGCGCCGCCGCGCCGAGTTCCAGGACCTCATCTACCAGAACCTCCGCCGCGGCGGTTCCCAGAGCTCCGAGCAGGGCACCATCCTGCCTTCGGGGGCGCAGGTGGGCCTCGGCGTGAAGACCGGCGCCATCTACCGCATCTCCGAGCAGGGCAACCTTTCCCAGACGGAGAACCGCTTCGACCTCGCGATCCGCGGCAACGGCTACTTCCCCGTCCAGCTTCCCTCGGGCGAGACGGCCTATACCCGCGCCGGCACCTTCGCCCTCTCGCCCGAGGGCGTGATCGTCACCGCGGACGGCTTCCCGGTGAGCGGCGGCATCACGGTGCCATCCACCGCGCGCGACGTGACCATCAACGCGGCCGGCGAGGTCCTGGCCAAGATCGATGGCCAGGTGGCGCCGCAGAACGTCGGCCAGGTCCAGCTTGCCATCTTCGCGAACGAAGGGGGCCTGGAAGCGGTCGGCGATAACATGTTCCTCGCCACTCCGGGCTCCGGCGCGGCACAGCAGGGCGCGCCGGGCGCACCGGGCTTCGGCCAGGTCCTGCAGGGCTTCGTGGAGACGTCCAACGTCAACGTCGTCCAGGAGATCACCAACCTCATCACGGCGCAGCGCGCCTACGAGATGAACAGCAAGGTGATCACGACAAGCGACGAGATGCTCTCGACCCTGACCAGGCTGAGGTAACCGTGCTCCGGCCCCGCCACCTCATCGCCGCCCTGCTCGCGACAATCGCCCCGGCCGCGGCCCAGGACTTCGTCACCGCGCGGCCGCACGCGGTGATCGAGGGCGGCCTGGTGACGCTGGGCGACCTGTTCGAGAATGCCGGGCCACGGGCGATCCAGCCGCTGGGCCCCTCCCCCGCACCGGGACGCCGCTTCGTCGTGGAGGCACCGCAGCTCGCGCTCATCGCGCGCGACAACCTGCTCTCCTGGGCACCTCTGGCGGGCGACGAACGGGTGATCGTGGAGCGCCCCGGCCGCCCGCTCTCGCGGGAAGAGCTGGACGAGGCCCTGCAGCGCGAGTTGGTCGGCCTGGGCGCCGATCCGGGACTGGATGTCGATCTCTTCGGCTATCAGCCGCCCTTCGTACCCTCCACCGGCCCGGCCCCGCGCCTCTCCTTTGAAGCGCTGGAATACGACGCGGGCACGCGGCGTTTCTCCGGCACGCTCCTGGTGCTGGCCGACGGCATGGCCACCCTGCGGCAGCGGCTCTCCGGCCGGGTGATCGCGATGCGGGAGGTCGTGGTGGCCGCCCGCCCGCTGCGACCGGGCGAGTTGCTGACCGCGGGCGACCTGCGGGCCCAGCGCCTGCCCGCCGAACGGGTACGGCCGGGCATGGCGGACCGCATCGAGCGCGTTGTCGGGCAGCGCCTGGGCCGGGCGGTGCAGACCGGCCAGTCCCTCCCGCTCGCGGATCTCACTTCCCCGCCGACCCTGCTGCGGAACATGCCCGTGCAGCTGCAGTACTCCGCCCCGGGCCTGACCATCACGGCCCAGGGACGCGCGATGGAGGATGGTGCGCTCGGCGCCATCGTTCCGGTGATGAACCTTGCCACCGGCGGCACCGTGCTGGCCGAGGTTCTGTCGCCGGACCGGGTGCGCCCGCTCCGGCCTGTGGGCACCGGACGCGAGGGCACGCCCAACAGCCGCGGCGCCGGGCAGAGAGCCGGCCTGCAACCCTGAACCCCCATCCAGAACCGGAAAAACACTGGTCATGCGCCCCGCCCCCTTCCTGCTCCTTCTCCCGCTTCTCGGCCTTGCTGCCTGTGACAACGCCAGGCGGATCTCCGAGATCGGGCGCGCGCCCGAGATGGCGCCGATCGCCGATCCGACCCGCAGCCCGGAATACCGCCCGGTTTCCATGCCGATGCCCTTGGCGCAGGACATGCGGGACCAGACCAACAACAGTCTCTGGCGTCAGGGCAGCCGCACCTTCCTGCGCGACCAGCGCGCCGCCGCCATCGGCGACATCATCACCATCCTGGTTTCCATCAAGGACACGGCCGACCTCTCGAACAGCACGGACCGCAGCCGGGACAATTCCGAGAACCTCGGCATCCCCCGGGTTCTCGGCCTGGACGCCTCCTACGCACGCTTCCTCCCGAACGGAATCGATCCCACCAAGATGATCGAGGCCACTTCGGCCAACACATCAAAGGGCAACGGCCGAATCCAGCGGAACGAGGAGGTCAAGATGCGGGTCGCGGCGACCGTCACGCAGGTTCTGCCGAACGGGAACCTCGTCGTCGGCGGGCGGCAGCAGGTGCGGGTGAACCACGAGATGCGCGATCTCAACATCGCCGGCATCATCCGTCCGCAGGACATCGCCAGCGACAACACCGTCCAGCACGACCGGCTGGCGGAGGCACGGATCGCCTATGGCGGACGCGGCACGGTCAGCGACGTGCAGCAGCCGCGCTACGGCCAGCAGCTCCTCGACGCCATTCTGCCCTTCTGATCCATGGCCATGCGATCATCCAGGCTCCTGCTGGCGCTGCTCGCGCCGCTGCTGCTCGCGCCGGTCCAGCCGGCGGAGGCGCAGCGCGGCGGTGCATCGACCAATGGCGTCCGCATCAAGGACATCGCCGACATCGAGGGCGTGCGCGACAACCAGCTCGTCGGCTACGGCCTGGTTGTCGGGCTGAACGGCACCGGCGACCGCCTGCGCAGCGCCATCTTCACGCGCCAGTCGCTCATCGGCATGCTGGAGCGGCTGGGGGTGAACACCCGGGACCAGGAGCGGCAGCTCGACACCCGGAACGTCGCCGCCGTGATGGTCACGGCCAACCTGCCGGCCTTCATGCGGACGGGAAGCCGCATGGACATCGCCGTTTCCGCGCTTGGAGACGCCACCAACCTCACCGGCGGCACGCTGGTGGTGACCCCCCTGCTCGGCGCCGATGGCGAGGTCTATGCCGTGGCGCAGGGCGCGCTCGCCACCGGCGCGATCGCCGCCCGGGGAGCTGCGAGTTCCGTGACGAGGGGCGTGCCAACCTCCGGGAAGATCGCCAACGGCGCCATCGTGGAGCGTGAGGTCCCCTTCACCTTTGGCAGCCGGAACCAGGTGCGGCTTTCCTTGCGCAATCCGGATCTGACAACCGCCAGGCGCATCGCCGCCGCGATCAACCGCCTGACCTCCAACCAGACAGCCTCCGCCACGGATCCGCGCACGGTGGTGGTCGCCCTTGCGGGCCGCGATCCGGTGGGCTTGGTGAGCGAGATCGAGCAGCTCCGCATCGAGCCGGACCAGGTGGCGCGCGTGGTGGTGGAGGAAGCCTCCGGCACCATCGTGGTTGGGGCCAATGTGCGGATCAGCACCGTGGCCATCGCCCAAGGCAACCTGGTGATCCGGGTCACCGAAACCCCGCAGGTGAGCCAGCCTGCGCCGCTTTCCAACGGGCAGACCGCCATCGTGCCGAGAACAGATGTCAGCATCGACGACCAGTCGGAGCGGCGCATGGCCGTGCTCCAGGGCGGCGTTTCGTTGGATGAGCTCGTGCGCGGGCTCAACAGCCTCGGTATCGGGCCACGCGACATGATCTCCATCCTTCAGACGATCAAGGCCGCAGGGGCGCTGCAGGCGGAGCTTGAGATGCGATGAGACACCCACATCCGTCCTCCAAAGGCTGCAAGGAGAGCTAAGACCTTGACTTCCTCCGTCATCCCACAGGCTCCCCAGGCCTCAAGGTCCGAACGCCCGCTGAGCACGCCGCAGGGCACGACCCCCAAGGCGCAGCTCCGCGCCTCCCAGGACTTCGAGGCGCAGATGCTCGGGGCCCTCCTCCAACCGATGTTCGACACCTTGCCGACCAATGGCCCTTTCGGCGGCGGGTCGGCGGAGGCGCAATGGCGGCCGATGCTGGTCGAGAACTTCGGCCGTGCCATGGCACGTGCCGGCGGCGTTGGAATCGGCGGCGCCGTGCTGGCTCAGATGCAGCGCCTTCAGGCGCAAGCCAGCCAGCACGCGTCTCCCGCCCCGGAAGGATCGTCATGAGCGGACTGCACGAGCTGGAGCGCACCATTCTGGCACTCACCGGAGTGATGGCGGCTGAAACCAAGGCCTTCCAGGCCCAGGACCTGGTCGGCGCGGCCGCCCTGGCTCCGGCGAAGCAAGCGGCCGTGACGGCCTTCCTCATGGCGCGCGGCGCTCTGACGGCCGAGGAGTTGCGCCCCATCGCATCCCAACTGGCCGTTGTCGTGGACCGCCTGAGGGACGGCGTGCGCGAGAACCGTGCTTTGCTGGAGCAGGCCATCGCCGTCCAGGGAAGGGTCGTCCAGACACTCGCGGTGGCCGCAAAGCGCTCCACCCCGGCCGCTGGCAATTACGGGCGGAGCGCGGGAGCTTTCTCCCCGCTTGCGATCTCCGTCCGAGCTTAACGGTTCCGTTAACACAGCGGCAACGGCTGCACGCTCGAAACCTCCGGCGACCACTCCGAGCAAAATGCACGGAGACCAACAAGGCAGGAGGCCTGCGCCATGAGTTCCGGAATGGCGATCACCGTTCCCGTAACCCTGGCCGTGGTGCTGGCTCTGATCGTGCTGGCCGGCCAGGTGGCCAGGCGGATGGGCTTCTCGGCAGGGTTTGGCCGCTCGCTGAAGAACGGGCCCGATCGCCGCATATCGCTTCTGGAAACCCTTTCGCTCGACGCTCGCCGCCGCCTCCTGCTGGTGCGCTGCAACGGGCATGATCTGCTCTTGCTGATCGGCGGGCCACAGGATCTCGTTATCCACCCTCCCTCGGCAACCACCGCCAACGGAGATGAGAGCTGATGCGCAGGCTTGCCTGGCTGCCCGCGCTTGGTCTGGTCCTTGTCCTCCTTCCCGGCCTCGCCGTGGCACAGAGCGTCAGCATCGACATGGGAGCGGCCGGCCAGTCCGGCGCCACGACGCGGTTGGTGCAGCTCACGGCACTGATCGGCCTTCTCTCACTCGCTCCTTCCCTGCTGGTCATGGCGACCGCATTCGCGCGGATCACCATTGTTCTGTCTCTGCTGCGCAGCGCCATCGGGGCTGCGGGAACGCCACCGAATCCGGTTCTGGTAGGCCTCGCGTTGTTCCTCAGCTTCTTTGTGATGCAGCCCACCTTGGAGAAAGCCTGGAACGATGGCTTGCAGCCCATGGCGGCTGGGCAGATCGGGGAACTGGAAGGACTGCGCGCCGCCGCCGAGCCATTCCGCACATTTATGACAACCAATGCGCGGGACAGCGACATCGCCTTGTTCCGGGAACTGGCGCAGCTGCCCGCCGAGGAGGAGGCCGCGCAGACGCCGTGGCGCGTCCTGGTTCCCGCCTTCATGGTTGGCGAACTCCGCCGCGCCTTCGAGATCGGGTTCCTTGTTTATCTTCCTTTCCTGGTGATCGATCTCGTTATCGCGAGCGTGTTGATGGGGCTTGGCATGATGATGCTGCCGCCACCAACGGTTGCCCTGCCATTCAAGCTCATGTTCTTCGTCATGGTGGATGGATGGCGCCTGGTGTCCGGCAGCCTCGTCCAGGGCTTCATGCCGAATTAGCACGCTCGCAACACAAGGCAGACGCATCCGGCTTGGGCAAGCCGCCACCCGAGCGGGCCAAACCAGTCTGTCCTTCGGGGCGGCCGCTGCCGCAGCAACAGAGAACCCGGGAACATCGCAGCACCACGAGTGGCCTGCCGCCCATGAAGGCGCTGCGCACACACCTGCAGGCAAAGCCGGCCATCGGCCTCAACTCGCATGCAGCCGCCCTTTCTCGAACGGGAGTGCCCCTGAACAGAGATCATGCTTGTTTGCATGACGATGCATTTCTGAAAAGCTTAGAAATGTGTTCCCTTGGCTTGCCCTTTGGCTGATGTAGAATTCTGACCTGCTGATTCAGGAGAGACGCGTGGAGCGGCAGGGCAGCTTGCGTGTTGTGTCGATCCTCACCGCGGCGTTCAGGCCCGGTCCGATCGCGGCCCTTCTTCTGAGCGGCCTCCTGATTGTAGCAGCCCTGGCGGGCTGGCTGCTTCTACGCCTGCCCCTCGACGGAGGCATGATCGAGGAGGCGCCCTCAGCATCGGTTGTACTGGAGGCGACGGATGGCGAGCCGTTCGCGTCCAGGGGCGTCTTTCGTGGAACCGCCCTCACCCCAGACAATCTGCCCCGATGGTTGAAGGATGCGGTGATCTCGATAGAAGATCAGCGCTTCTACGAACACGGCGGCATCGATTTACGAGGCCTGCTGCGAGCTGCCCTTCGTAACGCGGTCGCAGGGCGTGCCCGTGAAGGCGGCAGCACCATCACGCAGCAACTCGCACGCCTGCTTTACCTTTCACAGGAGCGCAGCCTCACCCGGAAAGGTCAGGAGCTTCTCATCGCCTTGTGGCTTGAGCACCAGCTCTCCAAAGACCAGATCGTCGCGCGCTACCTTTCCAGCGCATACTTCGGGGCCGGAGCCTGGGGTGCTGATGCCGCGGCCCGGCGTTACTTCGGCAAAGAGCCGGGCACGCTGACGCTCGCCGAGGCCGCGATGCTGGCCGGCCTCGTCCAGGCCCCTTCCCATCTTGCGCCAACACGAAACCTGAGCGGCGCACAGCGGCGGGCCGGAACCGTCCTGGACGCGATGCTGAATGCGGGCCGACTTACTGCCGAAGAAGCGGCAGCGGCCCGCGCGGCACCCGCAGAGCTTCGGACTCCCCCCGAGGCGATGCCAGGGCGCGGCTACTTCGCCGACTGGGCCGAAGGAGAAACGAGGCGCCTGGCTGGCTCTCTGCCGGCCGATGCGAGGGCACGCACGACCCTGGACCTATCACTTCAGGACATTGCCGAGCGCGTGGTAATGCAGGCGCTCGACCGTGAGGGAGAACACGCGAAGGTTGGGCAGGCCGCGCTCGTCGCGATGTCGCACGACGGCGCCATACTTGCAGTCGTTGGTGGCCGTGACTACCAGGCAAGCCAGTTCAATCGCGTAAATCAGGCAAGACGGCAACCAGGTTCGCTTTTCAAGCTCTTTGTCTATGGGGCGGCACTTGAGGCAGGCTGGGCACCCAGCACATCTGTCGTCGATCGGCCCGTGCGGGTTGGTGCCTGGGAACCAGTGAACTTTGACCGGACCTACCGCGGCCAGATGACCTTACGCGATGCCTTCTCTCGTTCGGTCAACACGGTTGCAGTCCAACTTTCGGAAGCAGTCGGCCGCGACCGGGTCATCGAATTTGCACAGCGCCTTGGTGTCCAATCAGATCTGCTGAATGTACCCAGTATTGCGCTAGGTAGCGTGGAAACCACTCTCCTTGACATGACCACCGCCTTTGCTTCTGTGGCGGCAGGACGGCGCGTAGAGCCTTACCTTGTGCGCGAAGTGCGAGCGCGGGACCGTTCGCTGTTCACACACCTGCCCCCAACGGCAGCCTCGGTGCTGCAGCCATCCACACAGGCGGCGCTGCTCGAACTTCTTCTCTCTTCGGTTCGCGAAGGCACGGGGCGCGCGGCGCAACTGGCCCGCCCTGTGGCCGGAAAGACTGGAACGACCCAGGACAGTCGTGATGCATGGTTCATCGGGTTCACCGCGGATGTCGTCGTCGGCGTGTGGGTCGGAAATGACAACAGCTCACCGACCAACGGGGTTGCTGGTGGAGGCATGCCGGCCGTGATGTGGCGCTCCTTTGTCGCCGAGGCCGACCGGGTGAAGACGGCGAATGTGCGGGCATCGGCGGGTGCGCACGCGTCTTCGTCCGCTTCTGTTCCACCGGCACCCGCTCCAGCCTTGTCGCTACCTTCCGCCAGCAGGCCGGATCATGCCCGGATGCGTGAGCCGATCGTCGTGCTGGACACGGCAACGCTCCGCATCGGCCAGGACCTCGTTCGACTCGCAGGGGTTGAAGGCTTCACCGGGCAGGCGGCAGACCAGATGGCACGTTATCTGGTTGGGCGGGATGTGATCTGCGAGGCGCCGGATGCATCGGGACACCGTTGCCGCGTCGGAGATCGCGACCTCGCCGAAGTCGTTCTTTCCAACGGCGGTGGACGTGCGGCAGCCACGGCGCCCCCCCTTCTTCGGCGGGCCGAGAACGATGCCCGCCGCGCAAGGCTGGGCATCTGGGCAGCACCTGGTCGGTCCGTAAGTGGCACGCCGCCTTAAACATTGCGGCCCCCGCCTGAATTTGCATTGTGTCACGACCAGAATGTTCTTCGGAAATCGTCAGGGTCCCGATCCGATCATCCAGACCGAAGGAGGCGAATTTGGTCAAACTTTCACTGCTTCAAGTCGGCAAGCTCGGATGCGGGCATGGCAAGGCCGAAGTGGTCTGTTTCTTCGCGCTTGTGATGCTTCCACTCTGGTCATCACAAGCGTTCGGGTCCGATGGGACCGGTGCGTCGCAGCGGCCGATGCCAATCAGTTCTACGCCGGGGCCAGCCTGCACCTCTGACCATGACGGAATGGCAGCTTGCCTGGCTGGCCGGCAATGCGTGTGTCGTTTCGAGCGGGGGGGCAGCTTGACCGGGCGCAGGGACGGTTACCGTTGGGACTGCAGCCTTTTGCGTTCGTCCTGCACCGACACTCCCGTCGAAACAAACGGAAATTCCGCTTCGAATTCCGGTTTGCCACCGACCAACTCACAAGAGTCCGGCGCAGTTGGGGTTGTGCCAGGCTCAAACATCTTAGGCGATCAATCCTGGCGCTAGATCCCTCTGCCCCACGAGCCTGACACCACTGCGTATCATAGTTCTCTGCCTTCTTCGACGGCGCTGCCAAAGTGTGCGAGGCACTGGCAAGCTGTCCGTTTCCGAGTTCACCCGGGCAGTTCATCTCTGGTTGGCCGGCTGGTATGACAGCACCTGCCTGCCCCAGCTTCGTCGGCCATTCCTTCCCGCCTGAAGTTATCCGCCGGGCCTTCTGGCCTTTGTTCAAGCTCTCCCTCATCTTGCGCATCGTGGAGGCGCCGCTCGCCTCGCGAGGCATCCTGATTTGCCAGGGGGCGCTGCGGCATCGGAGCCGCAGGTTCTGCCATGCATTCGTCAGGGAGATCCGCCCCTGTCTGCCCAAGACCATCGACAGATGGCACTTGGATGAGGCCGCGCTCAAGATCAACGGTGCGACGCACTGGCTATGGCGCGCCATAGGTCGCGCAGGCCTGATATCGGACGTGCTGGCGCAGGGCCGCCAGGATCAGCAAGCCTCCAGGCGATCACTGAGGAAGCTGCTGAAATGGCGGATGTGGCCATCGCGCGTCATGGTCATTGACAAGCTGGCGAGCCAGGGCGCCCCACGGAAGAGGGTGACGCCGCCCCGCGATCGCAGTCAACGAAAAGGGTTGAACAACCAAACCGAGAGCTCGTATGAGCGAAGCCGGGGGCTGAAGCGCTTCAAGTCCGCCGGGCAAGCGCACCACCTTCTCTCTGCTCATGACCGGATCTGCAACTTACCCTCTGCCGCCCGGCCAGCCCTGCTGCCCCGAGTCGGCAGGCGGACCGTGCCGCCGCACGACTTCGTTCTGCCATTGCAGTCACGCCGATGCCTGCTCTGCGTCGGCTGAAGGCAGACCAGTAGCTCCACTTGCTGCAGGGAGCACTGCCACTGCCTCAACCTCGACCTGCCCATCTGGAGGTCGGCCAACACTCCGCTCACTGTCCGCTCGCGCATCGGCAGCAGTCAAACCGCATCCCGCTTGAGATGCTCTGTCCGGCATCGCTGGTGTGGATCCCACATCAGCTTCTCCAGATCCTTCTCAATCCATTGGAGCGCTCACCCCCTTCTCCGTGACTGGTTCAAAAGGGGTGAACGCCTGCCTCAGGCGGCTCGCTTGGTAGCGCGGGTGATGGTTTCCACGGCGCGGGTGACACGCGCCAGGTTCGCCGGTTCCTGCCGGAAAGCGACGGCGAGCGTGCCATCTCGCGAGTCAACAATGCGCGCGGAAGCCATGTCGCCTTCTCCCGGCAACCGCAAAAGAACCTCGGCCCCGATGTCGCAGGGCCACTCGCAGGCGAGCGTTGCGCCGCCCAGCGAGATGTCACGGAGGGCCGCAGAACCCGTGCCATGGGTGCCACAAAGAAGCTGGACGGATGTGCCGCCCCCAGCCACGCGCTCATAGCGGCGGCGTTCCTCGTCGCCTTGTCTCATCCGCACGGCATTGAGGAAGTGGTCGACCTCCTGGCGCAGTCCGTCGGACTGGCTGGCAACCTGGTCCGCCGCTGACAGGACAGTATGGCTGATGGTGCCTGACTGCTCGGCGGTGCTGCACACGTCGCGCATGGCATGAGTGGCCTTGTCCGTCACCTGGGCAATCCCTT
>Ga0210040_10005542_pt1 | contig 16048 bp, 13 predicted proteins | sample CryGeyCG12114_NA_FD_185462 | JGI IMG/M metagenome (GOLD analysis project Ga0210040, IMG submission 185462) | Groundwater microbial communities from aquifer - Crystal Geyser CG19_WC_8/21/14_NA (SPAdes) (version 2) | ecosystem: Environmental > Aquatic > Deep subsurface > Groundwater | place: USA... | reverse complement strand
GACAAAACTAAACTATTAATATGTAGTAAGCAAATTCCAAGCAGATGTTAATCCTTAAGTTACTTACTGATAATTAAGAAAGCAAATTATTTTGTTAACACAAAATTACAAAAAAATTCACTCACCCTAACCCTCGCTTCCGTCAAAGTAGTCCACATGGCGATTTCTTCCCTTGTACTCATATCGGGATATCGATTCCTAGTAAAAGTGGCTTCCAACTCTTGCAATTGTTGTGATGTAAAATGAGTCCTCTGTCTCCGTTGCCTCTTGGCTTTTGAATTGTTGCTATTGTTGTTGTTACTATTACTACTACTATTAGCTGAACTTCGATTGTTGACACTACTGGATTTACCACTGGAATTATTGGTATTTGTGATTTCAGATATGACTGTGGGAGTAAGTACTGAACATTTCTTCTCCACCGGTGTAGACGGTCGATTGTTATCTTCATCCCCAGATGAGTTGTTGGGACTGCTACTATTATTTGGATGCATATGATGGTCATTATTGTTAAGATTTCTATTGGTGCCTCCCAAAGTGCTTACAATATCATGATGATGGTGTGGGAATCCTGCTCCAAGAAATCCATGTTGGGTAAATGGGTTTTGGTGTACATTGAATTGTTGAATGGGAGATTTTTCTGTTTCTGGGTAACAAAATAGATAATTTTAGTATACTGACTGAAATGCTAGTTTCGTCAAGTTAACTTCCTGACTGCACATTCTGAAACGAAGCCCTATATATGGACCATGAAATTGTCATGAGATTATATTAACTAGTGCCAACAAATGTTGAGGAATGGACCAAAACGTAAAACCATTAAGAATGCATATTTAAGCAGACATTATTGTTCATTAATCTTTATGTTCACTGTCATGGGTGAAAATATGTTCCCATATAGAAATCCATGCATCCAATTTTTCTCCCTCTCCTTAAACTGATGACTTTTCCACCTGTTTAGCTTCTACACACTCATCTCATTCTAACTAACTAACTAACTGTGTAAAGCTTCCATGCATCTCCGTTTTACTAGCTTTACCACTGTCACCACTTAACTGAGCAACTATTTATCATTTGTTAAATGGTGCTTTAAAAAGAATTACGTATCCACTGTACCCTTCCCATTGACTTTTCAAGTTACTCTCAACTACTAACTAACTATAACTACAGTTTCGTACGTGTACCATGTAAAAGATTTTAAACCAAGCGTGAGTGTCAAATTGCTCCTTTCACACGTACTTACATTACATGCTCCATCTAACATCCATAAATACCGGTGACCGAACTAATTTCTGTGTCAATAAGAAATGATCTGTAGCGCAGTTAAATTTAGAACGCTGCAGTGTCACTTACATAGTATGAATGACTTTGTACATCCATGTACACCAGGGATGACTTTAAAACTACACAGAAGTCCAAAAAAGTTCTCTCTCACGTCATTCACGATAAATAACAACCTAACTGTATATATACCTCTCTTTTACAAGGTGGACCCGGCATCTCAAATATTTTCAAGGATATGCGACCAAAAAGTAAACCACACGAACACTTGTTCACAGCTTGAGCAAACAAAAAGATACATACAACAGGCATTCAAGAGGGTCAACTGGACAAACAAGGGTTGGAAGGAAATGCTACTCGACTGGCGAGAAAAAAAAGATCTGCTTGTAATACATAATCATATTTGGACACGAAATTGGTCACACCACCGCAATGAATGTACAACAAGTGTATTATGATTGTTATTCAACTGCATTTCCGAGATCCAATTACAGAAGCATACATATGGGTGGAGAGGGAGCCAAATATCTATGTCCTCATCATGAAGCCAATAATGAAATCAGTTCTGTTCAGATTAGCTATACATAGCGTGTGCAGTGTGGAGAAAAGCAATTTTTTGCCGTTACTAGTATATAATATAAACTAACTGAACTACATGTGCTATGATGGATCGATCATAATAATTTAATGCATAGAAAAACATGGATACTAACTAACTAACTACTGAACTAACAACCAGCGATTTAGTTACAGCTAGTTAGTTATTTGCCCACAGATTGGAAAACTAGTTATTTAGTTAAGGGGAAGATTGGTGTGCGCACCCAAAAGTAGGAAATGAGGAAAATTGAACCACCAGGAGTAGTGAGTGAGGAAACCTAAACTACGTCCGCATTATGGTAATGAAGGGGGATTTAGTTAGTTAGTTTAGTGAACGCACCCTTAGTTTTGTACGCGAGTAAGTAACTATTATTCATTGGAAAAGCGTTTAGACACGCTCAATTTGTGAAGGAAGGACTTTATTTGCCATCACTTGGTTTGGCTACTGGTCTCATTCCCTATAGTTAGTTAGTTAGTTAGTTAGTTTTCTTTTCTTCATAGCATGGACAACATGCAGCTTACATATGTACTCCTGAAATGAGCAAACACTAACACTGTTTGTGGCATTGTGCGAGTACATTCAAAAGCCTGCGACTCCAATAAAAATAACAATAAAAGCAAATCGTTGTTTGCCTACCAACAAATGCAAACAGTTTTATTAAAGTGCACAATGGTGGTTAGCTTTGGATGCAAAATGAGGATTCTTGAACACAATACTTAACTACAGAGAAAATATTTTCCAGCAAAAACATGATGGTTTTCAAATTCTATCCAACTAAATAACTGAACTGTGAATAAGCCATGTTTCCACTATTCTACACATTCTATTACTGTATCAACTAACTAACTAGCTAAATCTCACCATGTGCATTCAAAAGCACATAAAATGGGCATTATTTGCACCAGTGAGTTTGACTAACTAACTAACTAACTATTAGTTCTGTATTCATGATATAAATGTCACTCTTTTGTTTCCCACTATGTGTGTGCGTGTGTGTGGCTCTGTCTGAATGTCTGATATTGTTTTTCTGCATCAATAGTCCCGCACCATGAGTGAGGGAGTAAAGCCCCATGTTGCAGTTACTTTCTCATCATCATTACCATATAGGGCACACTGATGTTCATTTTGAATTTAGATTGACTTGTTTTGGTCCGATCTGCTAAAAGCCTTCATTACATGGTTCAGTAGATTCAATTCCTTTCTCATTACGGTTCAGGGAACGCATTAGTTTAGTTAGTTAGTTAGTTACTTACTAAAATTCAATGGAAATATATGATATGATGAGTGCTCGCTACACAGAATTCTTTAATGTTTTAAATGTTTCATTTTGCTATAAATAGTTGTGACTACGACTCTGATTCCGAACATTGTAAACTCAAGTGGTTAGTTAGTCAGTAAATACAACACTCTAACGTCAGATACTGGGAAACAAACTTGACTCAAGTGGCTGTAGTCAGTATGGAATGATAAAAGTTTTGAATGTTTACACATGAGGATCGGCTGCTATAAAAAGAAGGGACAGACAAATAATAAATAAAATGAAAGAGTCAAGGTGGACTCATTTGATTGCAATATAAAAATTTGTTGACTATTTTTGACTTTATGAATACGACTAGGATTGATGACGACTGGGGCTGGTAACACTAAATGTGTGTAAGTGATGCACCAATGTGATAATAATAATAAAATTGGGAGATAAATTTTCCCCTTGTCAGTTTCGGCTTTCACTGACATTGTCAATCACCGTCATGTACCAAGATTGCGGTCCTTTTACAGTTGGCCTTATCATTTTTGTGCTAACGTCAGAGATGAGATAAAGTTGCACAATATGGAGACGAGTCAGTAGCACGAGTAAATATTGAATTAAACTTCCCCAATTCCCATGTATTTTCATTTCCTAGAGTGTCTAGGTGGCTTAACATGAATACATATTTTTTGAATATTTATGAAACAATTGAAGGTGAAATGAGCCACTAATCCGGTCAGAGGGTCAGACACACAATTTTTCCTTGAAATAGCGTTGTGCTGCGAAAAGTACCAGTGCAAGCACGGTTTTTATAAGTTTTCAAGTTTTACACACCACTTTGCAAATGTCCTATGTAGGTAAAAGTTTGTAAAACAAGGAGGGCATGTAAACATGTATTCAATGCATGATGTACTACACTTACTTACACATGTTTTATTTACTGTTCACATGCTAACTAACTAACAACGTAGTTAGTTAGCTACTAACTAGTCATTATCACCAGACCTATTGATTTTGTTTTTCTGAACACAATGCGCAAATATTGATTCTCAATACATACGAGTTCAGTTTGTATATACGCATTCTATGTTTGTCATGTTCAAAGGTTTACCAAATGCTAAAAATAGCATGCTACAAACTGCGAAGCAAAACCGAAAGTCATTTTACAGGTGTCCTATAAAATTCCGGTCAACAGTTTCATGAATAATGTAATCAACTGAATAAAACTTTTGCACTCACCTTTCTTAATGCTATTAATCTTGTCCAGAAAGAATCCCCCAGTATTTTCTGTCCTAGAGGTATTTGTACTAGTTCCATTGCTGCTACCACTATTATTCGCGCCACTATTGTTGTCATTCGCGGTTGAAGCCAGCACATTGCTTCCACCATTGGTTGCCAAAGCTGTCAAACTGAGAATATCTGGATGTGGAGCAAAGTTTGCCGGCGAATATGGATAACTCGATTGATTACCATTGTTCAGATGATTTGCTGTCGAACTTTGGTGAGTAAATGGAGTTTGTTGAGGGAAATTCACTCGCCCGTATTGATTCGAATACAAAGTACTAGTATTGCCACCACTGTTTGCTGCTGCATTACTCGCCCCGTATTGATAATTGTTTGAAACACTGTGACTTGTACTGCTATTATTTGTGGTGTCGGCGGAAAAACAAGAATTTGGTAAGCTGGTCGATGCAGCAGCCACAGCTGCACTTGTCTGTACAGAAATGAAATAAATAAGCTATAAATTGTTTGACAACTTTTCTAGCCCTAGATATTTGTACACAGTTTTAGACAAACAAGCTAGTGAGTTTTTGTTAGCTATCTGGCTAGAGTCCAGTAATAATGATAAGGGCAAGTGTCAGCTTCAATATATTTCGGGGCCAACAGCCAGTTTAAGACTCGAGTCAACTCGTCGTTTCAAATGAATGGGAAACTAACTAAAAGTGCAATAATAATCGTCCTAGCACACAGTTACACAATAAATGTAGCGTAGAGCTCGACAAATGGGTTTAATATCTGTGTGCGAGTAGGTGCATATATCTGTCGGGTCCTATATGTATGTGACTCAGGTGGCTTTAACTGTGGATCTCCTATCTTAAGATTTAAATCCGCAGTCTTAGTGGCAGGCTTTTCTCACAAATCCTTTTTCCACTTGCTATATCTGCTGCACATGTACTGCTGCCTTATATACTCAATGATGATGCCTCATGACCTCTTTTCAGTTATGATCACTTATCATAACAGTTTAAAGCCAGTAGAAGTGTTGTAGTTGAGTTCATAAATTTAAAAGGTTTTTCTTCAAAGTTCACTCACCACCAGAATAATATGTTTGTTTGATAGTTGCAGTGCATAGATAATACGAACTAACTGACTAGCCAACGTCTTATCTACATCTTTTTACAGGCTGTAAACATGTGTCACTTGTTTTGTTGATCTAACTAACTAACTAACTAAACGAGCTACTTAACCTTTATCTTGTCATACATTGTGATGTGTAAAACAAGTCTTCACGTTAAATACCTGATGAAGATGATGCAAAAGATCCTGGTGGTGCTGCTGAGTTGCAGTCAACAAACCTCCAGAACCAATATGGGGATGAATTGATTGTCCCCCATACAATGAAGATCCAGTGGGCACAAAATCTTGCAAACACAATGGTCCATCACCTCGGGCCGTTGGCGAAGAACTAGAATTGTCACGATTCTTGGCTCCTGTTTGTGCTGGAGATCCGACGGATAGGTCAGTACTGCTACCATTCGTTTTATGGGGACCCGATCCTCCTGAAGACTCGATGACAGAAGCTTCCATTGTTATTGTTGGTTAGTATAGTCTCCTTGGTTTACACAGTGATAATAGTGGAAGCTTAATGGGTAATCTAGGGGGACCAGGATGTGACTCGTGTCGTCCAATGGAGCCCTTAATACCCCGATCCGTTTTTTGCTGACTTGGACGGGGCCTTTAAAATAGCCGGGTGTGAAACGACTTTGGGGCCACAAGTAGTACAGGCCTAACGCACTACAGAGCTCTGCTAGTAGTAGTTTGAATTTAATCCAGGCTTCCGTCCGGATTTTGTGGGAGTGAAGGAAAGGAATGCTATTTGAGAGACTTTAGTTACTTACATGGACTTACAGATGGATGATAGGATAAGAACCGGGAGTTTTCTACACCACTGTTTCTTCGCTAGCTATACTCCTTATGTGCATTATAACACACAGATAGGAGTCACTCTCTCTCTCTCTCTCTCTGAGAGTAGTAGCACTATAGATTCTCCAAAAAAAGGAAACATACACACGGCAAGTGGGTAGTACTATCTACTCCTAATAGTAGCAGAAACACACGACCCTTAATCTCTATCGGCTCACAGTCCGATTTAACCTAAGTCTAACTTCTATTCATCATCGGGCTCCCACAAGTTCCCAAATAAGGTGCACCTTCCAGCCTCTTACTTTTTACCATGGACAGCATGCTCCACTAGTTAGTTAGATACAAAAGCAGCAGCCCCCATGTGCTCCTTGGCTACACACCAATGGTAAAACGAACGTATCCAGGAATACATTCATTCCAGACCCACCATGGATAGATATGGATACTTGCTTACTATAGTAGTGCTTATATTATGATGATGAACACACAAGGAGCGTTAAAATAATGTTAAAGGAGTTGAGAACTGCTTCTTTGTGTATCACTCAGTCAGTGAGACTTACCAGTAACCAACTAACTAACTAACCATTAGCTTCTTTTTCGGGGGGTAGGCATACACGGAACCAGGTCGCCCCGCCTTTTCCTACCTCCGCACATCCAATCACACACTCTTCGGTTCGCGTATGCCCTACACTACAAAACTACTGTAGTATGAAAACTCACAAAGCTCCAGCTCCAACTTTCAGTCAGTTTCCTTGTAACTAACTACCTATATATAGCTGTATCGGGATGATGATCGACTCGCGTTTTCTCTGTTATCTTATCTTTTCCCCCCACTTGTGTTTCCAAGCATCATTTGCATTGCAAGCTGTTGTCTTTTTTATTGCTCCATCATTATCTCGCCCTTTGTAAGTGAAACTTGCCAGATCGTTTATTAACGACCAGTGGTTCAGTTAATTAGTAGTGAGTTAAGTTAGCAGTATGTAATGGAATGTGACAGCAATACGGCCATTCGGTGTGCATTCATTGTATTGTATCACCTAGGGACGACATATTAGTTGGGCAAGGATGATTGCCGTTTTATAAACTATTGTAAAGTTTTCAATATGGATGCTCTGCTGAGTTGATTTTTCCTATGTTTACATAAAAAATTGAGTTTTTCTTTTCAAATGTATATTATGTAGTAGTGAACTGAGTAAAGTATTTTTTGTGCATAAATCCAAGTAATCCTTTTGTCGTGAGTGCAGTAGCATTCCCCAGATCTCACTCAAGCGTGAGTGCATCATAATGTATAGAGAGGGAGCACATTCTTCTTGTAAGGATCACTTTTCCAAACATTACACATATACGACAGATGAGGCACGTACCCCATTATTATTAATATCATGGAAGGCTTGTGCCTTTTTTTCCAGTCTAATTTTTTATCAACACACAAGACGTGGTGTTTTCTCTTTTACGACCGAGGTTGGTAAAAACTTAATTTTCTTGGGTCTTGTTGACTTTGGTTTACGTGACTCGACTACGTCACTTACTTACTTAAGCTCTGTATCAAATGATAGACTTTTCATTCCATCACTATTTGGGAGTCTAAGGTATACGTAGGTAGAAATGTCTTTCCCTGTATTTACGATACTGAGCTTTGGTTCAGATTTTGCGCCATGGTTAGTTAGTTAGTTTTAGTCCTTCCTTCAGAACAGCTTTTGTGACTAGCTCCAGTCGTAAAAGGAGCCAGTAAATAATTCGGTTCCCGTATCCCGGGTAAAAGCCAAAAAACATGATGGCCGCCCAAATTGACTTACTCACTGTAGATTTATAAAGCATCTAGAACTGTGCGGCTTATTAAAAATTCTTGCTGTGTTTTGTACAAACTAACTAACTAATTAGGAAGCTGACTGATTTATGTTGGAATTGTATTTTACACAAATACAACTTTTCATATCAAATGTTCAGCAATGAAGTGGATGTACAGTAGGTTCGTTAAAGCTGAATGTGAGCTAATGTTTGGAAAGTGCTCAAAAAGTCCAGTGTTTGTATTCCCCTTGACAAGAGAAAACAAAAAGAGCAACGTTGAACTTATTTTTTTACTGTTTTTATGTCTTTTTTAGATGAAGGCAAGCCAGGGGAATTTATATAGAGCTAGACGAGACGAGTAATCTTGCACTCCACTTGTTTTCTACTTATATGTCATTTTCTAGTTGGTCGAGCAATTCCATTATTATATGGTTGTGTACAGTAATGGAGGAGGAAAAGGGATGACGATTATGTGTGCTCCCGAAAACAGGGCACAATTCAATGAGTGAGCGAGTGAGATACGGCGGATGGCAGGCCCAACGGAGCGGCAAAATGGGAATAATAGATATCATAATCATCATGGTTGCCAAAATTGAGCAACAATTCTTTCCTCTATGTTTAAATTAAGATGTTAAAGTTACTTATATTGAGATAGTTCATATGCAGTCTATAAAAGGGTCATTTTCATTCTGGGCTTTCACTTTAGTTAGTTCAATCTAAATAGCTGTAGTTTGGAATTCGCTACTGTCTCTAATTTTTCACTGAAACAAGCCTGCGATAAAAGTGACTGCCATAATGGATTCAATATGACCACTTGATAATGGGAAATAAAATATCTTGTTTTTTCTCCCTTGAAAATCATAGGTTTTACAAAAAACTGACAAAAATTAGCTAACCATAACCAAAATTTAGCTTTATTGGACTACTGAAAAAATTGCGCTTGGGTCAAGCTATTTTATGTGATAATATGGCAAAAATATTTCCAAAGACGAAAACAAATTGCAAATTTTCACCCAATTCATCTTTTTTAAAAACAGATCTATTAGAATCCCCCGCAGTGGTGAAATGAACTTATCATCACACAATTTTAACAACACTCCCTGAATATTGAACCTTTGGTGTGAAAAGTGTCCCATGTTGCCCACAAAAGGCATCCAACCGTTTCCCTTTTTCTTGCTCTCAAACTGCCTCACGAACCAACTCAATGAAATGAAGTCTCATATTCTTCTCACTTTGCATCTGCTTGCCTATAAATTTATTACACAACTCGTCTGGCTGAGTGCATCTATGAAGAATACATGGCAATAAACAATATGGCAGGGTTCAGCTACGTGCACACATCACACATATGACACATGTTTCCCATTCCTATGCACAGCGATCCTCAACTCATCATCTGTGCACAAATGGCTAAAATCTTCAAATCCATATTTCATGCTACAAAACTCATTTTTCCTCCAAAACTTTCCCTACTCAACTTTTAAAATGCCCAAAATACATATTCACATTGTGTCTCTGTACACACGTCTCATTAATTCCACATTTAGCGGTAAAATTCATCATCAAAACTTGAGCACAAAAGTTTTACGGGTAATTAGCATGAGCGTGAAATCCACAAATTATGCTCTACATCATGTTCTATAGAATCATATGGAGCAGTTGCACATTTTCTCATCTATGTACCATTTCGCCCCAAAACCATCATTTCTTCAATCCCACTTTCATTCGCGAGGATCTAATCCAAACTATCATACCATATTGACCAAAAAAGACAGACACAATCTAAAAATTCCTCCCATGTTTATTCCCTTTGTGCACATACGGTGGCCATAATAACAACAATAGGATGATCCACACATGGACATACACCAGTCGATCACACTTTGTTCTTTACTTAACATTATCATGATAAAGAAAATATTGTCACAAAAAAAGACAAACTCCATTTATTATGATTTTATGGACGCCCATCTTCCTAAACTCAGTAGTGCACGTTTTGTTTCAGTGTACCATCACTGGGGCGTGCCGTCTGTCTTTCTATACATGATCGTATGTATACAAAGCATCACACATTTATAGTTAGTTAGTTTGCTACTAACTAATTACCATATAAATAAACAGGGTGAAAAAATTTATGTGATCATCATCATAGGATGATGATATGATCCCATTGTTGTATGTGGTTTGCTTCCCTTTCATAAAGTTAGGGAGAAAATTCAAATCTGTGCCAATGGTAACTAACTAACTAAAACTATATAAAGTAACTAATGGGAATCACCCCTTGTAGTTTAGCTAGTGTCTCTTTTCCATAATAATGCAATCAGTTGTGATCTATCGAAAGGACCACACAGAGATAGGGGAATTACACATGTATGATTGCGCAGATAGGAATGATGATGATAATAATAATAATAATGCTTGGGTGAGGGGGGATGACAAGAGACAACATTAGCCATATGGGCTCAATAATGTGAACAACCCATGCCAAATCAGATTCAAGAATGATGATGATGACACGAGAAATTATTATTATGCTTACAGAGCGGAACCATAGATTTATTAGCTGCAGTCAGTTTTTGTGGTGTCATCAAAAAATTTGCACATTTTTCGATCCAAGGATGCAAGATTAGATTATTCCCTATGGAATAGTTAGTTTGTGTGTATATCTACCATTTTTTGCATAATGGAGTTAGGAATGATTTAATTTTTGCCACTAGTGACAATAATAAGTGAGTTGACAAATATTTACTTTTGTGGCAACCAGAAGGTGATGGAAAACAATCAAAAAAGGCTCCTGTGGAATATTACATGTAGGGAGTAGCGCATCTTTTTCTGTTGACATAAGGTTCTAAAACTAACTATCACCATATGCAAACTGTGTGAGTGAGTGGGCACACGCCCGGGTTTTGAATACACATTTTTAAATGCACATATGTGGTTTGCATTGTCGTGGAGGCAGACACGTGTGATATTCATTTAGTTAGCGGGTTATGGACTTTGTGTGCAAATCCCGCGACAGGCCAACGGGGCACATACAATGTAAAGTAAATGGTGGCTTGTGTGCACTATGTTTGTGTTTTGCTAAAGTGTGAGACCACAGAGCGAGTTTCTGCATTTGGTTGGTTACATTATGATTTATCTTTTTGAATTCAACCTTTATTGGGAAAGTAGATTTCGGTTAATATTTACAAACAGGGTTTCCAAATAAATAAAATATTTACTACGTGTGATTTTAAAGTATTGTCAGAGATAAAAACTGTATGATTGACTAGTTTAGTTACTTGGTTAGTTTAGTTAGTATTTGTAAGTAAACTTTAAACAATATTAATCGTAATGATTTACTTATAATATGAAGCTATAGTAGTTAGTTACAAATATTATGAACACGCTCTATATACTGTTTCATACGAAGTCGTATTTTCACTTCGGGGAAAATAACATTTTCATTGTATAAACTAATTAGCCAACTCTTAATTACCTATCTGTACTTGTAACTAAAATAACTAACCAATCTTTACTGATAAACTTGATACTCACTTGATTCTCAATTCATTTCCAGTGGAAAAATTACTGTAATTTTAAACTCCATAATATATAAACGCTTAAAATTGTCTATCCTATTCATTCAAATACTTTAATATTTGGGACATTCCGATTGTAATGCATTAGTTACTATAACTGAACTGCTTTCCATAAACTTACCTCCCTGGATAAACTACAAACAAAAATCAGATCCGTTTGCAGTCGTACTCCCACTAGAAGGGCTCACAACCAAACTGCTATTACTAGTACTGGAGCCCAGTAGACTGTTTGTAGCACAAGAACTGCCACTATTATTAGCGTTATTATTCGTGGTTCCACTACTGGTACTATTACTTCCTGAGATGTTCGTAGTTGGGGTGAAGGAAGACAACAAATGATGTGGATGCGGCCACTGAATAGGGGCACACGAGTTGTTGAACCAGTTCCCATAAGCAGTGTAAGGATTCAGCGGAGAGTCTGTGGAGTAGGCGCTCCCATTGTTGCCAAATGCACCTGTCGATCCTCCTGATCCTCGGGCTCCAGCTGCCCCTGTGGTCGAGAACGGAGAACCGGATGTCCAGCCATTGGAAGGGGGAAGAATCGGGTTTAGGGTGAAAGAGGTCATCCCTCCGGTAGCGGCGGCAGCTGCTGCCGCTGTGTTCATGTAGCGCTCTCGTTTGCGCCATTTGGCCCGTCGGTTTTTGAACCAGATCTGCATTCAGAGCGACAAACGTGAATATATCGATTAGCGGGAAACAAGCCAGTTACCTTTATTATAGTGTACAGACATAATAATGGTGCATCTGAAAAGTTATAGAAGCCGTTTAGGTGCAACAAACGCGAACAAAAAAACTTGCATAATATCAATTGCGTTGACTGTACCAACAGCCATTTCAAATATGATCAAACTATACGTCTATTCTATACTTGAATAAAACTAACTTTATAGCAGCATGCAAGGTCAATCTAGTACACAATGCAATAAACTTTGCACTTAGTCGGAGCTACAAAGCCATGGTGTTTGGAAACACAGGGATTAAGACGAGATTAGCATGTAAGTCACTGGTACAAGGACAATCTAACCAATACTTGAAAAAACAATGATGATCCAAACGATGAAAACTAACAATGGGTATCCATTGCTTCTCACCTTGACTCTTGTTTCCGTAAGATTGGTCCACAACGCAATTTCCTCCCGAGTGCTCATATCGGGATACTTATTCCGGGTGAAAACAGCCTCTAGCTCCTGGAGTTGTTGGGATGTGAAATGCGTCCGTTTCTGCCTCGTCGTCGGTTTCTTCATCTTCCCATGATCCGTTTTTGGGGAAGGGGTTTCCTCCGTGGGCAACAGGAGCTCATCATCCTCCTCGGTCTTGATTTTATGACTATGTGGGTCCAGACTATTCCCAGACGAGAGCTTCTTTATCACAGCGGCCTTTGTGGTCACCCCATTATTGTTATTAGAGCTACTAGTATTGTTATGACTAGTTGTACTATTGTTGTGACTACTGAGAGCGCTACTAGCGCATCCATTATTCAGAGAGTTGCTATTAGTGAGAGACGTGGTGTTGTTCTCATGTTGTTCCAAAAGACTCGTCAACCCTGAAAACTGAAAAGACAAAAAGACAAACATGTGAGGATGTGTGTTACACAAGGTTTTGTGCAGAAAAACTTGGCAGGTTTGTAAAACATGTGAGCAAATAAAAGAGAGGAATTTGACAGCGCCTGTGTTTCTTATCTCCAGTCAAAAGAGCCGACCAGAGCTGAGCAAACTTCAAATATGTGTATCATTATTATTTTTATCAGTTTGAGTCAACATTTGAGCATTTGACGGAACAAATAAGTTAGTTAGTTTGTTACAAATAAAAATGTATCTGGTTCTAGTAAGCTTTCAGTCAAATATCTGCTTCTGGTAGCTAGTTAGTTAGGCTTACAAGTGGACAGTTTGGGATTTAAAGAAATGGATATGTTTTTTGGACAGTTGGGGGCTACTGGGATATGTTTTTTTTGTGGGAGCTTACAGATTGGATTTTTGCTTTATGCTTGGTCAATAGGGATATTGCTTTTTGGTGGTTAGTTAGTTTGTCTAGTCTGGAATTTACAAGCTGGAAAAGCATAGCTTTTCATTGATATTTAATTCATGTGTCGTGAGACACTTTTAGCCAATCAACTAACTGTGACTAACTATAGAATGTTGGTATGCATTTTAAAAGGCTTACAATGTCATCCGCATCATGTTATACATATATTTCTCCCATTTAAAATGAATGCTATGCAACAAGCCAACATGTAACTGTCATGTCTCCCCAAAAAAATTATCCCAGGCGTCAAAAGTCCACTCTGGATATTTTAAAGATGATGAGTGAGATGAGCGTTTATGTATTTAGCTAATCTACTGTTGGCTTCAAAGAGCTCATAAATCTCTTCTAACCAAACAAATTCAAGTATCCCATCCAACTAACCATAACCATTGCTACCAACCATCTATTCAAATGCAATCCATAAGAAAAACAAACCTAGACACGACAACTATCCCATCCCCCACTGTACATGCGGTTTCTTTCCAAACTATACATTTTAAATCTCTACCTGCTGATGTGCAAAGAAGCCGCTCGGGTCCAACACAGGATTCACATTCACCCCAGCCAAATCCTGGATGTCATGATGATGGTGCCCATGATGGCCATGAGAGCCCTTCATCAGATTGTGTCCAGAACTGGAACCCCCTGCACTGCCCCCATTTGTGGGCCCACTGTTAAATCCCCCCATGGGGTGATGCGCATTGGCTCCGAAATGGTGATGATGCGGATTGTATCGACTATGATGATGAGGATGATGAGGATTCATAAAAAAATTGGCATACTGTCCCGCTGCCCCACACGGATTGCTAGAACCACTCATGTTACTATTACTATTTCCCACACTGGCACTATTGTTATCACTAGAACTCGAACTATTATGGTCAATCACACTATTCCTCGATGAACTGGCATGATGATGAGGTCTCGTCATGTACATAGTACTCGTATGTTCCATAATCATTTCGGGGCTCCATAGAAGAACAATTCAATCCGGGATCGACAATGGGGTGACCAGAGAAATCCGTAAATCCAACAAAACCAAATCTTATAGATTCCGTGTGCACACACCAACTCACAATGGATACTAGTGGTAGTACTATTGACAGACTATAATCTTCAGAAGGGACTTACTGTGTTGTGAACTAGTTAGTCACTTGGTTAATACTAACGAACTTGTCAAGTGCTGAGTATACCAAAGGAGTTTTCCGCTACACCCAATGGTAGCAGTGGCTTCCAAGTTAGTTAGTTAGTTAGTTAAAATATTAGGTTCAGGGCAACAACATACACACACACTGTAGTTTGCCCGGGCACACACGATGAATGCACATTTTGTAACTAACTATAACTAACCAACCACGGCTGGAAAAGAAACGGATAGTTAGTTAGTTAGTTATGTTAGTTTGCTTATGCTGGCAACTACCAGGGATATGAAGGGAGATTGAAGTAAGTAAAGTAAGTAAGTTAGTTGGTTAGTTAGAAGGTATAGTTTAGTTAGTTGGCAGCTCTAGAGAGAGAGAGAGAGAGAGTCAATCCATACGAGTGGATTTAAGGTGACGCCCAAAAAGGTTCCGCGTCCTCCAATGGTGAGCAGCCATTTCGTTTTCCATGTGGGTTGGCATGAAAAAAGGAAAGTTTTGGTACATATTTTATTCGGGCTCATGTTTTCCTTTTAGAGGAGTACGTTTCGTGAGTCCGTTAGTGTGAGCCGTGAGCACAGAACTGGATGGATAAGAAGTAAGTAAGAGAGGAAGAAATTTTGATGAGTATGGGTTTTTCCGGATTGTGTGGAGAAATCGGATTTTCTGGCGTTTTAAAAAGTTGAAATTAAGTTTTGGATGGCTTTTTGTATGTGTAAGGAAAATAATTTTCAATTTTAGTTGCAGATTAAAGTTGCGACTGATTGTCAGATGTAAATTATCCGCACGGGTAGGTAAGACAGGAAGCTTCTTTAGGAATGAATGTACATAAGTTATAGTCCGTTTCAAAAAATAATGGAAAATTTTTAGTGAGAAGTTATTTGGCAATGGTTGTTTTCTTCTGGTTTCCGTGTAAACAAGGTGGGGATGAACAAAGTTTTTTTTTTTCAGAAAATTGTATTTAAAATCACGCAATTTATTTCTTTCTTTGAAACTCCTGCAAAGTTATTGCCATATCAATGATCCCACTTTTCTCCCATAATGTTAACAAATGACCATTTAACCAAAATAGCAAACTCACTATTGCAGAGGTGTCATTCGATTTGAAACAGACTATAGTATTGCTCATTTCCGAAAAAAAAGAAATTTTTTTTTCGGTAGGTTATCTGGCATTTTTTTTTATTGTTACCACAACATTTTATAGATAATTTGTATAAATCCACCATTTATCGGGGATAGCGGAATAACATGG
>Ga0210040_10005541_pt1 | contig 16048 bp, 17 predicted proteins | sample CryGeyCG12114_NA_FD_185462 | JGI IMG/M metagenome (GOLD analysis project Ga0210040, IMG submission 185462) | Groundwater microbial communities from aquifer - Crystal Geyser CG19_WC_8/21/14_NA (SPAdes) (version 2) | ecosystem: Environmental > Aquatic > Deep subsurface > Groundwater | place: USA... | reverse complement strand
CCCATTTCGCGTCTTCGTCGGGCTCGGGCGCGTGGCCGTTTGCCTTTTCGCGGTCGATGCTCGCGGGTGAGATGGCGCCGGCTGTGGTGGGCGGGGGGAGGTCGTATTGTTGGGGGGCGCCCGAGTCGTCTGCGTCTGAAACCAATGCAGTGGCATTCTTGTTCCGCTCGTGGTGGAAGCCTGGCGGCACGCGTGCTCGTGCCTGGGCGCGCTTCTCTGCGGGGCTGGCATCGGGGTCGAACTGGAAGGCTGCGCTGCCGCCTTTGCGTGCCTCGTCGAGCGCCGTCTTCTCTGCCGCTTCGGCCGTGACGCGCGAATGCGGGTCGCGGGCAGCTTCCATGGCGCCCTCTGTCTTGAGCTCGTTTGCGCGCGATTCGGTAGCCATGTCGGCCATGTAACTTGCACTGCCAATCGTTTGCGTGCAGCCGTGTGTTGCAAAGAAAAAACAAGGAAGAGCAAAAGAAAAATAGGATCAAACCGCCGACGAGGGAGGATGAAGAGTGAACTAGACACGGTGTAGTGCTGGGGAGGGGAGCTTGGGTGCATGTGCATCGTCTGTTTACACGACAACCACCGCGCCGGTAATGACGTTCCGGCCGTGTCTTCCTGGTCAGCTTCGATATCGCCAGGGTCCATGCCGCGGCCATTCTGCCGCGCGCTTGTGCATGAGCCACGTTTACGGTTATGACATGTGAAATCTGACTGCTACGAGTAGGTCTTGTTGCTTGACTCTGTAGAGTGATTGATCGCTATATCGTATCATCGTGCCTTCGTCATCAGGGTCCCGCTGTATGCCCAGGTGCTAATCCCTTCTACCCTATGAATGGCAGCATATTCCTTCATGTCCAAGAAAGTCCGCAATGAAAACGATCAAGAATCCCTGTCAAGCTGAACAAGTTTACCGCGCCACACCTCCCGCCCGGGGAACACGATCGTCTCCGCGGACGCCCTCAAAACTCCCTCAAAAGCCTCACGATCCTACCGCCCACCCTGCACGCACGTTTAGTAAGGACCACTCGCAACGGGATACCTTCTTCCAGAGACGCCATCTTGCACTCCTCCCGAAACATACCTGTGCACTCTCCTGCTGCTGTCTCTTTCGCGGCTGTCATCGCGTGACCTGTCGTAGCGACCTTGATCGTCCCAATCAGCCTTCTTATTCCGTTCACGACTAGCATCACGATCCTCCCACTCGTCCTTGACTCTGTCGTGACTCCTAGTCCTAGCAGTATCGCGCTCGCCTTCTCGTTCGCGTGGGTATGCTGCGTCTTCTGTTGAGCGGCGGCGATGACGGGAGCGGGACCCAGCGCCGGTTGCCATGTCATAGGACACGGTGTCGCCTTCTCCATCTCGGTCACGATCTCGTTCGCGATCTCGTTCGCGATCGGGGCGGTGGTGGTGGTTGCGAGCATACGGCGAGTGCATTTCTCGCGGTGGACTGACGGGTACCGGAGCTCCTCCCCACCTTCCATTCTGTGGCACGGGTCGATAGCTTGTTCGTGGTGGCATGGTAGGTCTCCGATCGTAGTAGTTGCGTGCTTCCATCTGTGCTACATGTGTTGCAAAGAGTGGTGTGTTTGTAGGCCCATAAGTTGGCTGTGGCGATGTTGCTTTGGACGATGGCCTGTCGCTTGGAGGATGGTGGTGCGAACTACGACGCTCGCCCTCATAGTAAGTGGGGAAGTATTCTCGTGGCGGTATAGGTTCATGAGATCTCCTTTCGCGCAAATCGGGCGTCCGTCGTCGCGAAGGTGGACGCTCTTCGTCTGACTCTGAATCTGTCGTCGACAACGAACTTCCACGTCGTGGTGGATGAGGTCGCTTGTGCAGCCCGTATCGTGGCACTGGAGGTGGCTGAGTCGCAATGGGCGTTCTATCCTCATCTGACATGCTATCGCTTTCGTAACGCCCAGGAATGTTCTTCTTCCTGCCATTGAACGGATTGAGCATGTGCCTGACTCTGGAAGTAACAGCGTTACCCCCTCTGTCCTCCATTGGGTAAATCGCCTGCTGTTTCGAAACGTGTCGCATGAAGCCCGGGCGTGGTCGCGCCTTGCGATACATGGGGTCCTCGAAGTACTTGAAGGCGCCCTTCCGCTCATCAGCAGACGAGCCATCTCCAGATAGATCAGCCGACGTTCGTGGTCCTGGCTCGGCAGCTATGCGCGCCCTGATCGCCTCCTCGTCCGCCTCTTTCTTGAGCCTGGCAGCCACGCCTTCGTACCAAGTTTCCATGGCCTCGTCTGGCTTGTCTGGGAAGCATTCTCTAGGTAGTACTTTGGGGAAAACATTGCCGGTATCTGGATCCTTCACATCGTAGAGCTCCACTGCCTTCTGCAGGAACGGCACATGCTCTTCTGGCCCCAGTAACAATTGTATCGTCTGCCACGTCACAAACCCCTGCTTCTTCAGCGCGGGTACGGCTGGAGTAGAATAGCCGTCATCGGTGGGCGAGGGTTGGAGGCTGTGGAATGCGCCGAGCGAGCGGTAGATGAAGGCGATTGAGGACGGCGGGGTGTCTTTGAAGAGGACGTCGTAGTTGCCGCCTACAGCGCGATACCAAGCGGCAATCTGTGAAGGCGTGAGATCGGGCGATTCGCTGGGCTCGAACTTCTTGCTCTAGTAGCGCCATCAGTGCCATGATCATCGATAGCTGCATGCGCCAAACACGCGCCGCAACTCACAATCACTTGCGCGATGCCTTTCAGTAGACGATCGAGCAGCTCTGTTCCGCATTTATCGGGCTTCAGCAAATAGCCCCAATACTCATAAGCTTCGCGGTGTGTCGCGTCCATGTTAGCTGCATGTTCCTGCCTCTCCTCACGCTGCTCTCTCTCTTTGCTCGGTGCTGAAGCCATTGCATTGATCGGCGACTACGGTCGGCGCGCTATTCGACTTGAGCATATATATGCGCCCAGCTGAACGTTGGGAGTCGACGATGCGGTGAGGTCCGAATTGCCCCGCGGTGATCCTGGGAAGTCGTGGAACGTGGGACCTGGGACGCGACGAGCCGGAAGGAGAGCAGCAGCCGCTTATACATGTGCATAACAAGCAGGGCCTCCCTATCAGCAGAGATCCATGACCGGGCATGCGTCAGGCAGCTGACTGGAGGGCTGCGCCTCTGGAATGCGCAGGAACCTGTTCATGGTGGACGATGAAGAGTGGCTGGTGATTGCTTTAGTCTGACATCACGGTCCGGGTTGCGCCATGGCCGCAGGGCTGAGCTTGCGAGCGTGAGGCAGCAATCCTGTCAGGCAGAAAGCATTGAGGCACGCACACGAACAGTGGTCGAACAGAACTAGAAATCGTGAATATGTAGATGTGTTTGTGTCTATTACTTTCACAAGGCGTCGGCGCAGTGCGTACCATGACACTCCCAATCGCCCTCAAGAATTATTTTTATCAGCTACAGTAAAGGACATGCATGTCGTCCCTCATAATCCCTGCCGCAAGATAGCCCTGTATCCTCGTAAATCTACCGGAAATTGCAAGACCAATACAACCCGCTTAATGCTCGAGCAGCCTCAGCGAACCCTGAACGACAACGTTCTCGAGGATGGACCCCGGCGGGATGTCGATGGTTGAGCCCTCGGTCGCAACAATGATGACGGTGCCCTTGAGAGTGACGCCACGTCCAAGGTTGACGGGACCGGTGATGGTGAGATGGTCGAGCTCGACGATCTTGGGGATAGATGGGATGCGAGACTGGAAGCTGGAGACCTTCTTGAAATCGCTTCCCAGCTTGATCAGAGGAGCTGGGCCGAATCGGTTGGGGTCGATCACGAGCTGGCCGTGCTGGAGAGTGTAGAGATCTGACTTGACGAGCATGAGGTCGGAGCAGGTCTTGACTGGCAAGAATCGCCTCCTGGGAACGTTGACACCGTGTGCGTTCTTGAAGTGCTTGATGGCAGCACCGACAGCGGTCTCGAGCTGGAGGACAGAGATGTCGGCCTCGCCCTTCTTGTCGGCAGGGATGGACTTGCCGTTGGGGATGATCTCCATCGCGAGCTCGTTGGCCTCAACGACACGCTTGATGGCCTTCAGGTCCATCCAGATGTTGTTGGTGTTGAAGTACTTGAACTTCTTGATCGACTTGAACTCGTTGACGTGCTCCTTAGGGACCTGAGCGATTTCAAGAAGACGGACGGAACCCTCGTAATCGATGATGGTACCACCCTTGACATCGGCCTTGGTCTTGTCGGTCAACTCCATGATGTACTCGGCCTTGGAGTCAACCATGTGCTGGAGAATGCGGAGGTCGACAACGGCGCCGAGGTTGTCAGCGTTGGACAAGAAGATGGTCTCAATGCCGCGGTCGAGCAGCTTGTCGAGCATGCCAGTGTTGTACAGAGACTCGAAAACGTCACCGTGACCTGGCGGGTACCAGTTGGCAATGTCTGAGTCGTTGTTCTTGGGGGCAGGCAGGAGCGAGTCCTTGAGGATACGCGGGTACCGTGACTGGTTGAAGGTGAGAATGTCAATGTTGTGGCCCTCGTACTTCTTGATGATGCTGGCCGTGTCGGTGTCGGTGTTGAACGAGTTCATCAGGACAAAGGGCACGTTGACGTCGTAGGTGCGGTTGAGGTACTCAATCTGGCGCACCGACAAGTCCAGAAAGGACATGCCGTCGCGGACCTCGATGACCGACTTGGGGCCAACGCATCCCATCGAGGTACCAAGACCACCGTTGAGCTTGACGACCGCCAACTTGTTCAGGTATTCGACGGCCTCGGAGTTGGCCAAGTCGTCGTAGTTGACGACTTGCTCGGCCTTTGGGGGCGCGATGCGGTTCCAGTCGATGGCGGTGCCCTTGGCCTTGTCGTTCAGGTATCGTCGGAACAGGGCGAAGAAGTTGTCCATTTCCGTCTCGAAGTACTGTGCGGGGTCAGCAGACGCTCCAGTGCCGTAGCTGAGTCTCAAGCATGCCACGCGAGGACAGCGAGTATACCGAGCTTGTGCTGTCGAGGGTCGGCGCTCACCTTCTTCTCGGCGGGGTCTGACACGGTGTCGGCGAGCTTGTTGAGAGCATTTCGCATCTGTGAGGCCGCCACGTTGGTTGATGTGTTTTCGAAAGCCTAATTGCGTCTTGTGTCAGCAGATTGGCATGTACGCTCGGTTGGCGTTTTGGGTCAATGTAGCGAGCACGTTGGTAGTCGAGCGTTCTGTGTCCGAGTTGTGCGGAACGTTGCTTGCTTCAGCGGGTGCAAGTGCGGGCAGCCAGATACAAAGAAATCCAAAGTAGCCGCCATAAAGAGTGACTGCGATCAGCTGTCGGGCCGCAGCTACCGATTCGCAGACCCTCCAGAGCAGGTGCCCCCAGCGATAGTGGGGCTGATCGCTCGTGGTGCGGAAGACGGGTCTTCGAAGCGAGCGTCTTGGGTCGTCCACGTCGTGCAACAGGAGAGAGACTCACCACATGGGACTGCGACTTGCCATGATGGCGCTGCGAGTTGAAGCCGCCCTCGCTCTTGCCTTCGGCAGCAGAGGGCTTGAGGTGTGACGGAATTGCGCGAGAGGCCATTGTGTCTGTGTTGCGGGGGAAGCGGTTGAGAGAAGACGGTGTGCAACTGGGAGAGCGGTCTGAACTTAAGGGATAGAGGCTGTCGGGTCTGTGTTGGCGCGTGTGAACGTGGGGCAAGAACGTGCCTCGAACCAGCAGGCGAACTGGGATGAATGCAGACCGTCATGCTAGCACAGCACCGAGGCGATAACTTGGTGATCGGTTTCCTGCTCAAGCCTGGAGCATCTCAACATAATTTGTCAAGTCAGCTTGCTGCAAAACTGCTCGTTCCTTCCGCACCACCGTGCTGCTTCCTTGTAAGCTGTCTAGTTGAAGCCGACTCTCCGCATCAACCCCAATTGTGATATCGCCTAAAGCTTCACCGCATAGGCATGTTCCATCCTCGATGGCTGCAGGCTTGCACATCGTTCCTGCCCCATCTTACCCCTCCAACCTGGTCTTTCCTTATGTCTTTGCCTCGTGCCCTGCACTAGGCTGACGGTGAACTGGAAGCCCATATCATCAAGGGTGCGCCCGAAAGTACCCGGCACATTGACACGACCCTCGAATTCATCCGCGGTATCTTCACAACTTCACGATGCACAATTGTTGGGGTAAATTTTCGTTGAAGCTATGACCATCCTATGCTGCGGCCCCTCGTCTAGCCCGCACTAGCAGGGATTACAACGCGGCTTGACCATGGCCATCCTCAACCACGATGCCGATGTTTTGGCTCAACAACTGCCCCAGACCGGAGCCAAGGATGAACCCCGGAGAGTGGCGAAGAATATCCCATGTGACAGTGTGGTGGACGCGGACAGGAAAGCATGTTTCCGCGAAGTATGCCATCCGAAGCTGGTGGATGGACCCTGATTGCGGCTTGAAGTCGGAGAAAGGCGGTGGACGTTTGGGCCAGTCGGCAACGCTTTCATTCCCGACACTCGCTTGTTCCACGTGGGGGAAGCCGTCTTTGACCTCTGCGTCCTTGTTGTAAAGCCGATGTCGTCGCCTAAAAACAGGTACGGACACGACAACGGAACTCCAAAATGATGGTGATGGCTGCATCACGTCGATGCCACTGGGCGAGTTATCTCCACAGCTGGAGCATCTGCAAAAGGAACAGCAAGAGGCTTTTCGATCCGAAGCCGGATCCACGAAGACTTGTCGCCGTCCCGCGTGAAAAACTGTTCCCTGAGGAGCTGTACGGTCCACTCGAGCATACTCTCCAAAGTCTTGAAATCAGTCGAGGAGATGTGCTGTACTGTGTCAGACTGAGTTCATCCGTTGCTTCTGCATACACTCACCGTGAATAGAAGCGTCTCCAGCTCTGCGTAAGCGTCTATCCTTGACGGATCCACGCAATCGATCCAGAGATTGAGAACCACGGGCTGTTTCTGCAGCCTCTCATTGGAATTGACGCCAATCAGGCATGGAATGCGCACATTACGCAGGTACAGCGTGTTCGAGCATAGACCCGCACTCTCGATGCTCGACGTGAGGAGACCAACGCCATCTCCGAACATGCTGCCTTTCAAATAGCACACGTCCGTCTCGATGGCGTAGACGCCAGTTGATCCGGCCACTTTTCTTACGCTATCAGCGATAGATTTCGAAAATTGAGATGTCGACACCCATTCGTGGTTCTCGTCAGCGAACTGCGCTTGTATTGCCTTGCTGAGAATGCCGTAGTGGATAGTGCTATCGTCAACCGTGTCTGTGGATGAGGCTGAGGCAAAGTTCGTGTCCAACGTTACGGTGACACTGACAAAGGCTCGTTGCTTCTTTTTGCGGCCCCATACATCCGTGCCGGCGTTGACAGTGATATCGAGGTTCTGTACAATGATTTTGTCGAAATGCTCACTCCGAGCCAGTTCTGCGTTCCACCCTGCTTGTCGGACGAGTCTCGCCATGGCCTAAAAGTTTCAATGAAGGGACTGGAGGTCGACTCAAAGAAGCAAGAGGTACAGTAAAGAGCGATGATCGGTGCGCAAGCAGACTATAAACATGTCAGCGTCTGGTGGTGGAAGTACGATGCACCATTCGGTGCTTTCTTGCAATGGCGTGCTAGCTCATTGCAGGGCTGAGACATAGCCAAGGACGGATCAAGCCCTTTTAAAGCCCTTTCTGACTGGTGAATGCGAACTGCTCTGCTTACCAGAAATGGAGGGTCCAGTGAAGTGCTCGATGTGGACGTGGGATGACGCCCTTGGCTGCGGGCCCGTGCCTGTCGCGAGAGCCTCAGTCGAAGCTTCTAGCTCAACGGCCAAAGTATTTCTGCAGTCACCACTGCAGCCTGCACACTACCAGGAGTTGCGGCAATCCACCCAAATACCCCCAAACCATCACACACATCACCAACATGGCGGATGCCCTAAAAGCCGAAGGCAACAAGCTCTTTGCCGAGAAGAAGTTCGCCGAGTCCATGTGAGTTCCCCGCAAACACGCGCTTAGCGAACCATGCCATGTGCTAACACAGCTACAGCGAGAAGTTCTCCCAGGCAATCGAGCTCGACCCCTCAAACCACGTTCTCTACTCGAACCGATCCGGCGCATATGCCTCGCTGAAGGACTGGCACAAGGCGCTGGCGGATGCAAAGAAGACGACCGAGATCAAGCCTGACTGGGCCAAAGGCTGGGGTCGCAAAGGCACTGCGCTCCACGGCGAGGGCGACCTGGGTATGGCATGTCTCATAGTAGGGAGTGTGTGTGGCTAACGGTGTACAGTGGGCGCAACCGATGCTTTCGAGGAAGCTCTCAAACTCGACCCCAACAATGCGCAAGCCAAGTCCGGGCTTGATGCTGTCAAGCGCGCGGTCGAGGCCGAGGCAAAGTCCGATGGGCTCGACGGCGACCCATCCGCCGGCCTTGGTGGCATGTTCAGCGACCCCGGCATGATGCAGAAGCTCGCCAACAACCCGAAGGTAAGTGGTATATGTACGAAGTGCATGCATGCAAGTCGCTTGGGGTGTCCTGTATACCTTCAAGCCATCGTGTGACTGAGACATGCACTGACTTCGTACCTACACATTCGTAGACGGCCTCGTACCTCGCCGACCCCGACTTCATGAACAAGCTCCAGCAGCTGAAGAACAACCCCAACGCCGTCGGCTCGTACATGCAAGATCCGCGCTTCCTGCAGGTCATGAGCGTGCTCTTGGGCATCGACATGCAGTTTGGTGGTCCTGGAGGCATGGGCGGCGCTGGCGGACCTGGGGCTGGTGCACAAGGCGGCCAGGCATCGCGGGTGGATGAGGTAAGTGGTATATGTACGAAGGGCATGCATGCGAGCCTTAGGGTGTCCTGTATACCTTCAAGCCATCGTATCACTGAGCATACACTGACTTCGTACCTATACATTTGTAGGAGGACGACGAAGAGATGCCCGACTTGCAACCAGTCCCCGAACAATCCAAGAAGGCGCCTGAGCCGGAACCAGAGCCGGAACCAGAGCCGGAACCAGAAGAGAGCGAAGAGGACAAAGCTGCAAAGGAGGCCAAGGCAAAGGCAGACGAGCTGAAGAAGAAGGGTACCGACTTCTACAAAAAGCGCCAGTTCGACGAGGCCATTGAGAACTACACACAGGCGTGGGAGACACACAAGGACATAGCGTACAAGACAAACGAAGGTGCCGCCAAGTTTGAAAAGGGCGACTATGAGGGCTGCATCAAGGCGTGTCAGGAGGCTGTCGAGTATGGTCGCGAGGTCTACGCAGACTTCAAGATCATTGCCAAGTGAGCTGAGCGCTTCAAGGTACAAGCCCGTTACTAACCTCAAGCAGAGCCTTTGCACGTATCGGTACCGCGTACGAGAAAATGGGCGATCTCGCCAACGCCATCAACTTCTACCAGAAAGCGCAGACCGAACACCGCACGCCCGAAGTCCTTGCCAAGCTTCGCGCAGCAGAGAAGGCCAAGATCACAAAGGACAGGGAGTCTTACATCAACCCTGACGAGGCAGAGAAGGCTCGTGAGCTCGGAAATGCAAAGTTCAAGGAGTCAGACTGGCCAGCGGCGGTCGAGGCCTACTCTGAGATGATCAAGCGTGCGCCCGATGACCCACGAGGATACTCGAACCGCGCCGCCTGCTTCATCAAGCTTCTCGAATTCCCTTCGGCCGTTCAAGACTGTGACGAGGCTATCAAGAAGGATCCTGACTTCATCCGGGCGTACCTGCGCAAGGCTCAGGCATACTTCACCATGCGCGAGTACAGCAAGTGTGTGGATGTGTGTACAGAGGCCACGAAACACGACAAGGACGGCAAGAACGCGAGAGAGATCCAACAGCAAGAACAGAAGGCGCTGCAAGCGCAGTACTCCGCACGCGAGGGCGAGACTGAGCAAGAGACCATGGAGCGCATTCAGCGAGACCCAGAGGTAGGTTGTTCGTCCAATGAGGCGCATGTACGATGTGCTAACAATCCGATCAGATCGTTAGTATTCTGCAAGACCCCATCATGCAGAGCATCCTACAGCAAGCCAAGGAGGATCCGGCCGCACTGCAAGAACATCTCAGGAACCCAGACATCCGTGCAAAGGTTCAGAAACTGGTGCATGCTGGTGTCATCCGCATGGGCCGATAAAGTCGGTCCATGCATGTCCGACCACCGCATGAGTGCTCTTGGGGAGCTTCATGTGCTGATATGAACAGAATAATGAGACGAGAAATGTACTCCAATTTCATCTGCATAGCGTATAGGTATCACTGAATACATAGTAAATCCGTTCAAGCTTTTGCTGTTGATCGAGAGCACACAAGCATATCTTCAGATGGAGGTCTGAAGCGTGCAGACAAGTTCTACGAAAGTCATGACCAATGACAGCACTGGATCACCGGCGACCTACCGCCAGGCCTGTCTCCTACGGTCCTGAATCAATCTACGCCTGTCAGTTCTCTATCCAGGGGTATGCTTGAATTCGTGCTCCCACATACAAAGCGACGGGCAGCACTTTCGTTGATGGTGGCGATCGACTCCTCCTGCTGTGAGTTGCGCGGGCAGGCAAACGGCCTGCTCGCTGATCTGTTTATTCCACTTACGTGGATACGGGGGCAATTGTGCCTTCGAAGCGTTCAGTTCGAGAAAAGACGTCTGACTTACATCTAAAGACAATGTACGGGTAAAGATGCTCGAAGCGTTGAAGATAGACAGGACGAGCTGTTCGTCCCATGATTTATCTAATCTGAATGGTTAAATTCTTAGGATGTAAGCTCATTTTGCACTTCTCGCGAAACCTGAAACGCATCATGTGTTTCGAGCCCATGACTCAGCCAATGGAAATGGTGACATATCGAAATCGCCAAGCCTGGAACATCTGACGCTTCATGTTCGCTTTTCCCGATTGCCAGCAATGCCGCTTCTTAGTTCGTTCTTTCCCAACCTGCTACTCGACACCATACAAAGACACAAGACAATCAAGGGCTCTTTTGCCGCACATCATCCACAATGTCGGCGGTGACCTCACCAGCGTCGACGTCATCCGATCACACGTCTGACAATGTGCCATCGCGACGCAGACCTCGCGTATCTGCCGAACATACGCTAAACAGAGTACGAGAGAACCAGAGGCGGCACCGGGCACGCCAGAGAGACCACGTCGCGTCGTTGGAGGAAAAGCTCGCAGAAACCGAAAAGTTGCTGGCGGAAGCGAGGGCGGAGATCGCAACCCTCAGAGCACAGCAAGAAGCGACGAACAGCGTGTGCCTCGACCGCCATCTAGAGATGCCAGAGGATAGAGTGCCTTTCACGGAGGAGAAAGATGGTTCAAGTAAGCATTCTGAGCTAGCGACCATCGACAACGGCGGCCCGCCCGGCCACTTTCAATACCTTAGTAACCCAGACCTTTCCCTCCTGGGCGACGCCATCGACATCTCCCCTGCATTCATCATCGACATCAACAACTTGCAGCTGCCGTTGGCAGCCACTGCGACAGAAGAGCTAGAGTCATTTGGTGGTCCGCCGCCTTGTTGTTCGGACACTGCTAGCGGGCCACTACCCGATGATCCTATCGATCCCGAATGCTCAACATGCAAGACGAAACCACCACCGGACCCGTCCGAGAGCACGACGTTGTGTGCGCAAGCCTTTGTGTTGATATCGCAGCAAAACTTCCGCAACCTAGACCCTGAAACGATTCGGATGTGGCTCGCACAAGGTCTTAGGCGAGCGCAAAGGGAGGGAGAAGGATGTCGTGTGGAGAACGGGGCTCTGATGAGGTTGCTGGACTATATCAGTGGACTTTGAGCGAATCTCGAAGCTGAGATCGAACATCGGGACACATGTTCAAAAAAATCGACTGGGCCAAAAAGCCAGGCTCTCAGGGATCAAGAGCTCGAAGCCCTGAAGATAGACAGGATGAGCTATCAATCCTACGTTTATGCCAACGCACTCGTGGCTGTATGCGCTTCTCGTGAGACCTGAGAGCCAGGGCTCCATCAAATCCTACTTCACGACTGGCTTGTGAACATGCCTCCCTCTTGCAGGCCCAAGTTTACGGTTTCGTTCATCCGAATCCGACTGAACAGTCACGCGAGTCTAGACTGCCGTTGCTTATATGCCCCGACTGCGGGGTAGCTTCTTGGGCTTTTACCCAGCCCTGGAGTGACATATCGCACGCTTTTCGTCCGCCCCTCGACACGTTCATAAACGGACGCGGTGCAGCTAAGCTAGTAACTCTCTACTACCCGCGCGATTCTACCATCCTCACCATGAATTCCGACGCCATCTACAATCATGTCTCCGAACGCTACAGTGCTACTGCACGTGGCGACACTGCGACACATCACGTCAAAACAGTGGCCGAAGCATTTGGCTATTCTGCAGAAGAGCTGGCATCCATACCAAACGAGTCAAATCTAGGCTTGAGCTGTGGTAACCCCTTAGCACTTGCCAGCTTGAAAGAAGGCGAGACAGTCGTCGACCTGGGATGCGGAGCTGGCTTCGATGTGTTTCTCGCTGTGAAGAAGCTCGGTGGAACCGGAAAGGCTATTGGCGTCGATATGAACGATGTCCGTGAATCGGAGCTTATGTAATGAGACGACCGCTGACTGCGACAGGACATGCTTTCCAAAGCTCGCTCAAACGCATCCAAGACGCAAATTACCAATGTCTCCTTCGTCAAGTCACGCATCACCACCATCGATCTGCCAGACGCCTCAGCAGACGTCGTCATCTCAAACTGCGTCATCAATCTCGTCCCTGACTCAGAGAAGCACCTCGTCTTCAAAGAGATACATCGTCTACTCAAGCCAAGCGGCCGGGTCGCCGTCTCAGACATCCTCACCAAGAAGCCGCTCTCAGAAGACATGAAGCAAAATGTTGCGCTGTATGTGGGATGTGTAGCGGGCGCCAGCAGCAAGGAAGATTATGAGAGGTGGTTGATGGAGGCCGGGTTCGAGGACGTGGCGATTGTAGATGCGTCGAGTGACTTGAACGTGTACACTAGGAGTGAGGTTGATACTGAGTGTTGTTCTGGGGTTGGTGAGGACAAGAGGACTGTTAAGGTAGGGACAGCTAGTTGTTGTGGTGGACAGAAGGAGAAGGATGGCGGGGTTGCAGCGGATATGAAGAAAGGCTTGAGAGATTTGGATCTCAACGAGTGGGCTGGTAAGTGCTCTTTGTGGAGTGTGGTGTGCCCATACTCACGTGTACTAGGCTCTTTCAAGATATTTGCTGTCAAGAAGAACGAAAATGAGCTACCGTAGCCTTAGCATGCCCAGCACGCAAAGATTAGTTCGATGGCATCTCGAGCAGGCAAAGAGCGGTAAAGTACGGGTTACGACCACAATCACAACTCATAACCTATCCCATCACGTCATCTCAACAGACATTCACTCTAAGTCCTGCAAACCCACTATCATACCAAACCTGTGTAGCCTTCGTACGTTTTAAGCAATTCATTATACTCCTGATACGCTTCTGAATATACACAGGCCACCTGATCACAACAAGCTTTCTTGGAGGCGGATCACGAATTCTTGCAGCGCCCGGTTTTGACAGCCCGAGCTAAAATCAAGGAGCGAAAAAAATTATTGCGATAGCGAATGCTGAAGTCCCTCAAGACTGGCGATCGCAACACGAAGTCATTTTCAGATTGAGATTGTCATGCTATGCTATTCCGCGTACAGAATATGTCTATTGATCCACCTTCGTCAACTCACCACTCATCTCCATACATCCTCGTCCACTTGTATAAGATACTCGCGTATACTCAGCATGTTCACCGCGCAGTCTAGTCCTTAAGACGATAGAACACCACGCTCTCACCCAGATAAGTGTACCCAACCGCACCACGTACGATCGAGATCTCCCTACCAGCACGATTCTTGACGCGATACGACATGCCGCCGAGATTATCCACCGGGCCAACATTGTTCATCTCCGAGACGATGTCATAATGCTTCTCAATCCACTTGCGATTCTTGCTGAAGTGCGAGCGCCGGTAATGGCGGAGTTCGCGGTCACGGTGCGCGTCCTCAGTGCGGTCTCGTCGATGACGGTGGCGACGCGATGGCACTGACGACGGGTCCGACCGTGAAGTCGCCCGTGAGCTGGGTCGAGATGCGCCGAGTGTTGAGCCGCCGAATTCGTCGTCTTCCATGCTGGAGTGATCCTGCGATTCGTGGATTGGGGCCGGTGCGAACAAGGGAAGCGGAACGGAATGCGTAGGTGCACCGCCACCGTGGAGTGGAAAGCCTTGCGCGGGAAGTGTGAAAGCTTCGGTCTGGGTAGATGCTTGTGCCGTTGGCATATACGGTGGCGTCAGAGGTACTTGCAGGTCGTAGATCGAAACCGGTTCATACTCCTCGTCGTCGTTCAATGGCTGGGCTGTAGATTTAGCATCCATGTCCGACATCGCGTCTTCGCCCTGTGTGGGTTGCACCGTCGGGACGTCGTCAAGTTGATCGCCATATATCGAGAAATTGTCCTCTTCGGTATCGCTTCGCTCGGTATCGTCGCTAGCTTCTGAGGGTGCGCGAGGAGTAGGGAGAGGCCAGAAGTGATCAAGGTTCCGTCGTATACCTTCTATGTACGACGCGAACAGACGCCCGCTCCAAGAAGTGGTGGCGTTGGCATTCAGCAGCAATGTTTCCACTCGGCGAGCGACTTCGTACTCAAACCAGTCCCAGCCCATCCGAACATGGTCATGACACACACGTACTTCGGAGTGGCCACTCCTGGTCCACCACTGGCGAACCTCGCTAATGACGCGGATGTAATCCTCTCGGCCCTGACGAAAGTAGTGTCCCTGTTGCCTACTAAAGTAGTCATCCGTGACGGCTATGAGAAAAGCATATACTTCAGTGTCGAAGTCGACAAGAGCGGTGTGATGCTGGTGCTCGTCTGCTGCACGAGCTGCCTCTTTGTCCGGCGAAAGCAAATTTAGCTCGCACAGTGCAGTGCGGCACAGTGGGCACTGGTTCCGGTTATTCAAGATGCTGTCAAGTGTGTTGAGAATGCACTGCTTGTGGAACAGATGACCACACGAAGGCAGACGCACCACCATCTCAGCGTCACCCTCCCTGTCATTGCTGACAAGCTCATCTTGGCACACTCCGCACGTCTGGTGGTTGATCTCGTCGAAATAGACCTCTTCGTCGAGATGGTTTCGGACAAAGTCCTCCATGGAAGGAAGCGTGTCGCTCATGGTGGACATGCTTGCGATAGGTAGTATGAGGTTGAAATCGGAATGAGCGCCAGGCGATGAGGTTGAGGGTTGAATATAATAAAGCCGTGGGTCAAGCAGGTGCGGATTGGATGATTCAGGTATTGCGTACTGGGGAGAATTTGCATTATAGCGTGAAAGGTCACAGCCATGGCGGCTGAGCTAGAGGTGAAAGGTACCCAAGTGAGCAGAACGAGTGCGTAGCCGGCCATCTTCACTACGTGCGACATTTTCAACCGGTTCGAAGTACATATACAATGTTGTAAAAGTGAAAAGAGGGTTCCCACGGTTTATTGATAACTACACGATGTCAATTTTCATGTTATTAAGCTGATGCCATATGGAGAGTCCTTGTCCTGGGTTGTTCGAGGGGTATACTACATCGATTTAGTCCTCAGGGCGCGCTTGGAGCCAGATCACATTATGTCAGTACTAGGGTCAGCTCCAAAGACATAAAGCTGTTCGGGGCGTGTCGCATAAATGACGATCGAAACAGGAAGCATTGCGAGAAGGTTGACAAGTCGAGTCGAGTTTGACTCGTTGACGACCTCGGACGAGAGAGTGAGTGGCATTGTGGACACGACTCGTCCACGACATGGAAAATACCACAACACGAAGCAGAAAGCGCCATGGACATTAGAGGAGGACAGCAGAAGTAGCCGATGAAGGAAATTCAAGAAGAATTAATGCATTGACAATCAGAGGCACGTAGTTGTGATGATGGTTGAGCGAGGAGGGGGATGCGATTTTCCAGGATTGAGGTCGTCTACGTCACCGCCGAATCGGGTCGCTTAGCGCGTCGTTTTCGCGTCTGCCAATTCTAGAATGTTCAGTTCAACACGACCTGAATGTCCACAAGGGTACGATCGACAAGCAATCGAGATACTAA
>Ga0210040_10005540_pt1 | contig 16049 bp, 13 predicted proteins | sample CryGeyCG12114_NA_FD_185462 | JGI IMG/M metagenome (GOLD analysis project Ga0210040, IMG submission 185462) | Groundwater microbial communities from aquifer - Crystal Geyser CG19_WC_8/21/14_NA (SPAdes) (version 2) | ecosystem: Environmental > Aquatic > Deep subsurface > Groundwater | place: USA... | reverse complement strand
TCCCCATCGAACAATTTAAACCCAACTAAACCTTTATTTTTAGCATAAAGCAAATCTGAAAAGCTAAGTATACCCGAAATTTGGTTGCCATATACGTGTAATAGTTGCGGGTAAATTACGCCGTTAAAAGTTTCTCCGGTGTTAAGGCGGTCGCGCCAGGGATCGGATATAAATTGATCGGAAATGCCATTGTATTGGACATACAAATTGCTGCCCGCGGGTTGTTTGTTCGTTACCTGAATACTTAATACCGCCTCGTGGCTAATTTGTGCCCGCACCTGAAAAGAAGTATCAGCAGTAAGTTTTAGTTTGGCTTCCTCTGTTTCTACGTTATATGTGCCACAAACTTTATCGTGCGTTTGTTGGTTAAATTGCCGTACAGAGGTTGTAAAACTTATGGTGTCGCTGCCGGTTTCGTTTGTAAAAATTAATTTATCCGAGCCGGTATAAGGCTGCCACGCGGCTAAAGCGGGTTGTATTGTTAAATCGGCTTGCCGGCAACAACTGCTTCCCAGTAAACATAAAAACAATAATGTAAAATAATTAAATTGCGTTTGCATAATTATAAAACCGGAATAAATGCCGCAAATCTATTTTTTTTAGAATAGCTTTGCGCTTTTAAGCTTTAATCTATTTCTAATTCAATCACCTATTTGGTGGTTTTTAGAAAGATAAAATTAAAGCTAATCTTAAATAAAATAATAGAAACGAAGAAGTAAAATATATGGCATTAGTTAAAGTAAGATCTACTACGGTTCTGGGGGTAATTCACAACGGGCAAGTAGCATTAGGTGCCGATGGCCAGGCCAGTATGGGCAATACCATTGCTAAAAGCAACGTCCGGAAAATCCGGAAATTACAGGATGGTAAAATAGTAACGGGGTTTGCCGGTTCTACGGCCGATGCGTTTACTTTGCTGGATAAATTTGAAGAAAAGCTGAATGCGTACGGCCATAACATGAAACGCGCCGCTATTGAATTAGCTAAAGACTGGCGAAAAGACCGCTACCTGCATAAACTGGAAGCCATGATGGTGGTAGCAAACAAAGATGAATTATTAATTATATCCGGTACCGGCGATGTGCTGGAACCCGATATGGGTATTGCTGCTATTGGTTCCGGTAGTATGTTTGCGCAAGCCGCTGCTACCGCGTTAAAGAAACACGCGCCGCATTTAACCGCCGAAGAAATAGTACGGGAGGGATTAGGTATTGCGGCCGATATTTGTGTATTCACGAACCATAATTTGATTGTAGAGAAGCCGGTTTAAAAGAGATTGCCATTAATCCAATGAATTATTTCTAGCTATTTATAGTTAAATAGTAGTGCGTATTGAAAGAATATTAATTATTTATATAAATTTATTCTTCGAATTGCTTAAGAAAACATAACTATTAACTATTTAAATATAATTTAATCAACGCAGACGTAAGGTTAGTCTGGTATTTAAAAATCATACAATAAGAAATGCAGGTAACACAATTTTTAAAAAATAACTTCCGTCACTTCAATGCGGCAGCTTTAATAGATGCGGCTGAAGGATATAAAACCCATTTAGCCGCCGGTAATAAAATGCTGGTTACGTTAGCCGGCGCTATGTCTACTGCGGAGATGGGCATTACGTTGGCCGAAATGATTCGTCAGGATAAAATACAAGCTATAAGCTGTACCGGGGCTAACTTGGAAGAAGATATTTTTAATCTGGTGGCACACGATTTTTACGAACGGGTTCCGCATTACCGGCACTTAACCGCGCAGGACGAGGAAGATTTATTAAGCCGCCACATGAACCGGGTAACCGATACTTGTATTCCGGAAATGGAAGCGATGCGCCGGATTGAAGACACCGTACTAAAGTTCTGGTTGAAAGCCGACGAGGAAAGAAAAGCTTATTTTCCGCACGAGTTTTTTTACCAGATTTTATTATCCGGTGACCTGGAGCAGTATTACCAGATTGATCCGAAAAATAGTTGGATGTTAGAAGCGGCCAAGCGGAACCTGCCGATTTTTGTTCCGGGTTGGGAAGATTCTACGTTGGGTAATATCTATGCCGGCCACGTAATTAGCGGAGATATTAAAAACGTACACACCATGAAAACCGGTATCCAATACATGATGGAACTGGCCGATTGGTATACCCAAACTGCCAAAGAAGAATCTACAATTGGTTTCTTCCAGATTGGGGGTGGTATTGCCGGTGATTTCCCGATATGTGTGGTACCGATGTTGCACCAGGATTTACAGCGTACCGGCGTGCCTTTGTGGGGTTATTTCGCGCAGATTTCGGATTCTACTACCAGTTATGGCTCGTATTCCGGCGCCGTACCGAACGAGAAAATTACCTGGGGTAAGCTAGGTAAAGATACGCCCAAGTTTATTATCGAATCGGATGCCACCATTGTAGCGCCGCTCATCTTTGCTATTGTGTTAGATTTGTAATCTGATATTATTATAAGAATAAAAAGCCAGTAATCTGTATTACTGGCTTTTTATTTGGTCAGAGGTGATGGGTATTGAATAAAGATTTGTATCTAGCTGATTAGAATACTTCTTTAAGGATGATCAGCAACCTATCAGCTAAGCTATAATGCTACAATTTTATTAGCCATATAGTACTCGGCACTTTTTTCAAATAAACCGGTTTCTTCGTTCTTGCTAAATATAGTTAGGTTATCAATAGCAATATCCCAGTCGAAATTATATTGCGCCAGATACTTAAAAATTGGGGTTAGTAAATCTAATGTCGTATCGCCAATGGCTAATGAAATATGCGGCATCCAAATTTTAGGTTTCGAGAACGAACCGGTTTCGGAGCTTAGTTTCGAAATATCCTGGTAAAGGGACGATTGAAACTTATTTAGATTTGGGGTACGTAAAACCGGAATATAAATGACCGGATGCTCTCCTGGGAAAACGCCAATACCCGTGGTATACACATGAAACACCGAGTTGCACTTCCCGGTTCGTTCCAGGTAATTCTTCAATAAATTTACATCTAAAGCTTCGGTTGTTAAATAAGTAATATGCGGATCTGGCGTAGCTTTTACTTGTTTTAACCCAAACTCCTTTTCGAAATCATCAATAATTGTATTAACAATTGCGGTATGTTTTTTATCAAGTAAAGAAGTTATGGCAAGCATAAGAGTTGAAATAAGGCGTCAGTTTTCTAGCTAACACCTCTTGTACGGATTAATGATGATTTGTTTCAATTTCCTATCTACCCTGCATTTTAATTGTTCAGCCAGAATCTTTTAGGTTCTAATTAATCAGAAATCAATAGGTAAGTAATTAGCAGCTAAATAAACGAGAAACTATCTATACTTATTTAAATCAGGTTCGGCAAAATTTATTAGATAATTAAATTTTTTAGATAGAGCTAAAATTTAATTAATTTAGGATAGCGCGTTCGTGTTGATATTTATTTTAAAAAGAGATTAGATAATAATGCTTTAATATTTAGACAAATTATCTAATAATATTATAACGTATGGTTGATTTAATTAAAACAGATATAATGATTAACTTTAATTATATTTGCGTTACATGCTAAAAACTACTTTAATCGGTGTTATAGATTATAATTATTTACATAAATTAATTTTTATATAGGGGGCATATAATTACATACTAAGCTTTGTTTTACGGTACATAATCCTAACTACTTGCCTCTAACTATAAATCTGTTACAATCTTTTAAGCGGCAAATTTTAAAAAGTAAGGCGCTTACATCGTAAAAAAAAGAGAATAAATTAGTGAAATAGCCGTATATATAATTTAGAGTTTTTTTTAACTATAAGTAGCTAAATCCGAACCCTATTAAAAATCGTAATTGCGAATAAACATTAATTGTAACAAGAAGAGCTAAAAAGTTAATTTTTAGTTTAAGAATTATTAATGCAGCTAAATACTATTTTGAGTTGATTAAAATCGTAAAAGGGTGAACCTACCGGATTTGTAACAACTACTTAAAACATAAACTTTACCGGTGAAACTACCTGAAAAAAAATCGCTGCAAGGCGTACATTTATTGCTGGCCGAAGATGATTACTTTAATGTTTTTATTGCGCAGCGGTTTTTTAAAAATTGGAATATTGCGTTTGATGTGGCTAAAACCGGCCAGCAGGTGATTGAAAGGTTAGAATCCAAGCCGTATGATCTGGTATTAATGGATTTGCAAATGCCCGGCATGGACGGCTACGAAGCTACCGAAATCATCCGGAATTCTCCGGCCGCCGCTTACCGCAACGTCCCTATAATTGCGTTAACCGCTTCGTCCATGCTGGATATAAAAGACCGGGCTTTTGCCATTGGCATGAACGATTATATCAACAAACCTTTTAACCCGGATGAACTGTTTCAAAAAATTCAACAATATAGCCCTTATAACTTGGTAGTAGAAAGCTTGTAACTTTTAAATATATTACCTAAGATAGACCATCTCAACTTAAATCGAAAACAATTTCCTGCGATTACTTTTGGTTTAGATTAATAATTAATTTTTATTTTAAAGAATTTAAAGAAAGAGAGCTCCTGCATTATCTAATAAACTGAATCGAACTAATTGGCCTTCAGAATTCGTTTCAATTTGTTAGCTTTGCATTTTATTTTGCTCTCATTCTATGATTTCCATTAATAACCTTGATTTTCACTTCGGCAGTCGTACTCTTTACGAAGATGCCAACTTACATATTAAACCCAAAGATAAAATAGGCTTAATTGGGCTGAACGGCACGGGTAAATCAACGTTGCTACGCGTATTGGTGGGCGAGTATAAACCAGATCGCGGCACCATTCAAATGAGCCGCGAAACATCATTAGGCTTTCTGAACCAGGATTTATTGTCGTACGATACGCACGAAAGTATTTTATCGGTGGCGATGCAGGCGTTTGAGGAAGCACTGGAATTGCAAAAGAAAATAGATGAAGTATTAGCCGAGTTCGAAACGGATTACCGCGACGAACTGGTAGATAAATTAGCCCGGCTGCAAGAACAATTCGAAGCCCTGGACGGCTATAACATGCAAACCAAAGCCGAAGAAATTCTGGAAGGTTTGGGGTTTACTACGGAAGAACTGCAACGCCCTTTAAAGACTTTTTCCGGCGGTTGGCGCATGCGGGTAATGCTGGCCAAAATATTATTACAAGAACCTTCTTTGCTTTTACTCGATGAACCTACTAACCACTTGGACTTACCATCTATTAAGTGGCTGGAAACGTACCTGGCCGATTACGAAGGCGCGGTGGTTATTGTATCGCACGACCGGGAATTTTTAGATAAAACCACCAACATGACGGTGGAAGTAGCCCAGCAAAAACTAAATGTTTACGCCGGTAATTACAGCTTTTATTTAGAAGAAAAAGCTTTGCGCAATGAAATTCAGAAAGGAGCTTTCGAAAACCAGCAGGCCCAGATCCGGCAGGCCGAACGGTTTATTGAACGCTTTAAAGCTAAAGCCAGTAAAGCCAAGCAAGCCCAATCGCGGGTAAAAGCCTTAGATAAACTCGATCGTATTGAAGACGTGGCTGCCGATGCGCCGAAAGTGAATTTCAAGTTCCAGTTTAAAACCGAACCGGGCCGCCACATTTTGCGCCTGGAACACATGAGCAAACGCTACGACGATAAGGTAATATTCCAAAACACCAACGTGAATCTGGAGCGGGGTGATAAAATTGCTTTAATCGGGGCGAATGGAAAAGGAAAATCTACGCTGATGCGCATTATTGCGGGTTCCGAACCGGTGGACGGTAAACACCAGTTGGGCCACAATGTTATCATGGCTTTTTATGCCCAGCACCAGTTAGAATCACTGAACGTAGAAAACGAAATTTTGCAGGAATTAACCGAGGCGGGCAGCCAACGCAACGAAATGGAACTAAGAACCATATTGGGATCTTTCCTGTTTACGGGCGATCAGGTTTTTAAGAAAATCAAGGTTTTATCCGGAGGTGAAAAATCTCGGGTGGCTCTGGCCAAAACGCTTATTTCGGAAGCAAACTTCTTGCTGCTCGATGAGCCTACGAACCACTTAGATATGCAATCGGTGAATATTCTGATTCAGGCGCTGGAGCAATACGAAGGAACTTTTGTAGTTATTTCCCACGACCGGTATTTCGTAGAGAATGTCGCGAATAAAATTTGGTACATCGAAGATTATCAGTTAAAACAATATCCGGGCACGTACCACGAATACGAGTACTGGCAGGAGCAACGCGAAAAAGAAGCGCGTAAAAACGGGGTAAAAATCGAAAAACCAGCTCCGAAAACAGAAGTAGTCGAAAAACCGAAAACCACCGGAGTAGAACAAAACAGCCTACAAAGCGATCTGAAGAAACTAAATCAGCAATTGAAACAGGTAGAACAGGAAGTGCAAAAATTGGAGCGGGAAATCGCGAATTACGAAACTCAATTAGGTGATCCAAAACTTTATAAGGATAAAAATTCCATGCAGGAGACTACCCAGAAGTTTGATAAGGCTAAGAAAGCGTTGCAACAGCAAAACAGCACTTGGGAAAACCTGATGGAATCAATTGATCAACTAGAAGGCAAACTAAAAACAACTTAACAACCGAGAGTTAGCCGCGCAGCCATGCCAGAGAAATATTTTCCGGGTTTATTACTTATTTTATTTCTGTGTTTTGGCTGCGTTCCTATTTCCCAGCAAACTCCTACTGGCTCCACGGGAGCCGATAACAATAGTACTAATACCAGTAGCCCGTTGCGGTACGAAGATTATATTTATGATGCCCAGGTAAAAGCGGTTCAGCTTTACGTGCAAAGCGGACATCCGGAACAAGTATTAAATCCGGCTATTGTACCCATCAGTCAGGAGCAACCGTTGGTGCTTGAATTTGATCAGTTGCAACCTACGCAACAGCGGTTTGTGGTTAAATTTATATACTGCAACTCCGATTGGACCGAAGCCCGCCTGACATCTATGCAGTACTTGCAGGATTTTAATGAATTTTATATAACCGATATTACTCCTTCTTATAATACTAAAGTGCCTTTTTTTCGGTACCGCTTTCAGGTGCCCCGGGTTAAGCTGAGTGGCAATTATCTATTGGTGGTAACGGATCAGAACGGCCGCCATATATTATCCCGCCGCCTGATGGTATTTGAGGAAAGAGTAGTGATAGCCGCCCAGCCGGTTTTAACTTCCGGGGGCAGCGCCCAGTTCACGAATCAGCAAATAAATTTTAATATCCTGTATAATAAGTATCCCCTGGTTAATCCGGCGCAAGAAGTAAAAGTAGTAATGCGGCAAAATTACCGGTGGGATAATGCAAAAACTAATTTACGTCCCCGCTACATCCGCGAGCCGGAAAAACGATTAGAGTATAACTTTTTTGAATTGCAACACACTTTTCCCGGCTTAAACGAATTCCGGTTTTTCGATAACCGGAGCCGCCGGTATTTAGGTGCTAATGTGGCTACCGCCAACCGGGAAGTGGTGCCGGAAGCAGTTTTTTTAGTAACCGATGTAAGCCGGACCCGAGATGTTTATAGTAACCAGCAGGATATAAATGGCCGGTATATTTTTGGTAATCGTGATTTTGGGAACGAAGCGGTGAGTGCCGATTATAATTGGGTAAATTTTACCTTGGAAACTTTTAAACCAGCTCCCGGAAATATTTATATTTTTGGCGAATTATCGAACTGGAAATTACTACCGGAATATAAAATGACGTACGATGCTATTACCCAGCGCTATATTGGCCGTTTGCTTTTGAAACAAGGTTACTATAATTATTATTATGCGGTGCAACCGACGGGCGCCACCAACCCGGATGAAGTATATTTTGAGGGAAGTTTCAATAATACCGAAAATACTTACGACATTCTGGTTTATTACCGTCCGCCCGGCAGCCGGTCCGATTTGCTGATTGGGTACCAGGAAGTGAACTCTAATGGCCGGTAATTTCAAACAGGAAACCACTATAGTTATTCTTTGGCAGGTAATATCTAAAAAGAGCCGGGAAAGCTAACCTGACGATAATAGGTGGGGTTTAAAAATTTAAATTTTAATTTTTTATATTCAAAGAGCACCTTTTTGTCTATGCTCCAATTTCTCTACTACAAAAATGTTTGGTTATACTTGCTGGTAATTTCAAGCCTGGTATTGCTTTCTGGCGAAGTGCTGAATAATAGGTTTCAGATGCACGATTTAGAGGTTTATTATAAAACGGCAGAGCGTTTTGTACAAGGGCAAGAGCTTTACCGGGTTAAAGAAGATGGACATTACGTTTTTAAATACTCACCTACCAACGCCATTTATTTTATACCTTTTATTTTGTTGCCCTTTACTACTGCTAAAGTAATTTATTGGTTATTACTCACTTTATTAATTATTTATAGCTTAAACACCTATTACAGTTTAGTATCGGGATTGGAAAAAAAGCCTAATTCTGTAATGCATAAAAATGCGGTTTTACTCTTAACTTATTTTGGGGTGATCACGCATATTCATCGGGAATGGCATTTGGGGCAAGTTAATCTTTTATTAATGGCGCTGTATATTTTTGTTATTCAGAATATTATCCGTCATAATTTTAAAACAGCGGCTCTTGGTTTGGCATTTAGTTTATTTATAAAACCGTTTGGATTGATATTTCTGCCTTATTTGTTTCTAAAGAAGAAATACAAAATCTTCCTTTATACCGGCTTGTTTGTTATTTTACTGGGATTGTTGCCTTTTAGTTTTTATCCTAGCCTGCCGGCATTTAAGCACTTATATGTCAGTTGGTTTCGGGAATTAGTCATTGAGTTAGCCGCCAAACAAAGTTTACTGACCGCCGGCAACCATACGGTTTTTTCGGTATTGGCCCGGTATACGCCCTTAAAAATTTTAGTTCTGAATGCAACTGCCGCTAGAATTTACCAATTAATTATACTGGGTCTGATAGGATTAAGCTTGCATTATTTTATTCGACTTGGCCGTAAATTGCAGTACCCATTGGTAGCCGAAGGTGCAGTGCTTATTGCTTTAATTCCGTTATTTGCCTTTACCAGCATGAATGCATTTTTATTTGCAATGCCGTGCTTTGTTTATTTACTATATTACTTCTCCTGGTTGCCAATAGTTGGTAAAATAGCTTTAGTGGCCGCTTGTATTTTAATTGGTGGTAACATTCGGGATTTGGTAGGGAGTAGCTTATTTAATTTATTCGAAAATAATTCGGTTTATACTTTCGGAATGCTGATTTTGCTGGTGCTGTTGTTTTATATGCGACTAAATCTAAAAAAAGCCCCAACCGAATAATAATTACTTCAGGTTAGGGCTTTGTAAAAGTTAATGATAATCTATTTATAAGTTATAAATAGATTATTACTTCAAATAAAATTTATGTTTGATTTAGTCTTGTTACTAAATTTAACTATTCAAAACTAACTTATACGTTAAAACGGAAGTGCATAATGTCCCCATCTTGCACCACGTAATCTTTGCCTTCCACCGCCATTTTACCGGCTTCTTTTATTTTCGCTTCGGTTTTATATTCCTGATAATTGGGCAATTTTATTACTTCGGCCCGGATAAAACCTTTTTCAAAGTCGGAATGGATAACGCCAGCGGCTTGGGGCGCTTTCCAACTTTTTTGAATGGTCCAGGCCCGCACTTCTTTTACTCCCGCCGTGAAGTAGGTAATTAAGTTAAGTAAGCTGTAAGAAGCCCGGATGAGCTGGTTTAAGCCCGACTCTTTCAAGCCGTACTCGTTTAAAAACATTTCCTTTTCATCGGAGTCAGTCAGTTCCGCAATTTGCGCTTCAATAGCAGCCGAAATAACTACCACTTGGGCTTTTTCTTGCTGCACGTGCTTTTTTAAGGCTTCCAGAAATTTGTTTCCGGTTAGTACCGATTCTTCATCTACGTTGGCTACATAAATTACCGGCTTTAAAGTAAGCAATTGTAAATCTTCTACGGCGGCTAAGTCCTCTTCGCTTACTTCTAAGGAGCGGGCATTATTGCCACTTTCCAGGTGATTTTTAAAAGCTTGTAAAGAAGCAAATTCTTTTTTTGCTTTCGCATCGCCGGATTTAGCAGTACGCTCTACTTTAGCAATTTTTTTATCAATCGATTCCAAATCTTTCAGCTGTAATTCCGTATCAATCACATCTTTATCGAATTCCGGATCTACACCGCCGGCCACGTGGACAATGTTTGGATCGTCGAAGCAACGCACTACATGAATAATAGCATCTACTTCCCGGATGTTAGCCAAAAATTTATTGCCTAATCCTTCGCCTTTACTGGCACCTTTAACTAAACCCGCAATATCTACAAACTCAATAATAGTAGGTAAAACCCGTTCCGGGTGCACCAGTTCTTCCAGAATTTGCAAGCGTTCATCCGGCACGGTTACTACGCCCACGTTGGGTTCGATGGTACAAAAAGGATAATTAGCCGATTCGGCTTTTGCGCTGGAAATAGCATTAAATAAAGTAGATTTTCCGACGTTAGGCAAGCCTACAATTCCGCATCGAAGTCCCATGAATGTATATTTGGTTAATTAGTTCTTTTCAATTCGGGTGCAAATATACGGACTATTTTGGTGGGATGATGAAGAATGATTTATTAGAAAGATAGATGAAAGCAGTTAAATGAATGGATTGGGTTGAGATTTTTTTACTTATTCAAAGCATAGAAAACATAAGCGTCAATTATTAAGAAGAATATAGCGCAGCCTAAATAGTTTTTTTTATCGTCAGTGAAAATCAAACCAAGAAAAGCAAACAAGGTAACAAATAATATTTGCCAGCTGGCAAAGGTAAAAAGGGCTAAATCAATCTGTTTATTTTGAATAATCCGATCAGTAAATTGTATCCCCACGGAAGCCTGATCTGGAGAATTAGAGTAGGTAGTAGTTTCTAAAACTTCTCTTTCCGCTTCAATACGGTTTAGTATAGCCGGAGAGATAACGTTTCGATAAACAACAAAGCTGACGATTAAAAAAAGAAAAACAAATATAAGACCTCTTACAAACCTGGGGGTAGTTAAAAAAGAAACAAAGCGCCCAAGTTTAATAGTATCAATAAAGAAACTAGTAAACCTTTATTCGTAAGAAGCTCTAACATGTGGTAAATAAATCTTTGTTTATAATATTTACAATAATTTTGGATCGGAATGGATATAAAAAAAGCTCATGCCATACATGAGCTTAAATGTTATTGGTTGCTTAAAAAGTTGTTATTCCCACTTTAATTCTTCGTCGAAAGTGGTTGCTGGTTCCTGGGCTTGTTTTTCCAGTTCGGCCAGTACATCATCCGTAAGAAGTTCCGATTTTACGTGGTCGATCGTTCCTTGTAAGGCTTCCATAAACTTCGCGAAATCTTCTTTGTAAAGGAATATTTTGTGCTTTTCGTACGAATAAGCATCATCTTTAAACTTCCTTTTACTTTCCGTAATCGTCAGGTAGTAATCATTTGAGCGCGTTGATTTCACATCAAAGAAATACGTCCTTTTCCCAGCTCTTATTCTTTGCGAATAAATTTCAGCTTTTTCGTTGTTCTCTTCCACTTTTTTTAAGTTACTTTTATCAAATGTAATGGCTAATGTATAGGATTTCGATGATTTATAAAAATTTTCTAAGTTAAATTTACGTTTATTTCAGAAGAATACCTGATTCTTTTCAACTTACCTCTATATCTTACTTGATATATTCAGCAAATATAATATATTAATTTATAAAAAATAATTTTACGTAATTATTAATATTTATATATCTCCTACTTGAAAGGTTATTCAGGAATATACCCATTTCTAATATTTAAACGCTGTTTGGAAGCCGTATGAAAAGTACTCACATTGATTTAGCTGCTGTGCGCAAATTCGAAAATATGGAATTTTTAGCGAAGCAATTAGTAGAAGGTTTTATTACCGGCTTGCACCAATCGCCGTACCACGGTTTTTCCGTCGAGTTTTCGGAACACCGCTTATATAACAGTGGGGAAAGTACCCGGCATATTGACTGGAAAGTATTTGCCCGAACCGATAAATTATTTGTGAAGCGGTACGAAGAAGAAACTAATTTACGCTGCCATTTGCTGCTGGATATTTCCTCTTCCATGTATTATCCCGTAGAAACTAACGGTAAAATAACGTTTAGTGCTTTATGTGCCGCCGCCATCGCTACCATCTTACAAAAACAACGGGATGCCGTCGGGTTGGTTACTTTCTCGAATAAAGTAGAAGCCCAGACGCCGGTAAAATCTACTTCTTCGCATGTACACGCTTTAATGTTGCTTTTGCAGCAACTCATTACTGCACCGGCAGCCGGGAACACGACCGATGTGGCAACCGTTATTCACCAGATTGCGCAGCAAATTCCCAAACGTTCGCTCGTTATTATTTTTAGTGATATGATGAGCCGGAACGAGGATACCTCCAACTTATTGGCAGCTTTGCAACATTTAAAACACCGCAACCACGAAGTATTGCTTTTTCATGTGACGGATAAAAAAACGGAAGAACAGTTTGAATTCGCCGAACGGCCTTATTTGTTTGTTGATGTTGAAACCGGACAGGAAATAAAGTTACAGCCTTCGCAGGTACGCGACCATTATACCAAAGCCATGTCGCAGTTTAAACAGGAACTTGCGTTGAAATGCGGACAATATAAAATTGATTTTATCCCGGTGGATATTCAGGATCCTTTTGAAAAAGTTTTATATTCTTACCTGATTAAGCGCGGCAAAGTAAGATAAATATTTTTAATATTGGTTTTAAACATTGTATAATGTAAACCTTAAAAGATTGAAAATTTGTTAACATTATTATCTAAAATACGTAAAAATTATAATTAATAACTATATTTGTTGTTTATTTAAAATTGATAAAATTAATACATGGGAGTAGATAACTATGTTTCGGTAGCTTCCGCTTCGGATTTAAATTCTTCAAAAGAAACATCTAAAAAGATTCACCGGTTAGCGGTGGGTGGTATATTCTTTTTACAAGGTCTGTGTTTTGCCAGTTGGGCTTCCCGGATTCCTACTATCCAGCAGAACTTAGGTTTATCAGAATCGGAATTAGGGGCCGTTTTATTCGCTTTACCCGTAGGTTTAATGCTTTCCTTACCTCTAGCGGGCTGGCTGATAACCAAAGTTGGTAGCCGGAAAGTAGTTATTCTGAACGTTTTGCTGTATAGTTTAATTTTATCATTCTTAGGTTTTGCACAAAATACCTTTCAGTTAGTAGCGGGTTTATTCTTTTTTGGATTAGTCGCCAACATGGTTAATATCGCCATAAATACCCAGGCGGTAGGCGTAGAGGTGCTTTACAAAAAATCAATTATGGCTTCGTTTCACGGTTTGTGGAGCTTAGCTGGTTTTATAGGAGCAGCCATTGGTACCATCATGATTGGCAACGGGATTATTCCTTTTTATCATTTTCTAATAATGTTAGCCGTGTCGTGGGTAGGCGCTGCTTTTTGTGCTTCTTACCTGTTAAAACACGATAGTAAAGGTAGTAAAAATCAGCCTATTTTTGTAAAGCCGGATAAATCATTAATAAACCTGGGCATTATTGCTTTTTGCTCGATGATATGCGAAGGAGCCATGTTTGATTGGAGCGGCGTATATTTTAAGAAAGTAGTGCAGGCCGAACCGGCCTGGGTAGGTGCTGGTTACACGGCTTTTATGTGCACCATGGCTCTAAGCCGGTTTTTTGCGGATTGGTTTACCAGTCGTTTTGGTTTAAAGTTAATTTTACAACTGAGTGGTATTTTAACGGCAGCCGGATTAATTATTGCGGTATTATTGCCTCAATTACCAACTGCTATTCTTGGTTTTTTGTTAGTAGGAGCGGGGGTTTCATCCGTGGTGCCGCTGGTGTACGGCGCCGCCGGTAAATCAACGGTGATGTCGCCGGGAGTAGCTTTAGCCGCTGTTTCTACCATTGGTTTCCTGGGTTTCCTAATCGGGCCACCGCTGATTGGTTTAGTAGCGGGCGCTACCAGTTTAAAAGGTTCCTTTGCTATTATTGCAATTATGGGCTTCGCCATTACCATAGTTTCCCGCCGTTCTAAATTATAAATCTTATACGAACAGCCAGTTAAGCCGATTATGAGATGAGTTTACATGTTAAAGGTTAGGTATTAGAAACAGTACTAATCAAAAGTTTATTTATTTATTATCCAGAGATTGCCACAAATAACGTGAAGCAAGCGTGCGATAAGGCCGCCAGTTCTCGGCAATCCGAATCATTTCTGCTTGCAATACTTTCCCGGATAGGTTTAAACCATAAAGCTTTTTCATGGCATTCTGAATACCTAAATCATCAATCGGGAAAACATCGGGCCGGCTTAATGTAAACATCAAAATCATTTCGGCAGTCCAGCGACCAACTCCCTTAATTTGGGTCAGGTGTTTTATCAATGCTTCGTCCTCCATTTGCCCGATCAATGTATAATCCAGATGACCGGCCAAGGCGAAAGTGGCTACATTCCGGATGTAACCTAGCTTTTGGTAAGAAAGTCCTACACTCCGCAAGGTCTCATCAGATTGGGCTAAAATAACTTTTGGTTCCGGATAGACGCCGGTAAAAAGGTCCAGAAAGCGATTACGAATAACGCGGGCCACTTTGGTAGATAGCTGCTGGCTTATAATTGAACCCAATAAACTTAAGTATATATCTTCGTGAGCTTCCTGGTCTATGCTCTTTCCCGTTTGAATAAGCGCTGCCATAACGGGATCCTGACTTAAAGTTGCTTGCCAATCCGGAATGCTTTTTGGGTTTTCAGCCATGCGTTTTCATTATAATTTTTTTTTTTAAGCTTTATAATTCTTCATTTTCGGGTTTATCTCGCTTTATCCCAGTATTTCCGTTTACCAGTTCTCCCATTACAGCCTAAATATTTTATTTACTAAGTTCAGTATGGCTTAAAAAGTTAAATTTTTTAAGGTTTGCAGAGTGTATTCCGCCATGGCATCCGTATAATCAAGGTGGGTAACAAACCGGATTTGCTGCGGTCCAAATTCAATGGCTAAGATATTTTGCTCTTTTAATTTTTGTAAAAAGGCTTGGGTGCTAACGGCGGGTACGAGCGAAAAAATGACAATATTGGTTTGTACGGGCAGCACACTTTCTACATAGCTGCAGTTTACTAAAACTTCTTCTAATGCTTTCGCCCGGACATGATCTTCGGATAAACGATGAATATGATTATCTAAAGCATAAATTCCGGCAGCAGCCAGGTAACCCGCTTGCCGCATGCCGCCACCCAACACTTTCCGGATACGACGCGATTTATTTATAAAAGCTTTGCTGCCCAACAACACAGAACCAACGGGTATACCTAAACCCTTCGATAAACAGATAGAAATACTATCGAAATACTGGCCGTAATCCCGGGAGTTTTCCTGAGCAGCAGTAAGAGCATTAAAAACCCGTGCTCCGTCCAGGTGCAAAGCTAATTGGTGTTCCCGGCAAACCTTTGCAATAGTGGCAATTTGATTTAAAGAATAATAAGCGCCGCCGCCTTTATTCGAAGTGTTTTCGATGGAAACCAAACGGGAGGTGGGGTAATGAATGTTATCATCAGGACGGATTGCGCTTTTTACCTGGTCGGCCGTTATGATTCCCCGGGCGCCGTGAAGCAGGTAAACCGATGCCCCGGAATTAAAAGCAATACCACCTACTTCGTATTGGTAAATATGAGCCGTATAATCACAGATTACCTCCGATAAAGGTTCGGTGTGCGCTTTAATGGCAATTTGGTTCGTCATGGTGCCGGAGGGGCAAAACAGACCCGCTTCCATATTAAATAAAGCCGCCGTTTTTTCTTCCAAGGCATTTACAGTTGGGTCTTCCCCGTAAACATCATCACCTACTTCGGCCTGAAACATATAAGCCAACATATTGGGCGTGGGTTTAGTAACGGTATCGCTACGTAAATCAATTTTCATTTTATTTAGAATAAGCTGGTAGTACTTAACTGATAGTTTTTTTGAAAATGTAAAATTAATAACTTACTTTTGCGATTCAATTTAAAATTTGAGCAATGGCCATTACCAGATTAAAAAGAAAACACAGAAAAAATATAGCAAGAGCAAA
>Ga0210040_10005539_pt1 | contig 16050 bp, 16 predicted proteins | sample CryGeyCG12114_NA_FD_185462 | JGI IMG/M metagenome (GOLD analysis project Ga0210040, IMG submission 185462) | Groundwater microbial communities from aquifer - Crystal Geyser CG19_WC_8/21/14_NA (SPAdes) (version 2) | ecosystem: Environmental > Aquatic > Deep subsurface > Groundwater | place: USA... | reverse complement strand
TTGCTTACCTTACCCAAGTCTATAAAATCTTACTTGCCCTTCAAATCTTCCACCAAGGTCCCAAAGTGCTCTTTTTGCTCCTCTGCCAACCTGCCTTGCGTATCGCTAATTATGGTCGAGACCAAACTATAGTTGTTATACAGGAATCTACTTCGCTTGGACGCATCGCCGGCTGCTTTGGATAGTTTCATCATTAGCGCTTCGTACTCTGTTCTGAGACGGCCAAGGCTGTTTGACAAAGGCTCGTCATCACCTGCCTCAGCACTGAGAGCAAGAATGCCGTGCAGAAATTGTCCAAAGCGCTGTGTAATGGCGTGCGGTGCAGCCGATGCTTTTGAGGCGTCGTTGCCCCCGACAAGTGAAAATGCCGCTGCTGCACCCCTTCCCACGCCGGTAGGGACACGCTTAATTGATTCTGTGTGCTGATCCATAGCTTTCTGAAATCTTGGCCAAAGAAGGATGTTGGTATAGTTGATGTAAGAATCTGCAACAGGTACCTTGCGACGTTGAAGCTCGAATGCGAAGTGCTGGTTGAGGCGTACACAGAGCAGAATACCGAGGCAGTCTGTTGTGCCTTCAACAAGTTGCTTGGTGTGGTTGTGACCAAGGACAAATGTAGAATCGAAGACCTCTGATACTTTGCGCGAGACTTGGTGGTATGAATTGGTGGAGAAGAATTCGGTTATCATGGAGTACTCGGCGCAGACGTTGTCGATCAGTGCCTGGTTGAAATTCCGGAAGGATATTTCAAGGTAGTTGTAGGTTTTGCTGTCCTCAGCAAGGTATGATGGTAAAGCAGCGTCATTCTTGGTTCTGAGGATATCCATTCTCCGGCCCAGACCAACTGCATCACGCTGAGGCGCCTTCGCGTTACGTCTGGCGGCTGATGGATCTGTTCCTAGCAAATCGTTTTGGTCCAGTGTATGTATATGTAGCTTTTGCAGGGCTTGCTGGTATCTTGCAAAGTTGCTGGAGTAGTACCATTTCATGGTGTTGATGTATGCTTGGGCGATTTCTTCTGCAAGAGCAGCATGGTTCCTTGCCAAGAAAGTGTACAAGTCTTTGAACCTCAGGAAGTACTGATGCTGAATTACTTGCGCGTTGATGTTAGGTGAACGCAGGGCTTTGATTTGAGATACAATGTAGTCTCGTATTCGCTCTATAGCTTTCACCTTGAGGTCGTCAAGCAGCGGTCTCACGTCTTCCAGAGCTTTAGAGGTTTCATTTGTTGCGCTTTTTTCGGTGATAGCAACAGATCTTGCCTGGACCTCGTTCAATGCTTTCACAAAATTGTCATCAATGGGACCTTCAGAAATGGCACGAACGGTCACAGGAGATAGTGTGAATTCTTCCACAGCTGGTCCTAACAATTTCTCGACCTTGCGTCTGTTATCGAGCCTGGCATTCAATTGTGCCGATCGTGCTTGTAAGTTTTCGATTTCGGCGGACACCTGGCCCAGCTCGGCTTTGAAATTCGTGAGATATGTCTCCACCGACTGTAGGACAGCATCGCATTCAGCCACAGATTCATGAAAGTCCTCAAATTTCTGTTTGTTATCCCTTGCGGTAGTGATAGAGGCCCCTCCTTTTGGTCCGGCCAGCACATTTTTCTTAACGAAGTTTTCCAGGCTAAGTTCTTCAAACGCTATGCTTTCGCCGATTTCGGCGATGTCGAAATGCAATTGCTTGTGCGGACGGTCCGTGGCTGTGTCATCGCTATGTGTACCGAGTATGCTTTCAAGGACTTGCAATGGGTCCGGAACGTCAGGTGGCGGTTTCTGTTCATGTCTTAGAGCGGATCCGTTGACAGCTCGAGTCGGAGACGGTAAAGAGGAGGTAGAGATGTTGTGGTTCGGGTCAAGCACAGTAGACAGTGACGTGGATGATCTGCTCGCAAGACTCGATTGATGTACTGCCAGATGTGAGGGCTTTCTGGGAGCAGGGGAGTATGCGCGTGCAGGCGTAGACGACTGTGCGGGAGTAGACTGCCCAGACAGTCTATCAAGCCACATCGTGCGTCTGGACAGGAAGTGCAATTGGTGGCCTGGCTCACATGGAAATGTACTTCTGTTACCGTAGGCGGCACAAGGCTCCGGGTCAAAGATGCCAAGCGGCTTTCAGACTATAACTAGCATAGTTAGCCTGTCTTTCTAGTGTGCCTATCGATTGACTGAGTGGACAGCGAATTCTGCCCCGCCACTGTCCACACCACGAATTTTGCTCGGCGTCTGGACTTACACCTCGATCTTGCCATTTAATTCAGCCTCCCTGGTTGTTCTTGTCGCACATCCATCACCAAACCCTCGACTCTGTTCTGTCTCCTTCCTTTTTTATTTCACTTCTCTATAGCATCAGACTACCGACAACATGGCGGACAACGACGCCCAGGTAAGCCATTCCTCATCTCCATAATGCTGCGCATGCGCATGTGGAGAGTCGTCACTGCGTGCCCAACCTGCGATGGACGAAGGCCGCTGACCCCATCCTTCCACAGCATGAGCAGCACACCTTCGAGTCCGCCGACGCCGGGGCCTCGGCCACGTACCCTATGCAATGTTCCGCCTTGAGAAAGAACGGCTTCGTTGTCATCAAGGGCCGCCCATGCAAGATTGTCGACATGTCCACCTCCAAGACTGGCAAGCACGGTCACGCAAAGGTTCACTTGATCGCTCTCGACATTTTCACCCAAAAGAAGTTGGAAGACCTGTCCCCATCCACCCACAACATGGACGTTCCCAACGTTATCCGTCGTGAATACCAGCTTGTAAGTGAGGCCCAGGCTTGGGGAGTGCATAAGAGATTGATTTGCGTATAGCTTGACATTACCGATGACGGCTTCTTGTCCCTTATGTCTGACGACGGTTCCACCAAGGATGACGTTAAGGTGCCAGACGGCGAAGTTGGTGACAAGATCGAGAAGCTCTTCCGCACTGACGAGAAGGACACCAGTAAGTATATTCGTATGCGGTGAATCAGGCGGCGGCTAACAGACTCCAGACGTTATTGTCTTGACTGCCATGGGTGAGGAGGCTGCTATCGATGCTAAGGAAGCTCCCAAATAAGCGCGTGCATATCACAGATGTGCTTCGCTATTGCCAGTCTTTGCTCGGTGCAAATACACGACTTATGACAGCATTTGGGATCGGAGCTTCAGTTCGTACTTCAGAAGTTGAAATTCGGTAGGGATCTTTGAGGTTGCTCGGACGATAGATCCACGGATCTGTCTGCCCTACAGACGTCAGAGATCAACAAGGGCAATTTTGCGCAAGCAATTTTTGAAGATTGATAGATCGACTTCAGAGAATATTACCAAATATGCGCCTCCAACTTCTCCCAGCTATCCTTAAAGTGTAGTTCATTGCTTGTATCCACAGGTGTTCTGCGTGTGTATGTCCGTAGTTAGTGATGCGCGACCTACTATGGCCACGGATTCGCTTGGCCACAAGGTTGATCTACAAGTTTGAGACCAGGACACATGCCAATCAAAGTAGACACCGGTTGTTACTCGTACCTTTGCTGAATCAATATAAGTTGTACTTGGACCGCAATGCAACAATCTAAGATTGCTCAAACTAGAAGCGCACATCGAAATTATGGCCGCCCGTGACCCGTGTGAACAGTGTGGTCGTAGGGACTTCCATGAAATTGACGGACTGCTTTTCTGCGGTGGAGGGCATCAGCAAGCTGGAGGACCTCGGACTGCTGAGGATGAAGCTGATTTTGGCAAGGCAAAGGGCAGGCTTTTGCGGCAGAAGGACCAGAAGGAGCGTCAGAAGATTTCCAAGGGTAGACTTTCTTCACCGAGAGGAGGGTAAACAAGCTAAAATTGAGTAGTCTATCGTGGCAAGAAGGCCTATCAGCTGTTCGTCCTCGCATGGCAGCACATTTTATGGAAGCAGTGCTGGACACTTGTCAATGAAAAGGGAATGCCAGAGGAACTATGGGTAAGCCCAACTCCGTCCTTGAGACGTGCAACGTGGGAGACACCACAGTCTAAGCACGCACCCGCTCGACGTTCAGCAACTCCTGGTCGCAACAAGGAACTGCTGTTCATGTCTCTGGAAAGATACTGGCTGACATGGACCTTGGCTTAGTCAGTCGTCCGTTCCATGTGGGAATTGCGTCTTCAGAAGATAGCTTATCGCCTGGAAGAACCCAGTACCAACGATCCATCCACGTCCAGCTTTGCAGTCACCACAGAGAGCGAGACGGAAACCGATACGAACATCGCGCTCGACGTTGAACAGCCTCCACAACGCCTCAAATCTCGCAAAATCACCAATGAGGGACCCATCCTCCCCGAAACTATCATCACCCTATACCTTGGTCTACTGCTGCTCCGCCAGCCCATTACACTGGCGACGATCTACAAGTGGCTTATTCAAGGTGATGTTCCTTATATTCGCGTCATTCGTTGTGTGCCCGAAGAGATAAAAGATCGTATGCCGGGTGAATACCATGAAGCTCTTGACACGCAAACGCTTCCAACCTCCAACGATTTGCAAAGAACTACCTACGATCTTGCCGCCATGTACGGCGCGTCGTTTGGGCTACTGATCCCTCCCATCAATCACAGCCACCTGCTGTTCCAGTATATTAAAGTTTTAGCCTTGCCGCTCGACATTTACCCTGCCGTCAGGCGCTTGAACAAGATTGTTCATTATGATTTTACGTATGCCTCTACCACATCGAAGCGCCGCTCGGCAACAAGCTATCCCGAAGTACAGCTCATGGCGCTCGTGGTGGTTGCAACGAAGTTGCTATATCCTTTCAATGAAGACAATACTGAGAGGAATGTCGGTTCCCTCAATGAACTGGGCGCCACAAAGCTAGACTGGAAGGCATGGATCGAGTCAAAGACTAAGTACCGACAAGACCATGATGGCTTTCAGCATAAGAGAGAAGTTGAAGTGAAAGATACGGACATCTTCGAAATGACTGACAAGCAACTCGACGACTATATGAAATGGTATCAGCAGACATGGACGGTTGAGATGGAGACGGACAATGTCAGCAAACAAATCCTGAGCATGTTTCCGTTGGACGCACGCCCAGAACGACAGTCTAATATCCGCAACGATGAACCCAACCATGCTTCGCAACGAGCTAAAGACACACAATCAAACATGAGTCCCCGGCAAGTGATGCTTCATCGAAGTAACGAGAACGTCACGATCGAGCAAAATGACGTCCTTCCGCTGGGAGCAGGATATGTGCAATACCGCAATCTCAGCGACTTAGCGGAGCATGCAGGTGTAGAATTGTTCCACCAGGGAGCCGCTGAACTAGCATGCGTTGACGTGCGAACACTCCTGCGTGCCATCCAGCAGGCCGAACGTGTACTCATATTGTGGCGGAAAGCAAAGAGAAGAGCCGCAGCATTCGGTGAAGATGGCGAAGCTGACCTCATGGAGCTTCGTACCCTTGAGATCTAACAACTTTTGCTACGGAATCCTCCAACATGTCTTCTAACAGGCCCCACCCGGTTAATCCAGAAGTACCTTCGGAGAATTGTGTCCGACTCCTTCCACGCTGATGCTTACCAAAGGTACCGCGCTTATAACATACTCACAGAGAGCCCGTGCTCGAAGCAGCCGCACGGATCCGAGGCCGGCCAGTCTAGCAATTGCAAAAGCAACACCACAGTAGACGATCCTGCTGCAGCGCTCCAGTAAGGTTGTTTGCGTGAGAGCTTCTGCACAAATTTTCGATCGTACTATCATGGGTCCGTAGTTACTCGCTCATGTGGCCAACTGCACAGGATAGGTCGCCACACCGATACATAAAAAGGTTTCCAGCACCATGGGTTCACCAACAAGGTCTTCGAGAGCTCTTGCACTCTTGTGAACAGGTCCCTTTTCAGCTTTGTAGTAAAGCTAGACTCCGCAGGACAAACTTGGTCATGCTTTGGAGCAGTTCAAGAACGTTAAGTGTATTGGGAAAGGGGGGTCCTCGCTGTTCCATAGTAATGGTTTTGCTTGCCACGGTGCGGCTCATGTCATTGATCATTGCGCCTAAGTGGCGTCCTAGACTTCACAGTTGGGCGGCAGCGACCCGCCCCAAAGTACGCATGTTCGTCAATAACAAGAGCACCGGACAGCCGTTTTGGTAAGACAACTTAGGCTCACGTATTGCGTAAGTGGCTGACATGATAAAGTCGTGAAAGATGGGTCGTCATGATCTTCAGGATATTTCTCTGCACGAGGGCACGGAGTGACATTCACAGGGAGTTTTGTCCTATATCATCGACTCGTAAAATGGGTAGGTTAGCAGCAATACTGTACATAAAGTGCTTCCAAGGTGTGAGAGGACACATGAAAGGGGCGCAACCCGACATACACAGTACACCCATCAGGGCAGCATGCAGGGAGCAAGCTACTCCATAATTGCGTCATCGTTCTCGTTTCGGCACTGGCCAAAGCCTAGAGTCGCGTCCTTTCTCGCTCGGCATCCAAGAGCTGCGCCGTGCACATTGGACAGCTCAGCATATCTTTCCCGGTCTATACCTGTCTGTGTTCGAGTATCTGAAGGCAGAACCTCGCCAGTGTCGACAAATCAGCCGCAATGTCTCTTCGCCAGCCCACCACGCTCTCGTGTCTTATACATCGCAGCCTCGTAACAAGCAGCCGTTTGACCACCCATACGCCCCTCGCTTCGTCGCTTACAACAAAAGCCCAGCCCATGCCTCTTCGTCAACCCCGCCGCCACTTCGTAACCGCTCTGCGCCTCTCTAAAGAACAACCCACCAAGTCCGATGGTCCCAATGTCCGCAACCCTGACATCTCCTCTGGCATCCCACCATCTAAAATTTACACATTCCACGAAATCGAGGATCTTTCCTCCTCACCCTCTTCCGACCGGATCCTGATAGACGTGCGCGAGCCCTCGGAGGTACTACATACAGGCCGCATACCCTCTGCGCAAAACATTCCTATCTCCAGCGCCCCTGATGCATTTTTCATGTCGCCAGAGGACTTCGAGGACAAGTTTGGGTTCCCGAGGCCAAGTAAGCAGGACGAGGTGGTCTTCTATTGCAAGGCGGGGGTAAGGAGTAGGGCAGCGGCGAGATTGGCCGGCCAGGCGGGTTTCGGTGGTAAGATTGGGGAGTTCCCAGGGAGCTGGATGGAGTGGGAGCGAAAGGGCGGAGCCTCGGACAAGTCATGAAACTCCAGCGATTGAGCCATCTTATCATGCCATCGAAATGGGAAACAAAAGTTCCTACGCTCTATGAAAGGCCAAATTCCTGCTCTCAAATATACTGTACAGCAAAGTCATTGAGAAGCCTCAGTCGAGGAGAGTTCCGCTAGCATACGAAGATATGGAATGAGTTTGCCGAAGAAGGAATAACCATGTTATGCTGCGTGCTTCCAATGAAGAGAATGGGATGCTAGCCATTACTTGTGCGTCAAGAATTCAAAAAATTATACAGACTCAGTTGCCGTGGCCGTTGTACTGCGAAGGATGGTTTGATTTCCAGGCCTCCGATCCACCCAGAACCACATATCGGCGCTGAAAACTGAGAGCACAATATCTATTTTGTGTATCATCAAGCTGCGCCGAACAGCCAAGAACCCACAACCTGTCCGTATGCCTGGATCCAACCAACTCCAAGCTCGATCCCGAATTACATGTCCCAACAAAAGCATGTACACCTGATCACCCCTAGGCCACTATAAGCCTTTGAACCTCGCCCAACCCGCAGCACCACCTCTGATACTCTGCCCGGTTCTCACACCACCATCCATGTGCTCCGCCACCCCAATTCCTCCATACCCTCTTCCCTCCTCGGCGACCTTTCCACTCACTTCACGTCTCCTTCCCATGCCTCTGCCGAACTCTGGTCCTAGGCCAGCGTATCCCGCCGGCAGATCGAAGCCTGTGGAATTGGACGTTTGTCTCGCTCCATTCCAGTTTCTTCCAGGAGACGGCTGCGTAGATAACCTTTCGTCATTGCTTTCCTCGCCTTCACTATATTGATCGTAAACTTCGAAGTTACCGCTATCATCCGTCTGCATTGTCCTGCTTCTGTCATGGTCATCCATTTCTTGGACGTGGAATTGAGGTTGCTTCTGCCAGTCGGGAGCGTTGACCGAGCCAATGGAGGAGCGAAGATTTCCGTAGAAGCGCGTCTTACCTCCGCTGCCAACAAAGGAGGAGGGGCGAGAGCCCATCCTGGGACGAGCCTCGCTGTTGGTATTGGTACTGTGCAGTGCAGACCGCTGCGGAGTGGTGGTTAGCTCGTGCACGTTGTATGCGAACTCGGAGGCATTGTCATTCTCGTCTTGAATATCCAAGGGCTGAGGAGTGGGAGGGTTCATTGCCAAAGGCTCGCGGCTACGCTTCTTGTACTGAGGCGATGGCGAGCTCGTTGGACCGCTCGAGCCTTGCAAGCCTAGACCAGAATCGACGGGAAGATACAATTGGCTGCGCGTTGGGGATCCTTGATACCAATTTTCACGCTCTAATTGATTGCGTTCTGCAGCGAAATCCCGCTCTGACAATGCGGAAACTGGCGAAAGTGGTCGAACTTGCTCTTCCAGCTGCTCGTTTGCCTGAGGACTCATCAGTCGCGGCAGGCCTTCATAGTCCACGTAGGACAGCCAAGAGGCAGGCCGTGCAGCTTGCGTGCGTGCTTCGACTGCGAGACCCGAAGAACGTGCTGGCTTGTGATCGAGTCCAGAACCGGCAATACGAGCATGGATTGAGGGTGCAACTGCTGAGTTAGGTCGGGCCGGTGAGACTGCTTGACGACCTGTATCGCGATATGGATCTCGACCCTGTTCGTTGAACTCTTTTCTCAACTCGACCCGCGAGTTGCGAGCGCTGTCATTTCCATACAACGTTACGCTGTCTGCAGACTCCGTTCTTGTATGAGTAAATGGGACCCGGCGTGTACCAGCAACGCCTGCGGCAGCATTGTTCGATCCTCTCATCGTGGCCAACGTGGACGTGCTCATATGCTTCTCCGTCGTCATTTCGGACTTGTTGCGCTTGTGGTGATTAGGCCTCGCAGTGAGATTCGGCTCCAGAGGGTTCATATCGGGTGGCAGCTTGGCGATTTTGCGGAATAAGATGGCTAGGTAGATATCCAAGCCTAGCGAAAGAAGAACTAGACCAGCTTCCGTCACACAAAGCAGAAAAAATCCATAGATGATCTTGTATGATATGTCAGGAATGCCAAATAATGTGCTCCAACCATATGCATTCGTGGTGTATTCCGCCCGAGCCAACATTGCTGAGAACACGAGGAAGGGGATCAGGCCGGTGTCGAGCATAGCCGCGAAGAGCATATAGCTGGCAGTGGAGGCTGGCGTACGACCCTCTGCAGCTCGACATAGGTGATAGATGCCATAAACGCAGTGACAGAGCGCGACGGCAGGCGCAACCCGTATGATCCATCCCACGGAACTTGTTGTCTTGTTTATGGCAATGACACAGAACAGAAGTCCGAGAGCTCCAAGTAGAGCGCCAAGCCGCAGAACCAGCTGGGCTATCCTCGATCGTTTGACTTTGTTCTTTGTGTTTGGAGGCATAGGTTGGACATTGAGGTTGCCATACGGCACTATTAAGTACTGACGACATTAGCTAGAGCAGGGCCTCTATCAATCTCCAACATACAGAATCCGGATGCTTGTTGAAATCAATCAGTGGTCCGTTAGGGTGTGGTCTTTGGACCTTTGGCGTCCACGAAGCCTGCGTGGCTGCCCTTGGATTGAAACCTCTGTCTGTAGGGCTTCCGAATGAGTAGGTCGAGGGACGATCGTAAATGAAAGGTGGCTCGACACCCATGATTTCCTTGTTCTTTTGTATTATTCAGCTGAAGAATGGATGAGGCACGGTCCGCAATCAGTGAGGAATGCGCGGAGCAAGTATGACTTAGTGATAGGTGAGCGCTGAGACGTAAATCTTTGTTGACACGAGCTTTAGCTCCTATCGTTGCCCAGCAACACCAGTACCTGGAAGCCTCCGCAGTCTGTTCGTCAGTCTTATCGATAGCGGGTTCGGCTCTCCGATTACGAACGCCCTAATCTCGATGATCCTCCGGTGGGAGGCGTCCACGCGCCTCACTTGTCTGTCTAGTTGACACCATGGTATGACATTCCCCGGGAGATCTAGATCGGATATGAAGATATAATGGAGCCTCCTGCGCGGCATGACTATGCTTCCCCGACACAGCTGGCGCATCCTACAATGCGCGAGAAGTCGCAAGGCTCTTCGAGCGTGCCACCAAGTTCAATTCTTCTCTCATTCTCCTCAGCAGCATCGTGATTCACAAGAGCCGTCGCCAGTCATCGACAGTGTCAAAGGGAAAGTCAGACATGGGCTCGATAAGACGGTGGGCGACGGTGACCATGGGTTGATTAGCAAGAGACGCCCCTTTGAAACAACCTCGGACGATGAACTCAAGCCTGGTAGTGGGAACGTTGCAGCAATTGCTATCATAGGCTCAGGCCCGGCTGGGTTCTATACGGCACGGAAGATCATGCGTGATTTGCCTGGCACAAGAATTGATATGTACGAGCAGTTGCCCGTACCTTTTGGTCTGGTCAGGTTCGGTGTCGCACCGGACCATCCTGAAGTGAAGGTAAATCCAGTGCGTAATGCCGCTTTCCGTAAGCTGATATCAACCAGAATTGTCAAGATGAGTTTGAAGAAGTTGCCGAGTCTCCAAATTTTACCTTCATTGGCAACATTAACCTCGGCCATGACATACCTTTGACTTTCCTCGTTCCGCAATACGATGCTATTGTTTTCGCATACGGTGCTTCGAAAGACAGCAAAATTGGACTGGAGGGAGAAGATAAGCCACATGTTTACTCAGCAAGGGCTTTCGTGGGATGGTACAACGGGCTGCCTGAATATCGCGACCTTAATCCCGACTTGTCAGCTGGAGATACGGCTGTTGTTGTTGGGCAAGGAAACGTTGCACTGGATGTCGCTCGGACGCTGTTGAGCAAGATTGATACGCTCAGAAAGACCGACATGACTGAGTACGCAATCCAAGCGCTTAAGCAAAGTACCATCAAACATGTTCACATAGTTGGAAGGCGAGGTCCGATGCAAGCTGCGTTTACAATCAAAGAAGTGCGGGAACTTCTTCATCTCGAAGATGTCAACTTCAAGCCTATTCCAGACAAACTCTTCCCAGCCGACATTGCAAAGCTACCACGGCCGAAAAAACGCATGATGCAACTCCTGAAGACAGGCAGCCCTCCAAGACCCAATGCGACAAAGTCATGGTCACTCGATTTCCTCCTTTCTCCCACTTCTCTTGAATGGTCTCCATCAGCTCCAGAAAAGCTCCAAGGCGTAGTTTTCGCAAGAACATGCCTCGAAGATCCATTCTCACCGCAGTCGAAAGTCCACTCCACATCTGAGTCCGTCACAATCCCAGCTTCCACCCTATTACGCTCAATTGGCTACAAAGCCGATGCTATTCCAGGCATGCCTGAGATAGGCGCCATCTTCGACAGCGGGAAGGGCATGATTCAACATGATGGATATGGCCGCATCATTCCTGTGGACACGCAAGGCGACCTTGAAGAAAACCTCCAGACAGGTCTCTACTGCGCCGGTTGGGTGAAGAGAGGTCCGACTGGCGTGATTGCGTCCACGATGAACGATGCTTTCGAGACTGCGGAAGCATTCGTGCAGGACTGGAGAAAAGGACCCAAAAAGAGAGCAAGGCATGGAGGGAAAGGGTGGGAAGGTGTAAAGCATTACGCAGAGGTCAAAGGCTATAAACTGAGGCCTGTACACTGGCAAGGCTGGAAGATGATAGATGCTGAGGAAAGGAATGAGGGCCTACAGAAAGGGAAGCCCAGAGAGAAGAAGGGGACTGTACAAGAAATGCTGTATGCCGTACAAGATAGGAGGTAGACCCTGGCGTTAGTGGACTTGAGATGACCAGATCGCACCGAGGTCGGTGGCCAGAGCAACAAATTCCCTTGTCACGCTTCTGGATCATGTTCAACAATTGGCATTGTTGTTCACCATTTCTTTCTCGAGGACACCTCCGTTTTGGGGCATCAAAGAAGAAAGCGCATTCGATGCTTGTCAGCGAACAAAGGTACAGACCCACGAGAATGTCCAGATGTGCGCTCTCGAGGCTCCATGGCAGAGCATTGTCAACGAGCCATCCGACACTGGCGATAATCAGAGCTTCACGTCTTCTTGCTATGGCTTCAACATCCGACTCTGTCGGCAGTCTTCCGACAGAACCATCCGTGCGCTCATTCCTCGGCCCGCCGCGACGTTATCGAAAACGACTTGAGAACCATACTTTAGGCAAGCGCGACAGACAATATAGGCACGCACCATGTTTGCGCGACACACAACATGCGAAGAAACCAAGAATATCAGAATGTGGACACGCGAAGCCAGACACGGACCTTTTGGGTGAAACTAATTCAGAACAGCAGCCTGATGTTGAGCAGAAACCTTGGCACCGTAATGATCGTTGGACAAGACAATTCAACCAGGCCGAATTACAGATGTACACAGAACCCTCCATACCACTACAATTCAATGACCCGACAGCATACGGTAACGATGGTTGTCCAATCCATCCTCTCTTCACACCGCTTGCTCTCCTTGGTAATGAGATACCGCTCATTCTGCCCTCCTTGCGTCTCGCAACCCGCTTTCTCTTCTCCCGCCACACTCTTCCCTTCTTCCACAACCTCATGACCACCGCACCTGCGCTTCTCCAACCCGAGTCATCGTACTACAATGCACCACTTCTACACCTCCCAATCTCACCTCACCAAACCACAGGTCTCCCTGAGGCACTCAGAATGCTGACGATGCAGACTCTACTAGCGTTAGCGTCCCATATCACCATTCGGATTACACCAGACCCTCGCCTTGCCACACGCTGGGCTTACACCGAGCGTCTGATTCCCCCACAGATACCCTCAAAGTCCAAATACCGCACGCTTCGAAAACCATACCCCATGCCAGCCGACCTGCCGCACGCAAACCACGGGCCTCTTGATGACCGCCAAACGCACCTCAAATCCCTGTCATTCTTAGGCACCAACGCTCTAATCAATCTTTCCCCGTCCTTTATTCGCGTTCTTCACCCTTTCTCCTCCTCACCGACACAACCCCAGCGCCTACGTGCAATGTATTTTCTTTCTCTAACTCTGCTTCATGAACTGGCACACGCCGTCTGGATAACTCGAGTACCCGTCCCTCCTGCCCCACTCATTGAGTATGAACCCTTCTACAGCCACCAGCGGAAAAGTGAACTAGGTCATGCCCTCGAAACCACTATCTTTGGAGGAGGCAAGATCCTCTCTTTAGCACAGGACCCGAACTTCGCGATTGGCCTCGCGTGGCAGCGTTGGCCAGACGCTGACGACTTCTACGTCGCAGGCCGTGACCACGAGGTGGTCCCACTCGCTCGCCTCGTCAGGAGCACAACCTCAAACAAACCATTCTACTATGGCGGGGGAGGCCTGGAACCGTGCACTGGGCCTAGATGGGAGACACAGTACGTGATTGATTATGATTGGATTAAAAAGCAGTTTTTCGCCGAGTTCTGGGATCAATTTGATGACGAAGGTGGGTTTAAAAGTGGGTTGCTGAACGTGGAGAAAGAGATGGGGAGTCGATGCGACAACTATAACTTTGACTTCTGGCTGCCTGGGGATGGCTTGGACAGTGGGTGTAGTAGCTATGGCAGGGCTGGAGATAGCGAAGGTGTGGTAAGGCCAGATCAGGAGTGGATAGACAACGAAACAATGGAAGTTGAGGATGAGCAGATGAGCAGCTAAGTACTTAGTATTGAGGTGGATGATGGCTTTGTAGAGATGAGTATGCAGGCGAGATAGAAGAAGGTGACAGGAACACCTGTAGACATTGGTGATGGAGCCCGATGCCCATGGTGGAAAAGGCGGAAACGGGAAGCTTGCTGTACCTTAAAAGCTACTAACTGGGCCATTCTTCAACGCATCGCTGGAGATGATCACCAAGAAAGGCACAAATAAGAGCGGTAAAAGCGCAGGATCAGTTTAGGTAAGTCACATGTGTATATACTCGTGGAGTATACCTAGGTAGTCATTTGCCTCGTTCACGAACCTCCTCGCAATGATGGCAACGACCATCTCTCGAAATCTGTCCAGCTAGACACTACTAGGTACCTACGCTTCATCAGACCTTGGTCCTGGCTCGTTACGATCAGTGATGGAAGTCAAAATTTGGTCCCTGCCCTTGTTCATGTGCTTCCTCTCCTTGCCCTTTCTGCGGCCCATACAGTAGGTTCTCCACCATCTCCGCAATAGCCAGACTACTGGTCAATCCGGGACTCTCTATCCCCAACAAGTTCACAAATCCTTTGTATCCCTCTTCCTCCTTGATGTAAAAGTCTGCAAAATTTGGGCCTGCCGTCCCACTGGTCTTACCCAATTTCGGCCTTATGCCACAGTAATCAAGATCTATTGCGTCACGGTCGATACCTGGTAGGTAGGATTGAATCATGTCGATTGCTTCTTTCAACCGCGTTGGATTTGGCTTCAGATCAGTAGGGTCGTCTACCCATTCGACATCGGGCCCGAAGCGAATGCGTCCTGCCATGTCGAGCGTGAGATGTGTTCCCAGGCCACCAAATCCGGGGACCGGTGCGGGATAGAGGAGTGTCTTCGGTTTCGGATTGGAAGAGCTATAGCTAAAATAGCTGCCTTTCGCGTAGAACGGCTTCCGGTATCGTTCCTTCGGTAGGAGCATGTTCTGAACATCCATCGCTGCGAGGCCTGCACTATTCACCAATGTCTCGACCTCGATCATGTCTTCCTCCTCTTGTCCCTTTGAGCCGGCGCTGACAGTATGTATTCTGTAGCCCCCGCCAGACAGCTTCTCAATTCCGGATACCTTTGTATGCAATATCTCCTCGCCACCTCTGTCCAGAAAGTCGCCCTCTAGGTAACTCATGAATGCATGGCTATCCACGATGCCCGTACTCTCGCTCTCCAGCACGCCCCCCTCTGCTCTCACATCTGGCTCACGGTCTTGTATTTCTTCCCTTGACAAGAAGCGTGTAGGCACGTCGATACTGCTAGCGAACTTGTGGACTTTCTCCAGCTCACCCATTTGATCGTCGTCTTGAGCTATAATCCACTTCTTTGTGTTACGGTATGGGATGTCATGCTGCCGGCAGAGATTGTACATCATGTGCTTGCCCTTGAGACAGAGGTCGGTCTTCAGCGTGTCGTGACCGTAGTATAGGCCTGCGTGAATCACCTGGGCAGTGTTAGAGAACCGTGACTGAGCAGGCGTAGTAGTATGAAATGCTTACCTCAGAGTTTCTACTACTCGTTTCTGTGCCTACTGCTCCATGACGTTCAATGAGGAGCGTAGAGGTGCCCGTCCGGGCGGCAAGCTGGCGGGCTATTGCGAGTCCCACGGCGCCTGCTCCTATGACCTAGACACAATCAGCACTTCCATGGACATAGGACAGAATCGAGTGTGTATAATACAGCATGGGTGAAGTCCGCGTGCGCTACCCTGCCAGTAGAAAACGAGCGTCTCGAGCACGAGGATACCTGCCGAAGTGCTATAGCACTGTGACGAGAAAGTAGTGTTGCCATGGCCCAAGGCCTAGATTAATGTTCAATTACATTATGATGAAGTAACTCGAGCATGTAAGTTGCCTTAAGAGGGAGGTCCCATATGGAGATAACTACCTGCAGCGCGTATTCGCACTATCAGACATATGTACCTAGGCACCTATCAGCTTATCGTCCACATGACGTAGTGTTCCAGCTCCTAAGAACACGTACCTACCTAGGTACTTAGGTACCGCACTAGGTACTAGGTAGGTACATAAATACTTATCAGGCACTGGCATGCGATCAGTTCAGCTGAGGAGACCCAATTGCGAGGACTAGCTTGAGAGAGACATGCAAAATTGAGAGAGACATGCAAAACAGTAAACAAGACTCAAGCAGTCGAGAAGTAAGCCATAACACCTGTTTCTCCGGTCAATGACTACGACATGGACTGCATCTGTTCCTCCTAACACTTTTCTCGACATTCAAGCTGCTGCTG
>Ga0210040_10005538_pt1 | contig 16051 bp, 10 predicted proteins | sample CryGeyCG12114_NA_FD_185462 | JGI IMG/M metagenome (GOLD analysis project Ga0210040, IMG submission 185462) | Groundwater microbial communities from aquifer - Crystal Geyser CG19_WC_8/21/14_NA (SPAdes) (version 2) | ecosystem: Environmental > Aquatic > Deep subsurface > Groundwater | place: USA... | reverse complement strand
GGTATTGGTGGTATTGCTGCGGCTATTCGCTTGGCTTTAAAAGGCTATAAAGTAACGGTTTTTGAGGCGAGTGCTACCTTTGGAGGCAAAATGAAACAGTTTGTACAAGACGGGTACCGCTTCGATATGGGCCCTTCGCTGTTCACCATGCCGCAACTGGTAGACGAATTATTTACCTTAGCCGGTAAAAACCCGCAAGATTACTTCCGTTATCAGAGATTAAATATTATTACGCAATATTTTTTTGCGGATGGCACCCGCTTAACGGCTTACCGCGAGCCCGAAAAGTTTGCGGCCGAAGCAGAACAAAAATTGGGCGTGCCGGCCGAACAAGTAAGAAGTTATTTAGCCCGCAGTGCCCGGATTTACGAAGCCACTACACCTACTTTCTTACAGAAATCATTGCACAAAATAACTACTTACTTCAGCCCCGATGTATTAAAAACCTTGTCTGCTTTACCCGAGTTAGGTTTAACTGCCACCATGCACACGGCCAATGTGCAAGCTTTTCAGGATAGCCGTATGGTGCAACTGCTCGATCGATTTGCGACTTATAATGGTTCCGACCCGTATCAGGCGCCGGCAACCCTTAATATTATTCCGCATCTGGAACATAATATAGGTGCTTTTTATCCCGAAGGAGGTATTTATGCCATTGCCCAAAGCTTGGTGCGTTTAGCCGAAGAACTGGGCGTAACATTCCGGTACAACGAGCCGGTCACGGGAATACTAAGCGAAAATAATCGGGTAACTGGTATACAGACCGCTAAGGGAATTTACAGTTTTGATTTAATAGTGAGCAATATGGACGTAGTGCCAACGTACCGGAAATTATTGCCTCATTATAAAGCGCCCGAAAAAACTTTGGCGCAACCGCGCTCTAGTTCAGCGCTTATTTACTACTGGGGCATCCGGCATCATTTCCCGGAGTTGCAACTGCATAATATTTTTTTTAGTGCCGATTATCAGCAGGAGTTCGACCATATTTTTCAGCAAAAAGACATTAGCCCCGACCCAACAGTGTACGTAAACATAACTTCTAAATATACGTCTGCTGATGCGCCACCGGGTTGTGAAAACTGGTTTGTAATGGTAAATGTGCCGCACAACGAAGGCCAGGATTGGGATAAATTAATCCGGGTTACACGTGAAACTATTATAACTAAACTATCCCGGATTTTACAGGTAGATATAGCTAGTAAAATTGCCACCGAACGCACCTGGGACCCGCGCGGCATTGAGGCCGATACTTCCTCGTTTGCGGGCGCTTTGTACGGGAGTTCTTCTAACAACCGTATGGCCGCTTTTCTTCGGCATCCTAACTTTTCCTCGGGCATTAAGGGCTTATATTTTTGTGGGGGCAGTGTGCATCCGGGGGGCGGCATTCCTTTGTGTTTATTATCGGCCAAAATTGTAAGCGATCTGGTGCCCCACGGAACTACTGTATGAAAAATAAGAAAGTAGCGCTGGCAGTTTCCGTTTTAATAATTTTTCATGCAGTTGGTTTTTACGGTCTGGTTTTCAGTTCCAGGCCAGAGTGGTTCCGGGCTTTGTCGCCTTTAAATTTGCTCCTAACTGCAGTGTTGTTATTTAGTTTTCATAGAAGCTGGAACTTGGCATTTGGCTTATTTGCGGGGCTGGTGTTGCTGGTTGGCTTTTTTTCGGAAGTAATTGGGGTGCATACTGGCTGGCTGTTTGGCAGTTACACCTACGGGCAAAGCCTGGGCCTTAAGCTATGGGAAATTCCGTTGATTATTGCCCTAAATTGGCTCTTGCTGGTGTATAGTGCCGGGGTACTAACGTATTCATGGCCAGTGCCGTGGTTTCTAAAAGCGCTATTAGCCGCAGGAATCATGGTGTTGCTGGATTTACTAATAGAACCAGTAGCAGCCGTGCTCGATTACTGGACCTGGACCGACTATAAAATACCGGCTAGTAATTATTGGGGGTGGTTGGGAGTAGCGCTTATTTTACAAATCTGTTTTCAGAAAGCTTCTTTTCAGAAACAAAACCCTTTGGCGCCTTTAGTTTTAGGAGTGCAGTTCTTGTTTTTTGTAGGGCTGAATTTGTGTTTATAAGTATTAGCTGCCCTTTATAACTCACCTTTATTCACCTATACTGCTGATTATGGATTTACTTTTAGATGCTATGCAGGTTACACCATTCATATATAGTTATTAAGCTCCGTAAACCTGCTTGGTATGCCAGTACTTTTTCATAAAGCATAGTAGATATATGGCGTTTGAATTTCAACTTTGGCATTTCTGTTGCTTCGGCTAATTTCTTCAGCTCTATTAAGAATTCCTGCTTCCTGCTTAAATAATAAGTGAAGCTGCTAATTAATTAAGCATTTAGATAATAATCTATTATATTATGAAATATGTATATTGTTACTCCCTTATATAGGTTTTTAATTTATTAAAACTCTAAATTCAAAAAAAAACAATAAATGGCATATTATAATTTTAAGAATAACTATAGATATAGTAAGTCGGTTGTTGTAAAAAATTTAAGAATTAGCGTTTAAAGCTAAATAAAGGCTAATATTAAAGCTTAGTTATATTGTAAATTTCATAATTAATATTTAATGAACTTAAATATTTTTTAAACAAAGTAACAAATTATTGCATTATGTAGTATATTAGGGGCACGATTTAATATGTTAGCGGCATATAAAATTTAGATAATGAAATTAACGCCAATGTCTGTAAATAAAACTAAAAGATTTCGGGAGTATCTATCTCTGGATGCGCTCGAAGAAGGTACTGCTAAATATTTTAGCGGGATATTAAGAATAGTAGCAAAATTTGTTTTTGGTAAATCATCTATTGCTTTTAACTCTATTAAAGCTACATCTGAATCAACTAAAAGAAACATAAACTATAATTTGCCTTTTTACCTTTATGGCAAGTGGGCATATAAAAATGAGGATAAATCCGCAGGAACCTTTACGAACCAAGAGGTTGCTCTTAATGCTTCCGATTCGGAAACTAGCCATAACCCACATACCTCTGAATACAGACCAGTGCATTTGGACGGATACGACTTTGAAGCTTTAGGATTAGGAACCAAAAAGAAAATAGAGCGGACAGGTAAAAGAAGAGAATTTCGGGTACTTGATATGTCGGGTATAAAGCAAGCAGCTTTTCAGGATAATGATAAAGGTTACTATAAACTTGGCGCGGACAAACAAGAGCGAGAAAGCGTTTTGTGGACCGAAACGGAGTACCTGACAAAGACTGGTAGTTGGGAGTATAACTTGAAAAAGCAGAAGCTGTATTGTACCAACTATGTTTATAATTTATTAAGAATTCCTAAAGAAAACGTAGTAGATAATTTCTTTTCTCTAACTTCTTATTTGCTGGAGGAGGATAAAGGTGCCTTGCAAGAAAGCTGGGAGCAAGCAGTAAAGTACGGTAAAGAATTCGACCAAGTTTGTCGTTTAGTTAATAGTGCAGAACCAGCATGGGTAAGATTAAGAGGTAAAGCTATATTTAAAGATCAGAGCATCTTTAAAATTATTGGCACCTTTCAGGATATTACAGAATACAAACAAAATGAAAATAAGCTGTTAGCTGCAAAAGCAAATGCCGAAGCCATTACTAAGGCTAAATCAGAGTTTGTTTCTTTTGTAAGCCACGAAATTCGGACGCCTTTAAATGCTATTATAGGACTTACCCATTTGTTAATGCAGGAAGGCAGATCGATGAGTGATTATAAAGAAAATTTACAGTCGATTCACTTTTCTTCGCAAACGCTGTTATCCTTAATTAACAATACCCTCGATTTTTCGAAAGGCGAAGCGGGAAAGGTGGAGCTGGAGAAAGTTAATTTTAAATTAAAAGATTTACTAAGAGGTGTTTATCGTTCGCTCAATCTGAGGGCTTCGCAGAAGCAATTAGATTTCGAATTGCTGATGCATGAAGATTTGCCTTCCGAAGTAGTAGGCGATTCGGCCCGGTTAACTCAAATACTAAATAACCTACTTAGTAATGCCATTAAATTCACTGAAAAGGGTAGTGTTAAGTTATCGGTTGATGTGGTGTATGAGTCGGATGTTGATTGCGTACTGGAATTTTCGGTAGCAGATACGGGCATTGGTATTCCGGCAGAACGGCAGCAACTGGTTTTTGAAAGTTTTGTTCAGAACGATGTTTCTACGCATCGGCAATATGGCGGTACCGGTTTAGGGCTAGCTATTACCAAACAACTAATAGAATTACACAAAGGAACTATTAAAGTAGTAAGTTCCCCTGGGGCGGGTTCTGTTTTTTCGGTATGTCTGCGGTACTTAAAACCAGAATCTGATATGGATAAGCTGCGACAAGCAGAACTAAACGTAAACAAACAGACCTCTTTGCAAAATGTTAAAGTGCTGATTGTAGATGATAATCCTATAAACAAAATGGTAGCTAGCAAGCTGCTAATGAGTTGGCAGGCAGAGGTAGAAACGGCAGAAAACGGCTTAGTAGCAGTTGAAAAAATTAGACACTCAGATTATGATTTGGTGCTGATGGACTTATACATGCCTGTAATGGATGGATTTACCGCGGTAAGTGAGATTAGAAATATAAACCAGCACATACCTATTATAGGTTTAACCGGTAGCGCAAACGAAGAAGAAAAAAATAAATTATTAGCTATCGGTTGTAACGATTATCTGATTAAACCATTTGATCCGAATGATTTATACGAAAAGTTAATCCAGCACCTACAGCCAGTCACGGCATAAGTGAAACAGATAAGAGCTGGTCTAATTAGCCTTGTTTAACCAGCTCTTATTTATCGGCTAAGCTACTTTTATCAGTACTTACAATTTACACAAGCAAGCTAATTTATAAAAGTTACTAGCTAATTTAGGCTTGGTAAACCTATAGCTAAATATTATCTGTTAGTAGCTGAAATTAGGAAGATTTAATGACAGATCGGCTTATAATTAGTAGTTTATATACGGCTAGCTATAAGTTAACAGCTGAAAAGTTGTAACTGGCTGGTGTGTAAAAATAGCTGTTAGTAAGGCTTAAAATAAGTCATATCTAAATAGAGGGTGAATTCCCTTTACTCTCTATTAGGCTCAATATTCTCTTTAGTTATCTATAAGATACTAGACTAAACTGGTATGGCAATAAATAAAATAAGCCTTATACGCAGTTAGGTTTACATATAGCAGAAGATTACCCATAATAGTTTTAGGAAACAATTATTTAGAATATTCTGCATCGCTTACAGATAGGCTAGAGGAGAAGAGGAAATAACCAAACACCAAGCAGCAATTTGAATCTAAATGGACTTTTACAGGCAGGTTATTCAAACTAACCCCAATCTTATTTATGTAAAAAATGAGCAGGGTAAATTTATTCTGGCTAATAATGCCTATGCTGCCTTACATGGACAAAGTGTGGCAACACTGTTAGAAAAAGGTATTACTGATTCTGATTATTCTTACGAAAAAGACTTAGAGTTAATTCGTAATAACGATACCATTATTTACGAAGAGTTTTACAAACATCATAATGGTCAAAAGATCTGGTTTAAAACTATTAAAAAGCAATTAGTACAACCCGATGGAACCTACTACTTGCTGTCGGTTTCAACGGATATTACTGATTTAAAAAGAGCCCGCCAACAGGCAGAAGACTCGGCTAAAGTTAAAGAGATTCTCTTTGCTAACATGAGTCACGAAATCCGAACACCCTTAAATGCTATAATGGGTATGGCTAAGCTCATGGAAAAAAGTAATTTAAACAAAGAGCAGGAAGAGTACCTGAATATTATTTTTTCTAATGCCGATAAATTACTAGATGTTCATAACACTATTTTGGACTATGCCGATCTAGCGTCTGGTAAAGTATCCTTAAAAAAAATGCCTTTTAATGTAGCCGCTACTATACAAGAGGCCGTGCATTCATTGGCGCGTAAGCACGAGGTATCGGTGCAGTTTAAAAAGCCTGCTGAATATTTGCCTATTGTGGAAGGTGACCCAGAACGTTTAACCCAAATATTCACGAGTCTGGTTACTGAAATTATTAAAGTTACTTTAATTCAAGAAATCATTATTACGGCTGCCATTAAAGAACAAACAAACCAGCAAGTTATAATTGATTTTTCTATTGAAGTTATCGACAAAGATAACGGCTCAGCTAGGTTTCAAAATGCATTTAGAACATTCTTGCAAGATAACAACAGCATGGCCGCCCTTGCCGATGGTGCAAATTTAGGGTTCGCGGTGTGTAAGTGTTTAACCGAATTACACGGTGGCCGTTTGTGGCTCCAAAATAAACCCGATTCAGATACCCAAGTTTATTTCTGTCTTTCTTTTCCTATTAGTAATAATCAGGCTCTGGTAAAACAAACAACAGAAATACCTCAAGCCACAAATAAATTAACCGGCTTAAAAGTGCTTCTCACCGAAGACAACCTGGTTAATCAGTTGCTGGTTACTTCTTACTTAAAAGCATGGGAAGCGCAAGTTGATGTGGCTTCTGACGGCGAAGAAGCGTTGGAGAAAGTAAGAAAGGCTCTGTATGATGTTATTTTAATGGATATTCAAATGCCCCGGATGAACGGTGATGAAGCTATGATTCACATTCGGGAAGACGCTAACCCTAACCAGGAAACCCCCATTATTGCCTTTACCGCTAATGTTATTAAAAGCGATAGGCAATATTATCTCGATGCTGGTTTTGATGCTTATATAAGTAAGCCTTTCAACGAAGAAACATTGTATGGTACTATTATTCAGGTAACTCAAGGCAAAGCAGCAAAAGCATTATCTGAATTAGACGCGCCTGAAAATACTCATCCGGCCGATAAAGAAAGCCAGACTGCCTTAAACGTTAATGATAGTGATCCTGCAAATAAACTGTATGACCTTTCAGGATTAGGAAGCTTAGCTCATAATGTGGATTTTGAAAGAGAAATGCTGCAAATGTTTATTCATACTGTACCGGAGCAACTTGATCAATTAGAAACAGCGGCAACACAACCTAACTGGGCAGAGGTGGTGCATATTTCGCATAGCTTAAAAGCTACTTATGGTAATCTTAGCATTAAAGATGCTTTTTTAACCATGCAAACCATAGAAAGAACTGCTGCTAATAGAGAAGATTTAGACAAGATTGTTCCTGCCATAAAAACTGCAAAGGAATTAACGGAAAAGGTTATTCGTCAGTGTACTGCTCGGCTCGACTACCTTCGCGCTTAATTAAATGCTTTATAAAACGGCTACTTAATTAGTAATGGAATAGAAGTGCTATTAAACATAATCAGATAAGTGGATGCTTGATAATTCTTAAATTAAAATATAAAGGAAGTGAACTGTTCCAATCCCATTATCTGCCTATAGAATATCAAGAATATAAATCTACAAGTTAAGGTACTATTTGCTTATACATGAAAGCTTATAATGTAAGGCTATAAATATCTAAATATCATTAATATTATAAAAAAAAATCTGCGCTGTAATAATAAGTTAAGCTAAGTTCTCACCATAGTAAATATCCTTAAAATTAGACTGTATTTTTCCATATTCTGGAATTAATTCCACCTTTAAGAGATAAATAAACGGCTTTTTGGGTATAAATATATAAAATGATAGATATTGAGCTTATTTCAAAGATTTATAATTTTTGGTACAATATTAGTAAAAGTTTGTGCAATACAATGACATTGTTCTTTACATGATTTATAACATTGCATATTATAAAAACGTATTAATTCGTCCGAACTAAACATTAAATTTTAAGGAAGAATGTGAAAACTGTTTAACAATTATAAACTTTGCTTAAAGATTAAGTTTTTTGGCACTGACTTTGTAAAGCGGACAATAAGGTTTCTAATAAGGTACCAGATTTATGTAAGTCAGAAATTAAAGTATTATGATCATAGACTATACACAATCTTAACAAAGATATAATTTATTGATAAAGTACGGTTATTAATTTTATGACTAGGTTTAAAATTAAAATATTTTTAAAGAATATAGATTAATACTAGAAGATTATTAATCAAGTATGTTTGTTTTAGAATATTTTATATATTAACTTGTGCATTTATTACGTGCAATTTTCATAAATCTTGTTAAAAACGTTAAGTAACATTGCTTTGGCAGGTAGTAGTGTAAACATGAAAATGTTAGGTGAATTTATCAATATGTTTATTTAAGTACGTTTGAGAGTTATGAAGAAAAAGATTTTGATTGTTGACGATGAGCCATCTATTAGACTTATTTTAGAACATTTTTTTTCGGTTAATTACGATGTGGTAGTAAAGGCTAATGGAGTAGAAGCAATGGATTGGTTACAAAAAGGCAATTTAGCCGATGTGATTGTAGCTGATTTTGATATGCCTTTTATGGATGGCCTCGAGTTTGTTAAACAGATACGAGCTAGTTATTTGTTCAAGTACATACCCTTAATTATGCTATCGGGTAAAGATGAAACCCGTGATAAAATTAAATGTTTACGAGAGGGTGCTGATGATTACGTGGTTAAACCTTTTAACCCCGAAGAATTGGATGTAAGAATTTCTAATATCCTCAGAAGGATAAAAGTATAAGTCTTTCCTGTTATGAAAAAAAGCCTACTTTTATTTTATTCGAACCCCGCTGATGTGCAAAAATTTGAAGGGGTTTTTGAAAAGGATTTACTCATTAATAGTTTTAATGCGCCTTTTAATTTATTGTCTTGGATAGAAGAAGGAAATCATTTCGATGCTGTTATTTTGGCAATAGAAAAAGTTTCTTCTCTTGAAATTGGGCTCATTAAAACTATAAAAGAAAAACACCCGGAGGTGCCCGTAATTTGGTTGGCGGCTCAAAATAGCAATTCTTTAGCTCTCATTCAGCAGAAAGCCGGTATCGACGAAATCTTTATTAAAGGTTTTGAAAAAGAAGATTTCTTAATCAGGCTTAATTACTTAATTAAAAGAGGTGAGTTAGGGGAAGCGTCGATAAAAGGGCAGCAAGAAGAAATTGTGTATCCTAAAATTTCGATTGGGAAGAGACTTTTTGATGTTGTGTTCTCTTTAGGCGCATTAACTGCCTTGTTGCCTTTGTTTCTTATTGTTGCTCTTCTGGTAAAGATAGGATCAAAAGGGCCGGTATTTTATTACTCCTATCGGGTAGGAACCGGTTACCGCATTTTTAAATTTTGGAAATTCCGTTCGATGCGGCAACACGCAGATAGTCAGCTAGGTTTACTTAAAAATCAGAATCAATATGGTTCAGGAGGTAAGCAAACAGCCGGCCTGGAAAATGGTAGATGCGCAGAATGTATTGCTTCGGGGCAAAATTGTTCTAGCATGTTTTATGATGCTAAAGGAAACATGATTTGCGAAAAGCTCTATATTCAGGCTCGGAAAAACCGCACTGAACCTGCTTTCTTAAAAATAAAAGATGACCCTCGTATAACTCGTATCGGTCAATTTATCCGCAACACGAGTATCGATGAATTACCGCAGCTTTATAATGTGCTCATTGGCGATATGTCGATTGTGGGTAACCGCCCCTTACCTTTATACGAAGCCGAAAAATTAACTACTGATCAATTCTCGAAACGATTTATTGCTCCGGCTGGCATAACTGGGCTATGGCAGGTAACCAAGCGTAGCAAAGGCGATATGTCTGAGGCCGAAAGAATAGAGCTGGACAATGACTATGCTAATAATTACTCTTTAAAAAGAGATATTCAAATAATTTTAAAAACCTTCCCCGCTTTATTTCAAAAAGAAAACGTTTAATGAAAACAATATCAATGGCGCTCCTGCTTTCCTTTCACACATTATTGGTGCTGGGGCAAAATACACCTGCTAGAAACGAGAACTGGCAATCAAAATTTTTTAATTCTCCTAAAGAAGTACTGCCTAAGTTAATTAATGCTGCTATAAAAAACTCTACCGAACTTGAAAAGCTGGGGTTAGCCGAACAAATAGCCCAAGACCAGTCTAAGCTTACAAATAAAAAAATATTGAACAGACTTTCACTTGGAACCAATTACAGCTATGGAACTACGTATAATTTTATAAACGGAGATACACCAGGTAGTGGTGGCGGTGGCGGTATTAATCCTTTCTCTTTACCCACCCAGTCGCAATATAATGTAGGATTATCATTAGGTATGTCGTTGGGTGAATTGCTGAGCCGGCCTTACGAGAAACATCAACAGCAATTAATGATAAAACAAGTACAGGCTGATCGGGTAATAGGTGAAAAAGAAATACGTAAAGCTATGATTGCTATGTATCAGGAGGTTGTTTTGGCTAACACCGAACTGAAACATATACAAGAGGCTTTACAAACAGCCAACGTAAACAAAAAAATCTCAGAAAGAAGATTTAAGAACGGCGAGGTAATGGTGAGCGAGCAAATGGCCGCCGACGATATGTATAGTAAAGCAGTTTTGTCCGAAGTTCAGGCGAGAAGCCAATACCAAACGGCTTTACTTTTGCTGGAAGAAACTATAGGGATGACAATTAACGAATTAATGCAAGGCAAATGACACTTAAAGATTTTCAAAGATTAATAAAGCGCAACTGGATATTGTTGTTAGCAATACCAATAGTTACAGCTGCTTCTGTTTATTACTTTACCTTAAGTCAAGATAAAGAATATAAATCAGATACCATTATTTATACCGGTATAGCCTCTGGTTACCGGGTTACTGGTAAAGACGATGGCAATAAACTCGATGGCGGCGCCGAGAATGCTTTTGATAACTTAACAACCCTGATTAATTCAAGGGAAATTAAGGAAGAAGTAGCTTTACATTTGCTCGCTAGGCACTTGATGTTAAAAGAGCCAGACCCTAGATATATAGATGCTAAAACTTACGACAGGTTACAAGAATTAGTACCTGCTGACTTAAAGCAGAAGTTAGTTGGTAGTTCTTTAAACGAAACAGTTACTAAGATTAGGAACTATTATAATACTAATAATAACAATCCTATTTATAGAATTATCAATTCCGATGATCCGGTATACTCTATTTATGCGCTTTCTAATATTGCTCCTTCCCGTATTGGCAAGAGCGATTTGCTATGGTTAGAATATACTTCTAATAGCCCCATTATTAGCAGTCAAACCCTTAGCATACTAACTGATGTTTTCATGAATAAACATGCTGATGTTTTTACCGGGCAAAGTCAATCGGTGGTTAGTTATTTTGATGAGTCCACGCAGCAAGCTCACAACAGATTGCAGGCAGCCGAACAAAAATTAGCTGAGTTTAATAAAACCCACAACATTGCTGATTATGACCGCGATTTTGAACTTACGGCTTCTGAAAATCAGAAAAATTTAGACAAGCAAAATGATCTGGAAATGCAGCAAGCAGGAGCATTATCTTCTCTGCGCTCGGTTGAGCAACGCTTGCGTTTGCGCGGTGGTTCTAACCTGCAGGGTCAGCAAATTATCACGCAAAGAAACCAGTTAGCTAACCTTACTAATCAAATTACCGAATTAGAAGGGTTAAACAATCCGGCTAATAATGCCCGAATAGCTAACCTGAAGAAAGAAGTTACTAGGGTTTCGAACAGGATGGAAAGTACGCTGAATTCTTATGTGCCAGGGATTTCTACCAGTAGCTTGCCAAATGATTATATTGCTAATACAATATTAGTAGAAGACTTAAAAAGTAAACTTAGTTTATTAAAGCGGCAGCAAAGTGCTACTGCTGAGGCGTATAATAAACTGGTGCCCTTAGCAGCCGAAAGCCGGCGGCTTAAGCGCGAACTGGAAGTTGCCGAAAAAGAATATTTAGCCCAAATGGATGGCTTAAAACAAAGCCGCCTAACGCAACAAAACGTACAGATATCGTCTCAGCTAAAGGTTGTAGACCCACCTAATACGCCAACAAGCCCGGTAAAATCTACTACTATGATGCTGGTTTTATTTGGTTTTTTTGGTACTCTTTTGCTAACTACAGCCGGAATTATTGCTGCCGATATGTTAGACGGCTCGCTTCGTAAGCCATCGACTGCAGCTAAGTTAACTAACTTCCCTGTATTGGGCGTGCTGCCGGAAACTACAGGTGTTAAAGGTAAATTACTGCCCGATGTAAATAGAGCGAAAGAACAATTTGCCCGGCAGCTTTTATTAAAATATCATAAAAATAAAGAGTCTGATGCGCCTTATGTAGTTGGTGTTTTAAGTAGCTTGGCCGGAGAAGGTAAAAGTTCCGTTTGCAACACCTTAGCTACCAGCTTAAATAGTATGGGCATCGATACCCTGACTTTATTGCCGGAAAGTCATGCTAATCAGGTCGCTTCGGAAGAAAATGTTTCTTTTTATTCTCCTTTACACGGCGTTACTCCGGGTATTACGGTAGCTGATTTGGCTGGGCCACACGTTTTCAATTATTCTATTATAATTATTGAATTCCCGGCGGTACTGGAAAATGCGTATCCGGTATCTTTGCTGCAGCATTTAGATTTAATATTAGTAACCGTAAATGCCAAACGCACTTGGCAACAAGCAGACAAAACCATTTTCGAGAATATTCAGGAAGTAACCAAAGCGCCTATCGAAGTTGTTCTTAATAGTGTATCGCCAGAATTTGTGGAAGAATTTGCCGGGGCACGGGTTAAGCCAACCAACGACGATGGTTATATGCCTAGTAATGTTCCTAAAAAGTTAGATCACCGGGAAGAAAGAGCTGCTCTAAATTCCTAACAAGAAGTAGCACGGCATACAATTTCCGTATTTAGTGTTGCCGGTATGGGCAGGCGCTTATATGAAACCACAATAATTAGGTTTTAAATAAGCGCCTGAAATAGGAAAAAGATAGTTGAAATTTCAACTTGCTAATTATCTTTTTCCTGACAATACAGTTTCAGCGCTTTATAGCTTAATTTATCTGGTAAATGTATATTATTTTAATTTAAGTACGCCGCTATAATATTAACAAAGCAAAGTTGCTAAAATAAAAAGCTTGATTTTAGATAACGAAGGCAGATAAGATATAAAGATTTAAAATCATTTTTAATTAAGCGTTATTATGAGGCAATATGTAAATTCCTCGGAGTTTAAAATTACAGGGTTAATTTTACCGCTAGGAATTGTTTTTGCTGTTGGGTTGGGATGGCTTACTGCCATAAATGGGGTTATAGTGCCGGCAATACTAATTGCCTTGATATTTATAATTCCGTTAATTGCTATTTCCTTTATTAGTCCCAAAAAAGGAGTTATCGTTTTAATCGGGTATTGTTTCTTTTATGCGCTGTTTGCGCGCGAAGTTGGTAGTATTCCGTATGGTTTGGCTATAGATGGTTTGCTGATAATTACTTGGTTAGGCGTCTTGTTTCATAATAGTCTGTCAGTTAATCAGCGAGATCTGAAAAATGATTTATGTACCCTCTCTTTAATATGGTTTGTATATAATTTTCTACAGTTAGCCAATCCGGCTGGCGCCAGCCCCATGGGATGGTTTCAAGAATCGAGAAGCAGTGCTTTTTATTGGTTTATGGCCGTACCTTTGTTTACCATCCTTTTTAACAAACGGAAAGACCTAGATATTTTTCTGATTATTATTATTGGTATATCGGTGTTAGCTGCTTTAAATGGTGTTAGGCAATTATATGTAGGTTTTACTCCGGGCGAACAAGCTTTTTTAAGCGGGCCAGGCGGCGTTACGCACATGTTGTGGGGTAAGCTCCGGGTGTTTTCCTTTTACGGTGATGCGGCCCAATTTGGTAGCTCTCAGGCTCATGTGGGTTTAATAGCACTTATTTTGGCCTTGGGCCCTTTCGAAAAATGGAAGAGAATTCTATTTGCTATAGCAGCTTGCATATTGCTCTATGGCATGCTTATTTCCGGTACCAGAGGGGCATTCTTTGTTTTGGCCATCGGCACTGTTATAACTTTAGTTTTAACTAAAAATGTAAAGGCTTTAGCGGCCGGTTCTGTTTTTGCCTTATTGGTTTTTTGTTTTCTTAAATTTACCACCATTGGTAACACCAACTACGAAATTTACCGGTTTAGAAGTGCCCTCGACCCTACCGATGCTTCTTTAAGTGTAAGGTTTCAGAATCAGAGTATTTTGCGAGATTATCTTAGTACCCGGCCCTTTGGTGGTGGGGTGGGATCTATTGGTTTCTTTGCGCATGAATATAACTCCGGCAAGTTTCTTACTGCTATTCCGCCCGATAGTTATTGGGTAAAAATTTGGGCCAGTTATGGTATTGTGGGTTTAATAGTCTGGCTAGGCATCATGATGTTTATAATTGGTAAAAGTTGCGGCATTGTGTGGAATATCAAAGATAAACGTTTAAAAACCAAGTTAATGGCTTTAACCGCCGGGGCAGCTGGTATTGTTTGCTGTAGCTACGGTAACGAAATTATTAATATTATGCCGTCGTCTATAATTGTTTATGGTTCGTGGGCCATTGTTTTTCTGGGTTCTAAATTAGACAGACAAGTTGATGGAAAATCGTATATCTAAACCTTTAGTTTCTATAATATCGGTTAACTACAACCAGGCCCAAATTACTTGTGATATGCTGGCTTCATTAAGGCGCTTAACTTATCCGGCCGTAGAAATAATTATAGTAGATAATGCTTCTCCGAGCGAAGATCCGGGCATTATTGAGCGCAATTATCCGGAAGTTAAGTTAATCAGGTCAAAAGTGAATTTAGGTTTTGCCGGCGGTAATAATTTAGGAATTGCACAAGCCCAAGGTAAATACTTGTACTTTATAAACAACGATACCGAAGTAGAGCCAGATTGCCTGGAACCATTGGTAAATCTTTTTGAAAATAATAGTCAGGCTGGTATGGCCTCGCCTAAAATTATTTACTATGGTACCAATGGGCTAATTCAATACGCCGGTTCGCATGGCATTAACCAATGGACCGGCCGAAGCATAACGATTGGCAATTTGGAAAAAGACCAGGGCCAGCACGATGTATCTGCCGTCACCAGCTTAGTAGATGGTGCGGCCATGATGGTACCTATGCGGGTAATTAAAGCAGTGGGTCTAATGCCGGAACTATATTTTCTGTATTATGAAGAGCTGGATTGGTGCGAAATGATAAAGCGGGCCGGCTATAGCTGTTATTACGTAGCCGAATCAACTATTTATCATAAAGAATCTATTTCGGTGGGGAAGGCTTCGGTGTTAAAAACCTACTATATGAACCGGAACCGTTTGCTTTTTATCCGGCGAAATCTGAATGGATGGCAATTATGTACCAGTTCTTTGGTGTTTTTGCTATTAGCTGTACCCCGCAATTTTCTGCGATACGGGCTAAGCCGCCAGTGGAAGCATTGTAAAGCCCTCAGTAAAGGCTTGTATTGGAATATGGTGAATCATAACATTCATAATAATATTTTACCTAATTAATTATCCTGGCTGCTATAAGCCAGACAGGGGCATAGCCCAAAATTTTATTTAAGATGATTGGCATACAAATATTAGTAACAGCTTTTTTTAGCCTAATTGCAGCATATCTTGTGTTTAATATGAGCTATTTGCTGTTTTTTGCTTTAGCCGGATTAAAAAAGAACCAACCCGTAGCTGGTAAAGCCCGGACATTAAGAAAATTCTGCGTACTTATTCCGGCTTATAAAGAAGATGTCGTAATTATAGAAACCGGCAAAGCAGCTGTTAAACATCAATACGATGGTGAGGCTGATGTTTTTGTAATTGCAGATGGATTAAAGCCCGAAACTATTAGTACTTTAAGAGCCAACGGCGTAGGCGTTATAGAAGTTAGCTTCGAGAAAAGTACCAAAGGCAAAGCCATGCAGACTGCCCTGGCTAACTTACCCCCCAATACTTATGATATTGCTATGGTGCTGGATGCCGATAATATTATGGGGAATAATGTTTTAAATAAAATCAACCTAGCTTTTGAAGAAGGCTTTCGCGTAGTACAAGCCCACCGCACGGCCAAAAACCTCGATACCCCTTTTGCGCTCTTAGACGCCTGCAACGAAGAAATAAATAACCAGTTTTTCCGCAAAGGCCACCACGCAGTTGGCTTGTCGGCAGCCCTTATCGGGTCCGGTATGGCCTTTGAATATTCGTATTTAATAAAATTATTAGTAGGTATCGG
>Ga0210040_10005536_pt1 | contig 16052 bp, 11 predicted proteins | sample CryGeyCG12114_NA_FD_185462 | JGI IMG/M metagenome (GOLD analysis project Ga0210040, IMG submission 185462) | Groundwater microbial communities from aquifer - Crystal Geyser CG19_WC_8/21/14_NA (SPAdes) (version 2) | ecosystem: Environmental > Aquatic > Deep subsurface > Groundwater | place: USA... | reverse complement strand
CCACCCTCGTGCTCCTTGAGAGCCTTGATGATCTGGCTCTCGGTGAATAGTGTCTTCTTCATCTTCAGTTTAAATGTATAACCTTTTTGTCTACTTTTAAACTGTCTCGATTTTAGGGACACTTACACTAGAAGGGTTACATCCTTTAACGTCTGGCTTTCCTGTTGCTTTGGCTTTTCCCCTCACTAATTGCACAACCCCAGGTCAGTGTTGGCAACAGGGTGAGCAGCAAAAGCGCTTGTATATTCTTCTTTGAAGCACCATATATTTTCATAAAGGCTTACCCACAGCAATTTTGCTTCCAGAGTCGTCCACCTCAAACAGGTGGGGTATGCGTATATAACGGCCGCTTTTATCTTCTTTATGGCTATGTACCGACATCAGCAGTTTGCCATCAAAGGTGCGGAACATCATGCCGTGTCCATAGTCAGGTGGTGTTATCGGCTCTTTTTCGTGTACCCAAGGGCCGTCTAATGTCCCGCTTTCCGAATAGGCCACCCCCTGCGTATAGACGTTAAATACCCAGCTTGTCCACAACATGCCCAGCTTTCCGGTTTGGGTGCGAAACAGCCAGGGGCCGTCAGTTACTTTATTCGGAATGATGTTACCAACTTCGTCACGCTCCTTACTCCAGGGAGAATCGCTTGCACGAAAAAGTACTTCGCCTTCTCCTATCGAACCGCTTAAATCTGGTTTTAACTCTATCTTTTCCATGGTGCCGTTCCAGTTTTGCAGCCATTCATAACAGTAAACCATATAGGGTTTTCCGTCTCTGTCCACCCAAAGCGTGCCATCTAAGGTCGGTTTGTCTGCAGGGAGATACACAGGGTCTTCCATGGGAACATAGGGTCCGTCAGGTCTGTCGCTCACCAACACATGAGAGGCACGGCGTTCAATGACATTCCCCCTCACCGTATCAATTTTCACATCCCTGTTGGTAAACGTGGCGAAATAATAGTATTTCCCTTTGTAATGATGTAGCTCTGCTGCCCAAATCATAGGGTTCTTTCCCATCCACGAGTCTGGGTCTGTCTTCACCACCTGGTAAGGGCCTGTCCAATTCTTCAGATCTTTGCTTTTCCACAGCATCCCTCCGGTACCTGTCATATAATACATGGATGTATTTTTGTCAGCTAAGATAAAAGGGTCGCTTAGGCGAATGGAATCCAGGGGAACATCCTCTCTTATCACCGGTTCCTTGCTCTGAGAGAAAACTGCTGGCAAGTTGACGGCAACAAACGCTACAATCAAAAAAACTCTTAAATAAAACGCCTTACAACAATGTTTTACTTTCATGATTTTTACTTTTTAGGAATCTTCAGCGTGTGTTCAGGAATTGGGATTGTTATTTAGAGAAGAGACAATCACAGCTTTTCAATCAATCATACCCACAGATAACTATGTTTTGCCTATCTATTAACGCTGGCGTTGATTTGAAATGCTTTATAAAATTGCTAAAAGCTCCCGTCCTCATCCTTTTAGATACCAATATAAAGGATAGTGTTCAGCAAGTCAATAATTCACAATGTGGTAGGTAATACGCAACAACTAAATTAATAAACATCTTCTCTCCCATGAACAATGCCCCTCAGAATAATTCCTTCGCCACCACTCAGGTGCATAGAGCGAAAAGCAGGCACCCCATCTTCTGTGGTCTGCATGATTATTGGTATACCTTGTCAGAAGGCTCTGTAACTGGTTTTACTCCTTTAAAAATTTAAATATGATCTTAATGGTTTTTACACTTGAAATCGCTGTCCTATTTTCGGGACCAATTATGGCGCTGTCTCCTCAGCCATTTCAGTACATACTTTGATGTCTTACAAAGCATATTTCCTGTAAATTTAGCTCTGCCTAAGGTGCTCGAAACAGATACATACTTGAAAGAAGGATGCCTCCGCGCAAACATTTTGGACTATGCACCGTCCAATCTGTAGTGGGTTTCTACTGCTGAATGATTTTTCACCTTGATGCACAAAATACTTTTACTTATACCTACTTTCCTTATCAGTACACTATGTTTGGCGCAGGCTCCGGAAGACAAAGACGAGGGAAAGCCTACTTTAGAGATAGGTGGGGCCTTACGCTTCAACTATAATCTCTCTACCTGAAAAAAAGATCAATTGAAACGTGGCGGCGACTTTGGCTACGATATGTTCCGCATCAATGTAAAATCAGCTTACAATGGCATTACACTCAACGCGGAGTACCGCCTGTATTCCAGAGGCTTCGGCGGCGGTTTTTTGAAGCAGGGCTGGTTCGGCTACAACTTCTCCGACAAGTCCGAAATACAGGTGAGTCTGAACCAGGTGCCGTTCGGCATTCAGCAGTATAACTCCCACAACTGGTTCTTCAACATGACCTATTACCTGGGCTTTGAGGACGACCACGACATGGGTGTGAAGTACATACACGATAACGGCCCATGGCAGTGGCAGGCGGCCTACTATAAAAGCGCTGAAGAAATGGTTTTCGGCGACACCTCCCCCAACCCTAACCGCTACTCCTACGATATAACCGGGCAGAACAAAGAGAACAACCAGCTGAACTTTAAAGTCATCCGCCGCCTGGGCGACAGCCTGCAACATGAGCTGAGCGCGTCAGTACAGGGCGGCCTGCTTTACAACCTGGGCACCGGGCGAAACGGCAATCGGTATGCTGGACCTGGTGCAGAAATGAAATAACAGGTAGCACCAGGAAAAAAGGCGAGAAAGAACTTCGGGATCTCATTTATTTCAAACATAACCCTATCTCTTACGGTTTTGGAGCATTAGTAATACTTCCGTTGCTCTTTTACGGGCAATATTAAAAGCAGCAAGCTAAGATTTCCTCAACATTATAAGCTGGTTCTCTTTGTGCCTGAGAAAATATAATTTATTTCACCTCTCCTGCCTTAACATAATCTCCTAAAGCCGCGGAATCTCTGTGGATAAGGTTCGTTAATTCAATCCTTCGGTCTACAACTGTAAAACTTAAAAACCTGCTTATTCCAACAAATAAGCAGGTTTTTATTTTCCAGAGTAACAAAGAAGAAACAAAAGTATTTTACTTACTGTTACTCTTATCTTTCACTTCTTTAGTCCTTGTTAACTCCTTTGTATTATCAGACGATTGAATTTCTTTATGGGATCTAGTAAGTTATAAAACAGGTAGCAGCACCTTGAAGATCTTCTTTTCAAACGTAATAGTTAAATATGATTATCTCTGATAACCAGAACTTAATGTCAATTTTATCCGGTTTTATTTCACACCATACACAAACCTTTGAAGCTCAAAGCGTACTGAATAATAAATGGCTTTAAGTGTAAAGCCAAGTTCCTTTTAAATACTTTGGTAAATAACATGCCTTAGATTTGGCATTGCTAACCGCCCAGGTGCATAACATTATCGTCAAGTCTCAGGTCAATCATCAGGTAGTCAGGATCAATACCGCCGCTGTCAGGCTTTCGCGGCACTGTCACTGTTATTGTCTGCTCACCAGACCGGATGCGGTGCATCTGCAGGTAGAGTGACTCGTTTAACTCCTTGCCTTCCTCATAAATACCAACTTCCAGCCAATCATTCATCGGCACTTCTTGTTCAGAACCCGCACTATCAACTACCACCTTATGCGCCTGCACCTTCAGCGTTACCTGCCAGTTGCCTGCATTCGTTTGCTCTACTGCAAATTGCTCTGTTTTGAGGCGCCAATACGTGTTCTCCTTAAACAGGTCGTGTAACAGGTAATTTAAGGAGTCAGGGGTAATCTTTTGTAACTCCTGGTAGAGATGCAAGGTAGTTGGCAGGGGTAGCTCTCCTGAAGTGTGTTTTTGGAGCAGGCGCCGAAGCGCACCATTTATCTTTTCTTTACCGATATACTTACTCAGGGCATACATGGCGATTCCACCCTTTCGATAATATAAAAACTCTTCATTTGCCCTGATTAAGGAAGCGGTTGCGAGCGAGCGTGGCATTTCGTAGGAGGAATGCAGAAAGTTGACGTATTGCCGCAAGTGACCGTCCCCATAGTTCTTTTCCAGCACCTGCATGCCGGCATATACGGCAAGCCCTTCAATCAGAACACCAGCTCCTTCGACGTATGCCGGGGTTAACCTGGCCATTCCCCACCACTGGTGCGCTACTTCATGCGCCAAAATATAATAGGGAAGATCAAATCCATTCGGACTGTCATCAGGGTTCATGAGCGGATACTGTTCTCCATAATATATGATGCCGGCATCCGCAGTTGCTCCCCCCCCCGCACCAGCGTGCTCTACTACCGTTATGTTCCCATAGGGATAAGGTCCAAACTGCTCCGTAAAATACGCCAGCGAAGCTTTTACGCTCCGGAGCATGCGTTCTATGTTTTGGGCATGCTCCGGGTGATAGTAAATCCTGATCGCTACATCCTTCCACTTGCTTTCCTGCACCGCATAATTCCCTGATAATATAGCGTACTCGCCCCCGATTGCAGCAGCAGTTTTGTAGTGGAAGTAGCGCCGGCCGTCTTTTGTCCAGGTATGGTGCAAAACACCCGGCGCAACGGCAACCTCATCCTTTGCCGTACCCACAATGGCTTCAAAGGTGGTCTGATCTGTACTGAACGACTTTTTACGCGCTTCAGTATCATAAAGCGAAGGGAGCTCAGGACGCGCAGCAAGCTTATACTTTTTCCGAAGGACCGCATCATTAATTTCCCGGTAGCGTTGGTAGCCAATAGTAGGGAGCAGGTCGAAATTCGTGAAGTAGGTGCCCTTCTCCACCACCAGTGCGTTCGTGCCGCTATGACGGAAACCCTGCTGTTTATAGTGTACTACAAAGTCTACTTGTATTGAATCTCCTGGCCGCAGTGGTCTCTCCAGTGCATAGATGTGGTGGCTGCGTTCTTTGTCTGTCAAAACGCTGGCAGCTGGCCGACTGAAATTTACTTGGTTAAACGCTATACCCGAAACACTCCCTATATGTATGGAGTCTATGGGTACTGTCTCCTTATTCACAAGTGTGTAGGTACCGCGTATTTCAGCTTCCTGCTGTTCAGGATAGAGTTCGACGTGCAGCTTTGTAGCCGTCAGTTGGGGTTGCGGGGTGTTTCTATACTGACTGTAGCGCCGTTCGTATGCAGCTTTCCGTTCATTTATGTCAGAGCTGGTAAGATACTCGTTCAGCACATTCGTATTATAGAAGATGAAGCTCCCCAGGGTAAAGAGAAGCCCTGCACCGAGTATGGCAACCCAGGTGGTTGCGCGGGTGAAACGGCGCTGTGCTAAAGTTAGTCGGTATTTCAAGCTTTGTTCTCTTCCCCGCAGCCAAAGCAATCTCGCTGCCACTGCAAGCAGCAAAGCCCAGGCAGTCCAGTATAGCTTGAACCACAGCCACGGCCCAAGAGTAGATCCGAAGCCACGCATGTCTGTGTACCACCATCCCGGATCTGCTCCAAAAATGAGCATATTGTGCTCGACCTGGAAGGTGGCAGGAAAGGCCATAAAACTGAAAACCAGAAGCACCACCAGGTAACCAATATATTTTTGATTCACCACTACGTGTACCACCAGGGCAAGCAGGGCAAAGAGCAGGTAGTCTACGAGCTGTAGTCCAAAGAGAACCTGCACGTACAGGCCTATCTCCAAGTTGTCGTAATCGAGGCCCAACTGCATCCCTATACCTCCTGCCATCAGCAGTGCCATCCAGGCAACGATGATGGGACCTAACCCCAGAAGCTTACCTGTCAGGAGTGCCCATTCCGGTACCGGTGCGGCATCAGCAATATCACTCAGGCCTGCATCCCGCTCATGCCAGACAAGCTCGCCAACGAAGTACATGATGAGTAGCGGGATAACCACCCATGGGGTACTGACATTACTTACAGGAGCGGTTAGGTAGTCTATTACCTGCTGGGTCGTGGGGAGCAGCGGAATTCCAAACTGCGTCATGATGCGGTCGCCGAATACAGCGGAGGTCAGGGCAAGGGCTCCAACCAGCGTAAGTCCTATAGGATGTCTGGATATTTTCCCAAAAGTTGTCCAAGCGATGATAAGCGCCTGGCGGAACCAGGTGGCAAAACCGAAACTTCGCTGCACCTGCGGAACAGAAAGGCCGGTTGCCCTAACTATGGCGGTTTCAGCAGACGGTGTGGCGGGTACTTTTGGCTGCCGTTTAAAGCGATTCCACCAGCTGTTCGTGACCGAATTAGTAAAACTGAAGCGGAGGTAGGTAAAGAACAACAGCCCTACAGCAACACTACCCCACAAGATGCGATTCAGAAGAAACATTCCTTCCAGCGTAATGAGTCGCGTGTTTTTATCGGTTGGCGTCCAGGTTTGCAGTTCGTTGCCTATAATACCGGTAACACCTATCGGGTCCAGTAATTTTACCAGGTCCCAGTTCCCGAAGAGTTTGGCCACCGTGACCGCAATAATCTGGGCAACCAGGGCTAAAAGCAGGCTCGCCAAATAACTAGTCATTACCTGGCGGCTAAGGGCGGCAAAGCTGAATTGTAGCGCTGTTACTATAATGGTATTCGGTAAAGCAATAAAAAAGTAGACACTCAGATAAGCTTCTGGCCGGAACGGTAATAATTCACCCTGGTCCATATCGGGCAGGTAAAAGGAAAGCAGGGTGCCTACCGGCAAGGCAAGTAGCAGCAGGGCATTCACCGCCAAAGCGGCCAGAAATCGCCCGCCCAGGTAATTAAACTCTGTAACGGGCGTACTGTAGGTAAGCGGATGCATCCGCGTCTGCACGTCCCGGGCGGCTGCTTCGCCGGCTACGGAAGCGCCCATTATCAGCCAGATAAGGCCGCCAATTACTGTAATAGCCGTAATGTGGAAGGTATTGTTCGAGTATACGCCGTCGCCCGGGGTGGTGATCCCGTTCATCACAAATGTAAATAACAGCAGGACCGCTAAATAGAGCCAGGTGGCGAGGCGCCCTACCAGGTAAGTAAACTCAAAGCAGAAGATTTTCCAGAGCTTCATAAGGCAGCCTCCGGTTTATAACTGCGGATATGTCCGGCCATGGTGGTGAAGTAGACATCTTCCAGGTCAGGGGCCACCTCTTCAAAGCCGTTGTCGGGGTTTTCTTCGCTGTAGATATGGACTACTGTTTTTCCGCTGAGCAGTTTGGTAGAGATGACGTTATGCTCCCGATCCAGCTCCGGCAACTCACTTTTCTGGACAATGCGGCGCCAGATTTTTCCCTGCAATCCCGCCACGGCTTTTAAAGGCTCTGCTTCCTGCAGTATTTGCCCTTGGTTAATAATAGCCATGCGGGTGCAAAGCTCGCTCACATCTTCTACGATGTGGGTAGATAGCAGCACCACGCTGTTCTCCCCTAGTTCACTTAATAAATTAAGGAACCGCACCCGTTCGGCCGGGTCCAGCCCCGCCGTAGGCTCATCCACAATCATCAACTTCGGATTACCCAATAGGGCCACGGCCACGCCAAAACGCTGCTTCATCCCACCCGAGAAGCCACCCAGTTTCTGCCGGCGCTTATCCCAAAGGTTGGTTTGTTTCAGTAAGGCTTCTACCACTTCTTTTCGGGAAGCCCGGTTGGTGATGCCTTTGAGCACGGCAAAGTAATCGAGCAGATCTTCCGCTTTTGCTTTGGGGTAGAGCCCAAACTCCTGCGGCAGGTAGCCCAGTGCCTGGCGCACCTCGGCCTTCTGGTGCAACACGTCCAGGCCATCCAGGTGAATACTTCCTTTGTCTGGTTCCAGCAAGGTAGCCAGGATGCGCATCAGCGTAGATTTGCCGGCACCGTTAGGTCCCAGCAGGCCGTACATGCCATTTGGAATGGTAAGCGTAACATCCTGGAGCGCCTGCACCCCATTGGGATATACTTTGGAGATGTTGGAAATTTGTAGGGTCATAGGTTTATTTTGTTAGCTGTAATTCTAATCGAGCCCTTCCATCTGAAAGGCAAAGCCATACAGGAGCAAGACAAGGAAGTATTAATATATTTTATTCAACTAAAAATGATACTTTTACAAACACCTGTGATAAAACAGCTGAATAGTCGACCCTAATGTACTACACAGTACTATGTATTACAAGCTAGTATATCAATTATTCGACTAAGGCAGATTTTTTGTCTACAAACCTGCTAATAATGATAGTGAAAGGGTGTTGGTCTATACTTTGGTACTGCAGCAGCTAGATGTACGCTGTAGGAATTTTGAAAAAACAGCACTGTTACTGAGACTGTTACAATGACAAATCTTTATGCGCTTCAGCCATATATTCCCGCTAAGCATTACTGTATGTAAGTATAGGACTTGCACATGCCGCTGTTCCAAAGCATCATGCGCAGAAGCAACAAGAAACTGTGGCATTCCCCCTTTTCTACCAGATTTTTCCAAACAACAGCTTTTATATCCTTTGCGGCGGCAGAGTTAGCAGAGAAGCGTATGAACTAAAATAGGCTAGCAAATTCGCTGATAGATGGTGCACACACCGTTGGACGATATGCTACAGTTAGTTGGTGTAACAGGTGGGTTCAATTTGTGAAGGTAGTGTAAATGAAAACAGGATGACCGATGCTCTCTCCTACGCATCAACTAGCTCTAAAAGCTCTTCCAAAGCACTTAAATCCCTGTGGAAAAGGTTCGATAATTCCATCCTTTGGTCTACACAGTAGCGCTTAAAAGCCCGCCTATTTAAAATTAAGCGGGCTTTTGTTTCCAGAGTATCAGAAAAGATTTTTCTATAATATGCTTGAAAAGAATATTACCGCATACATTAAAGGTTAAACTAGTTACCTCTCCCTCTTAAAAGTGCTTCAGCCCATCTTTGTTGTGGAGCAAGCTTAAGTTTTCATGCACCCAATGTTAGCTTAGGCTACGCCATCAAGTGTTTTGGCCACGGTGGCAGAGAGAGGTGTAGTTGGTCGTTCAATCAATTTGGAAAGCTGGTGACTGTTATCAAATAAATCTCCTTTTGACGCGGACACGTCCCATCCGGCGATCGCCTGCGCCAGTCCTTCCGGCAAGCCAAAACTGGTAAGTATACCTGCGTACTCAGCTTCAGGTAGATTGGTATAAGGAACGTTTTTGCCTGTCTGCCTTGAGAGTTCAGCTGCCAGTTCGCTTAGGGTATAAGCCTCATCTCCGGCAAGCTCATAAATTTTCTCCTGGTGCCCTTCGCTCGTCAAGACGGCCACAGCTGCCTCAGCATAGTCAGCACGAGCGGCAGAGGCTATTTTACCGTCGCCTGCGCTTCCGATAAATGCACCACCAGCTAAAGCCCCAGGAATGGCGCCTGCGTAATTTTCGTGGTACCAGCCGTTGCGGAGCAAAGTGTACGGAATTCCCGCATCTCTCAAGGCAGCTTCGGTAGCAAGGTGTTCTCCGGCAAGGTTAAGGGAAGAGATTTCAGCATGCAGCAGACTGGTATACACGATCCACTTTACGCCAGCCTGCTTTGCTGCTTCAATTACGTTTTTGTGCTGCTGTTCACGCTTACCCACTTCACTGCTGGATATAAGTAGCAGGGTGTCTATACCCTGCAAAGCCTGGCCGAGCGTTTCAGACTTATCATAGTCTGCCTCACGGGCTTCAATGCCTAAGTCAGCAGCTTTTTGCGGTGAACGCACCAGTGCAACGATGTTGTCAGCAGACACCTTTTCTTTCAGTTTGCTTACTACTAAACGACCCAACTGACCGGTCGCTCCTGTGATGGCTATTTTCATTTTGATCAATTTTAGTTGATTGTCTTATGATGTACGCCAAGATTATTCCTTAAGCGTTATTTTCAAGTATAAAGCTGCGTTCACTGAAAGCAGGTATCGTAACAGCCCCCTCATAAAAATGCTTCAGCTCGTCTTTGCTGTCCATCAGGCCTAGGCTATACAATACCGGTACATAATGGTCAGGGGTAGGAGAGGCCATTTTACCGAGCTTATGGCTGGTTTCGTACTGAATAAAGTTGTTGAAGTTCCGCTCGTCCAGTTGCTGCTTGAGCCAATAATCGTAGTCGGCCTCCCAGCCAAAGACTGTCATATCCCCACTCCGTAATTTCTGCCCGGCCAGGCTCAGGTTGTGAATGAGCGAACCGCTGCCTATGATGAGCACGCCCTTTTCCCGCAAAGCCTTCAGTTGCTTTCCTAACTCAAAGTGATATTCAGGTTTCGCATGGTAATCAATGCTCATCTGAAACACCGGAACATTAGCCTCCGGGAATAAATGCATGAGCATTGGCCAGGCCCCATGATCCAAGCCCCACTCCGGGGTTTCCTGCACAGAAGGAATTATTTTCTTTACCTCCCGGGCTATAGCTGGTGCCCCTTTGGCCTGATACTTCACCTCGTAGTATTCCTTAGGAAAGCCATAGTAATCATAAATCTGCGTTTGCTCGGGGGAGATGTTTACATGCGTACCCCTGGTACACCAATGGGCAGAAACAATTAAGGCGGCCTTTACATCATACTTGTTTTGCAGCTGTTCGCCTAATTCATATAAGGTATTCCAGAAAGGCCGCTCCTCTTTGGTAAGCGGAATATCAAAAGGACTTCCGTGTGAAGTAAACAGCACGGGCATCTTCTTACTTTGCTTTGGAAGCGTATCGGTATAACTTTTAAAACTACTTAATGAACTCATAACGGAAAAAGTTAATAGCGTTTGTAGAAACTGCTTACGATCCATCTTGATTAGGATTTTGGCAGAATAGGGGCTTTCTTAGACCTTCCCCAGGCAATAAAACCAGCTACCAGGGCCATGTTCAAGGCTTTAGAAGGATTTTTCTGATTTGTAAACTATGCGTTGTCATACTGTTTGAGTTTTAGTTTTTTCCTAACTTGCGCTACAAAGGTGGAGAGTTTCTGTAGTCTGCGCCTTGATGTATGTCAAGAAAAAAGCAGCAATGCTGAAAATGTGGATTAGCTAGTCCGTTTAAGAAAAGCGACTGTTGCCATTCCCTGGCAGCGCAAACCTGCTTTGGTATGTATCGCTTATCATAGCTATCCCCTGGAAGCTTTGGCCCGTAGCCCCCTTTTGTAATAATACATGTAGAATGGTAGAGTCCTTTTTTGATTACTTGCGTTCTAAATTAGCTATTAATGATCAACAGATTTCCCAGCTTAAGCCTAATTTGAAGCTACGGCACGTGGAGAAGGGGCAGCCATTGCTCCGGGTCGGAGAGATCTGTTTGTATGGTAGTTTTGTGCTTAAGGGGTGTTTGCGAAGTTATGTCATTGATGAGAAGGGCAAAGAGCACATCATACAGTTTGCGCCCGAAAACTGGTGGATTTCTGAACAGATCAGCTTTTTAAAAAAAGAGCCCGCTATCTATTATATTGATGCCATTGAGGCGACAGACCTGGTGGCTTTGGACTTAGCGTTTTTTGAGGAGTTAAACCGGGTGGTTCCTAATATGCCACAGATGTTGAGCAACTTACAATTGAACAGCCTCCGCTCCTTTCAGAAAAGACTGATCAGCCACCTGAGTGAAACGGGAGAACAGCGCTATCTAGCCTTTATCAAAACATATCCGTCTCTTTCCCTGCGTTTGCCGCTGTGGATGATAGCTTCTTACCTGGGAATGGCTCCCGAATCGTTGAGCCGCATCCGCAAGGAGTTGCTTGACAAATAATGGTAACATATGATTGGAGTTGTTACATTTGATTGGACAGTGATTTAAGCGAAAATACTTACCTTAACACAATATCACAAGAGAGAAGGAAATTCGACAAGGAGTTCAAGCTTATGAGCGAGGAGCTGAGCAAGAGCCGGGATAATTTAAAGGAGCTAGCCAGATAGCCGGGTATTCGGGTGGCACTGTTATACCGCTGGCGCACCGAATTTATGGACAAAGGGGAAGGCAGTTTCCCAGGCCATGACAAGCCCAGGCACACGCCAGAAGAAGCCGAGATAGCCCGGCTCAAGAAACAACTCCGGGAGGTGGAGATGGAACGCGATATATAGAAAAAGGCTATCAATATCTTCTCCAGGGGAGACGGGAAATCTACCGGTTTATAACCCGGAACAGCGCCAGATTTCCTGTTGAGAGCATGTGCAGCGTGTTCAAGGTGAGCAGAAGCGGCTACTACGATACCTGCAGGGCGTTGTGTCCAAAAGAAGCCGGCAGAATGAGAAACTGCTAGTTCTAATCCGTGATTTCATCAAAAGAGCAAGGGGCGCTATGGCAGCCCCAGAATCCATCAGGTCCTCAAAGCCAGGAGCGTATGCTGGGATAATGCGGTAGCCGAAAGTTTCTTCAAGACATTGAAAACGGAATCCATATAGGCCAATAAACTTTTAAATCAAAAAGCGGCTGCTATGGCCATCTTTGAATTTATAGAAGTGTTCTACAACAGGGAAAGGCTTCCCTCAAGCCTAGGGCATCATACGCCTATGCAAATGGATGAACTATTAAACCGGCAAACTTTAGCCGCTTAATCTTTTGTCCAGCTTTTTGTTGCAAGTCCATACAGGCATTATCTATGTATTCAAGCCCTGGTTACAGCATAAATCAGAAAGCTCATGCGCACCGTAGCGCTTCAAATTGTGTCAATTTTATAGTTAAGGCAACACAAACATGCTACGCGCAACACAAAGCTATCCTATAATAAGCAGTCAGCGTTACATTATTTCACCCATTGCTGACACTATACTATTATCTTTCCCCGATTTTTGCTACAAGCTTCAGCGCCATTTATACCCATGAAAAAGCCAGGAAAGCTCCCCGCTTTAAATACCCGGTTTCGCGGATGATCTTGAGGGCGCCGGTGTGCAGCAGATCTTGCAGCCATACTTTTGTTATGCACGCCTTTACCCGGCAGTAATGCGGGATAGTACCTCCTTATTTACCATTTAAGGTTAGGGTAGCTGCCGCTCCGGCTCATCATCGTTATCGGTGTAAGAGTCCGGCTCCGGCCTTGGGGGAACTGTTAATACCTTGTAAAAGAAGTATAGCGTCAGCCCCGTCACCATGATAATGGTGGTGAGCATAATTATAAGTGCGGATGTATTCATGGGTTCTTAGATTTTTCCTTCTCTGACTCTTTTTTTATACGCAATATACACCAGCAGTGCGATGCTCAGGAATACGGCTATCAGCAGAATACGCGAGGCATTTACATAAAAGAGCGTGTTCTGCAGTGTTTCTATCTGTGCCGCATCAGTTGCGGCGGCCAACTGGTCTTTCAAACTGCTGTTCATCATCTTCTTGATAATGGAGCTGTCGTCCAGCACCCAGTTGCCCGCAAAAGCCGCTCCCCAGTCGCCACCCTTTGGCGTTACCAGCGAGCCGATAAATACCCACAGCAGCAGCAGCGGCGTGATAAATTTGATGATGAACTTGTAGATGCCCGGCACTTTGATGTCGGAGCCGGAGGTAATTTCGCGCCAGCCTTTCTTCATGCCGAACACCCAGGCAAACAGGATAGACTCAAACAAGGCAAACACGACCAGCGAGACCGTGCCTGCCCAATAATCATACTCATCGAACACGCCATACTTAAAGAAGAGTACCGTAGGCATACCTAGTATAAACACGATTAAGCCAAAAGACCAGGCAGAAGCCTTGCGGCCCCAGTTGAACTCGTCCTGCAGGAAGCCCATCCAGGGCGTGCCCATGGCCAGCGAGGAAGTAATGCCGGCAAAGAAGAGCAGGCCAAACCACATCACCCCAGAGACAGCGCCCAGCACATCGCCCCACTGGAAGAACAGGTAAGGCAACGTCTTGAAGGCTAGTCCCAGGCCACCCAGTTGCACCAGTTCCGTTACACGGTCGATGCCCAGGTAACCGATAGAGATAGGAATGAGGATGGCAGCGCCCAGCACCACTTCCACAAATTCGTTCATCCAGCCGGCAGACATGGCGTTCAGGGCAATATCATCCTTGGAGCGCACGTAAGAGGCATAGCAATGCACGGTGCCCATACCTACTGCAAGCGTGAAAAATATCTGTCCGGCAGCAGCCAGCCACACGCTCGGTGACCAGAGCTGCTCATAATTTGGTGTCCAGAGAAAGTTGAGGCCAACGGAGCTGTCGTTGATGGCGCCGTTCTCGCCTGCGGTGATGGTGACGCCTTTATAAGCCAGGAAGATGCCGAAGAGAATCAGCAGGGGCATACCTACTTTGGCTACGCGCTCTACGCCACCGGAAAGGCCCTGTGAGAGAATAAACGTGTTGAGCAGCAGGCACAGCACATAAAAGAAGACAGGCTCCAGCGGAATGCCTAAAGTGGATTTGCCGATGCTGACATAGGAGTTAAAGAAAGCAGCAACAGCATCCTGGTCCAGCCCCTGGAAAGTACCTACAATGGAGTGCAGCATGTAAGAAAGCGTCCAGGATTCGATGTAGCAGTAGTAGGCGGCCACAGCAATATTGGTCCAGATACCGAACACGCCGATGTACTTCCACAGCCGGTTTTTGTGCATGGTATCCATGATGAAAGGTGTGGAGTGATGTCCGAACTTGCCGCCGAAGCGGCCCATCGACCACTCAACCCACAGGAGTGGTATCCCAATCACGAGGAGGCAAACCAGGTAAGGAATGATGAAGGCACCGCCGCCGTTCTGCACAGCCTGTACCGGAAATCGCAGGAAATTCCCGAGGCCTACCGCGTTGCCGGCCATCGCAAGAATAAGGCCTACACGCGAGCCCCATGATTCTTTGTTAGCGCTCATAAAGGAAGTATTAGATTAAATTCAGGTTGTTTTAAGGGATAAATGCGAATAGTCTGCTGCCGTATTTTAAGTTGCTCATCTGTATTTTATCTATTGATCAATAATAGCTGATAAACATATCGGCCCTAAAATCTTTCTTTAACACGCATGTTCATTACTCATAACACACTTGTTTAAACCTACTGACGCACTAAATACCTATATTTTCAACATCAATTGACTTTAACCAATTTCACGACATGAGGTGTTGTAGTGATAGATTCTGCTTTGCCACTCATATCAGGCATGTCACTTACTAATGAGTTGCTGGACGAAGGTTAAGCCCGTAATAAACGTCTCCTGGAATGTGATGCCCCTGATAAACACGTGCTAAAATACTATAGAGCGTTGAGTCGTACGCCTTCAAATCATCAGGTGACTGCACGCGGGTTTGTCCGTCATAATATTCGATGTTCGACCAGAACCACCATTGGGTACCTTCGGCCCAATACTCAGCAACAGTGTTGATGGCATACTGGCCTTTGTAGAGCCCTTTGGACTTAGCCGCTTCATAAGCGGTGTTGATCTCTTTGTAGAGTGCGGGGTCTGCTGTACGTAGCGCACCCATGATGTTGTGGCTGAACTCATGCACAAGAATGTTCTCGCCATAATAGCGAGTGCCCGGATAACCCAACAGGTTCTCTTCAGCGCAGGAAGTGACAAGGCCTCCCATACCTCGTGCCCGCTTGTTCCAGTATTCCCGGTCAGACATGCTGGCAATGCCCCCGGGTTTGTCGTAGTTCTCGCGCTCTCCCGGCGTAAGCCTCCGATCACCCTTCTCAGGCTTTTTCCAGTCACGCCGCTCGGGCAAGTCAGTCTCCATTTCTGTCTGCGCCATAACAAGCACACGAGCTCCACGCTTAATCAAATCCTCCCGGACATCCATGCGCTTCATCAGCATGTAGTTCACGATATCGCGGGCTACCAACAGTGCTGTGCCGGGCACTTTATCAGATGACACCACCGGAATTCCAAAGGCGTCAGCGTATTTTTTATAAAAGGGATCGAGACCAAGCGAAGTGGGTGGTACGGTAACCATTGCCTGCTCATAGTCCGACAGAAGTGCCTTACCCGGTTGAGATGATTCCGCCTTAAGGGCCATGCCAGGCTGAGGCTTGGCGGCAGAGCATGAAATCAACAATATCGCCATAAAATAAATGGTGAGCATTTGTGCAAATTTCATGGCTGTCTATTTTGGATTTATGGTTTCCTACTCAATCAATATTTATTCTTAAAGCTATCACACATTATCCAGTTCGCTTAAGAGCATGTTTAAATTTTGGTAGTGGTTAACAAAGTATGATGGGATAAAAGAGAGGCAGTGAAGTGTTTAAGATGATGGAATGTGCGAGATCCTCATCAAGATAAACTGTCCTCACTGCCAGAGCAGCAAGGTAGTAAAAAACGG
>Ga0210040_10005535_pt1 | contig 16055 bp, 14 predicted proteins | sample CryGeyCG12114_NA_FD_185462 | JGI IMG/M metagenome (GOLD analysis project Ga0210040, IMG submission 185462) | Groundwater microbial communities from aquifer - Crystal Geyser CG19_WC_8/21/14_NA (SPAdes) (version 2) | ecosystem: Environmental > Aquatic > Deep subsurface > Groundwater | place: USA... | reverse complement strand
CGGTCCAGCACCGCAGGAGCCTGCGGGTCCTGCACCGGGGCGCTAGGTTCTCATCATGACCGCCTGCACCGTGCTCCCACTGCCGGGTGCCGCGACGGTCCGTCACCAGGCGGTGTGAGACCCCTCGGTCCCGTTGCCGGCGCTGGTCGCACGTCGCGCCGGCCGTTCCCGGACCTGGTGGAGGTCTGGACCGACGTCGACGGTCGGCAGGTCCGTTCCTTCAGCACAGGTCACCGGACTGACCTGCCTGAGGTTGTGATTGTCCCGGGGATGGGCGCGCCTCTCGCGCTCGAGCCGTGGGCGCGTCAGATGGGGCGCTGGACTCGGGTCACGGTGCTCGACCTGCCTGGTTGGGGCAGCGGCCGAGGCTGTGCCTGCTCCTCGACGGTGACGGTCGTGGGTGCCGCAGCGGCCCGCTGGCTGGAGGTCACGAACACTCGCGGCGTCGTGCTGGCCGGGCACTCCAGCGGCTCGCAGTCCGCCCTGCACGCCGCGCTGCGCAGTCGCCGCTAGGCTCGGCGAGCATCACAGCCCAGAGCAGATCAGCCGCCGGCTGCGTGAAGAGTTCCCCGACGACGCGGAGATGTGGGTGTCGCACGAGACGATCTACAAGTCGCTCTACGTCCAGGGCCGCGGCGAGCTCAGACGGGAACTGACCCGCTGTCTGCGCACCGGCCGGGCGTTGCGCAGGCCCCACCGCCGGGTCGACCGGCGCCAGCATCGCCTGCCTGACAAGGTCAGCATCAGCGAACGACCGCCCGACGTCGAGGACCGGATCATCCCGGGCCACTGGGAAGGCGACCTGATCTGCGGTACCGAGAACAAGTCCGCGATCGGGACCCTGGTCGAGCGGACGACCCGGTTCACGATCCTGCTGCACCTGCCCACCGACCACGGCGCGGTCGCGGTCCGTGACGCGATGATCGCCGCGATGGGCCAGCTCCCCGCCCTGCTGCGCAAGACCGTGACCTGGGACCAGGGCATCGAGATGAGCCTGCACGCCGACATCGCCGCCGCGTTGGACCTGGACGTGTACTTCTGCGACCCCGCCTCACCGTGGCAGCGCGGCACGAACGAGAACACCAACGGCCTGCTGCGTCAGTACTTCCCAAAGGCACCGACCTGTCGGGCTACCACCCCGACTACCTCGCCTTCGTCGCCGCCCAGCTCAACGACCGACCCCGCAAGACCCTCGGCTGGAAAACCCCAGCCGAAGCCTTCGCCAGTCTGCTCACCCACCCACCCGTTGCAAACGCCTCTTGAATCCGCCATCTGCCGTCCGGGCGAGTGCGTCGAGATCGCGCCGGGCCCCGACAGAGAGGAGCGTGCTCGCTGGCAATCGCTGTGACCCAGCGCGGCCGGTGACTGACGCCGCGCTCACGCGCCAACGTTTCGTTGGCCGCTGGCTCTGCCTCCAGGCACCACGCCACGTCCCGCAGACCGGGAACTGCGGACCGCCACTCCACCGCTTCGGGTCGAGCCGCCGCACCCGAGGCGGCAGGGACGTGAAATCCGCTGGGCACCGCTCGCGGCCATGCCGAAGAGCTGCCTGGCCAGCAACACGTTCGCCGGCGTACGCACCAGCCCGTGCTTCGTCATCCAGCTCCCCCGCGGTCCCCTCAGCGCCGAACTGCCTGATCAGGGGCCAACCACTCCAAACGGGCTTGCCCCTGGTGCCCTGTTCGAGTGTTCGGGGCAGAGCTTGGCGCTGCCGTTGCGTGTGACCCGCACCGGCGTGTCAGGAGATTAATCGGTTTGAGAACTCAGCGGGCTGCCTGCCCGGGCCGGCAGACCTCACCCACTCCCCCTGGGCCCCAGTCTGGTCGCTCGGTGCGGTGGCTGAGGGAGGTCTGGCTCAGCGCCGCTCGAGCAGGCGAGCTCGACCAGCTCGTCGTCATCACCGGCCCGTCGTGGACACCGCGTCGCAGGCCGTGAACGCGGACTGCGCCGGCCCACCGAAGTGGGTCGGCGCAGGCCGGTCGAACTGCCGAGCGGGGTGAGCGTCAGGCGTTGTAGTTCTCGTGGCTGCCGGACTTGGCGAGGCCGCGGGAGACGAGGTAGGCGATGGTGAGGTAGACGACGTAGCGCATGGCCGTCGTCGCACCGAACGGGTCGCCGCCCGTGCTGTTGTCGTTGCCGTCGTACAGGTTGGCGGTGACGATGACGGCGATGACCATGGCCACGAAGACGGCGAGCTCGGTGGTCTTGGTGGATGCCTTGGTCTCGGTGCTCAGGCGGCGGGGACGGTTGTCTCCGAAGTCGACCTCGTTGCGCGGTGCGGCGGTGGTGCTCATGAATGCTCCTGATGTGTAGATGACTGGTATCGCGGTGGCGAACCTTTTTTCGGCGTCTTCGCCTGTCGCTCACAACAGTTGGTCGGCGTTGTGGGCTCGGTATCGAAGGTGACAGACCGGACGCGCCGAGTCGAGTCGACGCTGCCGCTCATCATTCGGCCGCAGAGCGCGTTCGAGCCCTTTTCGGGGGTGTATCGCCCGAATTTCCCCGATGGTCTTAGGACCATCAGGTAAGCCCCGTGAACCGACCCGTGACGGGGGTGTTCAGCGCCGTCGGTGGGTCTCCAATGTTCTCCTGCCGACGTCAGCAAGCCGGGACCCGTGTGCCGCTCGGCTAGCTGGTGTCTTCGAGCAGGCCGTTGCGTTGTGCCCAGAGGGCGGCCGAGGTCCGGTCGTAGACCCCGAGGGCGGCGAAGATCCGCGTGAGGTGGGCCTTGACGGTCTTCTCGCTGATCTGCAGCTGGCGGGCGACGCTCTTGTTCGGCAGTCCGACCGCGACGAGGGCGAGCACCTGGCGCTCGCGTGCGCTCAGGTCGGCGCCGGGCGACGGTCTGGCCGCTCCCCGAGGAGGAAGCAGTGCGAGTGCTGCCCGCGGGGAGATGGGGGCGTTCCCGGCTGCGGCGTCGCGGACGCCCTGGACGAGGTCGTCGGGCTCGGTGTCCTTGAGCAGGTAGCCGATGGCGCCGGCGTCCAACGCCGCCAGGACCCGGGCCTGCTCGGCGAACGAGGTCAGCACGACGACGCGGACGTCAGGGCAACGGACCAGGACCTCCGCGGTGGCCTGGACCCCGTCCATCCCTGGCATGGACAAGTCCATCAGCACGATGTCGGCCCGGCTGACTTCGGCCGCTGCGGCGGCGAGGGCGCCGTCGGCCACCGCGCCGACCACGTCGATGTCGGGGGCGTTGGCGAGCACCACGGTCAGGCCCTGGCGGACCAGCGGGTGGTCGTCGACGATCAGCACCCGGATCATCGTGGCGACCTCGACCCAGGGTCGGTTGCCGGGGCTGGCGCGTGCACGGGGAGACGCATCGTGACGGCCGTGCCGGCCCCGGTGGCGGACTCCACCCGAAGGATCCCGCCCTGCTGGTGCACGAGTGCGGCGAGCAGGGTGAGCCCGACGCTGCTCGATCGCCGAACCGACATCGACGGGTCGAAGCCCTGCCCGTCGTCGGTGAGCTGCAGCGAGAGCGAACCCCGCTCCTCCACGACCACCAGCCCCACCTTCGAGGCGTGGGCGTGCCGCACGACGTTACGGATCGCTTCCTGCGCGACGCGGTAGGCCAAGGACTCCGCAGTCTCGGGGAGGGTGTCGCTGACCCGTACGTCGAGCTCGACGTCGATCTGACGGGCTTCCAGCGTGGCGACCAGGTCGGTCAACGTGGCACGCAGGCCATCGCTGTGCAGTGCGGGTGGGGTGACGGTGACGATGAGGCTGCGCAGCTCACGCACCCACTGACGCAGGCTGCGGGCCGTGCCGGCGAGGGAGTCGGCGATGTCCGGCTGCCCGGCTGCGCGGACCCGGTCCGCGGCGTCGGTCAGGGTGTAGCTGGCTCCGGCCAGGCCCTGCACCACGCCGTCGTGGAGATCCGCAGCGATCAGCGTACGTTCCCGGTCGGCCGCGGCCAGGGCGGTCACCAGCAGCTGCTCGCGACCCTCCTGGACCCCGTAGAGGCCGCGGGTCAGGCGGTAGGTGAAGCCGATCTTCACGAGGTAGAGCAGACCGAGCGCCAAGAGCAGGCTGGGCAGAGTCGTCCACCACACGGCCCGGCTACTCAGCCACACCACCTGGTACGGCTGCCGCGTCTGGAGCAGCAGCAGCTGACCCGACGGCGACTGCAGTCCTGCGCTGACGTCCAGAGACTGGCCCGCGCGGCCACCGTCGAGGCGGGTCGGGTCGGCTCCGTCGTCCCGGTAGGCCGCTGTTCCGGTCGTCTGCAGAGCGTGCAGCTCCGCGGACGACAGCACGACCCGTTGGCCGTTCGACCCTGCTTCGGTCGAGTACAGGACCGCACCCGTCTCGTCGATGAGGCGGGCCTGCGTGACCGGCGGACGGAGCACCTGGGCTCGGGCCACCCGGTCGAACGCCTCGTCGGTGCCGAGACCCGTCAACGACGACGCGGGCAGGGCCGGCTGCACCACCCGGGTGGCCACCAAGGAGCTCGTCGCCTCTGCGTCGCGCACCGCCTCCTGCAGAGCAGCATGCCGCTGAGCCAGCGCCAGGCCGCCCGCGCACACGACGAAGGCGCCCAGCGCGGCCAGCATGTACAGCACGACCAGACGCACGATCGATCTGCCGTCGCGCACCCGACGAGAGGACCTGTCGTGGCTGCGGAACACCCGACGCCGAGCCCAGAGCCCTGCAGGCCCGCCGGTCTCGCGCCGATTTCTCTCGCTCACGCTCGCGCTCATGCAGATCGAGCCGGCGATCGTGATCCGAGCACAGGAACTCCATCAGCGAGGAAACGTTAGGGGCTACCCAAACTACGGCGCATCACGCCACGGCCCCGCGCACCTCACCCATCGCGCGCCCGATGGTCTTACGACCACTGGATCCGCAAAAAGTTCTTGAGAGGGTCGTCAAGCGCCGGTCAAGCCCTGGTCCGTGAACGTCTCGGCGCCAACCTCACAGGTGAGGCGCTGGCCGTCCTCGAGCACACCGGGGACCGCGGCTACAACAGCCGCATCACCGCCACACACACGACGACGAGACCTTCGTCGTCCTCGACGGCTGCATCGAGGTCAAGGCCGACGGCGAACACCACGTCGCCGACGCCGGATCGGCTATCTGGCTCCCCCGCCACTCGGTCCACGGCTTCGTGGTCGCGAGCCACGGCGCGAAGTTCCTCACCCTTCACACTCCTGCCGGCTTCGACCGCTTCGTCTCCGAAGCCGGGACCAAGGCACACCTCTCAGCCGGTGAGCGCGAGATCCACACGCCAGACTCCGTCCACCTGCCCAGCCCTGAAGAACTCACACGGATCGCCGCCAAGTACGGCATCGAGATCGTGCCCCCCCTTCCCGATCAGCGCATTGCCACTTCCCGAAGGCCGACGGATTCGTGAGTGCCGAGTGACGCTCGCGAACCCGTCGAGCTCAGGGCGACAGCAGCCCCCCTCGAGCGGCTCAACTGAACTGGTGGCCTCTTCAGGGGTCATCGGGTATCCAGCTGCCACGGCCGCGTCAAAGGGCGCGCGTCTTCGACGGGGCTGCGGAGGCCGCACTCGCCACGCGCAGCGAGCAGCGCACCAGGGGCCGTCGGATCAAATGCGGCGAGTCTCGGGACGCCTTCGGCTTCGCCGCCACGCAGGGCCGGTGGCCCCGCATCGTCTTCTGCGCCGATTCGGGAGTGCTGGCCGGCGTCCGGCTCCGCAGACAACGACACCGTCGGCCGGGGCGCACGCAGCTGACTGCGCCCACCCACGCCCTTCAGGTCAAGCTTCGGACAGGTCGGCGAACGCCTTCTTCGTCCCGCGGTACCAGCCCATTGCCCGGACCGGGTGCCGCCAGCGGGCCTTCATCTCCTCATGAGCGGGCTCGTGAGCGGCATCGCCTCCGCGCCCAGACTCACGCAGGTGGCGGTCCTGGAGCTTGATGACGTCGTCGGCGGTGTCACCGCGCAGCTCGACGCTGCATGGGCCGCCCCAGCTGGCGGCAGGTCATGGCCTTCATGGTTCTCCTTGGTTCGAGGATCCTCAACGCCGTCATGACGTACCAGCCGCTGGAGTTGTGACCGAACGGCCATGCCCGGAACGCAGGGGAAGGTGGCCCTGACCGTGACCGGTGCGTCCACCTCCGCCGCGACCTCGCGTGCATGGCCCGTCGAGGGGGACTGCTGCAGGTTCGGTTGACATCTGACGTGTGGCGGCTGAGGGCCGCTGCGGAAGGATGTCGATCATGCCCGCACCTCATCCCCAAGGAGTTCCGAGACGACGTGGTCGCGGTCGCTCGTCGCGGTGAGGCTCCGTTGTCGCAGGTTGCGAAGGACCTCGGGATCAGCGAGTCGTGCCTGCGCAACTGGCTCAAGTCCGCTGACGTTGAGGACGGCACCCGGCCCGGTACGACTCGGCAGGAGTCGGACGAGCTGCGCGAGCTGAAGCGTCGCATCAGGCTGCTCGAGCAGGAGAACGAGGTGCTGCGCCGAGCGGCGGCGTATCTGTCTCAGGCGAACCTGAAGCTCGGCCAGTTGCCACAATGACGTACCCGGTGGTCCGTGACCTTGCCGCTGACGGAGTTCCCGTCGCGGTGACCTGCCGGGTGCTCGGCTTCTCCCGCCAAGCCTTCTACGCCTGGAACACCCGTCCGGTCAGCGCTCGCGATCTGACCGATGCCTACCTCACCGATGCCGCACTCGCCGTGCACGGCGACGACCCCGAGTTCGGCTACCGCTTCGTCGCCGACGAGCTCCACGCCGCCGGTCACCGGGCGAGCGAGCGACGGTGTGGCGGCTGTGTTCGCAGGCGCAGATCTTCTCCGCCCACAGTCGCAAGCGCGGCGGGAACGGGAAAGGTGGCCGGCCTGGTCCGCCCGTGCACGACGACCGCGTCGAGCGTGTCTTCGCCGCGGACGCGCCCAATGTGTTGTGGCTGACCGACATCACCGAGCACTGGACCAAAGAGGGCAAGCTCTACCTCTGCGCGATCAAAGACGTCTGCTCCAACCGGATCGTCGGCTACTCGGTCAGCGACCGGATGAAGGCGTCGCTCGCCGTCGACGCACTGGCCAGCGCCGTAGCCCGACGCGGCGGTCAAGCCGCCGTTCGGGGATGCGTGGTTCACGGCGACCGAGGCAGCCAGTTCCGGTCGAGGAGGTTCGTCGCCGCGCTGAACGCGCACGGATTGCAGGGCTCGATGGGAAGACTCGCTTCGGCCGGTGACAACGCCGCGATGGAGAGCTTCTTCGCGCTGCTGCAGAAGAACGTTCTCAACACCCAGGGCTGGACCACCCGCCAGCAGCTGCGGCTCGCGATCGTGACCTGGATCGAACGGACCTACCACCGACGCCGCCGTCAACGCCGCCTCGGCCGGCTCACCCGATCGAGCTTGAGACCATCTACCAGGCCGCCAACGCGGCCTGAACCAACTCACCCCGAGTGTCAACCAAACCTGCGGCAGTCCCCGGTTTCGACATCGATCTTGTCAGCCGGTCGTTGTCAACCGTCGGTCCACGATGCGACCTTTGGCCGGGTGGTGCCACGCTCATTCTGACCGTGAGTCACGGTCTGGACGAGGGTCACGGCCGTGAATCGTCTGGACGTCGAGTGGCGGCACCCGCACTCCGTGCACGTGCTGGTCGCACCCCGTGGGGTGTTTTCCTTCCACCAGACGGCACCGACGTTGCTGTGCGTGTCCATCTCGCTGACGAGGCGCTCAGACCTATAGACAGATACCGGCGGATCGATACCGACAGACTCAAGGAGACAGGTGGAGAAGGGGCACTTGAGCGGGCAGGGACGCCGGTCGACCAAGGACAAGGACGAGGACGAGATGACCGGCGCCGGCGAGCTCGCCCGCGAGCTCAGTGAGATTGCCCGCTCGTTCGAGCGTGAGGACGACATCGACGCGATGCTCGACGAGGTGGTGCTGGCGGCGGTCGGGCTGATCCCGGGTGTCGACGAAGCTTCGATCAGCGTGGTCACCGGCCGCCGCGACGTCACCTCCCAGAGTCCGTCGAGCGACCTGCCGCGCCGGGTCGACGCCCTGCAGTCCGAGCTCGGCGAGGGCCCCTGCCTGGACGCGGTGTTCGAGCAGCAAACCGTCCGCGTCCCCGACATGGACCACGAGCAGCGCTGGCCCAACTTCTCCCGCCGCGCCGCGCAGGTCGGCGCGGGAAGCATGTTGTCGTTCCAGCTGTACGTCGAGGGCGACAACCTCGGTGCGCTCAACCTGTACGGTCGCGAACCGTTCGCGTTCGACGACGAGTCCGAGCAGATCGGGCTGCTCTTCGCCAGCCACGCCGCGATCGCCTTCGCCAGTGCGCAGAAGCTCGGCCACCTCGACCGCGCCGTGCACCACCGCGACCTGATCGGACAGGCCAAAGGCATCTTGATGGAGCGCTACAAGATCGACGCCTCCCAGGCCTTCCGAGTCCTCACCCGGATCAGCCAGTCCCGCCAGCGCAAGCTCTACGACCTCGCCGACGAGCTCGTCAACATCCGGCAGCTACCCGGCCTCACCTGACGACCCACGCAGTTTCAGCCTCATGACTGCGACCGTGGTGACAGCGCGAACAAAGTCCAGCGCATCAGTTCCGCGTTGCAGAGGGTCCAGCGCGGACCCAGGTCGTCGGCGTCCATGACGACCGAGGCGTGGTCCTCGGCAACGTCGAGAAGCGTCCTCAAGCCGCCCGTACATGCGGCAGCAGGCCCTACAAGAGGTGCCCTGGGTGTTGAGCATTCGACCACTTGACAGTGGGAGACATACTTCATATGCCGTACTAGTGCATTTCCTGGACGGCTCGGAGTGTCCGCGCAGTAGCAAAAAGGGCTGCAGCGGTCTCGACCGAGCACGAGACCTGGTCGCGGGGGCCAGGTACGGTTCAGTGAGAGTCAGGTCGTGCGATGCCGGCAGATCATCCAGGCAAAGATGCGAAGTCAGGCGCGGACGCCCGCGGCGACCTCAAGGTCGCCCTGCTAGAGGTCACCCATCAAGCACAAGCGCAGTTCGCTTCGGCGTCGGGCGTGGGCGCCACCTTGATGATGGCCCGGAGTCCGCTGTTCATGACGTCCAACGTCTTCACCGAAGCCATCGACATCGTGCAGTACGGCCTGGGCGAGGGACCCTGCCTGGCTGCCGTCGAAACGTGTGACGTGGTGTGGTCGGGCAGCATCGGGGATGGCGAGCCGCGCTGGCCCCGCTTCACCACCCACACCGCCAAGCTCGGCCTGGGCAGCGTCCTCTCCGCCCCGATCCTGTGCGGCAGCGACGCCATCGGGTCACTCAACCTGTACGCGCGCGCGCACCGCACCTTCGACGACGACGACGCTGTGTCGATCCGCGATGTTGCCGCGTCCGTGTCCAGCGACCTGCGCAGCCTCCACCTCCTCGCTGCCGTCGAGGTCGCTGCCGTCGAGGTCGCCATCGCCCTGCACGACCGCAAGGACGTCGACGTCGCCGTCGGGGTCCTCGCCGACCGCTATGTGCTGACACCCCGCCAGGCTCGCGTGCTGCTGGCCCAGCTGGCCCAGCACGACGGTGTCGACGACGTTGCCGCTGCTCACAGCCTGATCCAGGGAGACGCTCCCCGATGAGGTGCCACGCCGTCTCCACGGACCTCGGGTAGTACGACAACATGGACCTCGCCCGAGTCCTGGCCGCTGACCTGCGCGACCTCGCGGTCGACCTCAGCGCCAACGCCTACACCCGCCAGACCCTGGCTATGCTGCAGCTCAGCCTGTACCGCCAGGTCCCATCCGCCCTCGGCGCCGTCATCACCCTCACCGACCGCGACGTCCCTGGCTGCCCGATCGGCATCAACCTGCTCGTCCAACCCGTCGAACCGCATGAGATCGCCGCCGCGCTGCTCATTCCCCTCGACGTCGTCGAACCACCCTGCAACGGAAACGTCGTGTTCTACGCCACCACCCCGACAGCCTTCGCTGAGCTCGCACCAGCCCTTGCGGCCGCCTTGGACGTCGACCCCGGCTCCTTCAACCACCAACCCGACCTGCCCCACACCTCAGTCGTCCCCGGCATCACCGGACTAATGGACTTCTCAGCCGTCAACCGCGCCGTCGGCGTCCTGGTCAACCGCGGCCGCAGCCTCACCGCAGCCAGGACCGAGCTCCAACGACGGGCCGACAAGTCCCAGACCGACCTCCCCACCGCCGCACAGACCCTGCTCAACTCTCCCCTCTGAACAGCCATCGGTAAGAGCGCACCGCGGTCTAGCTGCCCGCGGTGCCTTGATCTGGCCTGATTGGGTCAACTCGTCGTAGTGGCGGCGCGGCGCGAGTCCCTGGCGGAGGGACTTCCGGCTCTTCACAGACGAGGGTGCAGAGCGAGATAGCACGTACCTCACTCAACGGCCCGCCCCCAGAGGTGCAGTGGAACTCATGATCATCCGCCAGATGACAAGTCGGCTGTCTGAACCGCACCGGCATGTCCGGAGACTTATCGGTTCGAGAGCTCAGCGGGCTGCTGGGGTCTGTTCTGAGCGTAGTGAGCGGCTTCCATCTCAGCCGGCGGTAGGTCGCCGCAGTACTCGTAGAGGCGGCGGTGGTTGAACCAGTCGACCCACTCCGCGGTCGCGATCTCGACGTGGTCGACGTTCCGCCAAGGCCCTGGTCTCTTGATCAGCTCAGTCTTGTAGAGGCCGTTGATCGTCTTGGCCAGCGCGTTGTCGTAGGACGAGCCGACGGCCCCGACCGAGGGTCGGATGCCGGACTCGGCGAGCCGCTCGCCCAGAGCGCCCAGAACAACCCGCTGTTCTGGTTCGGCTTCGAATCGACGGACAGCTCTCCTCGGCGCAGGCGCGACGCCGTCACCATGAACCGCGGTGACCTCGCCACCCCTCAAGCTCGACACGGCTGCCCGAGACCGCTCTGACCTGCCTACGTTGCTTTGTTCATCGGCTGTCGCGGCGGTCCGCTCTCAGCTCCCGCCCGTCGTCTCCCCGAACCGGGCTCCCGCGGCCGACGCCAGCAGCGGGGGACCAGGCCGTAGGAGCTGTCCGCCGGTGAGGTGGAAGCTGGCGGTGAGGCTGAGCCTGACCAGGCTGCCGGTGTCGTCGGCCGCTCCGGGGGCTCCGACGTCGAGCTCGGGATCGCCGCCGGCGTCGTGGTCGGCGAAGGCGACGGACGCGCCGAACTCGTGGCCGTTCGCCGCGCCGCCGGGCACGCCGGGTGTCTGCTGGGTGTAGGTGGTGTAGAAGTATTGGCCCTGGTCGTCGGACTCGAGCAGGATCGTGGTGACGGCGCCCTGAGCGCCGTCGGTACCGGGCGCACCGATTGCGAGCAGGGGCAGCGACGTGTTCCGGAACGTGCCGACCGCCACGCTCTGGCCGAAGCGGTGGTGGACCGAGCCGGGCTGCCCGGCGCCCGGGATCTGGGCCGGGCTGCCTTGCCGGAACGAGGTCAGGTCGGTCACGGAGCGGGTACTCCGGCCAAGGGTGACGATCCAGACGATCCCGGGCTGGTCGTCGGCGTACTGGGGCGACCCGATGACGATCTGGGGGGTCTCGATGTCCGGCGTGTGGCGCCACAGACGACCGATCGCGAGCGACGTCATACCGGCCCAGTTCCCGGCGTAGGCCTTCGCATGGAGCATCGAGGGACGCCGGCAGGTCCCGACGTCTCCGCGTCCGCCACGGCACACATCGATCCACCCGCCGTAGCCGTGGGTGCCCACGTAGGTGTGACCGGGGGCGCCGACGACGAGGTCGGCGATGCCGTCCACGCTGATGTCACCCGCCGCAAGCACGGCCCCGAAGCCGACGTCGAACCCGGACCCACCGGTCCCACGCTTGCCGTGCCTCTTGTCGTACCGGCTCTTCGAGAGGCCGTGCTTCCCGCCGGAGAAGACCCGGACCGTGCCGCTCGCCGCCCACGTGTGCCCCGGGTTCCGCTGAACGTCGTCGCCTGGCGCACCGATCGCGAGGTCGGAGTACCCGTCACCGTCGAGATCGGCCGCGGCAAGCGCCGAGCCGAAGCGTGCGCCCGTGCGGTGACCCTTCGGTATCGGAAGGTCGATCAGGCGGCTGCCGTCCAAGCCGGCTGCGCTGCCGTAGAAGACCGTGACGGCCCCTCCGTCCCGGCCCTGCGGCAGGTCGCGGCCGGGCTGACCGACCGCGAGGTCGGCGTACCCGTCGTGGTCGAAATCGGCACTCGCCAAAGCGGCGCCGAAGGCGTCGCCCGACACCGGGGCACCGAGCGGACCCTCGGTGGCACGGCTGAGGAGCTGCGGCCGGTCGACCGGTCCATCGCTGGACGACGGGTACACGAGAACGCCTCCCGCATCCGGGGTCTGCTCCAGCGTCAGGTGCGGAGCTCCGGTGGCGAGGTCGGGGAAGCCGTCGGCGTTGAAGTCGTACGCGACGACGGGCAGAACTGAAGCAGGCGCCGCCACCGCCACAACCTCCGGTAGCAAGGGCAGCCCCGCCGCTCCCACCACGAGCGCCACCACCAGCGTCGGCAGAACCACACGCCTCATCGCGCACCTCCATCGGCGCCCCAGCAGGAGACCTGGCGACTCCCGCTCGCCACGACGCACGATCATTCAAACAGAGGGTGCGACCCTTCGCGCGGAAAGCGGAGATGCCTGGCCAGCGGCCCCGAGCCGCTCTCCTCGACGGGGTCGCGGCTCCAGGGTGACGTGGCGGTCGGGTGGGACACCCTTTCGAACGCTTAGCGTGACGACGTGCGAAGAATCTGGCTCCTGGGCATGGGGTTGACGGCGACGATCCTGCTGATGACGGGGTGCTCGACCCCGCCTACCTCGCGTGTCCCCTCCCCGTCGAGGCCGAGCCTGCCCGCCGTGGCGACACCGACCGTCACGACCCCGAGCTCCAGTGCCACCAGCAGAACGGCTTCGCCTCCGACACCTCCGGTGAAGGCGGTTCGAGAGGTGCCGAGCAAGGCCTGGCGGATCAAGGGTGCGAGTCCGGCCTTCGGAATCTCCCCGGGCAGCCGCCGACCTACCGCGGTCGAGGGCTACGCGGACCAGGCCAGCGTGCCGGCCGGCCGACCGGTGCGGATCTTCGTGTCCACCTCGGCGAAGCACTGGCGAGCGACGGCCTACCGGATGGGCTGGTACGGCGGCGACCAGGGCGCTTCGGTCTGGCACAGCGGCACGCAGCCCGGCCACCGCCAGGCCGCGCCGAAGGCGGTCGGCAAGACCCACACCCCGACCGCGGGTTGGCGGAGCTCACTGACGATCAGCACCGTCGGCTGGCGTCCAGGCGCCTACCTGCTCCGCCTCGACGTGCCCGGCCACGCCTCGTACGTGCCGTTGACCGTACGGTCCACGAGCACCCGCGGCACCCTCGTGCTGCTGGCTCCCGACACCACCTGGCAGGCCTACAACGACTGGGGCGGCCGCAACCTCTACTGGGGACCGAGAGGCAAGGGCGACTTCGCCGACCGCGCGCGTGCCGTCACCTTCGACCGCCCCTACGTCTACGGGCACGGTGCCGGGGAGTACCTGAGCCGCATGCAGCCGGTGGTGGCGCTGGCCGAGCAGCTCGGGCTGCGGCTCTCCTACGTCGACGACGTGGACCTGGAACGCGACCCGCACCTGCTGGACGGGGCGCGCGGAGTGATCTCGATGGGCCACGACGAGTACTACTCCGTCAAGATGCGGGCCAACCTCGAGCGGGCGCGGGACGCCGGCACCAACATCGCGTTCCTGGGCGCCAACGCGGTGTTCCGACGGATCCGGCTCGAGTCCACGAAAATCGGTCCCCGGCGGCTCGAGGTGAACTACAAGGCGGCCGACGAGGACCCGAAGAGCCGCACCTCCCCCGAGCAGACGACCGCCGACTGGCCCGCGCAGCCGCATCCGGTCGACGAGAGCAGCCTGACCGGAGAGGCCTACGCGTGCTTCCCCGGACACGGCGACCTGGTCGTCGCCTCCCCCTCGAGCTGGCTGCTCGCTGGCACCGGCCTGCACAAGGGTGACGCTCTCCCCGGCGCCCTCGGACCCGAGTTCGACGCCGTCACCCCGGGAACGCCCACGCCACATCCCTTGGACGTCGTGCTGCGGTCACCGGCGAGGTGCGGCTCGTACAGCCACGCGGACGCCACCTACTACACGACGAGGTCAGGAGCGGGAGTCTTCGACAGCGGCACCATGGACTGGGTGGCGGGCCTCGGCGGCAAGCACGGCGCCCGGACAGCCCGGCTCGAGCGCGCCATCACCACCACCGTGCTTCGCGGGTTCGCCACCGACCGCGTCGGGCGCAAGCATCCAGCCCACGGAGACTGACCACCAAGACGTCGGGACCGCACCAGAGAGCCCCGGTCGCTCTGGTCGAGGTGGACGCAGGCCGAACACTCCCCCGCCCACCAACAGCCTCCAAGCCGGTCGACCAAGATCATCCGGCCACTGCCAAGTCGAACGAGACGGAGTCCGGCACTGCCATGCCTACCCGTCCGCACCCGAAGTGCCCTTGCGCCGTGCGGGCAGCGGGTGCCGGTCGGGTCACCACGATGGTCTAGGAGCTCGAGGTCGGCGAGCGCAGGTTCTCACGCGTCTTGCCCCGCGAACCAGGTGCTGACAGCTTGAGTGACACAGGATCCGGCGAACGACAAGATCACTGACGCAGAGCAGCCCCTCGGGGTCGCACGGAACCTGTCGTTCGAGCGTGGGGCCGATCGTCATCAGCGGAATCGCCGCGTGGCTCCACATCCCAGGACGCTCATCTTGACGACTCGTCGTCTTGTCGTGCACCGCTTGCTACAGGTGACGCAGGGTTTCGCCGTCGACCGCCCCGAGCGGTCCCTTAGCGTGAGAGGCCACGGGCCACACCCTCCCGTCGAGCAGCGCCGGATGTCTCTGCCTCGCGGAGTCTTCGGTGTCGTCTTCGCGGCCGCGCTGGCCGTCGCCATACCGGCTGGGACCGCCGCCGCAGCGTCGCAGACGACGAGGGCGTCGCTGATCTTTGACGACGCCCACGTTCTCGACGACGGCCAGGTCGTCCACGACGTCAAGGCGCTGCGCAACAAGGCGGGGGTCAAGGTCGCGGTCCTCACCACCGGCGACGACGCGGACGTGCACAAGGACACCTACGACGACGACGTGCTGACCTACCTGGAGGAGCACGACGACAAGGCGGTCCTCAACGGTGGCGGCGACGGGCTGCGTGACGGGCTGATCCTGATCGCGATGTCTCCAGACGTAGGCCAGGTCGGGGTCTACGCGGGCGACGACGTCGACCTCGACGCCGACGGGGTCGGGGAGGTCGTCGAAGCAGTCCGTCCGGACGCCCGGGCCGGGCGGTGGGACTCCGTCGTCGTTCGTGGGGCGAAGAAGGCGCTCGCCGTCACAGCGGCCGACGAAGAGACGAGCAGCAGCGACCCCGACCCCGACGACCAGGATCTGTACCCCACCTACCCGGACAACGACCCGACCTCCACTGACACCACCTCCCGGTGCGGGCAGGGCCGATTGTCGGCGTCGTCGCTGGAGTGGGTGCACTGATCGGAACCCCATGGGCCGTGGTCGCGGTGGGGCGACCGCGCAAGCGGCGGGCCACGTTGCTGGCGTGGACCCCGGAGCCGGTCGCGGTCACCGACGCGTTGCGGCAGTGGCGCGACGCCATCGAGCAGGTCCAGATGACGAGCTACCCCGACCAACCGCGCGACCGGTCGGGTCGAGCGGCGTGGACCTACGACCCGGCAGCCTCGGTGGCCACGCTCGAAGCGCTCGCCTCTGTCGGTCCCACGTTGGCGCAGCGGGTCGACCCGGTGGCCCACGCCCAGCTGGCGGCGCTGCTCAGTCCGAGGCGGACGTTGTCGACGTGGGTGGACGACGCCCGGTTCTGGGCACGCGAGGCAGGGTGGGAGCAGCGGTGGAACGCCGAGCTCGACCGTCTCGTCGCCAGCCCGCTGGCGGCGTTCCTGGGCAGCGTCGACGCCCTGGCAGGAGACCGCCCCGGGCGACGCCTGACGCAGGTCCGCGCAGAAGCGGTGACGTTGGAGTCGAGCGCCTCTGCCCTCGACGGGTCCGTTCGTGCTGGGGTGATCCGCCCTACCGCCGGCGTGGTCGAGGCACAGGCCTTGAACAGCCGGATCCGCAGGTTCGCCGAGGAGGCTGCCAGCACGGT
>Ga0210040_10005534_pt1 | contig 16058 bp, 17 predicted proteins | sample CryGeyCG12114_NA_FD_185462 | JGI IMG/M metagenome (GOLD analysis project Ga0210040, IMG submission 185462) | Groundwater microbial communities from aquifer - Crystal Geyser CG19_WC_8/21/14_NA (SPAdes) (version 2) | ecosystem: Environmental > Aquatic > Deep subsurface > Groundwater | place: USA... | reverse complement strand
GTGGCGAGCGACGCCGCGGCTAGCCCTGCCGGTCCACCGCAGCGCGTTCACCCCGCCGCCGAAGGTTGCCTCCGCCGTCGTCCACATCGTCCCCGCGGATCAGCCCGAAGGAGTGGACCCGACCGTGCTGGAGCGGATCACCGCCGCCGCTTTCGGCCAGCGCCGCAAGATGCTTCGCCAGAGCCTCAAGGGTGCGCCCGGCGCATTGGACGCGCTGGAGCGGCTCGGCATCGCGAGCGAGCGCCGGGCCGAGACGGTCAGCGTGGGCGAGTTCGTCGCCCTTGCCCGCGCGCTGAGCTAAACCGGAACCGCCCTAGTTGGTCTTGGTGGTCGGCGCCGGGCGCGGAGTCGTCGCGGCGACGGCGGGTCCACGGGCGATGGCGGCGGCGAGTTGGGTCGCCTGCGGGCAGGGATTGGCGCCGCACAGTTGCTTGACCTTGGCCAGCGTCTGCTGCGCGCGGGGGCCGGCGCCCATGTCGACCAGCGCTTCGCCCTGGACGGCGAGGGCGTTGACATCATTAGGTTCGAGCAGGAGCGCCTTGTTGGTGTAGCGTATCGCCTGGCCGTAGAGCTTCTGGCGGGAGGCGACGCGGGCGAGCGACACAAACGCCTGCCGGTTGCGCGGATCGACGGCCAGCGCGGTTTCGAGCGCATCGTCGGCGGCCGAGAAGTTGCCGGCCGACAGCGCCGTCTCACCCTGCTTCAGCAGCTGGACGGACAAGGGATTGAGCTGCGCGTCCGGCACCTGGCTCTGGCCCGAACTGGCCATCAGCGCCGTCATGATCCCAAGGGCACCCGCAATCGGCAACACGCGCATCATCGTCTCCAGCCACTCGGCCCGGGTCATGGTCTAGCCCGGAACCGCGCCATGAAAAAGCCGTCCGTTCCATCATGCTCCGGAGTGAGAAGTCGTCCCACCCCGTCACAACGCCCGGCCGCAATGCCCGTATCCTCGCTCTCGAACGATGAATGGCGGCTGAGGAACTCTTCGGCCTGCCCCGCGCCTTCGCGCGCCAGCAGCGAGCATACGGCATATACCAACCGCCCACCCGGTTTCACCAGCGGCGCGGCAAGGTCGAGCACGCGGCGCTGGGTCGCGAGTAGGCGCTCCAGCCGGTCGGGGGTGAGGCGCCAGCGGCCTTCGGGATTGCGGCGCCAGGTGCCCGAACCCGAGCAGGGCGCATCGGCCAGGACTAGGTCGGCGGTGCCGGCGAGGTCGGCCAGGCCGTCCGCCTCGCGTGGGGGATCGAGCAGACGGGTCACGATGTTGGCCGATCCTGCCCGTTCTGCCCGCGGCCCCAGCTGGCGCAGGCGCGGCAGGCTGATGTCGCAGGCGATGATCTTGGTGTCGAAAGCGGCGGCGGCGAGCGCCAGGCTCTTGCCGCCGGCGCCGGCGCACAGGTCGACGATCCGCTGCCCGGTGGCGGGCGCGCACGCCAGGATGATGAGCTGGCTGCCTTCGTTCTGCACCTCGATGCGGCCTTCCAGGTAGGCCGGGTGGTCGGAAATGCGCGTGTCGGGCGGCAGGCGCAGCCCCCACGGGCTGTGCGGCGTCGGCTCGGCACCGAGTTCCCCGATCAGCGGCTCGCGCGGCGGCTTGGCACGGAGGTCGAGCGGGGCACGCTCGGTCAGCGCGGGCGTGACCTCCACCAGTTCCGATAGTTCGGACAGCAGCCAATCCGGAACGATGCCAGCCTCGGCTGCCTGCTCGTCCTCTGCCGCAGGAGCAGGCCCATGCGGCGAGCCGTCGAACAGCTCGCGTGCGATCGGCAGCAGCGCGGCTCGGCCGCTCACCGGCACGTCGGCCGAATAGCGAACGGCATGGAACACCAGATCACGGACCGCCCGGCGGTCCTTCGACCCGGCATAGCGCCGCGTCTTGAAGTAAGCCGTGACGATCGCGTCGGCCGGCGGCCCGTCGTTGCGCGCCGAGGCGATTACCTCGTCCAAGATCTCGATGGCGGCCTGGGCACGCGCTGCCGGGGTCACGGTCTAGCGCGCCGGATAGTTCGGCGCCTCTCGGGTGATAGCGACGTCGTGGACGTGGCTTTCGCTCAAGCCTGCATTCGTGATGCGGATGAAGCGGGCGCGCTCCTGCAGTTCGGCGATGCTGCGCGAGCCGGTGTAGCCCATCGCCGCCTTTACGCCGCCGACCAGCTGGTGGACGATGGTGGCGGCCGGTCCCTTGAACGGCACTTGGCCTTCGATCCCTTCGGGAACCAGCTTCATCTGGTCCTTTATGTCCTGCTGGAAGTAGCGGTCGGCCGAGCCACGGGCCATCGCCCCGACCGAACCCATGCCGCGATAGCTCTTGTAGGCGCGGCCCTGGTAGAGGAACACCTCGCCCGGCGCTTCCTCCGTCCCGGCGAGCAGCGAGCCGACCATCACCGTCGAGGCACCCGCTGCCAGCGCCTTGGCCATGTCGCCGCTGGTGCGCACGCCGCCGTCGGCGATCACCGGCACGCTGCTGCCCCGCGCGGCCGAGGCGGCGTTCATCACCGCGGTCAATTGCGGCACGCCCACGCCGGCGACGATGCGGGTGGTGCAGATGGAGCCCGGGCCGATGCCGACCTTGATGGCGTCCGCACCGGCGTCGATCAGCGCTTTCGCAGCGTCGGCGGTGGCGACGTTCCCGGCGACCACCTGGACTCGGTTGGAGGCGGTTTTCACCCGCTCGACCGCCCGGGCAACGTCCGTGTTGTGGCCGTGGGCGGTATCGATCACGATGCAGTCGACGCCGGCGTCGATCAAGGCCTGGCTGCGGTCCCAGCCCTTGTCGCCGACCGTGCTGGCGGCGGCGACGCGGAGGCGACCTTCGGGGTCCTTGGTCGCGTCCGGGGAGGCGACGGACTTCTCGATGTCCTTGACGGTGATGAGGCCGACGCAATGACCGGAGTCGTCCACCACCAGCAGCTTTTCGATCCGGCGCTGGTGGAGCAAGCGGCGGGCTTCCTCCTGGCCGGTGCCGGTGGGCACGGTCGCCAGATTGTCCCGGGTCATCAGCTCGGACACGGGCTGGCGCGGGTTCTCGGCGAAGCGGACGTCGCGGTTGGTGAGGATACCGCACAGCTTGCCCGACCGCTCCACCACCGGAATGCCGCTGATCTTGTGGACGCGCATCAGCTCAAGCGCTTCGGCCAGCGTCTGGTCGGGGGCCATGGTAATCGGGTTGACCACCATGCCGCTTTCGAACCGCTTGACGGCGCGAACGGCCGCAGCCTGAGCGTCCACGTCAAGGTTGCGATGGAGCACGCCGATGCCGCCCAGCTGCGCCATGGCGATCGCCATGTCGGTCTCCGTCACCGTGTCCATGGCGCTGGACAGTAGCGGGATGCGGAGCGGAATATCGCGGGTGAAGCGGGTGGTCGTGTCCGCCTGGCTCGGCAGGACGCTGGATTCGAGCGGCTGCAGCAACACGTCGTCGAACGTGAGGCCCAGCGGAATGTCGGCGTTGAGGAGGTCGGCCATGCGCGCCTTTGGCCGGACGGGCGCGATTCGGCAAGGCCTAGTGGGTGCGTTCCAGCAACCGCTCGGCGGCCTCCACATGCATCCGCTCGATCATCTCGCCCTCGAACCGTTGGGCGCCACCCTGTGCGGCGGCGAGCAGGCGTTCGGCGCGAGCAAGCTCCTCCGGTGATGGGGCGAAGGCGGTGTGGCAGGGCTCGACCTGGTTGGGGTGGATCAGGGTCTTGCCGTCGAAGCCGAGGGCGCGGCTCTCGACCGCTTCGGCCGCGAAGCCGGCGGCGTCGTCAAGCCGGTTGTAGACGCCGTCGAAGCAGGGCTTTCCCGCGGCGCGGGCGGCCAGCACGACTGTCTGCAGGGCAGTCTGGAGCGCTTGGCGGCGACCGGCTGGCGGAAGGCGCAGGTCGGCGGCGAGGTCGTTGGTTCCGGCGATCAGCGCCGCCGCACTATCGGCGATGTCCCAGGCCCGGCGGATGCCGAGCGCGGTCTCCACCATGGCCGCGACCGGCTTTCCGGTGAGCGCCATTACCTCCTGCAGGACGGCGGCCCCGTCCACCCGTGGGACCACGACGAAGTCGGCGTTAGAGGTGGCGACCGCTTCCACGTCCGCGCCGTGCCAGTCGCTGGCGAAGCCGTTCACGCGGATGGCGACCGGGCACGGCCAAGCTGACGCGACCGCCTCCACCGCTGCTGCCCGGGCTGAGTCCTTGTCGGCTTCCTTCACCGCATCCTCAAGATCGAGGATAACGAGGTCGGCGCCAGCCTCGCGTGCCTTGGAAATGGCGCGCGGGTTGCTCGCGGGCAGGAACAGCGCCGAGCGGCGGCCGAACAGGTTCACGCGAGTCTCTTGCGTCACTTGGCCGATTCCCCTTCGCTTGGCCGCGGAGACGGCGCATAATGGGCGACAATTCTACCGGGGGTTATCATGCTAACGACGTTCACCTTGTTCCTGGCGATCCTGGTGGTGCTCTACACCATGATGAGCATCAAGATCGTCCATCAGGGCTATCGCTATACGATCGAGCACTTCGGCCGGTTCATGCGGGTGGCGGAGCCCGGGTTCAACTTCGTGCCGGCGTTCTTCTACCGGGTCGGGCGCAAGATCAACATGATGGAGCAGGTGCTCGACATCCCGGGCCAGGAGATCATCACCAAGGACAACGCCATGGTGGCGGTGGACGGGGTGGTGTTCTTCCAGGTGCTCGAGCCGGCCAAGGCGGCCTATGAAGTGTCCGACCTGTACACCGCGATTATGGCGCTTTCGACCACCAACCTGCGGACGGTCATGGGTTCGATGGACCTGGACGAGACCCTGTCCAAGCGGGACGAGATCAACGTCCGCCTGTTGCAGGTGGTGGATCACGCCACCGAGAGCTGGGGTGTGAAGATCACCCGGGTTGAACTGAAGGACATCCGGCCGCCGGCCGACATCGTCAACGCCATGACTCGCCAGATGAAGGCCGAGCGCGAGAAGCGCGCCGCCATCCTCGAAAGCGAAGGCATGCGCGCGTCCGAGATCCTGCGGGCGGAGGGCGAGAAGGCGGCCAAGATCCTGCAGGCGGAAGGCCTCAAGGAGGCAGCGTTCCGCGAGGCGGAATCGCGCGAGCGCGGCGCGGAGGCCGAAGCGACAGCCACGACCCTGGTGTCCAATGCGATTGCGGGCGGCAACGCGCAGGCGATCAACTACTTTATTGCGCAGAAATACGTGGAAGCGGTGAGCCAGTTCGCGACCTCGCCCAATGCCAAGACCATCCTGTTCCCGGTCGAGGCGACGCAGCTGATCGGCAGCCTGGGCGGGATCGGTGAGCTGGCCAAGGCCGCGCTCGGCAAGGACGAGGACGCACCGGTGGAGCTGCGCTCCCAGGCGGGGCGCGCCGGACTGCCCCGCACCGGTCGGCAGGAAGCCGCCGAATGAACCTGGGCGATATTGCGCCCGGCTGGTGGTGGCTGATCGGCGGCCTCGTGCTGCTGATGGCCGAGTTGGTGGCGCCCGGCGTGTTCCTGCTGTTCATCGGCGCGGCGGCGATGGTGACCGGCGCCTTCGTGCTGCTGTTCGACCTCGGCGTCGGGCCGGCGCTGATCCTGTTCGCCATCTATACGGCGCTGGCGGTGGCGATCGGGCGCAAGGTCTACGGCAACCGCAACGTGGACAGCCCCGACCCGCTGCTCAACGACCGCTCGGCGCGGCTGGTCGGGCGGTCGGTAACGGTGGTCGCGGCAGTAGACGCGGGCAGCGGCCGGGTTCGGGTCGGGGACAGCGAGTGGTCGGCCCGGGGCGGACCGGCCGCCGTCGGCGAGCTGGTCCGGGTCGTCGGCGTCGAAGGCAATTGCCTGCGGGTGGAGGGTGCGCCTAGGCTGGAGGCATGAACGCCCTCACCCGCCGCCAGACCCTTGGCCTGATCGCCTCCACCGCCGCCACCGCCGGCTGCACCGCCACCACCGCCCCTGCGCCTGTCTCCGCCGTTGCGGCGACCGCCGGGGGCAAGGCGCCGCTGGACGAGGCCGGCGCCAAGCGGCTGATCGACACCGTCACCGACCACCTGCTGCGCCTGTCGCCTGAAAGCGCGACCAGCAACAACATCGACCAGGGCCAGTATGCCGCCCTGCGCAGCCTGCTGTCCGATCGCAGCCAAGCCGGGCAGGAGCGCTTCGCCGCCACCATCCGCAACGACCTGGCGCAGATCGACGGCTACGATCTGTCGGCGCTCAGCCACTCGACCCGGACCACGCTCGAGGTCATCAAGAGTGCTTACCGCACCGGCCTAGTCGGCTATTCTCAGCCCTATGGCGATGTCGCGGTCGGCGGCTGGCGCAACACGCCCTATGTCGTGATCCAGAACGTCGGCGCCTATCTCGACACGCCCAAGTTCCTCGACACCGACCACCTGGTCGAGAATGCCGCCGACGCCGAGGCCTATGTCGCGCGGCTGTCGCAATATCCGGCGCAGCTGGACGGCGAGACCGCCCGGATGCAGGCCGCGGCGGCCAAGGGGCTAATCCCGCCCGGCTTCCTGATCGACAAGGCGGTCAGGCAGCTGACCCAGTCGGCGGCCGATGCGGCCAAGGGCGGCGGGCTGGTCGAGTCGCTGGTGCGCCGCACGCGAGAGAAGAACATCGCCGGTGACTGGGACGCGCGCACACGCGCCATCGCCACCCGCGAGGTCGCCCCGGCGCTCCAGCGCCAGATCGCCGAACTGCAGCGCCAGCGCGCCCAGGCTACGGACGCGGCCGGCATGTGGGCGCGGCCGGGCGGCGACGCTTATTACCGCTATGCGCTAAGGGCCAGCACCACCACTGACATGAGCCCGGAGGAGATCCACCAGCTGGGTCTCCGCACGCTCGACCAGCTGCACGGGCGGATGGACCCAATCCTGCGCCAGCTCGGCTATACGCAAGGGTCGGTCGGGCAGCGGATGCAGGCGCTGGCCAAGGATCCAAAGTACCAGTTCAGCCCCGGCGACAAGGGCCGGGCCGAGATCATGGCCTTCATCCAGGAGCGGCTCGGCATCATCCGTGCCCAGTTGCCGCGCGGGTTCCGGACGTTGGTGAAGGGCAATCTGGAGGTGAAGCGCCTGCCCCCCGAGGAGGAGCCCGGCGCGCCCGGCGCTTACGGTGGCCCCGGCTCGCCCGACGGCAAGATCCCCGGCAAGTTCTGGATCAACCTCCACACCACCGACCTGCACAGCAAATACAGCCTGCCCGACCTGGCGCACCACGAGGCGATCCCCGGGCACGTCTGGCAGGGGGAATATACCTTTCACCTGCCGCTGATCCGGACCCTGCTGGCGTTCAATGCCTATTCGGAAGGCTGGGCGCTCTATGCCGAGCAGCTGGCCGACGAGCTGGGCGTGTACGACGACTTTGCGGTGGGGCGGCTCGGCTACCTGCAGTCGATCGGGTTCCGGGCGTGCCGGCTGGTGGTCGACACCGGCATCCACGCCAAGCGCTGGACCCGCGAACAAGGCGTGCAGTTCTTCGTCGAGCGCAACGGCTCCAATCCGCTGGAGGTGGCGAGCGAGGTCGATCGCTATTGCAGCTGGCCCGGGCAGGCGTGCGGCTATGAAGTCGGGCACCAGGAGATCAATCGCCAGCGGGACAAGGCGAAGACGGCGCTCGGGGCGGCCTACGACCTCAGGGACTTCAACGATGCGGTGGTGCTGGGCGGCAACGTGCCGATGGACGTGCTGGCGCTGAACGTGGACGATTATATCCGCGGCAAGCGGGCCTAGTCGAACGCCTCGTCGCGCCGGTGCTTCGTGCGTGGTGAGCGCAGCCGCAGCAAGCTGAGCCCGGCCGCGGCGAGCGCGGCGAGGGCGGCGGCGGCGAGCAGGCTGGGCGCAGCCCGGACGCCGGCGAGATGGAACGCGGCGCCGACGATCACCGCGCCGGTGGTCTGCCCCAGCAGCCGCGCCGTCGCCAGCATGCCGCCGGCCGCGCCCGAGCGCTCGCGCGGGGCGGCGCTGACGATGGTCCGGTTGTTGGGCGACTGGAACAGGCCGAACCCGATGCCGCACAGCGCCATGCGCCACGCGATGTCCCAGGTCTGCGGGTCGGTGCCGAGCCGCGACAGCGCGAACAGGCCGGCGGCGAAGATGGTCAGCCCGATCCCGCCGAGCAGGCCGGCCCGCACCTTGTCCGCCAGCCGCCCGGCGATCGGCGCGACCACGCCCAGCGCCAGGGGCCAGGGGGTCATCAGCAGCCCGGTATCGAACGCGCTGCGGCCGAGCACCGCCTGGAACATGAAGGGCAGCGTCACGAATGCCAGCATCTGCGCGGCGAAGGAAACGGTGGAGGTGCCGATCGACATGCTGAAGATGCGATTACGAAGCAGGTCGACCGGGAACAGCGGAGCCTTGTCCCCCCACTCGCGGCGGACCAGCAGGACGCCAGAACCAACGCCGGCGGCGACCAGCGCCGCGCCGAGCGCTCCGTCCGAACGCGTCGCCAGCTCCGCCCCCGACACGGTACAGCCCATCATCAGCGCGCTGAGCAATGCCGACACGCCGTCCAGCCGTCCGCCGCGGCCCTGCACGTTGGGCAGGGCCTTCACGCCAACCACCACGGCCGCCAGCCCGATCGGCAGGTTGATCAGGAACAGCCAGGGCCAGGAGCCGACGCTGAGGATGAAGGCGGCCAGCGTCGGTCCGGCCGCGGCCGAGGCCGACAGGACCATCGCGTTGTAGCCGATGCCCCGGCCGAGCATGCTGGTCGGGTAGGTCGCGCGAACCAGCGCCGCGTTCATGCTCATGATGCAGGCCGCGCCCAGGCCCTGGAACACGCGGGCGGCGATCAGGGTGGCGAGGCCACTCGCCATCGCGCACCCGACCGAGCCCGCCGTGAACAGCACCAGCCCGGGGATGTAGACGCGCCGGTAGCCGATCTGGTCGCCCAGCGCCGCCAGTGGCAGCAGCAGGACCGTGATCGTCAACTGGTAGGCGTTGACGATCCAGATGCTGGTGGCCGGCGAAGCTCCAATCTCCCCCGCGATGGTCGGCAGGGCGACGTTGGCGATGGACCCGTCCAGGACGGCCATCGCCAGCGCCAGCCAGATCGCCGCCGCCGACCAGTAGCGCCGGGGAAGTGGGAGGCCTTCGTCGGCGGCAGGCTGCGCCAGGGAACTAACGCCGCGCGCCCATCAGCCCGCCAAGGATGGTGTTGAGCGGATTGGCACCGGCGGTCGCGCCGACGCCGCCGCCGAGCAGCGAGCCGAGCATTCCACCCAAGCCGCCACCCAGGCCGCCGCCGCCGCCGATCGCACCACCCTGCCCGCCAGCCTGCTTCGCGAAATAGCCGGCCGCCAGCATGGCCACGATCGGGAGCATGCGCTTGAGGAGGTCGGGCGACAGGCCGGTCTGTTGCGCGGCATGGGTTGCAACCGTGCGGCTGGTGTCCTTGCTGCCGAACAGCTGGCCGAGCACCTGGTTGCCCTGGTTCACGTCGGTCGGCTGCTGGCCCAGGGCATTGTCGAGCAGCCCGCCTCCGCCCAGCCCGCCGAGCATACCTGCAAGGCCGCCGAGCCCCTGCGGATGCGCCTCGCCCTGGTTCTGCATGCCGCCGAGCACGGCCGGCAGGAGGGCCGACAGGCCGGTCTGCGCGGTCTGCTGGTCGACGCCGAGATCGCGGCTGATGGAACTGGCAGCACCTTGCTGCATAAGGGCGTCGAGCATGGACATGGCGGTAAACTCTCCCGGTTGGATGATGGGAAAGCTAATGGCTGCCAGCCGTCGCGGTTCCGCAGTGGCGCCGGAATGCTGGCCCGGCGCTTCCGAACCGTCAGCCCGCCTTGGCGACGCCGACCAGTGCCGGGCGCAGCAGCCGGTCCTTGAGCATGTACCCGGCCTGCATCTCCTCGACGATCGTGCCCGGAGCCTGGTCGGACGGAATCTCGATCATCGCCTGGTGCTTGTTGGGGTCCATCGGCTGACCCTTTGATTCCACCCGGACGATGCCGTGGCGAGCGAATACGGAGTCGAGTTCCCGCAAGGTCGCCTGGATGCCGGACACAAAGTTCTCGTCGCTGCCCACCGGCACGTGGGCGAGCGCCCGGTCGAGATGGTCGCGCACGGCCAGCATGTCGCGGGCGAAGCCGGTCGAGGCGTAGGCGGCAGCGGAGTCGCGCTCGCCTTCCAACCGGCGACGCACGTTCTGAACCTCGGCAGCGGCGTAGAGCGCCTTGTTGTTGGCCTCCTCCAGCGCCTTTTCGAGCTCGGCTACGCGGTCATGCTCCTGCAACTCGGGGGCGTCGGCGGCGGTGTCGGCGCGGAGTTCTTCGGCCTGGTCGTGGTCCTGCATCATCCCATCAATCTCGTCAGTGCTTGTGCTGTATAATCCACCATGGGCACCACCCGCGCATAGTTCAACCGCGTTGGGCCGATCACGCCGACAACCCCGACCACCTCGCCGGCCGTGTCGCGATAGGGCGCGGCGATCACGCTGGAGCCCGACAGCGCGAACATCCGGTTCTCCGAGCCGATGAAGATGCGGCACCCCTGCCCTTCGCGGGCGCTTTCCAGCAGGCGGACGATCTCCTGCCGGTCCTCCAGCTCCTCCAGCAGGCGGCGCACCCGGTCGAGGTCGGCGGCGGTGCCCTCGTCGATAAGGTTGGCCTGGCCACGGACGATCAACACTGGTCGCGAGCGGGCGTCCTGGCGCCACTCGGCCAGGCCGCACGCGACCAGTTCGGCGGCGGCGGCGTTGATCGCTTCGCGGCGGTCGGCCATCTCCTGGCGCAAGCGCCCCTCAGCTTCGCCCAAGGTGAGACCCGACAAGCGGGCAGAGACGAAATTGGCGACCTCGGCCAACGCCATGGCGGTGGTGCCCGGGGGCAAGTCGACGACCCGGTTCTCGACGCTGCCGTCGGTGCCGACCAGCACGGCGAGCGCCTGGGCGTGGCCGAGCGGCACGAACGATAGTTGTTTGAGCCGCGGTTCGAGCTTGGGAGCGACCACTACCCCGGCGCAGGCGGACAGGCCCGACAATGCGGCGGTCGCGTTGGCGAGCGCCTCCTCCAGCGGTCGGTCGCGCAGCCGCGCCTCGATCGCGGCCCGCTCGTCGCGGCCGGGCAGGTGCGATTGCATAATGCCGTCGACGAACAGGCGCAGGCCGGTTTCGGTTGGGAGCCGGCCGGCGGAGGTATGTGGATGGGTCAGCAGCCCGCGTTCTTCGAGCTCCGCCAGGACCGAGCGGATGGAGGCCGGCGACAGATTCACCGTTCCGGCCAGAGCCTTGGAGCCGACCGGCTGCCCCCGCTCCAGATAGGCTTCGACCACCAGGCCGAAGATCGCCCGCATGCGGTCGGTCAGTTCGATGATCGGCGAGGTCATGCCGCATCATCTAGGATTGCCCGGCAACAGGGTCTAGGGAGCCGCCTTCATCGATCATAGGAGTGACCATGCGCCCGAGCGGCCGCACCCCCGACCAGATGCGCGAACTGCGGTTCGAGCCCGGCTTCACCAAGCATGCCGAAGGAAGCTGCCTCGTTAGCTTCGGCGATACGCGGGTACTGGTCACCGCCAGCCTGGAGGACAAAGTGCCGCCGTTCCTGCGCGGCAAGGGCCAGGGCTGGGTCACCGCCGAATATGGCATGCTGCCACGCGCCACCCACACCCGCGGCGCGCGCGAGGCGGCCAAGGGCAAGCAGTCGGGGCGGACGCAAGAAATCCAGCGCCTGATCGGCCGCTCGCTGCGCGCGGTGACCGACCTCAAAGCGTTGGGTGAGCGTCAGATCGTGCTCGACTGCGACGTGATCCAGGCCGACGGCGGCACCCGCACCGCCGCCATCTCCGGCGCCTGGGTGGCGCTGCGGCTGGCGGTCAACGGGGTCATGGGGCAGCTGTCGGGCGACCCGATCCGTACGCAGGTGGCGGCCGTCAGCTGCGGCATCCACCAAGGCACGCCGGTGCTGGACCTAGACTATGCGGAAGATTCGACGGCGGGCAGCGACGGCAATTTCGTACTCACCGCCGATGGCGCGATCGTCGAGGCGCAGTTGACGGCCGAGGGCGAGACGTTCGACGAGGAAGGGCTGCTTCGGTTGCTGCGGCTGGCTCGGATCGGCTGCGGGCAGATCTTCGAAGCGCAAGTGCGGGCGGTTGGCCGGTGAAGGCGATCGGGCGCAAGCTGGTCATCGCTACCCACAACAGCGGCAAGCTGCGTGAGATTCGCGAACTGCTGGGCCCGTTCGGGATCGAGTGCGTGGGTGCGGCCGAGCTGGACCTGCCGGAGCCGGAGGAGACGGGCGTCACCTTCGTCGATAATGCCGAGCTGAAGGCGCGGGCGGCGGCGGACCTCACCGGGTTGCCGGCCCTGTCGGACGACAGCGGGCTCAGCGTCGATGCGCTGCATGGTGAGCCCGGCATTCATTCGGCCCGCTGGGCCGAGGACGAGAGCGGGCAACGCGACTTTGGCCGCGCCATGGAGAAGGTGCATGCGGCGATGGACGCGGCCGGGCCGGACGCCGGGCGCGACGCGCATTTCACCTGCGTGCTGTCGCTCGCTTGGCCCGACGGCACGGTGGAGAGCTTCGAGGGCAAGGTCCACGGCACGCTGGTGTGGCCACCGCGTGGGCCAAACGGCTTCGGTTATGACGCCATGTTCCTGCCGGTCCGGGGCGAGCAGACGTTCGGAGAGATGGAACCGGCCGCCAAGCATGCGATCAGCCACCGTGCGGCGGCGTTCGGCAAGCTAGTCGCGGCCCTGCGCTAGCTTCACGTCGCCGCGGGCCGGAATCAGCGCCACGCCGTCCTTGTTACCCGTCGGGGCGTAGCGGCAGACGAGATAATCGTCGGTGGCGTTGGATGCGACGGCGCAGCCGACCTCGGTGGTCGAGGGCCAGACCATCTGAGTGTAGTGACCGACCTCCTCCCACTCGCCGGTGGCGCTGACGTCCGGGAAGACGCCCGGCCGAAAGTGAGCGCGCTCGTCGACCATCTGGCCGAGCATGAGTTCGTAGGAGAAGGCACTGCGGGTGCCGTGCCACAGGTTCTCGCCCATCTTGGCGCGGCGGCCAGGCGTTGGGTCATGCCGGAAGACGCCGGTCGCGGCCATCTGCGCGGCATATGCCCGCGCTTCGCTGGCCAGCCAGTCGTTCCATACGACCGGACCGACTCCGAACTCGCGGCGGGTCTGGTTGTGCAGCGCCAGCGTCGTGGCTCGCAGCAGCGTATCGCCGCGGTCCGCGGCCGCCGGCCAGTTGGGATTGGGACGCGCCGGCGGGATCGGCACGACAACGGTCGCCGTGGATGGTGCGGCAAGCAGGAGAAGGCTAAGCGCGGCCCGGATCATGACCACGGACCCTGCCCTCGCAACGGTTAAGAAATCGTCGCTTCCGGCGCCTCAAGGCGAGCCGCTGGCGCTGTACGTCCACTGGCCGTTCTGCGTCAGCAAGTGCCCCTACTGCGACTTCAACAGCCACGTTCGCGAGAGCGTCGACCAGCAAGCCTGGCGCGAGGCCCTGCTCGCCGACTTGGCGCACGAGGCACGGCTGCTGCCGGAGCGGCGGCTGACCAGCATCTTCTTCGGCGGCGGCACGCCCTCGCTGATGGAGCCGGCGACGACGGCTGCAGTGATCGAGGCTGCGGCGGCTCACTGGCAGGTGGCCGACGACTTGGAAATCACGCTCGAGGCCAACCCGAGTTCGGTGGAGGCGGCGCGCTTTGCCGACCTGGCCTCGGCGGGGGTTAACCGGGTGAGCCTCGGCGTGCAGTCGCTGGACGAAGCGGCGCTACGCTTCCTCGGGCGGGCTCATGCGGTCGAGGAGGCGCTGGCAGCGCTCAGTACGGCGCAGCGATACTTCGGCCGGGTCAGCTTCGACCTCATCTATGCGCTGCCGGGGCAGTCGCCGGAGCAATGGTCGGCGATGCTGACGCGGGCGCTGCAGTTTGGGACCGGGCACCTGTCCCTCTACCAGCTGACGATCGAGCCCGGGACGCGCTTCGCCGCGCTGCATGCGGCGGGCAAATTCGAGCCGCTCGACGCCGATCGCGCAGCCGACCTGTTCGAGCTGACGGCGGAGATGACGGACGCGGCGGGGCTGCCCGCCTACGAGATCAGCAATCACGCCCGGCCTGGCCAGGAGAGTCGCCACAACCTCACCTACTGGCGCTACGGCGACTATGCCGGGGTCGGGCCGGGCGCGCACGGGCGACGGCTGGGGATGCGGACGGTGCGCCACCGCAAGCCGGAGAATTTCCTGGCGGGCGTCGCGCGCAACCGGCACGGGATGGTGGAGGAAGAGCGGCTCTCGCCCGGGGAGGGCGCGCACGAGGCGCTGGTCATGGGCCTGCGCCTGGCGGAGGGCATCGATCCGGAGCGGCTGGAACGGCGCTTCGGCCGGCCGCTTGTCGACGGGCAAGCCGTCGAGCGGCTGTCCGGTTTCGGGTTGCTCGAGCAATCCTCCGACCGGTTGCGAGCCACGCCGGCCGGGCGCCTCTTGCTCGACCGCGTGCTGGCGGAAATCGCCGCCTAGTTGCTGAGGCGGGCGGCCCAATTGTTCTTGCGCGCGGCGGGGGCCACGCTCGCCTGCCCATAGGCCGGGGCCGATGATGCGAGCGCCCGAACCAAGCGGCAAGGAAACGGCACGGCGGCCTTGCCGGAGCCTGGGGGAGAGTGCCATCACGCAGCCCACCTCATGGATGAACCTCTTCCTCCCGGCCTGTATATCGTCGCGACCCCGATCGGCAATCTGGGCGACCTCACCGTGCGGGCGGCCGACGTCCTGCGCCGCGCGGACCTGATCCTGGCCGAGGACAAGCGCGTCACCGCCAAGCTGCTTGCCCATATCGGCGCCACCGCGCGCATGCAGGCTTACCACGACCATTCAAGCGCGGCGGACCGCGAGCGGGTGCTGGGTAGGTTGGCCGGCGAAGCGGTGGCGCTGGTCAGCGATGCGGGCACGCCGCTGATCTCCGATCCCGGTTACAAGCTGGTGCGGGCGGCACGGGCGGCTGGGCTGCCGGTGCATACGCTGCCCGGACCGTCGGCGGCGATTGCGGCGCTGACCCTGGCGGGGCTGCCGACCGACCGCTTCCTGTTCGCGGGATTCCTGCCGGCCAAGGCCAAGGCGCGCGCAGAGGTGGTTACCGAACTGGCCGGCCTGAGGGCGACATTGGTGTTCTATGAGAGCGGGCCCCGCTTGGCCGAAGCGCTCGCAGCGCTGACCGACGGCCTGGGACCACGGGACGCCGCCGTCGTGCGGGAAATCAGCAAATTGCATGAGGAATGCGTCACCGGAACGCTTGCGCAGCTGGCCGAGCGCTATCGCGAGACGCCCCCGCGGGGCGAAATCGTGATCGTCGTAGGCCCTCCGGCAGAAGCCGAGCCGGCCAGCGCCGAAGATCTCGACGCCGCGCTGCGGACGGCGCTGGCGAGCCAGTCGGCGTCCCGCGCCGCAGCGCTGGTCGCGGAGCAGCTCGGCATCCCGCGCAAGCGGGCCTATGCGCGCGCGCTGGAGCTGTCCCGGTGAACCGCCGTGCGAAAGCCGAACGGCAGGGTCGCCGAGCCGAGACGATCGCGGCCTGGTGGCTGCGGCTGCACGGCTGGCGCATCCTGGCCCAACGCGCCCGCGTGCCCGGCGGCGAGGTGGACCTCGTGGCGAAGCGTGGGCGGACGCTGGCCTTCGTTGAGGTCAAGGCGCGGTCAAGCGAGCACGCAGCTGGGCTCGCGCTCGATCGCAACCGCCTCCGCCGCGTGGCGGTCGCGGCGGAGCGCCTGGCCGCGCGCTATGGCCGGGATTGCAACGTCATCCGCATCGACGCGCTCTATGTCGTGCCGCGCCGCTGGCCGCGGCACGTGCCGGACGTGTGGAACGGGTGACAAGCGGGCCGGGCTGCCCTAGTCCGCCGCCATGCCGTTGACCGTCGCAGTCCAGATGGACCCGCTGGAGAGTATCGCCATTGCCGGCGATTCCACCTTCGCGCTGATGCTGGAAGCGCAGGCGCGCGGGCACCGGCTGTTCCACTATCTTGCCGACGAGCTGACCTACGAGGATGGGCAGGTGCGGGCGCTTGCCCGCGAGGTGCAGGTGCGGCGGGTGGAGGGCGACCACTTCACCGCGGCCGCCCCTGCCCCGCTCGACCTGGGGCAAGAGGTCGACGTGG
>Ga0210040_10005533_pt1 | contig 16059 bp, 16 predicted proteins | sample CryGeyCG12114_NA_FD_185462 | JGI IMG/M metagenome (GOLD analysis project Ga0210040, IMG submission 185462) | Groundwater microbial communities from aquifer - Crystal Geyser CG19_WC_8/21/14_NA (SPAdes) (version 2) | ecosystem: Environmental > Aquatic > Deep subsurface > Groundwater | place: USA... | reverse complement strand
ATGGGTATGCATAAATACAGTTTGAATTCCTCCAGTCAGGCTTTCCATTATTTAGTTTTCTTATTACAAAAAAACTTTTCAAGGTGAATTTATTAGGGTTCGATCAGCCTATTGATTTCAACTCTGAAAATACAGCATTTACCTGATGAAAATGATATTCGCATCAAATTCTGAAGCATGATTTTCAAAATTACAGATTTGGAACGCATCAATTTTGGAATGCTTAAAAATCGGAATGCTTGATAATCGGAATACATCATTTTCGTAAAAGCATAAAAAGTAATACTTCATTCTTCATTAAAACTACTACAACTGAGAAGTTTTACTCTACTACTTTACTACTCCATATCCTTTTTACGGTTCTCATATTGATAAATGCAATCTTCAAAAACAATATCACTACTAACTTTTTCGCTCATTCTTAAGCCACTTCCACTGCCACACAAAAATCTTCAAAATAACTCTTAAATAAATCTAGATTTAGCGATTTAGCTCGCTCGGATAGCACAATAAGAGGACGCATAACTACTAAATGAACTATTATAAATGTGCTGCTCTGCTCACCCAATTTACATAACCAACCATTAAGTGATATGCAGATACTCCTGTCTCCTATACTAATATAATTGACGTTATTCTAAATTCCTATGTGTGTGTGTGTGTATGCACGAATTAGGAATGAAAATATAAATATTTAAGACCGAAGTTATTTGGCAAACATTTTAAGCACACACACATTCTTCATTGTAGAAATGTGGTCAACTTTAAGAATGTCGGCGAAATTATATACCGGCAAGTTATGTTTAGTACACCGAGTTTAAGGTTTTCCGAATATGATGCTTTCCGTAAAAACTTTCATTCCAAAAATTTTACCTTTCGAATATGAATCGTTCTAACTATAATGCCAAAATGATGTTTCCAAATTTGATGCGACAATCGATTAAAATAAAATTAAATTTATGTACTTTAATTAATTCGTCCATACGATCAATTAATGCATATTAAACAAAAAATGGCATCGTAATAACAAAAAATTTAACATGTTGCAGCCAAGTAGTAATTTCCTCGTTATATTCTTGCATGTAAATCAAAAGAGATTCGGTTTCTACAATTGCAGACACGTTTTACAGTTTGTTCAACAGTACATGACATATGGGAACATTCGCAACATCGCAACTGAAGAGTTAAAAACCTAGAGGGATAGGCGTGGTGGATTCAGCTAGCATCTGCACATCTCGCTCAGTTGTACAGCAGTTGTACTCTAGTTATTACATCACAGCAACAGTCTTCCCATGCATTCCTATGCTCACTAATCACTCAACTTCTTTCAACTCAAATTCAAGGAATCTCAATTGACCACCTGATAATGAGAATAAGCGTTAAAAAATTAAAAAGAACATGTTATCACTTACTGCAACCATTGTCGCGTGGGGAACTGCAATCTGCAATGCCCAAGTCCACAAAAGGTATAGTTACAAAGAAATTAATGAATAGTACCGATCATTTCTTCAATCAACACATGTCTACTTGCACTTTGCATCCTGATTGCTCGTCCATTTTATTTACAGGCTACATGGAAGCAGATATGTGGGAACGACAATAAAGATCGAATACAATACTGATGGTCGCAACATTTCCTAGTGTGCTATTTTAGATTCATGTACATCAAGTACATGATTTGTTATTTAGTTACCCTTTATACTAATAAATATTTTGTCAAGTCAGCTACTCGTAGCAAAATATGCATAACAACAGCACACTCCAATTTTTCATTGGACGGAGCATGGTGTATTTTATACTAATAAACCCGATGATTTGTTTTAGTTGGATATTCAATAATGCAACTCAAAGTTTGCAAAAACTATTAGTACTCTACTATATGGTGCGAATGGTGCCTCAACTGGCTACCAAACCGATAGCTAAGACCGCATACCACTTTCTTTGCTATGAGAAGTTAATTTTGCACAATCTTCTTAGCCATCAAATGGAGAATTTTATGCAAGCTTGCTTTGGACTGCATGACAAAAGTCTAAAATTTTCCGCTCGATGCAAGTACCATATGAATGACCCCAGAACACTGTGATTATATAAATGCTACTTTTTGGCCAACTCCCTTCCAGAAAAACGTTTGAAACAACTATATTTGTCAATTGCCTTGAGTGTATCGATCACCATTTTTGATAAGTCAGTTTTCCCGTTCCCGATAATTCGCTCAGTCAGTTGGAAGGAATACCTAATTATACGTCACTTGATAAAATGGGCACACAAACAATTATTGTAGAACGCTTGGAATAATGGAGGCGTTCTTTAGGTACCTAGTGCGTACCTAGAGAGCACTTACAAGTAGCTATAGGTAGAACAGATATGGCTGCACATGCACAGCGAACAAAGATCTGTGGAAAAATTCATAATAAGTAGATAAGGAAAGTGAAAGGATTATGGTGTAGTGGTCACTAAATATTTGAACCCTTGATTCTCAATAATTGTGTGTGTGCATGGATTCCGCCCTTGCATTCTCAACTATATAAAGTGTGTTCAGAAGTCAATGGCTACATCAGTTGGTGCGTGAAATCCTTACTGAATAGATTCCCTCTCAAAAAAAGAAAAATTCCACATATTTCAATCTTTTCATAATTTTTGAACACCACGTGCATTTATACAAAATCACCATGTTTGCTAAGGTAAAATAATTATATAATCAATTCGGTGCATTCTATAATCTTCAGTTCACGGTTTCGGTGATTGCCGTTGTTTAATATGCGGTACCGGACCACTAAATGTGATTCTCGTGTGTTTGTGATCTACTGAATCACTGCCATATTGGAAAAGTGCAATCCATTGCTGTTGAAGTTCCTGTTTCCATGAATATCTATTGACTGATTGAAGTGCTTAAAACTGTGCATAAGTGAGCTGATATATTGTGACTTTTTTCTTATGCAGGCTGCTGTAGTCTTCGCTTTGGTAGCTGTCGTTCGTTGTGGAGCCCCTGCTACGTATATTCATAACCCTACTATTGGATCACAGTCCGAACTTACTCTCCGAGGAGTGAATGGACATGCGACTGTTTCCAAGCAAGCCAAAGTAAGCATTTTGTTTTAGTAAAATTCATAAAAAATTCCCATGACGGCTGATTACCCTGTATTATTTTCTGTTGTGTCTTTCAGGCTGTGGACTCAGCGTTTTCTTCTGTTCGTAAAACCGACGTGCGCGTCACTAATGGCGCCTCTCCTGCCGTAAGAGCAGTTTACTCTACCCCTTACTATAGTAGTGCTTACGCATCTCCAGCAGTAAGGACTTCAGCGCTTATAGTTAATGTTGTTGCAAAGAAATGGCTTCAACGCATTTCATCGTCATTCTTGAAGAGTATTTTAACTCGCATGATCGGGCCTGGATTTATTTATCCTCATGCACATTTTTGGCTTCAAATGGTCGATGATTGCGAGTGGATTTTTCTTATCAATCCATTTAAATTCGTGTCTGTCATGCACATGCTTGCAGATATGTAGTAGCATATACATTGTGTCATTTTGTATTTTCAAACTTATAGGTGGCTCCAGCAGCTGTTGCCTATGGCGCTCACACTTATGCTGCTCCCCAACCATCTTACGCTTATGCTCAACCAGCACCTGTGAGTTGACATGAGTCGGAGATTAATGCCTTTGTTATTATTAAGCAATGTTGTTCGCTTGATCACACGTTATCTCACTTTGCAATTAATTATTGTGAACGACTATTGTATTTACAGGTGGCATACCATCAACCTGCTGTCGTAGCTAAGGCCGTAGCTCCAGCCGCTGTGTACTCTCATGCTGCACCAGCTCCAGTCGTTGCCAAGTATGCTGTCCCAGCTCCAGGCTACGCCTATGGTGCCCCAGCTCCAGTTGTCGCCAAATACGCTCCAGCGGCTCCAGTCTACGCACATGCTGCCCAAGCTCCAGTTTACTCTCACGCCGCCCCAGCATATGCCCATGCTGCACCAGCTCCAGTTGTTGCCAAATATGCTGCCGCTGCTCCAGTTTATTCTCACGCCGCTCCAGCATACACTTATGCAGCCCCAGCTCCAGTCGCCAAGTATGCTGCGGCTGCTCCAGTGTACGCTCAGGCTGCTCCTGTTGCATACCATCAACCAGCTGCCGTCGCCAAATATGCTGCTCCAGCTCCAGTTGTAGCTAAGTACGCAGCTCCTGCTCCAGTTGTGACCAAATATGCTGCTGCTGCTCCAGTGTATGCTAAAGCATATGCCACCCCAGCAGTCCATGCCTATGCCCCACATGCACCAGTAGCCAAAGTAGCTCCTTCTGGCCTCGGTGTGGCCTATTCTGCTGTTGCTCCAGGAATCGCCACTTTGTCTTTCAGTGGACATGGAATTAGCTACGGGTATTAATTTTCAGTAGTGAAGATGGAAATCCTTTTAATACCTTGAATATTTGTATTTGAGAACGATTTCTCTATGAAACAGTAATTCTTATAACTGTGCGTAAAAACTGGGGTCCAAAGTTTCTACTATGAGTTTTTGAATTTCTTCTTTTCTCGAGGAGTGTTCAAAAATTCATTTTTTATATCTTGCCTTATCTCAAATTTTGATGTAATATCTAATATTACATAAGAATCTCTTCTTCGACTTTATAGCCTTTAGTCTCTCACAGAACCAGTACAATTGAATGTTTGTGCTGTTACTTTGTTGTCCTGTTACGCTGTAAGTAATTGATTGAAATTTCCATATTAGATTTTTAGCGCTGAAATTACCTTGTCTGAAAAGTGTGTCAAAAGGATATTTATAATAAACCTTATTGTCGTGAAAGTGTAAGATTCTTTGTTATCTGTGATTCATTCCAAGCTGCGTTTGTCTGGAGAGGAGTTGAGTTAGCAATTTTATGTATTATTTGAAAAACAAAACAGTTGGAATCTCAAGTTATCTTCGTGCAGTACATTATTTTATGTATATGTAGATTGAAGCAATTTTTCAAAGGTATGTAAAAACTTGCAGTTGAGTTTTGAGCTCATGCAAAGCATACAATTCCAAAATATGTCGACTGAATGTACGGCGCAATGGTGTTCATGTTCATAGTTCATACTGTTTTCAGAACAACATTGAATAACCAATGTAGACTGTGGCGGGAACTCAGGGTGTCATGGTCATAAGTTTCATCCTTTTTTTAGATCAAATAAATCAGAATATTATGCTGGGATCCGTGTTGCCCGCTATGTAAAATAACAGTGTGAAAAGGTATGGATCTCAGACTCCGAGAAACAAAAAGAAATCTTTGACCCGAAAGATTGGAGTCCAATCATTAAACTGACTGACTGACTGAGTGAGTGTTGATTCCTAGGAATGTCGTAACTACTAATAAACTACTTATAAAATTAGGTTATATATGAAATATCGATGATTAAATAAGTTACTTAGATCGGCAGATTGCAGTATTGGGGGAGATGTTGAAATCGCCACCGTTACCACCACCGCCTCCTCAAGAATTCCGTCCTTAATACGAGTCAGTAAAACGGATCGTGGCCATCGTGGGGGGCGCTGAAGAGACTTGCTTCGTACTACCCCTCGTTTGAAGGAACCTAGGAAGGCCCGCCAGAAATCGCCTCTGGCAATTTCCGAAACCAAGGCCTTTCCAGTTCCCTTCTGCATTCTGGCCTGTGCTCGGAAAGCCTTCCTATTCCCCCCACACCCTCTCGGCCAGTTCAGAAATAATCTTCCAGTATGGGCGGAGCTCCTACATATCGGATGGAGCCTTTTCGCATCACAAGTCTAGGTTTAAATGAAATCACAGGTCTCACAGTCTCACATATGCTGCTCTTTTGCGGACGGAATTCGTAATAATTTTTTTACGGCTTGGAGGTGGCGGTGGTAAAGGCGGTGGCGATTTGAACATCTCCCGCTCCCCAAATACTGCAATTCCTCCTTCAGATCGGTCAACCAAGCCTACCAAGCCTGGAGTCACATTTTGATCACAGCTGAGTTAACTTATTTAGTAAATAGCCGAATTGTGAGTGGCTAGTGGCTATACGAATTACTCTTCGTCATGGTATGGGAAGATCTTCTGTGTTCTAATGGATGACTTTTTTACAGATTAGCGGTTCACAATGCGTAAAAACTTGGGAAGGGTGGTCCGGACACCCTTAAGCGTCTATAAGTGTGAACAAATGAAGTGGAGTGGCTGGTCTTATCCAGCATCTTACAATTGCCGAGAATTTCACGATTCCAGTTCTAAGGAAACCAGATCCTCTTTTCCTGACAGTGCGCAAATTGCTTTCAACAAATTAATAAGTAAGCTACAAGAAGTTCCACAAAGGGTTAGTAACTTGCCAGAAAATTTTCGAATTCGGGTTACCAATTTCATGGAAAGTTACGAGGAATTTATTGGGATTAAGCAAGTTAAGGAAGCTCATTCCAGGGTTTTACAGGTAATTTTTTGATGCTGGATAATTAATCTAATCTGGGTTTATTTCATAACATTTTCTTGATAAGTTTTTCTCGAATTTTTCCAATTTTCTATTTTAGGCTGAAACCAAATTCATGAAGTCACAAGATTTGCGAAGAGATGCCTTAAAAGAACTGCAAGTTGTGCAGAATCGATTGCGAGATATTCATTCTGAGCTTGACAGAACCGCTAGGGGAGATGATCGTTATCTAGAGCTCATTAAAAAGGTTTTAATTTTTTTATCTTCGCATTATCGCATTAGTTATTTGGTCTGTGGTTTCTAATCAAAATTTTTATATTACGTAGGAAATGTCGCTCATTAAAGAAGAAAGAGTCATTAAGGAGAATTTCGATGAGCTTGAGAAGCAGGAACGCGAGCATTTTAATTCATTATCTAACTGCCTTAGATTCAGTCATGAAAAGGAGCGAGCGCAGAATGAAAAAACCAAATATTGGTCAGTCGTAGGGTCAGTTTTAGGTGCAGTCGTAGGAGTTTTCGGTAGTACGATCAATTCAAAAATAAGAATGGCCAAAATGGAAGAAATGTTGAGTGAGAAGAATTCCAAAAACATAACAATACTGCAGGATCAATTGTCACTATTGGTGGAAAAAATGGATGTTTTATCCACAAATACATCCGTGTCATGGAGCTCTGTAGTTGAAGAAGAAAAGAAGTTACACGGATTCATGAAAAACATTGCTAGTTTATCTGAACAAATAGAAAGTAAACTGCAAGATTTAGCCCATGCTACAAATGCTCATAGAAATGTGAATGCCAATGGTAAGTTGTTCCCTTTATTCTCTACCTGTGATTCAAATGGTGGGTCACCCACCAAACAACCAAATTCTTCAGAAAAGGATTGGAAATATTTTGGATATTTTTGTATGGTGATTATCCCACTTGGAATTCTACAAATATTGAAAAGCTAGTTACTAATTAAAATAATGTTTCATGGCCATATTGTCGAACTACATACTCGTTCCCAAAGACGTATTTTCCTGATATAATGATTGTTGCAATAAATTGCTGATTAAATGTACTTGTGATACCATTACCGCAAAAGCTTTTGTACGCTCATGCATACGTCTTACATATTCGGGAAGAACTATACGGTTTCCTATAATCACTCAAGATTAAAAGGTGTTATAATCCGGATTCTAGACCCTTGTGAATAATTTTATATTTACTTGAGCAAATGAACTGATTTTTTTCCCCAAAAGCCCAAAAAAATCCATCTATAAGGAAACACAGCTCCCCACTTCGCTGCTATTAATATTCATGGGAGTCGACAAAAAAACTGAGGGGTGCCAAATGATTTCCTCTTATGGATGGTCTACATAGTGTTCATCCAGAACAGTGTGTATCAACGTGTAACATAAGCTTTATGCAGGATTAGGATTCATATAGCATTTGTATTTATTGCTTCTTGTTGGAGCAGTGTCAAATTCAAAGTTTTCGGTATTTTCTTTTTACTGTTATGTAGTATTAATAGTATTGCTTTACAGGCTGGACTATTTGTCTTATAAAGGATCCATGTATTCCTTTCCAACTTTAAAAACGTCAATTTCCGGCTTAACTTTGTCATACAGATGAGGGAAAGCTCCTTCAGCATGGTATTTGTGGCGAACTTTTTCATATAATACGAGATCAAACATTTCTTCAAATTCGTCTTTGGTCATAAAAATGTCTGCATAGAGGAATGGATATCCTCCTACGTCTCTAGTAAAGCTGAAGCAAATGGAATATAAAGTCAGTGATGTATTTTTCAGTCCATAGCTTTTTATTTTTTGTCTATGTGAATACCTCTCCATTTTTCTCATAGCACCCACAGCATCAAAACGTTCTTTGCGTTTTACTGGACCGGGTACTCCATAGATTCCTAGGTCGTTAAACATAGCATAATTTGTCCCCGGAACTAGTTGATTTTGCCTAGGCTTTCTCAATTGACCCCTAAAATAAACACAATTACATATATTGCCCAGAAGTGCGTATATTCTGCTCATGAATGAGCTGCAAAACTTTACATGTGTTTGCCATGGTCATAAATCCTGGAAGGATACACGAGCATAGGGTAGGTATCAAAAAGTGTCTCGGCAGTATTGATCTGGTCTTCTAGCTGATTCATTGGCAATACTATATCTTGAAAGACCTGCTTAGTGAAAGTCATTGCTCGAATCCCTGGTGTCGTCGTGAATTTTAGGAAAGCAGGCTTTGGAGGAAGCAACCATCCGAACAATAATCTAAAGTCAGGCCATAAACATTTTGATTAGTTAGCACACAAGCTCCAAATGCATTTGTATCCTTACTTTGTATTATACCACACCTGAACAAAGGATGGTTTCCGAATGGGATCATATCCTCTACGACCCAAAATATAGCTCTATTGTGGCGTAGCAGATAATCTCGAATGGGTATGTATTCCTCTCCAGACGGCTTAGAAAGGAAAGTTTCACCATGTTTGTAAAACCACGGTTTGAACCATAGGGATAAGAGATTTATCTGAAAAAATAGAAGTGAATTGAATGCAACTTTGATTTACGAACTAACTAATGATTTGACAGTAAAGGCATATGCACCTGGTGCCATTTGGTGATAGGAGGTCGGTCTGCAAAGTTCCCCGTGAGTAAAACTGCTTTGTCTTTAGAGTACACTATAGCTTCAACGAAATCATCAACCTTTAATGCAAATGAAGGGGAAAAAAATTATAATGGTTTTAGGTATGATTTTGTGCTACCGTATTTCATTGTGTGCACTGAACCTTCTTATTTTTATCCAGTGCTCCCGAGAGATCTCTAATTTTATCACAATACGCTTTCTGTCCTTCCACTGCTGTGTACTTAAGGTGAATGAATGGCTTTACTGGAATAATTTCTAATTCTAGTGCAGTCAGAAGACCAAGAGAACCATGGGACCAAGGCAAAGCGTAGTATAAATCTGAGAACTCGTTGTCTCGTGTAGCAGTCACCAGGGAGCCGTCCCCTAGAACGACTTCGTAGGATTTAACAGTTTCTTGATACAATCCAACTTTGTGGGAATATGTAGTCATCCCAACACCCAGAGCCAGTCCTCCTAAAGTTGCATCAGCTATTTCTAATGTTACAGCCAGTGTGTAGCCTGAAAAACATGTTAGTTATTCCATGGAATGTTGAAAATAAGGAATGCAATGAAAATGCCATCAATGGGGATATCATAAGGAAGTCAGGAAGTATCATAAGGAAGATCAAACCTTTAGGAATCAAGTATTTTGTGATTTCGCCCACAGTAACCATAGGCTCTACTGTTACAGTCATTTTTGATGCATTAAGTTCCAGGATATGGTATAATGGAATTGGAATTTGATGACATTGTTCCTATGAAGAAAAGAGACCAAAAAATTCGAAAATATTTTTTTTAACGCCGAAGATTTATTGGAAAGAATGATGAAGTAAAGGTGGTATAAGGTAAAACGAATAACAGAAGCTGGAATGTCTATGCATTTTTCAAATTAAGGTGCAGTAAGTAATTTGTACATACCTTTTTAAAAAACGTTAATGACAGGCTCATCCAATTAGGTCTTGCAGTGCACAGAAGTTTACGATTGGTTGAATCTTGCTTGTTCCATTTCGCGACCTGAAAAATTGCGTACATTACATGCATGATACGTAGATACACGTTCTCTCTCATTAAGCATTTTTCATAATTATAGAAATAGAAATAATGCATGAAGTTTTGCTCTTAAAATAACCTGAGATTGTATTTCAGATACGCGTTCTCTGTGTGCTCCATGTACGAAAGTAAATTTTCTCTCTAACCAAATTCTCAATCTCAAGATAAAATCAAAGATCAGACTTGCTGGTAAGCAAAAGAATAGTATCACTACACCACGATTTTTTTCTAGCCAGTTCACAGTCTTTTTCTTCCATGATTGTGGAATGGAAATCATATTTGCTTTATTACTTTTCGTAAGTTAGTCACACTTGTCGCAGAAAAGTAGTCCGAATATTTTTGTCCGAGTTAACTTTTCGGAACGCAATCAGCAACTAAATTGGTGAATTATTCCACCCTGATATCAAAGGTAGGCAAAAATTCAAGTTTCAGATTAAAGGGCAATTTCGTTCAATTGAGATATTCACCTGCTGTCAATTACATAGTGCAGCTGTACTGTATTAACAGGATTTAACTGAAGTGTGTTATTTTATCGGTAGCAGCTGACTCGCTGGCTGACAGAGGAGTTCAGTTCATACCGGCTATGCCTGGAGAACAATGACCTTGAAAAAATGGAGACAGTCGTGTATATGCAAGCATTGTTTCTTCGCTTTGCAGCAATGAGTAGAACAGTTATTGTACACAGATTTTTTGGCTACATTGTTCTCGAACTCCAGATAATTTTATGTAATTCGCTTAACCTAAAAATGCGGAATAATTTTATTATCCTATCAAGTAATGTAAATTAAAACTACCTGACCTCACACTATATGTAACACTATAACGTCTATATGTAACATTATAACGTAAACTTCAATGAGCTTCATTGCACAGATGTCAATAAATACAAACTCTGTAAACTGGAGTCATGAATTGAATTTTCACATGCATAGACAGAAAATTATTTCCATACACAGTTCGTCAGTTTATTGACATTCAAAAACATATAACACCCGTCTTAAAAATACACAATCATCTATTCAAAAACAAATAACAATAATATTCTAGTCAATCTAGTCATGTACTCTGGGTTGACAAAAATTTACTTTAAAATCGTAAGCCATACCTTCATAAAGATTTTTTAATTCGTTTTCTACAAGGTTTCGGCCTTGATGCATCCAAAATAGAGTCGACATAAAAGTTATGTAGCTTTTCATTTATTTTCTCAGATTGACATAACTTTGACCTCAATGAACATATTTCCGAGAGCAAGTCTAAATTGCTACAGTCTATATTTCCTTTATTTTTAGTTAGCCCTCCATTTTTATCTTTTCCACTCCAAATAGATATACTATCTTTTGAGCGATTACGATCTTCTTCCATTGTTTCAATGAGTTTCGGTACGGCAGGGAAGCATATTTTTGGGGCACGATTCTTCAACTCTTCAGGATTATCATGCCAGAACAAAAGATTTGTAACCCCATTTTCAGAGTTGCCAGGCTCTTTAACCACTTTTTTAACCGCACGGCTGAAAGGACACCAAATGTATATAGCTCCGGATTCATCTCCAGAGGCAAAAGATAGGCCATCAGGTGAAACAGTTAATGCCGTGACTCTGTCAATTTGTAAAAGAAAAAATGAGTGGACAATTTTTTGAAACACAGATAATTGTAAAATCACAAATACATACTTTTTATTGTGCTTCGTAAACACATTGTTGCTGCTAAAGTGAGCATGTTCTTTGATTCCAGGATCATCGGGTATGACACCATAAATACTGCCTTGAACTGATCCAACATAAACACAATATTCAACAAGGTCAGCAGCAACAGAGGTTAAGGCAAAGGGAAAAGTAATTGAAAGAAGAACATCCCCAGTCATCAATGAATATATCTTCATGGTTCTGTCTAATGATACAGAGTATATCCGGGCTTTATATCCTCCGATGCCAATCCAGAGATCAGTGACACCAAATGAATGGTTAGCCCAAGAGTACATCGGTGATTTAGAGGACATTGTGAAGGCCGGAGTAAACTTCCAAGCCAAGACAAGTCCATCAGCACCTCCGCTAACTAAATAGCTTAAATCTTTTGCAAATTTTAGCACCGTGACGTCTCTGTGATGTCCAGCGTCAAGAGTGCATACAATTCTTCCAGATGACGGTTGCCAAATATTAATTTTTTCCTTGATAGCAACCGCAAGAAAAGCTCCTGTATGTGACCAGGCCATGGCATTGACCTTTCCAGGACACAGTATTCTCCTAGACGTTTGAAGAGAGTGTCCAGTTTGCCAAAAATGAATAAATGGTTTTCCCATCTCTGCAATGGAAAAACCTTCATTTCGAATAAAAGATAGACTAGCTGGTGAAGCTGACGGACCCCGCAAACTCAACAGTTTACTGCCATTTTGAGGATTCCAGAAAGTAATGCTGGTATTGCTGTCTTTATTATGATCACAGCTTAGAAGCACATACATATCGGTAAGAAATACCTGTAATAATACATAAAAAGATTATTTTAACAGTTCATAACCAAACCATCCTGAATGAACGTTTTGTTGAATCCTCAAGCAGCAATTTATTATTGCTGCCAGCCAATTCAAAATACAATTACCTATAATTCTTGATAAACTACTAGATAGTCATGTGCTTTACGTGAGATAAACGTTGAAACGTTCACTGAGTTAATTTTCGGTTACTTCAGTAGTAGTCCCTTGAAAATCCGTTAGCCAACAAACAGTATGGAGCGCTAAATCCTAGTCCACCTCCATGCATAACACTCGTCTAAGGAAGTAACAAATAAAGTTGCATATTAAATGTTAATGATAAATATCCATGAGACAATAAAAATTAAAAACAAACTTAACCGAACTAATTACGAAAAACAACGAGACTAACCAGTGCATTCGGAAATGAAACAATAGTGTTTACAATGTGGAAGAAAAATAAAGCAGTATTGTAGCAGATCACGATGACACACTCCAACTCCAGCCTACTACAACTTGAACCAATAAGAATTCAAAGTAGATCCTTTTTAATTAAACTTGCTAACTACGATACGACCATGCGTAATTGCAATCAGCAAAAAGTTTTCCTATAGCCAACTGTGTATGAGTTCACCATGCGCACCATGTGCTGTCCCGCTGTTTACTGGAGAAATGAATCACAACCGTTTTTCAATGGTTTCAGCAAACAAACTATCTGATTCCACTCAAGGTGTTCGAACTCAAACTAATGATTAAATGATATTTCCACTTGACAACTTCAGTTAAGCAACATGTCACGTCTGGAAAGATGAAAACCCTTGATTTTGAGTGGATCACTTTCATATCCATGGTTACTTGGAATCTTGATTCATTGAGTACACAAATTCATGTACCAACTAGTATATACTGGCTGGAGAATTAGAAATCTCAAGCATATTATTAAAATAAATTAGTCTTGATGTAATTTCCTGAAAACATACAATAATGTGGAATTTTTTCTCACAAACCACAAAATGGGAAACACAGTTCAGCGCATTTGCCGTCTCTTCCTTTGTTCTTCTCTTGTATTGGCTTAAGGAGCTGATGGAAATAATCTTGCGTGTTATATATGGAGTAGATAGAAGGTTATTTATTTACATGCTGCATCGAACAAGCTTTAATATGACAGTTTTGCCAAAAGCTGTAATTAAAATCAGAGCTAAGTTTCGTAATGATATGAGTCTTTTAAATCGGCCATTTTCCATAGTGGGAATGGAAAATGGACGACTAAATTTACTTGCGTTACATTTTCATTATAAATCTAAAGTTGCTTCATATGATCCTTCATCCTTATTCGTTGCTGACTTTTTGTTTTTTAATTGCAGGATGATGTACATCCCTGTTGCACAAAATGTCCATGTTGACGTACCATTTCTTGGCAGTGTTCGATATTTCCAAAGAGGAGAACTGTTCTATTACGTGACCCATGTTGTCGTTTCTATATGTCTCTTCATATTTTTCTGGATATTTACCATGTACACGCCGAAAATGTGATTTTGATCTTGAATGTTCAACACATACTCTCTATACAGCTAAACTTCCCGAAAACTACCAGCTTTCTATCATACAGACTGGAGAAACATAAAATGCAGATATATGCGATGCAGATGTGCTGATAAAGATAAACTAGAACTATTATGAAATAAATAAACTTTGTGACCAGAAAAATGCATAATTTTCATTGTAGATGAGAATAGCTGTGAATTTGAAACCAGATTTCGTTTTTGGCTTTCTATGTGAATTTTATACAGCATAACTTCCATGTCCTTCCATGTGTTGTGTATACTACACTATACGCAACACACACATTCGTAGTATAGAGCGTCAGAGTCTTATTAGAGATTGAGATTGTAATGTTGTTTGACTCGACACTGCGCATGCCGAATTCTGGCTTTTCTTGGCAGCCAATCATCATTCAGCTTTTTCGTTTAGTGTTTGGAGCGGCTTCAATCGTAGTCAGTCATTGCAATTTGTTCCTTCACTTTTAATCAATCATTCGAAAATACTTATTATTCATTGAATAATTACTTCCTGAGTAGCAATATTTGTTCCGCTTACTCGAATGCAAGGTAAGGGTTAGTAAGATTAACTTTTCCATATTTTTTTGTTGTTAATGTTTATATTTTCGTTAAAAAAAACGATATGAAATAGGAAACTATTACCAAAAAGCAATTGCTTTTTAGTTAATTAATTAATTCAATTGATAAATGGGTATATTTTCACTGCGTAAATACTCTTGTTCATGTATTATTTAATTGTAGTTTTAATGGTATATTATACTAAAAGAAGATAACTGTGCCGTCATCCTTGGTGTAGGGGCAATTAAGTAATTAGGTTACCATGGATGCAGGAATGGGTTTGTTTGTGAAACGTTCAGTGAAAGGCATAAACAATGTCGAAATACAGTTATATTGTATTTCAGCGCTCTCTAATTGAAATTAAGTTCAATTAAATCCTATTGAAGGGAATACTTTGTTCTTAGAGCGGATTCAAAATTTTAACATGGCGGACGGCGACACAAAAGAAGTAAACTTGAGCGGTGTGCTTGCCACTTATGACTGTTCGGTTCGAGAATTGCAAACGATGATAGCCGATTTGGAGGATGATAATAAAAGTATGTACTTCAATTAAATTGTTTTTAATTCTTTTGTTCAGTTGGAAGATTTATTATTTTTGAATGTCACAGCAGTTTTTATGTTTCAATTGCCAATTTCAGGCATTCAATCACATAATTCTGAGCTGACTCGTGAACACCATGAAGAGTCGGAGTCCGTGAAAGCAATGGAATCTCTGTACCAAGTAACAAAAGCAAGAATGGAAGCTACAAAGGATTTGAAAGCACAGTGAGTTTAAAACACTTTCTATAGACACTGAAGAGATGCCTAAATGCTCTTCAATAGAATAATATAGATGCTGTGTATGAATGAATAAATAATAACCCTTTTAAAGCGTTATTTACGTTAAGCTATCCGGATTATTATTTCTAGATTACTCATGGAGCTAGAGCAAACGGAGGCTAGAGTGACCAAGTTGGAAATGAAAAACAGAGAATGGAGAGCCAGACTAGAGGATGTGAAAACAACAAAGTCAAAGCTAATGGATCATATTGCTCGTGTCAAGCAGTGCTACAAGGTGCGTAACATTTTTAGCATTATTAATGGGTACGAGTTTGATCGAAAAATGGTAGGTGTATAAACTGAAGTTAATATGGTTTGTGATTTGAATGGGGCGAATATCAAAATATATCGTTATTTATCTAGTTAACATGAAGATTATAGCAATAGGGATCAATATCAATCATACTTAGATTTAGTACCAATGAAAACGAAACTTTTGCTGATTGCTTAAGTTAGTTTATGTGCTTCAATTCAAAATCGAATCAATGTCGATACTGTATTGTAGCAAAGTTATTAAGAACAGCCACAGAAGAGAAAGTAAGAGAGAGAGAGAGAGAGAGAGAGAGAGAGAGAGAGAGAGAGA
>Ga0210040_10005532_pt1 | contig 16059 bp, 16 predicted proteins | sample CryGeyCG12114_NA_FD_185462 | JGI IMG/M metagenome (GOLD analysis project Ga0210040, IMG submission 185462) | Groundwater microbial communities from aquifer - Crystal Geyser CG19_WC_8/21/14_NA (SPAdes) (version 2) | ecosystem: Environmental > Aquatic > Deep subsurface > Groundwater | place: USA... | reverse complement strand
CGGCCGTGGTCATCGACGAGCGGGCGGCGGCCGAGCCGGTCGCGGAGCCGGCGTCGCGCGGACGGCACGCGGCCAGCGCTCCTCGCGCCGCCGGCGCGGCTGCTGCACCAGCGCCCGCGCCGCCGGCCCCTGCGCCCGTCGAGGCCGCGGCGCCCCCTGCGCAGCCGGAGCCGTCCCCTGCGCCGCCCCCGCCGCCCCCGCCGCCCCCGCTGGTCGTCGAGGACGTCGCGCCCCCGGTCGAGGTCGTCGCGCCCCCGGTCCAGGTCGCCGTCCCCGTGGTCGAGGACGTCGTCCCCGTGGTCGAGGACGTCGTGGAGGACGTCCTCGCCCGGGCCGAGGCCGTCGTCGAGGACGCGACGCGCCTCGTCACCGCGACGGAGCGGGCGCCCGTGACCGCGCCTGCCCCTGAACCCGCTCCTGAGCCCGCTCCCCAGCCGGCCGCGGAGGTGCCGCAGGTCCCCGCCCCGGCGGCCGAGACGGTCACCCGGTCGATGGACGAGCTGGTCCGGTCGGCCGTCGACGACGCCCTGCGCGAGGTCCAGTGCGGCCGAGCGCAGTAGCGGAGGCACCGGAACACCGCGCCCGTCAGTACGGTTGAAGGGTCGACCGACGACGAAAGCGGTGCGCTGTGGAGATCGGCATCAGCTCCTTCGCGGAGATCACTCCCGACCCGAGGACCGGGGCGGTGATGAGCCCCGCCCAGCGGGTGCGCGAGGTGGTCGAGGAGATCGCCCTCGCCGACGAGGTGGGGCTGGACGTCTACGGGCTCGGCGAGCACCACCGGGCCGACTACGTCTCCTCCGCGCCCGCCGTGATCCTCGCCGCGGCGGCCGAGCGAACGCAGCGCATCCGGCTGACCAGCGCCGTCACGGTGCTCTCCTCGGACGACCCGGTGCGCGTCTTCCAGGACTTCGCCACCCTCGACCTCCTCTCCGGCGGCCGCGCGGAGATCATCGCCGGGCGCGGCTCGTTCATCGAGTCGTTCCCGCTCTTCGGCTACAGCCTCGACGACTACGACGAGCTGTACTCCGAGAAGCTCGACCTGCTGCTGCGCCTGCGCGAGTCCGAGCGCGTGACCTGGCAGGGCCAGCACCGCCCGGCGCTGCTCGACGCCGCCGTCTACCCGCGACCGGTGCAGAGCCCGCTGCCGGTCTGGATCGGCGTCGGGGGCAACCCGCAGTCGGTCGTGCGCGCCGGCACCCTCGGCCTGCCGCTCGCCGTGGCGATCATCGGCGGCATGCCCGAGCGGTTCGCGCCGCTCGTCGAGCTGTACCGCGAGTCCGCCCGCCGGGCCGGCCACGACCCGGCGACCCTGCCGGTGGCCACGCACTCCCACGGCTTCCTCGCCGAGAGCTCGCAGAAGGCCGCCGACGACCACTTCCCCGCCTACGCGGCGGCGATGAACACCATCGGCCGCGACCGCGGCTGGGCCCCGTACACGCGCGAGCAGTTCGACGCCGGCCGCACCCTGCGCGGGGCGCTGTTCATCGGCAGCCCCGCCGAGGTGACCGAGAAGCTGCTGTTCAACCAGGAGGTGCTGGGCCTGCAGCGGTTCATGCTCCACGTGAGCACCGGCACGATGCCGCACCGCGAGGTGCTGCGGGCGATCGAGCTCCTCGGCACCGAGGTTGCCCCCGTCGTGCGGGCCGAGGTCGCCCGCAGCGCTGCTCCCCGTGGAGCCGGGACGCACTGACCCCGTCACCCGGCGGTCGTGGCCGGCGCCGCCAGGACGGGGAAGCGCCGCCGCGGACCCGTCGTCTCCCGCGAGAGCAGCGCGAAGCCTGCGGTGGTCACGACGAGCACGCCGGCCAGGACCAGGCTCGCGACGTCAGTCCCCGCCGACTCCGCCACCAGGCCCAGCAGCACCGGGCCGAGGATGCCGCCCGAGTCGCCGAAGGTCCGGTAGACCCCGACGGCACGGCCCCGGGCGGCCGCCGGTGCGACGTCGGCGAGGTACGCGGCCGGCGTGGGCCCGCTGAACCCCGCGGCCACGCCCGTCAGCAGCGTCGCAGCGATGAACGTCCACACCGAGTCGGCCAGCGCGAGGGACGCGCACCCCGAGGCCACCACGGCCATCGCTGGGACGATGACGCGCTTGCGGCCGATGCGGTCAGAGACGCCACCCGCCAGCCGGACGACGAGCACGTTGCACAGAGTGATCCCACCGAGCACGAGCCCCAGCTGGGCCACGCCGACGCCGATGGCCCCGTAGGCGATGAGGGGGATCAGCGACTGCATGCCCCCGAACCGGTGGAAGAAGACCGCGAAGCCGAGGATGCACACCCCGCCCACGTCGCGGGTCAGCCAGCGCGTGCGGGTCCGCGGAGCACCGCGCAGGGCCCGCGCCGGCGGTTGCACGCGCGCCAGGACCCGACGCGCCCACACCACCATCACCACCGCGGCCAGACCTGACACCAGGAACGGCGCCCTGGGGCCCAGCGGTGCGGCCAGGAGCCCCCCCACGACCGGCCCCAGCGACCCCCCCACGAGCTGGAAGGACTGCAGGGTCGCCATGTCCCGGCCCCGGGTGGCGTCGCTGGTCAGATCCATGAGCAGGGCCATCCCACTGGTGATGGCCACCCCGCCCGCCAGGCCCGCGCACACCCGTGCGGCCAGGAGCGCACCGTAGCCGGGAGCCAGGCCCACCATCACCTGGGCGACCACGACGGCGACCATCGCCGACAGCAGGAGCCATCGTCGGTCGACGCGCTCGGCCAGCAGCCCGGCCGGGATGTTCACGAGCAGGCGCCCGACCCCGAACACCCCGACCACCAGACCGAGCTGGGCAGGCCCGAGGCCGAACTGCGATGCGTAGGCCGGCAGGACCGGCACGACCATCGACCAGGACATCTGGACCGCAGCGATGCACGCCGCGACGACGACGAGGCCACCCCCCGCCCTGGCCGCGGAAGGGGCGCTTCCGGAGGTGACGGCGCGCCCGGCCTCGGCCACTCCCTGCGCTCCCGCTCTGCCGGCACCTCCGGAGCCGTTCAAGGCGGCGTCAGGCCCCAGCGACAGCGACGACCTCGGTGCTGTCCAGATCAGCCGTGACGATCGGCGCGACCTCGGCAGGAGAAGCCGCCCCGGAGGGCCCTAGCGAGCGGAAGTACTCGATGGCCGCGCCGGAGGTCAGCACATCCCCGTACTTCTGGTGCATGTCGTACAGGTTCACGTAGTGGGAGGCCTGGGTCCGGTCGAAGCAGCAGTCCGAGACGATCCCCATGCGGAACCGGTTGGTCGCTCCATCGACCACGCTGGCCCTCACGCAGCCGCTCGTGGTCTCGCCGCACGCGATGATCGTGTCCACCCCCAGGTAGGTGAGGTGGTACTGGAGGGTGGTGCCGGCGAAGGCGCTCGGCGCGGCCTTCTGGATGACCAGCTCCCCCGGCAGGGGCGCCAGCTCGTCGACGATGTCGTTGCCCCGGGCGAGGACCTCGGGGGGCAGCTGCACCTCGGCCTTGCGGCGGTGCCGGTCTCTGCGGCCCCAGGGGCTGGGGAACCCGCCATCCATGCCCTTGACGAACACGACGGGGACACCGCTCGCGCGCGCCGCCTCCAGAAGCGGCACCGTGCGGTCGATGGCCGCCCAGCCCTCCAGTCCGCAGCTCATCGGCCAGGCCTTGATCGACTCCAGCAGCGGCTGGCGCTCCGTACCGAGGGCGGTGTAGTAGTCGTCGATGATCAGCAGCGCGGGCTTGTCACCGAACCCGAACGGTTCGGTCTTGCCCCAGGTGGCCGCCAGGTGGTCCTTGTCCTGCTCGGTCAGGAAGCTCTCCCAGCTCAGGTCGGACGTGTTGCTCATGTGATCTCCTCGGGCGCAGTGGATGGTTGCTACGCCTGGCCGGCGGCCAGGGCGGCGGTGGCTGCAGGGCTCGCGGTCGCGCCCCGGTACCAGTCGACGATCTCGTGGCCGGTGGCGAACCAGGCGTCACCGGAGTCGGCCAGGTGGGTCAGGGCGCTCTCCAGGTAGCGGATGCGGTGCGGAGCCCCGATGAGGAAGGGGTGCAGGGCGATCCCCATCACCCGCGGCAGCACCGCGGACTCCTCGCGCAGCACGTCGAAGGTGTCGCGGATGCGGCGCTCGAAGTCGGTGATGGAGATGCTCGGCATGTTGAAGAGCGGCATGTCGTTGAGCTCGAGGCTGTACGGGATGGAGTACAGGCCGTTGCTGAAGGCGTAGGGCAGGTCGTCGTTCACCCAGTCGCACGTGTACTCCGCGCCCGCCTCGACCAGCAGGTCCAGGGTGTTCCAGGACTCGGTCAGCCCCGGCCCGAGCCAGCCGTGCATCCGCGCGCCCAGGCCCTCGATGGTGGACTTCGTCGCGGCGATGATCGCCTGCTCCTCCGCCCGGGGCAGCGCCGTGAGGCGAGTGGAGTTGGTCATGCCGTGCCCCATCAGTTCCCAGTCCAGCTCCAGGGCCCGCTCGAGCACCGACGGGTACGTCGTGGCCACCTCCCCGTTCAGGGCCACGGTCCCGCGGATCCCCAGACGCGACATGAGGTCGAACATGCGCCAGATGCCGACGCGGTTGCCGTAGTCGCGGCGGGAGTACCCCCTCGGGTCCGGCAGGCCCGGGTGCTCCAGCTCGTCGAGGTGGTACTGCTCGATGTTGGGGATCACCCAGACCGCCACGGACTTGCCGCCCGGCCACTCCACGCGGGGACGGTCGGCGACCGTCAGGGGCGGGACGGCACCGGTCAGGGGGTGGCTCATCTGCGGAGTCCTTCCAGGTCGGCCTTGGCACGCCGCGCGGCGATCGCGGGCGCACCGGTGCGGTGGTGCGGTGGTGAGGAGAGCCGCGGGGTGCGCACGGGAGTCACCTCCAGCGGAGGAGCCGGTGCTCCACCCGCAGGAACCCGGTGTTGAGCAGGTAGCCCAGGACGCCGAGGGTGAAGATCCCGCCGAAGACGCCGGCGACCTGGAAGGTGCGCTGGGAGTCCAGGATCATGTAACCGATGCCGCTGTTGCCGGCGAGCATCTCGGCGATCACGGCGACGATGAGGGAGATGCCCAGGCTGACCCGGATCCCCGTCATGATGCTCGGGGTCGCGGCCGGCAGGACGATCTGCCAGATCGCCTTCAACCCCACCACCCCGAACGTGCGGCCGGTGTCGACCAGGACCCGGTCCACGGCGCGCACCCCCGCGTAGGTGTTCAGCAGCACGGGGAAGAGGCAGGCGAGGAAGATCACCGTCACCTTCATCTCGTCCCCGAGGCCGAGGAAGAGGATCGCGACCGGGATGTACGCGGAGCTCGGGATGGGGCGGATGAACTCCGTGATCGGCTCCAGCAACCGGTAGGCCAGTGGAACGGTCCCCATCAGCAGGCCCACGAGGATCCCCACGACCACCGCGAGCGCCAGGCCCATCGCCAGGCGGCGCAGGGTCGGTCCGACGGCGCTCAGGAGGTCACCGGAGACGAGTCCCTCCCACCACGACGCGAAGATCGACGACACCGGAGGCACGGTCAGCGGGTCCACCCAGGCCTGCCGGGAAGCCACCTCCCACAGCACCAGCAGGACCACGATCAGAGCGAAGCCCGGCCAGCGCTGCTTCATCGTCCCGACTCCTCGCGGTGGTTGATCGCATCCATGAGCTCGTCGCGGGCCTGGAGGAACCGCGGGTCGTCGCGCACCACACCCGGCACCCGGGGGAAGTCGATGGCGATCGGCACGTCCACCGCCACGCCCGCGGGGGCCCCCGACAGGCAGATCACCCGGCTGGACAGCAGCACGGCCTCGTCCACGTCGTGGGTGACGAACACCACCGTCAGACCGAGCCGGTGGTAGATGTCCAGCAGCAGCTGCTGCAGGGAGGCCCGCGTCAGCGCGTCGACCGCGCTGAACGGCTCGTCCATCAGCAGCGCGTCGGGCTCGCAGACCAGGGCGCGAGCGATGGCCACGCGCTGCTGCATCCCGCCCGACAGCTGCTTGGGGTAGTAGTCCTCGTAGCCCGAGAGCCCCACCAGGTCCAGGTACTCCCGGCACCGCTCACGGATCTGCGCCGCAGTCATCCGCGGCGCCGGCCCGTCCTCCCCGTAGCGACGCGCCTGGCGCATCCGACTGCCCAGGTGCTCACCGCGCTGGTGGGAGAGCCCGAAGGCCACGTTCTCCATCACCGTGCGCCACGGGAAGATCGACTTCTCGTACTGCTGGAAGACGTAGATCATCCCTCGCGGCGGCGAGGTCACCTCCCGCCCGCGGAACCGGATCGAGCCGCTGGCTCCCGTGCCGCCCTCCAGGCCCGCGAGCATCCGCAGCAGGGTGGACTTCCCGCACCCCGAGTGGCCCACGATCGACAGGAACGCGCCGGCCGTGATGTCGAGGTCCAGCCCCTCGAAGACGGGCCGGCTCCGGGCCCCGGCATAGCGCTTGCTGACGCCGCGCACCACCAGCAAGGCGTCCTCGTCGGACCGCGGACCCGAGGCAGCGCGCGCGGCCGGCGCCGGGCTGGCGACCGGGGCGGGCAGCTCAGCGGACTGCCGGCTGAGGGGGCGTGCGCCGAGGGTCCTCACGAGGAGTACGCCATGACCTCGTCGGAGAGGTACTCGGAGGCGTCGTGCTCCTCCTTCATCTCCCCCGTCTCCGTCATCATGTCCGCGATCTGCTGCCACACGGCCTCGTCGACCGTGTAGTCCCAGCTGATCGGGGGCATGGCCTCGACGAGCTCGGTCGGCAGACCGCTGAAGTCGGCCACCGCCTCCTTCCCGAGCTCGGGATCGGCCGTCAGGGCGTCGGTGCTCTCCTTCATGGCGGCCTGGAAGGCCGCGACCTCCTCCGCGTGGTCGGCCACCCAGGACTCCTTGGCCCAGAAGGCTCCGACCACCTGGTTCGGGATGACCTCGACCATGTAGTACGAGAGGGGCTTGCCGAGGCCCTCCTGCTGGATCTGGGTCGTGTAGGGGTCGAGGGTCACCGCAGCGTCGAGCTGCCCGGACGACAGCATCGTCCCGACCGTGTCGTAGGGCGTCTCGACCAGCTGGAGGTCCTCGGCCGAGATCCCCGCCTCCTCCAGGAGCGTGGCCAGGGCCGCGTAGCCCTGTCCGTGCACGGAGGAGATGCCGACGCGCTTGCCCTCCAGGTCGGCCAGGGTCGTGATGTCCGACCCCTCCGGCACCATGATGGCGTTGGACGCCGGTGCCTTCGCGCCCGCCGTCTCGTTCTGCCAGACGGCCACGAGGCCGGCGTTCTGCTCGTTGGCCACCATGCCGGTGCCCGGGATGTACAGACCCATCTGCGCCTCGTCGGACTGGACGGTCGCGTGGAGGTTGGCCGACGAGACCTCGAGCATCTCCAGGTCCAGTCCGTGCTTCTCGAACAGCCCCTGCTTCTCCGCGTAGTCCACGTTCGCCATCGCACCCAGCTTGAGGACGGCCAGCGTCACCGGCTCCAGGCCGCCGTCCGAGGCGGCCGCGGTCTCGGCGCCGCTGTCTCCACAGCCCGCTGCGGCCGTGGCCATGACGGCCGCCAGCAGTGCCCCTACGACTCGTGCTCTCTTCATCGTTCCTCCGATGTCCGCGCCCGATTCCCGACCTCGTCGGGTGGGACAGCCGGAAATTAGGAAGGAGATGTTTCTTGGGACGGCCCTTTCGTCTCCTGCGCGTTACGCCACCCCGAGACCAGAAAAAGCCTGCCTGACCTGCGACGACACGGTGTGGGCGACTCGCTGCGCCACCCACGTGGCCAGCCGTCCACGCGCATCTGCCTCCGCCACCGCTCCCGCGCGCACCCGTGGGGTACAACTGGCAGGCGCCCAACAGGCGCCACTCCACGCGACGGGAGGCCGTGCATTGACCCTGACGCCACCGCGGCGCAGCGACACGGCCCGACGGCTCCGCGACCTGCTGCGCGACCAGATCCTCTCCGGCACCTACCGCGCCGACGGCCTCCCGTCGGAGCCGGAGCTCACGCGCATGCTCGGCGCCAGCCGGAACGCGGTCCGCGACGCGCTGGCCCTCCTCAGCGACGAGGGCCTCGTCGAGCGGCTGCGGGGCGTCGGCACGCTCACCCTGAGCCCCAAGGCTTCGCACCGCGTCGACCGGGCGTGGGGCATGACCACGTCGGCGCAGCCGCAGGGCTCCGGAGCCGGAGTCGGCCGCGAGCTGCTGTTCCGCTCAGTGCGCCCAGCGGGCGACGTGGTGTCCGAGGCGCTGCAGGTGGCGCGGACCAGCCAGGTGGCCGTGATCGAGCGGCGCACCACCATCGCGGGGCGCCCGGCCGGGGTGTGGACCGACTACCTCGCGCTGACGATCGCCCCGGGCCTGCAAGACCTGCCGGACGAGGACGTCACGAACCTCTACACCGCGCTGGAGCTGCGGCTGGGCCTGCAGATCGGGCGACAGGAGACCTCGATCGAGGCGGTGCCTGCAGACGCCGCCGTCGAGGAGCTGCTGGAGGTGTCCCCCGGGACTCCGCTCCTGCTGCTGCGCCGGACGGTGTTCCTCGCGGACGGCCGCAAGGTCGACGTCGGCTTCGGACGCTTCCGCGGCGACGCGCTGGTGCTCACCTCCGTGCGCCACCGCACGCCGGTCGACCTCACCTGATCGCTGCGGCCGGCGTGGCCAGCGGCCCGCCGGACGGCGGGCAGCGGGCGGCATGAATCGCGCTGTTCGAGTCCAGTCGGGACGTCGACGCCTGCTCCCTCATCGCCCGAGGCTCCGACGGCCCGTGATGGCCTGGCGCAACCGCCCTGGCCGCCGCTCGCTCAGGCGCGAACGGCAGCCACGACTCGGTGCGGGCCGGTCGTCTCGCGGCACAGCAGCGCGAACGCGGCCGTCAGCACGACCACGACGGCAGCCAGCGCCAGGGCGGCGAGGGCGAACCCCCTGGAGTCGGCCAGGACACCGAGCAGCAGGGGCCCGGCGATGCCCCCGAGGTCGCCGAAGGTGCGGTAGACGCCGGTGACCGTGCCGCGCGCGCGCGGCGGCGTCACGTCCACGAGGTAGGCGGCCGGCGTCGGACCGCTGAAGCCGGCCGCCACCCCCGTGACCAGCGCGGCCAGCACGAAGGCCCACCCGTCCGGGGCCGCCAGGCCCGCTGCGCCGACGGCCACGACGAGCATGGCGGGGACGATCACGCGCTTGCGCCCGACGCGGTCCGACAGGGCTCCGGCGTAGCGCACCATGACGATGTTGCAGACCGTGATCGCGCCGAGCAGCACACCCAGCTGGCCCACGCCGATCCCCACCGCTCCGTAGGCGATCAGCGGCACGAGCGCCTGCAGCCCGCCGAAGCGGTGGAAGAAGACCGAGAAGCCCAGCAGGCAGACGCCGAGCACGTCGCGGGTCAGCCAGCTGCCGTGGTCGTCGTCCGCGGCGGCAGCGCTCGCCCGGTCGGGCCGCACCCGGCGCAGGACCCGGAAGGTCCACCCGACGACGAGCACGGCCCCCAGGCCCGACAGCACGAACGCCGCGCGGGCGCCGAAGCCGACGGCGAGGAAGCCGCCCACGACCGGGCCGAGGGCGCTGCCCGCGAGCTGGAAGCCCTGCAGCAGGGCCATGTCGCGGCCCCGGTTGGCCGCCGTCGTCAGGTCGGCCAGCAGCGCCATGCCGCTGGTGATCGCGACCCCGCCGGCCAGACCGGTGACGAACCGCGCCGCCAGCAGCTGGGGGTAGTCGGTGACGAAGCCGGTCAGGGCCTGGCCGAGCACCACCGCCAGGGTCGAGGCGACCAGCAGCCAGCGGCGGTCCACGCGCTCGGCGAGCAGCCCCGCGGGGATGTTCACCAGCAGCCGGCCGACGCCGAAGATGGCGACCACGAGGCCGAGCTGGGCGGCGCCCAGGCCGAAGTCGGCGGCGTAGTCGGGCAGCACGGGGACGACGAACGACCACGACATCTGCACGGCGGCCACGCACATCGAGACCACCCCCAGCGGCGTGGCCAGGGCCCGCCACCTGCGCCTGCGCGCAGGCGCCACCGGTGCGCGCTGCAGAGTGCTCTCGACGTCCACGCTGCCTCTTCTCGTCGTCCACCCGCTGCGTCAGCGCGGCGGTGGTCGCCGACGCTCCCGGCAGCGCTCGGGGCGCGACGCTAGGGACCGTCCTGTTACGCACAGCGTCCCCCAGGTCACCCCACCGTTACGCCGCCGGGGTGGGAGTGCGCCCTGCGCGAGGACGCCGATCTCGCCCGGATCCGCCACCCAGCGGCTCCGCGCCAGCACCGGGCCACCTCGCGGCCCGGGCGGGCGGGTGGCGGATCCGCGCGGCGAGGCCCCTGCTGAGGCGCCTGTGGGCCCGGACGGCTGGCGTAACTCGCCCGCAACGCCGGCTCACGGCGCGGTAACCCGTCGTTCTTAGCGTCCCCGGCATGCTCTCGACCACGCCGGAGCGGCGCAACGCCCCACTCCCCCGCCAGCGGCGACGCGCCGACGAGGTGCGCCGGGTGAGCGACCTGCTGCGCCAGGACCTCGCGGAACTGTCCGCCGAGACCGGGGTCCTGCCCGACGAGCGCCTGCTGGCCCTGCAGTTCGGCGCCAGCCGCAACGCCGTGCGCGAAGCGCTGACCCTGCTGCGCGACGAGGGGTTCGTCGAGCGCCGCCAGGGCTGCGGCACCCGAGTGATCGCGCCGCAGCCGCTGGTGGGCCGGGCCTCCTCGGGTCTGGTGAACGACGTGGCCGACGGGCCAGCGCGGGTGCAGTACCGCCCGCTCTGGCACGAGGAGGTCCCGGCGACCGGCACGGTCGCCCGGCAGCTGGGCCTGGCCCCGGGGGACCCCGTCGTGCTGCTCGAGCGGCTGACCAGCGTGGACGGCGTGCCGACCTGCCTGTGGACGACCTACCTGCGTCGCGAGGACGGGCTGGCGGTGGCGGCGACCGCCTGCAGCGGCGACGGGCTCGAGCTGATCGAGCGCGCCCTCGGCGTCGAGATCGGCCAGGTCGCCCTGCAGACGGAGGCGGTGCTGGCCGACGAGTCGGTCACCGACCTGCTCGCGGTGCGCCCCGGCCAGCCCCTGCTGCGCCTCAGCCGGCTGCTCTTCGACGCCACCGGCCGCCCCGTGGCGCTCGGCTTCGGCCGGGCCCCCGGCAGCCGGATGGCGATCGTCTCCAGCACCAGCCGCCCCTCGCGCGGCGAGCGCGGCGCGACACCCGCACCCGGCCTCTTCGGGTGACCCCCCGTTCCCTCCGCAACCCTGACCGGTTCCCTGAAGGAGAGCTCCCATGACCGACCCCAAGCCCTGGTCCGACCTGATCCCGCCCACCGACGTCGGTGCCTTCGGACGCGGCTTCGACGCCGCGTCCCGCCCCCTCAGCGCCGGGACGAAGCCGGCCCTGGTCGTCGTCGACATGACGCTGGCCTTCGTGGACTCCACCTACCCCACCGGCCACAGCGAGACCGGCTGGCCCGCCGTCGAGGCCAACGCCCGGCTGATCGCCGCCGCGCGCGAGCTGGGCGTGCCGGTGTTCTTCACCAAGGCCTACGCCTCGGCAGACCACGTCGCCCTCCCCGCCGAGCGGGGCCGCTGGAAGACGCAGGGCCTTCCGCCGCTGCCGGCGGACCTGCCGCCGGGCGACGTGATCGTCGACCGGCTGCGCCCGCGCGAGGACGAGATCGTCATCCACAAGGGCGGCAAGCCGAGCGGGTTCTTCGGCACCCCGCTGGCCTCCTACCTGGTCCACGCCGGCGTCGACACCGTGATCGTCACGGGCATGACCACCAGCGGCTGCGTGCGCGCCACTGTCCTCGACGCCTTCCAGTTCAACTTCCACGTCGTCATCCCGCACGAGTGCGCCGCCGACCGCAGCCAGATGTCGCACCAGGTGAACCTCTTCGACATGCACATGAAGTACGCCGACGTGGTGAGCCTCGAGGAGACCCTCGCGTACCTGGCCGCCACCGCACCGGCCCTGCAGCCGGCCTGACCCGACCTCTCCCCCGACCCAGGAGCAGCGATGGAGAACGAGCTCTACACCTACTCACCGATCACCGAGCGCCCGCCGCTGGAGATGCCCGAGGGCAAGCGGCTGGCGTTCTACGTGGGCCTGAACATCGAGCACTTCCGCCTCGGTCAGCCGGCCACGAGCAGCAGCCCGCTGACGGCCGGGTTCGTGCCCGACCCCATGAACCACGGGTGGCGCGACTACGGCACCCGGGTCGGGATCTGGCGGATGATGGAGCTCTTCGACGACTGCGGCCTGCGCGCCAGCGCGATCACGAACTCGGACGTGTGCGCCCGGTACCCGCAGATCGTCGAGGCCGGCGTCGAGCGCGACTGGGCCTGGGTGGCTCACGGCCAGACCAACTCGATCCTCCACGCGGGCATGAGCGAGGAGGAGGAGGTGCCCTTCCTCGACACCATGCTCGCCGCCTTCGACGCCGCTCTGCCCGAGCGGCCCAAGGGATGGCTCGGCCCGGCGCTGACCGAGACCTTCGCGACGCCGCGGCTGCTCGCCGAGCGCGGGTTCACCTACCTGCTGGACTGGACCGCCGACGACCGGCCCTTCCCGCTGACCGTGCCTGGGCTGATCTCGGTGCCGTACTCGCTGGAGACCAACGACATCGGTCTGTTCGTGGGCAAGGCCACGACCGGCAGCGACTACGAGCAGATCGTCATGGACCAGTTCGAGGTGCTGCTCGAGGAGGGTGGCGGGGTGATGGCGCTGCCGGTCCACCCGTTCGTCGTCGGTCAGCCGTTCCGGTTCAAGTACCTCGCGCGCGTGCTCCGCGCGATCACCTCGCACCCGGAGGTGTGGGTGACGACGAGCACCGACATCGCCCAGCAGCACGCTGCCGCCCTGGAGCCCGTGGCCGTGTAGCGGCGCCGCAGGAACGACGAAGGGCCCGTGACCGGGAGGTCACGGGCCCTTCGTCTCGGGTGGAGCTGAGGGGACTCGAACCCCTAACCCCCTCGATGCGACCGAGGTGCTCTACCAATTGAGCCACAGCCCCGAGGACGTTCGGAACCTTATCACCGGCCCGGCGGCCCTCGCGGACGACCGCCCGGCTCCCGCCCCCGCTTCCCGCACGTGCGTCCACGAGTGCGGAGAAGGGAGGTGCGGGGACTACTCGCCGACGGCGATCGGGCGCCGCTCATCGAGGTCGACGTGCTGGCGCGCGGCCGGCACCGACGCGGCCGGGCGCTCGGCCGGGCGGGCGGTGGGCACCAGGCGCGGCGTCCAGGCCGGGGCCGCGGCGGCACGGGCGCGGGCGGCCACCCGGGCGCGGACGACCGCGCGCCGGCGCAGCACCACGGCGGAGGCGGCCAGGCCGAGCAGCCCCGCGGGCGCCAGCAGCAGCGGCAGGACGCCGGCCACGGCCAGCACAGCCGGCAGCAGGGCCACGACCGCGGTGACGCCGAGCAGCAGCAGGGGCGCGAGCGCTCCGGGGCGGGCGGCGGCCGGCGCCTGCGCCCGGGCGGGAGCCGGGGCGGTGCGAGCAGCCGGGACGGGGGCCGCACGGCGCGCGGTGCGGGGCAGGAGCCCGGCGCTGCTGGCGCTGGCCCCGGCCGTGACCTCGCTGCGGCGCTCGAGCAGGCGCAGCTCCTCCTCGGTGGCCTCGGCGGCCCAGGCGCTGGCGAGGCGCTCGCGGCGCTGCACCCAGTGCGGAACGGCGCCGAACGCCCAGAGCAGGACGATCCCCACCAGGAGGAGTCCGCTGCTGCCCATGAGGAGGACTGTAGAGGCTCCTGGGCCAGATGTGAAACCTGGTGTTGGCGTGTCTTCTGGTGCTCGTGTGACTACTGTCCGTTATGACCCGAAGGTAGCAGTGCCCCCGCGGTCGGCGTCCACCCCTCGCCAGCGCGCCAGCAGGCCGTGCGGGACGTCGTTCGCGGTCAGCGCGTAGCTGAGGTGGTCGCGCCACCCGCCGTCGATGTGGAGGAACTCGCGCCGCAGCCCCTCCTCGCGGAAGCCGAGCTTGTCGACCACGCGCCGGCTCGCGGCGTTCTCCGGCCGGATGTTGACCTCCACCCGGTGCAGGCCCACGCCGAGCAGGCAGTGGTCGACGACCATGGCCACGGCGGTGGGCATGAGGCCGCGCCCGGCCAGGCGTCCGTCCAGCCAGTAGCCGATGTGGGCCGAGCGCATGGCACCCCAGGTGATGCCCCCCACGGTGACCTGCCCGGCGAGGCGCCCGGCGTGCTCGAGGACGAACGGCATGCTCGCGCCCGAGCGGCCCTGGCGGTTCAGCTCGCGCACGAGGGCCGGGAAGGAGCGCACCGGCCGCCCGCCGTCGGGGCTCGTCGCCTCCCACGGCGCCAGCCACGCCACGTTCGCCGCGCGCACCTCCCACCAGGCGTTCGCGTCGCGCAGGCGCAGGGGGCGCAGCACGACGTCGCCCTCGCGCAGGACCGCGGGCCACCCCGGGGCGAGCACCCTCAGCCCCGGTGGTCGCCGCCGCGCACCTGGTCCACGGCGTGCGGCAGCACGGCGCCCAGGAGCGTGACGGCGTCGCGGCAGGCGCCCGGCGAGCCGGCGACGTTGACCACCAGCGTGCGCCCGGCGAGGCCCGCCAGTCCGCGCGAGAGCACCGCCGTCGGCACGCCCTGCTCGCGACCCAGCGCGCGCAGCGACTCGGCCAGACCCGGCACCTCGCGGTCCAGCAGCGGGCGGGTCTGTTCGGGCGTGGCGTCGGTCGGGGACAGCCCCGTGCCACCGGTGGTCACCACGACGTCGTACCCCTGCGCGACCGCCGCGGACAGCGCCGCGCCCACGGGGTCGCCGTCGGGCACCACCCGCGGGCCGTCGACGGCGAAGCCGGCCTCGCGCAGGCCCGCCACGAGCACGGGGCCCGCGGTGTCCTCGTAGACCCCCGCCGCGGCGCGGTTGGAGACCGTCACCACCAGCGCGCGCCCTCCGGCGCCGCGGTGCTCAGCGCTTCCAGTCACCGGAGCGTCCTCCACTCTTCGCCGTGACCCGCACGTCGGTGATCTCCGAGCGCTTGTCGAGTCCCTTGACCATGTCCACCAGCGCCAGGCCCGCGACGGCCACCGCGGTCAGCGCCTCCATCTCCACGCCCGTGCGGTCGGCCGTGCGCACCGTGGCGGCCAGCTCGACCCCGCCGTCGACGACCGTGGCCGTGACGTCGACGGCGTGGACGGCGACCGGGTGCGCCAGCGGCACGAGCTCGGGCGTGCGCTTGGCGGCCTGGATGCCGGCCAGGCGCGCGACCGCGAGCGCGTCGCCCTTGGGCACCCCGCCTCCGCGCAGGGCCTCCACGACCTCCGCGGAGCAGCGCACGAAGCCCGCGGCGCTCGCCTCGCGGACGGTCACGGCCTTCGCCGAGACGTCGACCATCCGGGCCCGCCCGGCGGCGTCCAGGTGCGGGAAGCCCTCGGTGCCGGCCTCGGGCGGGGTGCTCACGAGCGCCCCCGCTCCAGCACGACGCACCGCACCGCGGTGCCGGCCTCCACGCGCGTGGTCTCCTCCGCCACCACGGCGAGGGCGTTGGCCGTGGCGAGGTCGGCGACGAGGTGGGAGCCCTGCCCGCCCGCGGGGCGCACGAGCGCCCGGCCGTCCTCGCCGCTGGTGAGCACCGCGCGCACGAACTGGCGCTTGCCCGCTGGGGAGGCCCACCCCTCGGTGGCCGTGGCGGTGACCGTGGGGCGGTGCAGCTCGCTCTCGCCGAGCATCCGGCGCAGCGCAGGACGCACGAACACCTCGAAGGAGACGTAGGCGCTGACCGGGTTTCCGGGCAGGGTGAAGATCGGGGTGCCGTCGCCGAGGGTGCCCAGGCCCTGCGGCATCCCCGGCTGCATGGCGACCTTGTCGAAGGCGACCGTCCCCAGGCGGGTCAGCACTTCCTTGACCACGTCGTAGGCCCCCGCGCTCACGCCGCCGGAGGTGATGAGGACGTCGGCCCGCTCGAGCTGGGCCTCCAGCACCTGCAGCAGGCGGTCGGGGTCGTCGTCGGCGATGCCCACCCGGGTGGCGACCGCGCCGGCCTCGCGCGCCGCGGCGGTCAGCGCCGTGCTGTTGGAGTCGGTGACCTGCCCGAAGCCGACCGGCTGGCCGGGCTCGACCAGCTCGCTGCCGGTGGACAGCACGACGACGCGCGGCGCGGGGTGCACCCGGGCGCGGTCGCGGCCGGTGGCGGCGAGCAGCGCCAGGTGGCGGGCGGCCAGGCGGG
>Ga0210040_10005531_pt1 | contig 16060 bp, 18 predicted proteins | sample CryGeyCG12114_NA_FD_185462 | JGI IMG/M metagenome (GOLD analysis project Ga0210040, IMG submission 185462) | Groundwater microbial communities from aquifer - Crystal Geyser CG19_WC_8/21/14_NA (SPAdes) (version 2) | ecosystem: Environmental > Aquatic > Deep subsurface > Groundwater | place: USA... | reverse complement strand
AGTTAATTTCAGTATATTATTGGATCTTGATCACATTTTGCTGAAATGCACTTACTTTCACAGTCCTTTCGGACAGACACAGATTAAGCATGCATTGAACTGCAGCCATACGAAGCTTAACATGGTCTTCGTACATGTAATGTTCAATTTGCATAAAACCAGCCTCCTCGAAAATTCGGTTCCTGCAAGCTTCCGATTCGCTTGCAATATTTGCCAGAGTCAACAAGGCTTCAAAATTTTCCAAACCCTTCCTTTCCAAGTCCAATAAACCGATTAGAGGTTTCACAACCTCAAACATCCTCTGGCCTGGAAATGCTACGGATGGAGGATGGTTAATTCCGATACGAGCAATTGCTTGAGCAGCTAGCACCTTTCCTGTGAGAAGTGAAATGAAACAAATAGTGTAAGAATAAAAGTGGTCGACTGATGGAAGCATACAAAATTCAACTGAAAAAAAAACTCACCTTTGCTTGTTGATTTTAATGCTATTTTTACGAGTTCTCTAGCTCCTCCTTGGGCTACAACCAAACCCCTTAAAGTTTCCTTTTCACAAATTGCATTCAGAATACGAGCTATCAATTCACGAACGTTGTCTGACTCCGTTGCTGCAGACAAATTCACCAGACAGCTAGTAACACCCAATTTAGCAAGAACCTGGAAACAGAGCAATTAAACAATGGATTAAAACTAACTTCTTATGTCTATAAAGAATGGCCTAACTTCAACTAAAAGTAATTTATGCCTACGCTTACATGAATTCGTTGTTCAATGAAGTCGGCATCTGTAATTTAAAAAAATACATACTTGATAAATAAGGAGATAAGAGTAAAGGTAATTTAGCTTCGCTTCAACTACTTTCAACAAAATATACCATCTAGTTCATGTTCTTCAGGGATATGTTGCTTCGCAAATTTCGCCAACTCTAGCATTTCAGGGATAATCTCTGTCTTTTCATATGCATTCACCAAGTTCACTAGACATGTGACGATAGGATACACGATTTCGGAGCATTTATTTGCATGTACTGAGATTTCAAGTAAAGTCTTCAAAGCTGTTGTGTCCTGCAAATTAGATTTTAATCATTAAAAACCCTATTACATCGTTTACCACAAAAAATGCGTTTTATTCAAACCTCAATAAGTTTTTCTTTCACGTCGGCATCCAGCGATAAATATGAAAGTCCTTCAACTGCCCATCGTTGTGTAGAAAAATCATTTGCAGGATTCAATAAGAAACGTCTACAAGCCTCAGCCAATTTTAAAGTAGAACCTATTTGAAATCGTTAGAAATGAAAATTGCGCCAAAGTAAGTCAAGAATTCAAAAACACTTCTTATAGAATTGATATTTCTAGCTGCTTTACCTTCTGAAAAAGGACGGATTGTAGCATCGGTACCTCCCGTACTTCCCAACTTGCAAATTCCAACTAAAGCCCGAACCTTAATTTCATCGTTTTTCGACTGGTAGAGGCGTTTTAATATATTAATCCCTTCCGTTATAATGCTCTTTGCTTTATCTTTTTTGGACGCAGCAGCTACAATCGCCTCAGTTGCCACAAGCTTTTAAAAAATACACAACTAGTTTAAAAAATCCAATTAATTGAGCATAACGTGAACGTCAAAAGAACTAATTACTAGTTACCTGTTGAAGATATTCATCCGAGTTGGCCATAACAAGAATCATCTGAAGAATTCCAGGTTTACCAATAAGTGTATTCCCAACTTCAACAGGTCCCATGAGAAGTGTTGTGAGCATGGCAGTGGCCCTTAGTTTTGCATCTATCTCTGGACTGAGCAGTTGTTCTCTAACGAATAGAAAAATATACTAAATTATTACTACTACAAAGGCGATAAAGCAAGTAAGACCAAACTGGAGAGGATAGCAGCTACACGATTATGAAAATTTAATTTAGGTACAGAGTTTACGAACTTGAGAAACGCATCAATTTGGTTAGTATATTTCTCTCTGGCAGCATCGTAGTACATGTTTTCATATATTTTGGTGAAAAGTCCCGCGACCAGGTTACGAGTATTCCCCGTCACATTCATTGCTGATTCAATTTTCATTTGAGGAACTTCTGCAGCAACATCAGCAAGTCTAGTCAACGCACCAACTTCAAGAAACTTATCGCCCCACGGGATGACATTGTAATCTGAAAAAAATTCTCATAAATTAGTATTTCAGCCATTTTTTTTTCTTTTTGGTTTGATATGTTGGTGGTAAATTGAGTATAAAAGATTTTACCAATATTTTTAATGAATATTTGGAGTATGGAATCTCTCGCAGCAGCAGGGATAGAACGGCTGTTCAAGGACATAGCCAGCGTGATGAAAAAGGAATCAATAGCGGATTGATTTTGTTTCATTAACTCTTCGTCTACTTTGCCACTATTTTTGCCCCCAATGCCTATTAAAGAATCTACAATCTTTTGCCACAAGTACTGAACAACAATGTGAGCTTCTTCGCAAACAGTGCTAGTTGGAGTCACTGAGGAGCCGTATGTTATATCATGCAAACTAACGATGAAGGGAATTCCAAGGGTACTCAAAAGAGACTTGCACTATAAAGCGTGTGATCATGATTAGAAAAAGTAAAATAGTAAAGTAAATTACATAAATCATTTAAAATAAGAATATTCTCACCAGGGATGGATCGGATTGAAGGACTTGGGAAATTATGCGAACTGCCATAATTTTCCTTTCGATTTCCTTGCTAGACGGTTTTTTAATCTCAATTAAACTTTTCAATTTCACAAGTAAATTAGATTCCAGCAAAGCTTGAATTCCGGCTCTTTCACGACACAAGACCAGTATATTATTCAGGCCTGTTTCCATCTCTTCCTGAGTAGCCTGATAGTTGTTATCACCGAATGCAATCTCCATCATTCTGTTCACTTTTTCTTTTGTTCTAGATTGAGTTAATTTTCTGTTTTCTACAATAACATGGAGTCGAGAAAGCAGAGGCTTGAATGCATTAGCATCACTTGGAGAAGACACTAGAGCCCTTTGAGCATCACGATATGCTTCTTCAAATCGTTCCAGGGCTTCGAAAGCACATGCCCGTCTATACAAGGCTTTTGGATCCTGTGGCTTTAAATCTAAAGCTGATATGCAAAATTTTAAGAAATACAATCGAATCAACTTATACAGTTATATGGGCAATGGTGCAATCAATGTACAAAACAACATTTTCCTAACCTTTGTCACAATGCGCAACTGCATCTTTATACTTTTCAAGCTTGAGGCAGCTAGCTGCTGCATTTTTATGCAGAATGGAAGTCAGATTGTCATCTTTGCAAATGTCTAGAGCCTATAAATAGCAGTATGAGAAAAGAAATAAGGATCCACACAATAGCTGTACAAGGATGAACTCATTAACTTGATAAAAACTAACCTGACAGCAAATTGCTAGGGATCTTTCGAAATTTCCTGATTTGAAGAATTTGTTAGCTTCTTCTTTCAGCTTTGCAGCCTCATCCATTGAGTTCTTTTCCACCTTCATGATGCAAAAGGGAAGATGGGCGAAGCAATAATGACGATATGTGCACCAAATACAGATTTTAGAGTAAACAAACCAATTTACTGCAATCCAATTATGTAATCTGCAAAGCGAAAAGTTTTGTTTTACATCTTTTGGTCTACAGAAGTAAACTGAAAATGTATGAAATGATTTCATATTCAACTTACCCTAGCTTCGGTATTCTGCACTTGAGTCCGGGTCTTCAACGCGTGTTTGCACACTTTTGCCAACGTTCCAGAATTTTCTAAACCGAACCGAAATTCCCGTATGCTTTTAACAAACTGTAGCTTGATCGGTGATTGCAAAAGTTTATATTTTCACTGCACTATTCGAGATCTTTCTTTGAGTAAAAATCTTACAGACAAAGTGAATCCGAGAAGTATGTGAAGAACACCCGGGATAAAAATAGAAGAGTATGAAGTGGAGTGGATGAATGCGGGGCTTCTGTAGGGCTTCCGTAGCTTAATAATTTTTTGTGCTAGAAAAATGTGCCCGAATTACCCGACCCGAAAAAAAATAAACAAGATACTTTCAAGACAGTGAGTCAACCACATAAAAATCCTGAGAAAATTTTTACCGCCTTATGTTTTCTATGCTCAGAAACCATTTCGCTTGGTAATAAAATGAATAACGTTGGAGAAATCATTGATTTGCAAAAATTGAGGTAACTGGAAATGGATTTAAAATGAATTGTCAAAAATCATATTTACTGTTAACGTTTATTACCCTTTACCGAGCTGTCCTTTTCAATTAAAAAAACTTATTTTTCAATATTTTCCTTTTCGTTACAGAAATAAAGATTGCTGATTATTCGGGAAAAAAATTACCACCTGAATAGCATTAGTACTTAGTAGAAAAAGACTGGGGTATTTAACATGTCTAATCATAAGGTCGTTAATGATGACGAAGAGTTTGCCACTCTTTTGCACTCTGCTGGACCGAAACTGGTGGTTGTAGATTTCGGGGCTACTTGGTGTGGACCATGTCAGAAAATCGCCCCAGTTTTCCTTCAGTTGGCACAGAAATTTCCACAGGCCTTATTTCTTGGTGTAAGGATTTTTAATACTTAAGGTCGGTTTTTTCAGTTCTGTTTTTCATAGATCATTACCGATGTTTTAATGAATTACCCAGGTGGATGTTGACAAATGCCGGGAAACCGCTGTTCAACAAGGGATTGCAGCTATGCCTACGTTTGTCTTCTATCGAAACAAAGTTAGGGTGGATCAAGTTAAAGTAAGCGACATTTCAAACTTTAATGAGCTTATGGAGGGAGTGGATGGAGTTGGTGTCAAGGCCACTTAATCGACAAAATATTAATAGATTGTTTGCGTATTTGTGGTAGGGAGCTCATGCTCAAGAATTGGAAGAAAAGATAAGGAAATATTATTCTGGAATGGAATCTTCAGATCCTCATGCAGGTCCTGGTGGGTTTGTGGACGTCTTCCCTTACGTTGACCACAAGGGATGTGAGTGTTTGAATGAGTCTGATTCTACACCTTTCCGAGCGTTTCTCGAGAAGAAAACGAAACTTGTTAGCGATTGTGATGAGCAGCTGATAATGGTGCTTGGATTCAATCAAAATCTCAAGGTGGAAATAACTTCATAACTAACATATAAAATATATTTTAACTACTTACTATTGTATTTGCTAGCAGAATCAATAGTTGTATTTATATGCATGTATTCTTGTCTCAATAAAGTGTGTTTTGGAATTTTTTTAGCTACAAGGTTTCAAGATCACAGCTCCTCTTGAAAATGGACCCAAAACTGTAAAACTGTTTATCAACCAGCCAAAAACGTTGGACTTTGATGCCTGCGCATCAATGACTCCAGTACAAGAAATAATGTAAGTACCTTTCCTTTGAATCTAATTTCATACAATAAATATTCCTTAGAAAATAAAATGATGTGAATTCAAAATATCAATTCCACCTCACAGATTGTCACCGGACGATTTAACTGGGGAAAAGCCCGTGGAACTCAGATTTGTGAAATTTCAGTCTGTCAGTAATTTGCAAATTTTTATAGCTGACAATATGTCAGGAAGCGAAATCACGCAAATCGACTCTTTAACTGTTTATGGAGCTCCAGTTTCTACAACTAACATGCAGGAGTTTAAACGCGTTGCTGGTCAAGCAGGGGAATCACATTAGTTTTGTGTATCTATCATTCCATCGTTGATAAGCCTTCATCATCAATATAAAATCAAGCTTAATTTTCTTTAAGAATGCCCGGTTTCGGTTTTAAATATAATCATTTTTGTGTCACCTATTTTCATTTTCAAAATCAATGTCTAGAGCAGACGAGCAGCCTGTCTAATTTTCGTAAAACTGGTAGATGTTCATGGAAGCTTTATAGATAAACTTCTTCTTTGCATCCTTTTACCGTTCTTCCAAAACAAGTTAGTGAAAAATGACGCCTTATTTGGTAATATAATTACAACATTCGCTCTGGCTAACGAAGCAAACAAAATTATGACAGAATAAAAATCTCTTTTTACTAAAAATAGAAGATATCTTACATATCATTGCTAATATACTTCATCAGAACTATAGTTTGTCCAAATTTTTCAAGCCGTTTAAAATGTTTTTGGCTGTATGGAAGTAATGCATTTGTCTCCAAAAATTTTAATTCTGAAGGTTGTTTCGTTTTCATCAACATGTTAAGAACAACTTGTGCTTCTGTTGATGTCCTCGAATTAGAGTTCCACCGTTTCAAATATTTCACAAGAGATAGAGTTTGTTCTGAATCCAACGAACCGATAATTTCTTGTAGTTCTTCAAGGTTTGAAATTTCTATGGGAAAACATTTTATTATTTAATCAATTCGATCGAAAATTCTACTTCAATTGCTCATGACATTGAAAGAACGCTTGCGCGCTCCATACCTCTAATAACTTTCAAAAGGGTGAACGGTCGGTCCAGATTAAGTGCTAATATAATAGCTTCCTTCCATTTTCCTTGTCGAATGACATTAGAAAGCATTTGCTCATGCTCCAGTAGCTTTTTTCGCTTCTCCCTGGACTCCTCAACTTTTTCTTCCGTGGTGTCTTCCCACATAGTGAGAATTGAATCTGCCGTTCCGGTCAAAATAATCGAACCATCAGGAATACAGTCTAGAGCCCATACTTTGTCGTTTCCACACTCCCATGTAGACAAACACGTAGATGATCTTAGATCCCAAGATTTTAAAGTGCCATCACTGCTTGACGAAATCATTTGAAGTCCTAACACAGAAAAAGATAAGAATTAATCAATCTTTGTTGTATGTTGTTATATGAATAGAATTAGTTATTACCTTGATTAGTAAAACTTGCTTTCAATACAGAACTGAGATGCCCTTGCAGGGTCTAAAAAAATTATTTGTTAGTTAGTAAATGGAACCAAAAAAATTTTTATGCTGTCAAATATACGTATTGAGAAATTATAAAATCTACCTTAATGCAATCAAACGACACTAGATTCCAAATTTTTATAGAAGCGTCCGCAGAAGAAGTAGCTAATAACTGATCCCAATGAGAGAATTTAACATCCCATACTCCTTTTTTATGGCCTTTCATGGTTGCTACAAGAGATAGCTGATCCGCATCCCACAACTTTGCCGTTTTATCTCGGGATCCTGTAGCAATCTGTTAACATTAAGATTTTTGGTAGTTAGAAAAAAATATAACACGGAAAATTAACATCCGAATAGATGCATACCAATTTAACTATGTGCAATGAGGTTCAATTTCGTGCAAAAGCAAAACCAAGCTAATATACTCACCAAAGCACCATTAGGACTGCAGTCAATCGAATTGATTTCTTTTGGATGAGCGTCCACACTTTTAATACACTCATTGAAATCCCAAGATTTCAAAAAGTTATCTTCAGCAGCAGAAAAAAACTTTGCTTGAATAGGATGGAAACAAACGGATGTAACAGAAGCAATATGACCACTAAAACTTGCATGCGGATTTGTAGAATCGGATGACCAAAGAATAATACAGTTGTCCTAAAATAATATAAATGTCATTAATTCGAATTGTTCACAATTTTCAAACATAATGCATGGAACTAAGAAATTCGAGCAAAAAAATTGTAATGTACCTTGGAACCAGATATAAGCCATTTTTTTTGTGCACTTAGAGTAACCACAATATCCTTATGACCTCGTAAAAACTGGCACGCGCCATTAGAGAGATCATAAACTTTAATTACACTCGTATTATTAGCAACAGCCACTTTATCATCCGTCCACAGCGTAATGGCTAAAATTTCGTCCAAGTTCCCAATATACTGGAAGAAAATGATTTTGATTAACCGGGGACGGGGGCGGATCACGAATCAAGTTTCAAATTCAAAGAGTTGGACTCATCATACCTACCTGATTACGAACTGACATGCTCTTGCTTTTGCTGTCAGACACAATGTTGTACAATGCACAGGTATGCGTGGACACAAAAAAGGTCATATTAGTTGTGGAGCCGCTGCAAGAATAGGGATGAATTCCAGTAATGTTTTCTTTGTCATCCAGGTTTAAAGCCGACGAAGCTGGTGCCATTTTGTGTGTGCACAAATCGAAATGATGAACATCTGATGGAATCATAGCCACATACAAATCCGTGTTCAGGAGTACAGTCAGAGCCTCGATAGGCTTGGGGAAAGGTATTGTTTTAAGTTTTGCAAAATTATTAGTCATATCCCATAGAATGATGACTTTGTCTCGGCTTCCACTGAAAAAAAACGAGTTTTTGATTAGGCTTGTTATGCATTGACATACGCAAAACTAGGTGCTTGATTTTTTTCATACCTGACCATGGTTTCGCCATTGCTGAAATCTAAGCCGGTAACTTGAGAATAATGTCCTTCTAAAGTGTACGACGTGCTGTATTGATTAGATCCATCCTGATCCTCGATTACATATATACTTCTATCGGCTGCAAATAATCTTGCGGACTTTTCCTTAGTGTCCCATTTAGCAAAAGCCAATGAAGAGACTTTGTCAATATTTACAGCTTTGGAGACTTGATTTCCTCCAGCATTCCAAAATTTCAATGTTGCACCAGATATAGTTACCCAATGTAAATCACTCTGATCAATCTCTGATTCCTTCTGAGGACTGGAGTTATTTTCTTTAGACAGCTCATCATTAGTTAATTTACTGCCTTTATTAATTTCAAGGATGTTTATGGGAAGTGTATGGAAGGATTTTATAGTTCTTATGACCTCATTTGTTTTCAAATTCCATAAACGTAAAAGGTTAGACTTGTGGGCTGTAATCATGACATCTGAAGCAGGGCAAGCATCGAAGGATAAAATATCATCCAATTCGCATTCGTAAGTGAAAGCAACTTCAAATGATGGAGCAGTTTTCTTGCAGTCATTTTCTTCACCTGAAGAACTATTCTCTATCTCTGGTTCAGATTTAATAGATTTGGAAATTGTAACTAGCTTGACGGTAGGAAAGCATTGGCACAGAAGCTGTGCTTCGGATAAAACCTACAAGTCAAGGAAAACATGCATGAATTAGTAGAAATAAAACAAAATATTAAATTAAAAATTAAAATAAACTGCATAGTCCTTCCTACAGTTATTTTTCCTCCGGTAAAAAATGGCTGTATTCGCAAACGGGGTTCGTAACTGCATGGAAAAGAAAGAAATTACATTTTTTGACTTCAATACAAGATATATATATTTGTGTGCCGATTAAATTTGACATACAATTGCTTCAACTTGGGATTTATCTTGTCTAAATCGACATGACTTCCACTCTCCTGGACTGTTTCAACTTCAGCACAATTGGCCAACTGCAGTAATCGGCTATTCGTCGACGTCATCATGAGAGTTAATTATTTTTTAAGAAAAATTAAAAACCGTTTTCATAAATTAAAAACAAAACAGCACGTGTAGTGCACCAACCAAGGCAAGGCAAAAGCTAGAGTTGCTAGATAAGTTGTTTCATGCATAGTAGCATTGCTCCCGCTTCAAACTTCAAACACACATGAGTTTGATTTTTATGCGTCAGCGTCAGCCAATCTCACAATCACAATTGTAGTGTACGGCCACGGCTGTACGCATACAAACATGGACGTGGACAATCCTAAATGTATTTTTCGTATTCATTGATTCCAAAAACCTTTGTCAATGGTCCATAGTCCATATATAGCCCTTTGTTTCCACCAAGTCCACTAGAAGTAGTGAAGTAGCATGTTAGTATACTAATCTACTTCTACAGTATTACTTAATTACTTAAAGACACATTTTTCATTTTCATAAGTGCTCCCTCTGTACCACAGTATGCTATGCCAAATATTTAGCACCGCCGGCACTGCGTCAATATGAGCAATCAATCAGTCAGAAACCTGTGAGCCTTATCTAGGATTTAGACTTATTACTGTATTTATTCATTTTCTTCGAACAATATTTACATTATAATATAATTAGAATGTTTAATAGAATTACGCATACATTTGCCTCCTTACATACGAATATATATATATATATATATATAATATTACACAGAAATTATGCAAAATAATGTCCTAGAAAGAACGTCTAACGAGAAGTATTTAATCACGCAATCACGCCTCAAAATCTTCTGTACAATAGCGGTGGCAGTGGCTGTCACGAGAAAATACTAAATTAATGGTGCCACCCTAAAGAGAGACTGCAATAAAGTTTATTGATGTTGACATTGGTTGGTATTCACTCACACTCACGCCTTATCAATTATTGTATATATTCGAGGCAATAAATTCATAGTAGTCGGGTTTCCATTTCAATAATTTCATGAGAGCTTGGAGAGTCCTTTGTCTGCAAAGTATTGCTGCAATACTATTGCAGATCGATTATAACAATTTAAACATCCAACTAACTATTGTAAATAAAGTGTCCATTCTATAATCCCATTCCCAGTATTAGGAATTGAATTAGCACTATAGTATTAAATTTTTGTACTGTAAGAATGAAGAATCTTAACACTAAAGACTTCAGCTTTAAACCATTTCAAGTAATAATCAAAAGTGAAACATTAACTCATTAACGAACTTTCAACAAACAGCTGATGTGACGTAAATGACAAAAATATACAGATTGTGACTGTGACTAAAATTATATATTGACATTATTTATTATTCATTCGAGATAAATCAATCTTACCTTTCATTTGTACGAAATAGTGAAATAGATTTTGATTAATTGATTATTCTCTTTAAAATTAATGTTAATAAGTTACAGATTTCATACTTATTTATTATAGTGGAGTAATAAAGTGGTTGTATGACGAAAACCAAAATTTAGTCGTTTAAACTGTTACGGGTACGCACGATTAATTGAGTTCAACCCTTTGTATGTACACTTACAGTTGAGGATAGCTGTTTTAACCGCCCATACATATATAATTCAATGAAGACGAACAACCAACACGGTTTAATTTAATACATTTTTGACCGTTTTTTGGAACGTTTGTCTTTCGCTTGAGTTCTACGGGAACTTGGAGCCCTAGCCGTAGCAGCAGTACCATGTCGAGACGTACTTGAAAAAGCCAATGGGTCTTCAGTCTGTTCGTCGTCACTTGGAGGCAATTCTTCAATTGTCACAGTCCCGGTAGGAACAGGGGCAGAAATCGAAGCATATTCATGAGAACGACTGGATCCAATAGCTGGCATAGATGCTGAATGGGCATAGGATGAAAACCCACCAGCAAATCTTTGTTTCCATTCTCGGTCAAACTGGGAGGCTTGGTCTGAAATTACAACGAACAAATAAAGGCTTTATAATAACTGCGATTTTAATGAGAAAGTGTGAAATATCTTATGTTTTCCTTTTTATGTTACCTTCCTCGAGGTTCACAAAATCTTCACACTCTTCCCGCTGTCCAGTCCTCATGTTCATTTCCTTTTGCACGACATGTGCACGGTCTCCCAAGTGACGACCAACAGCCATCTTTTTCTTACCACTTCGACTGTCAGTCACTGTTTTTCTCGTTTCTTTAACACCCCCAGGTCCTTGAACAGTGGAGTTGGATGCCTGTAATAATAATCAACACAATTAGAAAATACCTATTTTTCAGCTAAAAACCCAAACCTAAAAAAAAGAATCTATTATGCACACGCACCTGGTACACATGAGGCTGCCCATTAGGTCCTGTTGAGATTGATGTCACCGACATAGACGAAAATGAACGAGCATCTCCGTTGTTTGACATCATTGCATTCTAACACACATTATTCCAATTAATGCAATGCAATTATAACAATAGTATTTGCCTTACTTAATCTTAATCATTTAAAAAAAATACTCTTCTGAAACAACTGCCTCGTAATCTAATCTAGACGCGCACCAATGATTAATCGATTAATGATAATCCCCCAATTTTTTATTTAGAAAAAGTTCAGCAGTAATAATTAAATAAATAAAGACGTTTCTATTAACTGTAATGGAACTATAAAAAAAGTATCCACACGTAGTGTAACAGTGTTAGAGATTATAAAAAAAAACTAAACAGCATATGACCACTTACGATATCGGGAATGCCAGGAAATCCCCCAAAAGGATTCATCATATCAGGTCCACCAAACGGCATCAAGGACTGAGGATGTCCCATTCTGCCCATCCCCATTCCCATACCCATTTGAGGCCCTGGCCCCATAAGCGATAAAGGCGATTCCCTGGTGCCACCAAATCCCCCTCCGAAGAATGGACTCATCATTCTGTTCATCATTCTTGTATGCGCCCTAAATAAATTGCGCATTTTGATTAATATTTAACAGTCATACTACAGTACGATGCAACAGAGATCGGTCCGAGTTCAGTATGTGGGGCAAGAAAAAAATTCAAAGTTCACCACAGAGTGTAAATGCTACGCTCGTGGCTGGAAAACCTAACCTAACTGGGAAAGAAGCTCAGCGCACCTATTTTTGCCCCACATACTGAACCCGGACCCAGAGATCTTTAAAGCAATACTAAACACGGGATAACCAAAGAAATATTTCAATTTTTTGTTAATTTATCTCAAAAAATCTCATTTAAATGATCATTGTATATTTAAACTCCTTTTAATTACCCAAAAATTGGATCTTGCTCCATGTCACCCAAAAATGATCCAAATAAAGACATTTTCGTGGCCTGCTTTTAAAAAAGCAGCTGAATACTTCAATAAAACTGCAAACTTTAACTTTCGTGAATAACAAAACTTAATTTCGAAACATTGACGTAAACACGTAAATCTAGAATTTAGAAGAGCTTTCGAGAAATTGATATTTCCAGACCTGTAGAACAAAAGAAAGTATTGTTTAAAACTCCCAGTAACAACCCACATATAGCCGAAACTATGGTATGAGGACAACTTGCACTTACAAAGAGATGCCGAAATGTTGGGTGGCGGATGAGTTGTACATTGTAATATAGCTCGCTCAAATGAAGATTAAGTGGAGTACTTCAATAAGGCCCTCAAAAAATTTTAGATTGCCGTACGGCCGCTAACTCTCACAGGATCAAAAAGTGTATTTTTTACATGCATTTAAATACACGTGTCGCCAAAATCGAAAAAAAGGTACGGGGGCCGGTCCACTTAATTTCGAGACTTCTCCCATGTTATTTTCCACAAGAAAAATCGAAAATTGATTCTCGCTTTCCAAAATTTGTTTGGTCAACCGTAGCATATGTATACTTGAGTATGGGGAAATAATATTTTAAGGGATTGTTGTAGGTACTCTCCAAATCATTTTAAGCTATTTCTCATTTCCAAACTCCGCCACCCACCTATAAAGCACCTGTTACTGTAGTTAAGTAAAGTCACGTAGTCACGTAGATTAGGTAGACGTAGAAGTGGATTTTATTAAATCTCAATACAAAAAATAACAACAATATTCGAGTGCAAATATATCAGCTAATGAAAATGCAAATAACAACAGCACTTCAACTTAACGATGGAATAAGGTTTGGCAATAACCACACACATGCACTGGCACAAACACATCAAGCATCCATTCCGCACCTAAACTATTGACAACTTAAACTATACTATAACGATTACATGATTGTTACATGAAAAGCTCATGTGTACAGAGAGATCAATCCGACTTTCATCATTGTCAGTGCATCCATTGCTTAGCAATACCCTACATATTTTCATACATTTGCGATGTTATTTTCATTTTGGTCCATGCAAAGTCGATCGACGGCCTCTGAAATTAAAAAAAAAGAATAATGCATATTTTGAAGACACAACCACTTTAATTTACGTGAATTGACTGACCACAAATATCATTCATATTTTCATCCTTGAGATGCTTCAAAAGTTGCCTGAACGTTGCTTTGGATGGACCTGCGATTGAATAATATGAAACTGAAATCCTGTACTGAAATCCTTCTGTTTTCAGTTCACCATAATTAAGAGATTCTTCATCCTTACCAACTTTTGAAACCCACTGATCAAGTAATGCGTATATAGCTGAGTCTATGCCCCCTTCAAGAAGCATTTCTCTTCTAATGTCTGCAATTGTTGACGGCTTCAGAGACATTCGTCTACCAAGGATCATCCAGTTTTTGCACATGTTATAGCTTGACTGCATGATTTTTCCGATTTCCAAAGTATATGACTCAACTGAGGAAGCAGAAAATTCATTTTAGATTTGGAAAAATGGAATTCGGATTAAAAATCTAAAATTAAAACAAGCTTTTGCAAAGCAATACATAGGTACCTACTACTTTGTTCTTGAGGTTCTTTTTATAATCATGCTCTTTAAGTCAGTTTGCTGGTACATAGCATAAAGTTTCATATGGAAAATATAAAATATGGAGGTATCAGGGCTTACTACTTCTGTCATATAAGGACGAAGCCGATAAATTGTTACATTCGGGTTGAGGATCGGAACCTACACGGCTTATATTGGACGCATCATCAACTTCATCCGTTAGTAACTTGGATGACAGCCAATAGTAATTAGGTTTTAAAGACACAATGAAGTGATGCATCGCCTTCTCCCCTCTACAAAGTTGAGCAAAACTTGAGTTAAGCTTCAATCCTTTACCCACACTCCTATCCCACAAAAAATTAAATATAGTACCTCGTAGGTAGTATTTCTAATAATTTCTCCATCTTTTTTCTTTCTGTTTTGAGACTTTCAATCTCGGCATGCATGTGAGCATCCAATATGAATTTTGAAATCAAGTAGGGTGAGACACAGGAATACATGACTTCCAACAAGTTTTCGTAGTTTTTTTGTAATTTAAGCTTGTCAAGCCTATTCATATTGCATATTTTGTCCAGCGGAATCTTTCAGCATACGTTAATCTCTCAGAGAAATATAGTCTTTTACAACCACCCGTACTCCGGATCCGTCAAAAAAGCTCTCGTCCTCAGTCCTGCTGTGCTTACACTGCGGAGCGTAATTGAATCATTTAAGAGGGATACAAGCTCGTTTTACGCATAATGTATTCTAGTCTAGTACTAATCCTAGGCATACATTAGGTTAAGTAATTCATGTAACTTCAGCTAAAAACACGTCCGCTATTACTATAAAACCTACCTCGCTCGCAGGAGTGAGTATAAAGGAGTCAAAACTGTACTTCTAAATGTAAGCAACATGCAGAGGTCCTCATGGTTTTAGACCACCCTATAAGAATCAAAGAGATTGTGGGGTCACTATCATACACTGCCAACACTGCAAATACTTTTTTAAATTTCAACATTCAAACAGGGCAAAATAATGTTTTTACTCAGAATTTTACTCCTTCGAGCGACACTTCGCATGGCTCAAAATATTCTGAAAAGTTTCGTAATGTGTGGCAATATCTACTGAAATAAATCTGCACTGTTTAAAGCAAAGAAAATAAACTATTGAAAACTTACAGTAGAAGTTAGATGAACCAAAGTAATCACTCACTCAGTAAAGATGAATTCATTGATTTACAACATGCACTTGATACAAAAATAAGCTTGCCCAATCAAGTCTCAAAACTAATATTTTATCACTGCACAATACCTATAATATTTATTACACAACACACTTAAGCCAAGGCCTTTTATTTAACTTTGATTAATTACAAAGAAAGGTAGTTTAGGATGGCCTAAATATCTCATCACCAAAACAAAGATTGAAAAATGAAAAATTAAACAAATAACGCAATGCAGTCCAGTTTTCTTACAAGAACAATAATTACAATTATTATTAATATTAATGTTCAGTTGCAGTGCAAAATAATCCAAAATCCAATCCAATAAATCAAACAAAAGAACAAAACTGAATGAAGCCGAAAGCTGAAAAGAATTTGTTTACATTTTCGAAATTGCCGCGTGATGAAATAAAGGAAATGCTCGTAGCGAGCAGGGGGTGGCAATTGCCTAGTAATTTTTCAAAAAACAGTAAACAAGCTCCCAGATGACGTCATCAGTCATGCTGGGAGCTTGTTTACTGCTTTTTCCATCAGCGTTTATAGTTCATTTCAGAAAAAAATGGAATTTTTTTTTCGGTAGGTTATTTGGCATTATGATTGTTCCGTTGTCAACAAAATGTAAACAAACATTTTTTCAAATAATTTTTTTTCAACTGAGAAAATG